>Ga0172379_10000637_pt1 | contig 84822 bp, 86 predicted proteins | sample GrowelOW334metaG_FD_119756 | JGI IMG/M metagenome (GOLD analysis project Ga0172379, IMG submission 119756) | Groundwater microbial communities from an aquifer near a municipal landfill in Southern Ontario, Canada - Groundwater well OW334 metaG | ecosystem: Environmental > Aquatic > Deep... | reverse complement strand
GGAGACGGCGAAGGTTTGATGCCGGTCGCTGAAGTCGCGGTAAGCACGGATAAAATAGTTTTTTCCACAGATGCAAGGGTCATCAAAGGGCAGGAAGTGGAGCTTTTCATAAGAGCTGATAAAGACATCAATGGCGATGGAAAAGTGAGCCACGACCAAAACGGAGAATGGGGAGCGCTGCTTTCGAACGGCGGAGGCTGTCTTTACAACACCAAATTGACCAAAGACCTTCAATTCGACGGAGGCGTGCAAAGCCCGCAATCTCCTCAAGACTGTAATGCGTCTTTAGGCAAATTCACATTCAATGACGAGCCGGGAACTTACCAATATGGAATTTTCAAATTGGTGCAGAATGACGGCAAATTCTCCAATATAGCCTACATTACGGTTACCGTTGACGGCCCGCCCGCCCCTAATTCCGCCCCCGATATGGATTTCAGAATTAACGGAAAAACTGATGCGGAACAAACATTGGGAACTCCCGCCAATTATTATTTGACCTGGGATATTGCCAATGCTGATACCTGCCTTGCTACGGGATCTTGGAACGGTTTTAAACCGCTCAAAGGAATTCAAAATTTCTTAAAATCCAGCCAAAGCGATCCTGTTTATACTCTGACCTGCGAAGGCCCTCTGGGAATAACCGCAAAAACGATCGCTTTGAAAATAGTTGAGTCTCCGATCTGCCATTTCACGGCACTTCCCCCAACTATCAGCAAGCAATCGGCGTTTGTTACCGAATCAGAACTTTCCTGGAAATGCGACTATACCGATGAATGCAGTTTAAGCCCAAATACAACGAACATAGCGATTAAAACCTACGGCTCTCTGCGAGTTTCTCCCGATCAAACTACTAACTATATTTTAACTTGCACAAATTCGAATATTTCCAAGTCTTTTGAGGCTAAAGTTGAAGTAGTCCAGTAAATTTGACAATCGGCGGGTCTATTCGTATAATAAACTCAATGATTGAAAAAGGTCCCGCTTGCGGGATCTTTTTTAAAAATAACGCCGGTCGGCGAAAAATAATAAAAAAATAATATGTTCAATTTAAAAGAAATTAAAAAAGCAGTCGAACAGATAGCTCAAGAAAAAAGCCTTGATCCGGCGCAAATTATGGAGGCCATTGAAAGCTCCATTGCCGCTGCCTACAAAAAAGAGTACGGCAAAAGGACTGAGGTAATAAAAGCCAAGCTTGATTTCAAAAGCGGAGATCTTAAATTTTGGCAGGTAAAAACAGTGGTTGATAAAACGACCGTAAGAGAGGAAGAAGAACCCGTTGAAGGTGAAGTTGTTGCCGGCAAAGAAGCCGAGATCCCGGCCATGAAACACATAGAAGAAGAAAGTGTGGAAGATGTTCTCCCTCGCTACAATGAAGACAGGCATATCTTCTTGAAAGAAGCCAAAAAAATAAATTCAAAAATTAAACTTGGCGAAGAAATGGAATTTCCGCTCGAATCACACGATGATTTCGGCAGAATTGCCGCGCAAACCGCGAAACAAGTCGTGCTCCAAAAATTGAGGGAAGCCGAAAGGGGCTCTGTGATCAAAGAATTCCAAAATAAAGTTGACGAGATCGTCAGCGGAGTCATCCAGAGATTCGACCGCGGCAATGTTTTTATAGACCTTGGAAGAGTCACCGGAATTATGTTCCCAAGCGAAGCGATCCCGGGCGAACACTATAATTCAGGCGACAGGATGAGATTTTATGTAGTTGCCGTTCAGGAAGAATCAAAGATCCCGGGCATCATACTTTCCAGGGCCCATCCTAAATTCGTCCATAAACTTTTCCAGATAGAAGTTCCGGAAATAAATGACGGCACCGTGGAAATAAAATCCATTGCCAGAGAACCTGGAAGCAGAACTAAAATTGCCGTATCTTCCAAAACCGAAGGCATTGATCCGGTAGGATCCTGCGTCGGACAAAGAGGCACCAGAGTAATGGCTGTGAGTAACGAACTTGGTCAGGAAAAAATAGATATTATCGAATGGTCCGATGACGCGAAAAAATTCATCACCAATTCGCTTTCTCCCGCCAAGGTCACTTCCGTTGAAATTTCAGACAGGCGCGAAGCCAAAGCTTTCATTCCGGAAGACCAATTGAGCCTGGCTATCGGCAAGAACGGACAGAACGTCCGCTTAGCCGCCAAGCTTACCGGCTGGAAAATAGATATTAGATCCCAAGCTAAACCGGAAGAGGTCCAGGAAGGCGGAGTAGCTACAGCCCCGGAAACCATAGGCGCCGACGAATAAAAATTGCGATAAACCGATCCAAATATCTATTATGGAAAAGATCAAAAAATACATAAAAGAAAATCCTACCAAGATCGGGATCTTAGTAGTTGCGATCTGGATCATAGTTTTTGCCAAATAATTACATTGTTAAAAAATATCAGACAATGAAAGATAAGAATTCGCTGTATTTACAATACAATAAGCTTGCATGGAAAAAACAGGAGAAAACCAAGATCAATTTGCCTATCAATAGCTATATCATTGACCATATTTTTCTTGATCGGCGAGGCAGTAGTATCGGAATTTTTGATATCGGTTTTGGAGTAGGTTTCTTTATTAAAAACGCCCTGCCAAAACTAAAAAAAGAGTTATCAGAATATTATTATTGAAGGATGTGAACCGGCAAAACGCAGTTACGATCATTTTCTGAAGAAGAAGCCAAAGAGGATCAGAAAGGGGATAATATTGAATTTCTACAATAAAAAGTTCTTATCGGTGCGAAGCGATAAAACATTTGATTTTATTACATCAATATACGCATTTCCTCATTTTATCCTTAAAGATCTGGAAAGAAGCGCAAAAAAGATACATTCAATGCTGAATTCCGGCGGAAAATTCATTTTAGTGCTGGCTGATGAAAAATACCTCAAAAATAAACTGGCGGCTGATAGCGATCTGTTGATCGAAAAGAAATATATAACTTTCAGGGGCAAAAAATATGAACAAGTCCTGCATTTTGCCGATATTCCGAAAATAGGAAGAGTTATGGATTACGACCGGGAAGAAAAATTCTATATAGACCTGTTCACAGAGAATAAGTTTAAGTTAAAACTCAGAAAAAATATCAACGACAACGAATTTATTTCCACAACATTCATATTTGAGAAAGTATAAAAATACCCGCCAGTTGACGGGTATTTTTATTAGCTATCCCCATCTCTTTATATAAAACCGTTCTTTGTTTTCGTGCGGCAGATTCGGAGTTCTGATGGGCTTGGCTCTGCCATCAGAACGAGACTCAGGCGCATCCGCCCGCTGGAGGCGGATGACGCCGATGCCAGCAGAAAATAAAGGATGGTTTTATTTACTCTTTATCTTTCAACCTATACTGAAACGCTTCCGCCAGATGCGAAACATTTACGTCTTTTGAGTTCTCCAAGTCGGCGATCGTACGGGCTGTTTTCAGAACTCTGTAATATCCGCGCGCGGAGATCAAAGACTTTTCAAAAATATCTTTCAAAAAAGTATCGGCTTCTTTATCCAGTTTAATTATTTCGTCGCACATTTTGGAATTCATTTCAGAATTAGTCAGGATCTTAAATTCCTTCAGTCTTTCTTTTTGGATCTCGCGGGCTTCAACAATTTTGTGCCTCATTTCTTCCGCCGATTTAGTGTCTCTATTTTTATTTTTCAGTTCATCCAGTTTCACGCGCGGAACATCGATCTGCAGATCGATCCTATCTAGCAACGGGCCGGATACTTTTTTCTGATATCTGAAAACTTCGAACGCGCTGCAGCGGCATTCTTTTTCAGCGTCACCATAATATCCGCAAGGGCACGGATTCATAGCCGCCACCAAAATGAATTTAGCCGGAAAGACCATATTATTCTTTGCTCTGGAAATAAAAGCCTTGCCGCTTTCAATAGGCTGCCTTAAAGCCTCCAAAATATCCCGGCGGAATTCCGGAAGTTCATCTAAAAACAAAACTCCTCTATGCGCCAAACTTATTTCTCCCGGCCTGGGATTTTGACCGCCGCCGATAATGGCCGGCGGAGAAGCGGTCTGGTGCGGAGTCCTAAATGGCCGCCAATTTATAAAAGAATTGCCATTCAATAAGCCGGCCGCGCTATAAATTTGGGTAACCTCAATAATTTCTTTAAGCGTAGGCGGTGGAAGTATGGAAACCAAAGCCTGAGCCAGCATCGTTTTCCCCGTGCCGGGACTGCCCTGCATCAAAAGATTGTGCCCGCCGGCAGCAGTGATCATAAGAGCGCGCTTGGCATTTTCCTGCCCTTTGATATCGGACAAATCTATCATTTGGTGATCCGAAGAAATACTCGGTTTAATTTCGGTCTTACTCTGCGGTTCAACGATCTTTCTAGCTTCTAAATGCAAAATAAGATCGTTCAAATTATTAAAACCAAACACTCTGATATCGCCAACAATAGCCGCCTCGGCCGCATTAACCGCCGGAACAAACATTTCTTCAAATCCTTTTTCTTTCGCCATCCGGCTGATATTCAGAACCCCGCTCACTCCGCGAAGTCCTCCATCAAGCGCCAGCTCACCGGCAAAAATTTTATTTTTAGGATCGAAGTCTTTTATTTGTTTGGTTGCCAGCAAATATCCTATGGCTATCGCCAGATCATATTGAGATCCTGTCTTTTTGACATCGGCCGGCGCAAGATTTACGACAATTTTTCTATTTTCTTTGGATGGCGGTTTTACTCCGCTGTTTTTTAAAGCGGAACTCACTCGTTCTTTGGCTTCGGAAAGGGATTTGTCCGCAAGACCCACAATGTTAAAACTATGAAGCCCGACATTTATATCTGTTTCAACTTCTATCAAATTTGATTCCACGCCTTCAACTGCGGCAGAAAAAACTTTTGAAAAATTATTCATAAATATAAAATTAAAATAACGTTTTTAATTATAACAAAAAACCGCCCCGGATCTTGGAGCGGCTTTGTGTATAAAATTTTACCAATGATTAACAGCAATGGTCACAATGTTCGCAGGAATCGCATTTGCCATAAACTCCTTTTGCGATCTTTTCCAAACCGCTGTTCACGTCCGCCAATTCTTTTTTCAAAGCATCGGCAACAGAAAGATTGTTCCCGTATTCTTCCGCTTCATCGGCTTCTTCCGGCATATCATCATTGCCCTGGACATCGTCCCCAAAATCCACCGGAACGGATAACTTTTTAATTTTTTCTTCCAGATCGGCTTTGCGGGCCTCTAATTCTTTTTTAAGTTTTAATAAATCTTTTTCTTGCATAATGTTTTTAATTTATTTGGTGTTCTCAGTTTAATGGAAAGCTTAAATGCGGTCAAATTGGCCGTTTATATGCAAATTATCTGTATTTGACATATTGGTATTATTATGATAGTATAACAATTAGAATCTAGGATAAACAACCTAGTATTAATAACAGAAAAAAGCCGTAAAAATCCCAAAAAGCAGTAAATATAGGAGGTAGTATTATGAAAAGGCTAAGCCTTAGTGAACTGAAAGCCGCGCAGCAGGAACTCCAGAAGGAGAAAGAGATCGAGGAAAGGAAATCGAGGATAGCTAAACTCGCTTCCGTCCTGATGCCGCTGGCGGTCACGGCCATGCGGGCGTGCCGCGAGCTGACCTGGAGCAACAAAAACGGTCCTGCGGATGCCGGCAAGAAAGCCGAGCTGACCCAGAAGATCGCGGAAGCCACCAAGGCATTCGCGAAAGCCTACCGCGAGATCGTGTGCAAAAGCCCCGACATCAAAAACTGGTGGGGTGCCGAGCTCCAGAAGGAGTACGTCAAAGGCGCCCCTAAAGCGCTGCTGGAGTATTACCTCTCGGACGAGCCCGACAGGACCAAGCCTCTGGCTTACAAGCTCGAAGAAGCGGCGGACGAATATGTCCGCGGCTGGGAAATGCTGGGCCGGAAGAACCGCAAGGAACTGCATGGACCGGTGGAGGCAGTGGGGAATGGCGCGCTGGCTGTTGAAGTGCTCATCGAACAGCTCAACGCGGGAGACAAGATCCAGAAGATCCAGGTGCAGATCCTGGAAAGACTCTTCAAAGGTCCTATCTCCGCCCTCGGCAAAAAGTCCGAAAAGCCCGTCGAAGCCAAGAACCCCACGCTGGGAGAAACTCTCAACGAAAAGGAAGAGGGCTCCGCCGAATGAGTATAAGTACCCGCCTATGTTTCACATGTGGAACAAATGGCTAAGCCCCGCGCAAAACGCGGGGCTTTTATTTTTTATAAAATGTTTGCCGAAAATTGTTTCACGGAAATGTTTCACGCGAAACTTGTTTCACACAGCCGGAATTGTTTCACAAAAAAATTACCTTGTCATTGCGAGGAGTCCGCGACGCGGCAATCTCACAGATCAAAATATAAATCCTTCCATTGAGGGTTTGTTTTATTTATTAGATCTATTTTCTTTTTTCTCGAGCCGGCTTTAATTTGTTTTTCTCTTGAAATGGCATCATAGGCACTATCAAATGTTTCATAATAAACTAATTTCGTTGCATTATATTTTTCAGTAAATCCTTTAATAATCTTATTCTTATGCTGAAAAACTCTGGTCTTTAAATTATTAGTAACACCGGTATAGATAACTGTATTCACATGGTTTGTCGTCAAATAAACGTAGAAATGTTTATTCATATAGATTGCTTCGCTTCGCTCGCAATGACGGAAAAAACGAATTATTTTGCAAAAGGGTTTTTTGCTCCTATAACCTCAAGATGCAAATGGCAGCCAGTCACTCCGTCGGTTTTTCCGGTATTGCCGATATAACCGATAACGTCTCCCTGTGAAACATAATCTCCCACGGAAACTATAGATTTATCCAAATGAGCATAAAGCGTTTTGGTGCTGTTCGGGTGCTCAACCAAGATATATTTTCCGTAACCGCCGTTCCACCCGGAAGTATAAACTTCGGAAACCAGGCCCTCAGCGCAAACATAAACCGCGGTTCCGCAGGCATTGGCGATATCCACCGCGTTATAATTATGCAATTTTCCCCAATTCCAACCGGTCGTCGGAACAGCAAAATATCCGGGATATTCAGGCAGGGCCGAAGAAGTATAGTATGAAGTTTTTAGCGGTTTGGCGTATGGAATGATTATCGTGTTCCTATTTTCCAATTTTGAAGGAGACAGCCCGATGTTGTAAGAGATTATTTTATTGACATCGACAGAATATTTTTCAGCGATGGAGTTCAAAGTGTCGCCGGGCTGGATATCATACAAAACCCCGGAAACAGGCAAGATCACTATTTCCTGCCCGATCTTCAATGAATTGGAATTCAATTTTGTATTTGCCCACAAAATAGTATTCAAAGAGATCCCGAAATTAGCGGCTATCTTTGCCAGGCTGTCTCCTTTCTGCACCTTATATGTCAGAAGTCCGTCGCGATTCGGCAAAACATCGCTCAACGGATTGCTTTTATTCAATAAATAAGCGCCGTCAACCAAAACAAAATTGATCTGTTCGCCCGAATCGGATGAGCTGAAACTGTCTATCGGCGATTGGTTGGCGACAGCTCCCTCAAAATAATTCGAGGTTTCAATGTTCTCGCCCGCTCCGCCAAAACCTCCGGAAAAATACGAATTGGAGGAGTCTGCCAGAGCAAGATCTGATGAACTAAAAATTCCCCAAGGTTTTTCCAGATAAGATAATAAGCCTAAATTCAAAAACGCCACAAGCGCAACCAAGCCAACCGGTATCGCGGCCATCCTGTATTCTTTTGCCCATCCTCCGATCTTATGTGCGTTGGAATTTATCCAAGACGGGATCTTCTTCCATTTTTCCTTTGTAATATTCGAAAAATTCACCATTAACGGTTATAATAGCACAGAGCAAAATAAATCAAAATTTAAAAATCAAAGTGGAAAATGACAATGTAAAATTAAAAAATGTTATTCCCGCGAAAGCGGGAATCCAGAAGATCCAGATTCCACATCCCGCCTTTGGCAAAACTCGCATGGGGCGGCAAGTACGAAATGACAGAGTTTTCTTTTCTTAGATTTTGTCATTTTGATCTGTCATTTTGATTTTTGATATTTACATTTTAAATTTTTATAATGGATGAACTCAACGAAAAACAAAAAGAAGCCATAAGCCACGGCAAGGGCCCTCTTTTGATCGCCGCCGGAGCCGGATCGGGCAAGACCAAGACCCTGGTCAGCCGGCTTTTGCATTTATTAAAAACGGGCGTTCCGCCGGAAAAAATAATCGCCATAACTTTCACGAACAAAGCCGCGAGTGAAATGAGGCTAAGAGCAACCAACTACCTGCAACAAACGACTAACGACAAAGATCCGAAAGATAAAGTGATGCCCCTGGTCATGGGTCGTGAGTCGTCGGTCGTAAGTCCGTTTATGGGAACCTTCCATTCCTTCGGAGTCAAAATATTGAAGAACGAGGCTCCGTATTTCAAACGGACAAAAAATTTCACCATTTTTGACAATGATGATTCGCTGAGCCTGATCAAAAAACTTCTCAAAGAAAAAGATCTGCCGAAAGAAAGATATAACCCCATCGCCGTGCTTGGAAAAATTTCAAATTTAAAAAGCGAGTTGGCAAAGATCGAAGAAATAGATCCGGAAAGTTCTTTTGAGCAAAAAATAATGGAAGTTTACGGAGAATATGAATCTGTCCTTCAAAAAAGCAATGCTTTTGATTTTGACGATCTCATCGCCAAACCGGTCCGGATATTCAATGAACAGCCGGAGATCCTGGCTAAATATCAGGACCAATATGAATATATTCTCGTGGACGAATATCAGGATATAAATACCGCCCAATACCAGCTCATAAAACTGCTTTCTTTAAAACACCAAAATATTTTTGCCATCGGCGATGACGCCCAAAGCATTTACAAATTCCGCGGATCGGATTTCCGCAACTTTTTGAATTTTGAAAAAGAATGGCCGAAAGCCAAAATAATAAAACTGGAACAGAATTACCGCTCCACATCCGTCATTGTTTCCGCTTCTTCGGCGATCATAAAGAACAACAAACAACAGAAACCGAAAGAACTGTGGACCAAAAATGAAGAGGGGGATTCAATAAAAATAACCGCTTATGAAAATGCCGAAGAAGAAGCGTGGGGCATTTGCGAGAAAATAGTTGAAATGGTGAAGGGCGGGCAAAAGATCGGAGAAATTGCCGCGCTTTACAGGATAAATGCGCAATCCAGAGCCCTTGAACAGGCGCTCATCCAAAGCCAGATCCCTTATGAAATTTACGGGGGATTAAAATTCTACGCCAGAAAAGAAATAAAAGATCTGATCGCCGGACTGAGATACGCCTATAATCCGAAAGATACCGCCAGCGTAGAAAGGCTGGATAAAAGCCTAACCAAGGCAAAAAGCAAGGCAATTTTTGAACGCTTGCCCGAGCTAACCAAAGAACTGACTTTGGTGCAGATCATAAGTTATTTTATGGAAAGCACGGATTACGCCGGCTATTTGGTCAAGAATTTCAAGAATCCGTCCGAAAGAATGGAAAACGTGAAAGAGCTCATCAATTTTGCCTCTCAATATGCAGATCCTTATAAATTTCTGGAAGATGTAAGCCTGATGTCCGCCTCAGACGGAAAACCCAAACTCCTGAAAGATTCCGTGAAACTTATGACCATCCACGCCGCAAAAGGCTTGGAGTTCGATAATGTTTTTTTGGTCGGATGCAACGAGGGGCTTCTGCCGCACGAACAATCTTTTTTCAAAGCCGACGAGATCGAAGAAGAAAGGAGGCTGATGTATGTGGCAATGACCCGCGCCAGAAAAAAATTATTCATCAGTTTTTACGATCTTCCTTCAAGATTCCTGGGAGAATTGCCGGGCGACCTGATAGAATTCGTAAAAGTTTCAAGCTACGGGGAAAGAAAAATGGATTGGGATGATGAAACTATTTATATAGAATAAGGATTATAATTTATATTATGCCGGAACGATTAGGGCAACATTTTTTAAAAAATGATTCCGCGATTAAAAAGATAATCGCAGCTTTGGATATTCAGCCCGGAGAAACCATTATTGAAATAGGCCCGGGAAAAGGCGCCCTGACCTTTCCCTTAGCGGAAGAGTGTTCTCAAAAAAAATGCCGGCTGATCACAATAGAAAAGGACCAAAAACTTTTTTCCATCTTAAAAGAAAAATTTAAGGAAGATCTAAATATTTTTATTGTAGAAGGAGATGTACTGAAAGAGCTGACAAAGATCATTGAAGAATTTAAAAATGAAAATTTAAAATTTAAAATTATAGGGAACATTCCCTACTACATTACCGGAAAATTATTGAGAACGATCAGCGAACTTAAGAATAAGCCAAGTGTCTCTGTTCTGATGGTTCAAAAAGAAGTGGCGGAAAGAATTTGCGCCATACCACCACGGATGAATTTGCTGGCTGCGGCCACGCAATACTGGGCCGGCCCGGAAATAATTTTAAGACTCAAAGCTAAAGAATTCGATCCGCCTCCCGAAGTGGATTCGGCCGTAATTCAACTGATAACCAACGGCCAACGACAAACGACACAGAAAGAAGGAGAAAATTACTACAAACTTATCCACGTTATTTTCAAACAGCCGCGTAAAACTCTGGCGAATAATCTGAAAGATGGGCTTAACATTTCCAGGCCGGAAATAGAAAAAATATTAAATTCACTGAGCTTGCCGCTGAATTCCAGGCCTCAAGACATATCTATTGAACATATAGTAGATATTGCGGGATTGACTAGTTTATAGTTTTATTTGTTTATTGTATAATAATAAGTAATGAGCAAGCCAAAGATCATAATTGCTGCTCTAATTTTAGCACTCAGCTTAACTGGGGCTTATTTAATAATTTCCACAGGAGAAAAACCTTCCACTTTGCCGTCTATAATTGAAGAAAACAATCCTGTGGCCATGGTGAAGTCCCAAACGGCAGATCCGGACTCAACAAAAAATTTGACCGATATCGTCACTAATAAGATCGGGGAAGATATCGCCGCTAAAAATGCGGAAGGCGGGCTTATCACTTCCGGCGGAAATCAATTTATCGCCGCCGCCAAGCCGGAACAAATGGCTACCGATCTGATCGCCGAAGCGCAGAAAAACTTCGATCCCGAAACCCTCAGGCCGCAGATCCAAGACAAAGACCTGAAAATAACCGCGGACAATTCCAAGGAAGGGTTTATCGCATATTTCAATTCCCTGAACCAAATGGTGGCTGCCAGCGCCGAAAAAATACCGGCCGGGTTCGTCAATCCTGAAAAGATAACCGTAAATGATTTCAAAACCACCGCCTTGGTTTACGGCGATTTTGTCCAAAGCTTGTACGGCCTTGCCGTGCCCAGCCAGCTTGCCGATATCCACAAAAAACAATTGGAACTGACCATTTTCAAAAAGAATATTTTGGAAAAAGCGGCCAATGCCGAACAGGATCCGCTCACCGCTATAATTTCCGTAGACTCGCTATTAAAAATAGACCAGGAATTTGTTAAACTTAAAGAAGATATGCAGGCATGGGTTAAGAACCATAACTTATGACAATAAAATATAAAAATAATATCCTATCCGCATTTTTAGCCTTAACCTTGCTGGCAACTTTTAATGTTTATTTTTACCCATCAACAGCGAAGGCCCAACAAATTTTAGGCACAGGAGCAAGCACTGTTACTGTAATAGGCGTCACTGATATTGGAACGGTAGCAGCTAATAAAGCCAACGTTACTACTGCTGTGTCTCAAAAAGCCAGCTTTGGGCAAACACTTTTGGAGTGGAGCAAAAAAATGCTGGGCATAGTTTTAAAAAGAGCCATTTTAGACCGCATAGTGGACCAAACTGTGGCTTGGATCCAGAACGACTTCAAGGGCAAACCGCCATTTATGGAAAACCCCGAAGCTTTTAAAAAACAGGTTATCGATAACGCGGTGGGAGCCGCCATACAAAGCATTGCCCCGGGACTCTGCTCGCCTTTCAGCATTAAACTGCAAATTGGAATAGTGGGTCCAGCCAAGCTATCGCAGGGATTCAGCTGTACTTTGAGCGACGTAGTTTCAAATATCAATAATTTTGAAGGGGAATTCAGTGAAAAAGGCGGGAAGCGTTGGCTGCAATATGCCGCCATTTGGGAGCCCCAAAACAACCTTTGGGGAGCCACCATTATGGCTCAGGACCTGAAAGACAAAACGGCGGCCCAAGTTATAAAGGAACAGGATCTCAGCCAGACGGTAAATCTGGGTTTTACGCCAACAGAAACTTGTACCCCCGAATATGTAACCAAAACCGCTCCCTGCCAGGAAGGAACGCCTAATTGCACTTGTTCAACCGGCACGCAAAAGGTTTGCACTAAAGAAGTGGCTACCAAATGCACACAGGGAATAGAAGGCTGTACGTGCAAAATAAAAACTCCCGGAAATTTCATTGCCTCAGAGGTTTTCGGCATAGCCAGTTCTAACACCCAGAAAAATGCCATTCTTAGCGCCGATGACGTGGCTACCTATGTAGGCACATTATTGGATGCCATCATAAGCCACTACACTCAGTTAGGCATGAGAGGACTTATGGGTGTCTTATATCCCGAACAAAATGAACAGCCGGGAACGGAATGGGACGTAGCCGTCAGGAAAGCCTTCAGTTCATTAGACGCTATGACCTATAAAAACACCAAAACAATGTATTTGGACGAAATACAGGGCGTTTTGGATGTTAAGAATAAATCCTTCGCCAAAGTGGAAGCGCTCATTGAGCAGGAAAACGGGCTCAGTAAATTGGCGGTCATCAGCGTTTGTCCGCTGGCCGACGATGCCCAAAAAGCGGACGTGGCAAATATCATTGCCGGATCCGGATCGGCTCTCAGCTATCTGAGCGACTTAAAAGACACCATAGAAAGTAATATTGATGATATGAATTCCGTTAAAGTTGAAATGCAAAATTCCGAATACCCGGTGGATCCGAACGACCCCAGCGGCCAGGCGGAACAATACGCGAGCCTCAGCCTGCTTGCCGGCTATCAAGATCTAAAGGATAGGAAGATCTTGGATCTGGACGCGGCCAATAAAGAATCCGACAGCATCCTCAGAGTGGAAGAAACAAGAACTCTCAATGCCACCAAAGCTCACGGCACTTATGACTCCTTAGCCGATAGCTGCGTCAGCGCTATTATCGCCGGCCAAAAACAAACTACTCCCTAACACCAATGGATAATACGGCAAAAAAATACAACAAAGCAAAAACAATAAAATTACTGGGGCTGGCGCTCTGTGTTTTTGGTTTTTTTATAGCCGTTAATATTTCCCATGCCGGCGTCTTGGACCTGGCGGGAAAATCGATCATCGATATCTTTTCCTGGGGCATGAGCATTATTTTGTATATCCTTGCCACTATTTTTTCATCGATCCTGATGATAGGCGGATGGGTCTTTGACTGGACGCTGAATTTGAACTCCGCGATATTGCAAAATCCGGCAGTGCTGGTAGGCTGGCCGATCGCCAGGGATATGACCAATCTTGGCTTTGTATTATTGATACTCATCATAGCTTTCAGCACGATCCTCAGAATGGGGGATTTTACGGCAAAGAAAGCCCTTCCCAAGCTGATAATCGCCGCCCTTCTGATAAACTTCAGCCTTCTCTTTGTGGGAATAATATTAGATTTTTGTGGCATACTGACCAACTTTTTTATAAATCAAGGCATAACGGGATCAGGGAATGGAGTAGGCATTTCCCAGGCAATAATAGGAATGATGCATATAGTGAATATCCTCCAGCCTCCAGCCACTCTTGGAGCTGAAAATTTCACAACTTTCGGCGCAGGAATGCTCACTTTTATAGCCAACTTATTCTTTATAAACATAATCACCGCCATCACCGCCATCACTATGTGGGCCATGGCAGCAATGTTCCTGATAAGATACGTGATGCTGGGCTTATTGATAATAATAATGCCTCTGGCGATATTGGCATGGGTCATAGGAAGCGACAAATGGGGAGAATGGTTCAAAAAGTTCACACAATATGCTGTTTTCGCTCCGATATCTTCCCTTTTCATTTATCTGGCAATTGCCACGGCGCAAGAATTTGGCGCGGTGCAGATCAGCGCCCAACAAGCCAGCATAGCCCCGGGACTTTCCAATATCACCGCGAATATCGGCTCTATGATCATGATAATCGCCATTTTATTGTTCGGATTGGGGCTGGCGGAAAAAATATCGGGAATAACCGCTGTCGGCGCCAGGTCTATGGCCGATAAAACTATGAAATTCATCGGAAAAGCCTCTATTAAGCCTTATGGATTGGCCGGAAAAGCCGCCGGCACGGGCGCATTGATGGGCGGAGCGGCGGCGTCAGAGAGATTAGGATTATCAAGATACGGCATCGGCAAAACCGGCATAGCCGGAATGTTCGCAAGAGGAGTCAGAAGGCTTGGAGTCGGCGCTGAAGCGGTCAAAGAAACACACGGAGGATTAAAAGATATTCCATCGGCTATGATCGAAGAAATGTCCGGAAAGCTTGGCATAGGATCCAGGAAATTCAGGCTTGCGGAAAAACAAAAATTTGAGACAGAAGACAAGGCTGTTGAAGGACTCGCTAAAAAGCAGGTTAAATTCGATACCGACAGATACAATAAAGAGGGGGCCGCTTATCAAACCGAATACGATCAGAAAGTTAAAGCTCAGGAAGCGGAAATTAAGTCCCGCCTCACCGAAGAAACAAAGCAAGGCAAGAATAAATTTGGGACTCCGATGGAAAGAACAACTAAAGAATACGAAAAGCGATCGACTTTCGCTAAGCTGGTAGGAGACAATGTTTACCTGAGGCAGGAAGACTTCGCCAGCAAGGACGCGTACGATGTTGCGGTCAAAGATCTAAAGGAGAAACTTGAAAAAGAAATTGAAGGAGTTTATGCGAGCACCGGAAATAATTTGGAGGTTACCAAGACGATCTATGGTGATAAAGCAAAGATCGCGAACATCGTAAAAAGAACCGGAGTAGACCTTACAACGGCAGGCGACGCATTCAAGAAGTGGGATAAGGACGCCAACAAAGCGATGCAGGAATTACTTAAAGAATCCTCGGAGAAAATGAAAGCAGGCAACAAACAAATGAAAGAGGAGGGGGAACAGCTGAAACAGGCTGAGAAGGAAATACTTGATGAGTCCGCGGAAAAGATAAAAGAAGGCAATAAACAGATAAAGAAAGAAAGCGAACAGCTGGAAAAAGCGGCGGAAGAAATAGCGAAGCAAGCTGCAGCAAGCAAAAAATTCAGGGACGACATCATGAAGAAATAAGCATTAGTAAATAATTCAGAGCAAAACAGATGCCAAACAATGAAAATGACGACATATTAGAGGCCAAAAAAAGGCTTGAATCGCTCCCGGAAAATCTTAAAAAAGAGATCTTGGCGGATAAAAACGTCCAGCTGATCAATAATATTTGCCGAGACTACTCCATTCCGGAAGATAAAATTAAACACATCGCCCTGCTGGCAGGCGAAGTTTTTCTTGGCTACATAAAACCAGAAGAAATAGCCCATGAATTAAACACTTATTTTGACATAGATCTGCAAAAATCAAATTTCATTGAGATAGAGCTGAAACAAAAACTTTTTAATGGATTAAAGGCGGACCTGGATAAGATTTATAGTCCGTTAAAAACAGAAGCTCAGCCCGAAGAAGAAGCTTCCCCGACCATTATTAAACTGGAAACCGACCAACAACCAGCAACCAACGGCCAGCAGCAAAGGATATCCCCGTTAACAATTGGAAATATCCCGGCACAACCGGCAAAAACAGAAACTCCCGCTATGCCTAAAGCCGAGCCGGCAATGTCAGAAGCCCCATTTATCATCCAGACCAAGATCGAAGCTGTAAAAGCAGCTGTCCCGCAATTCCCGAAAGAAACTCCGTCGCTAAATTTGAAAGTTGATCCGTCTATCATACAAAAAAACCCCGCAGTTAAACCTATCTCGATCCACCTGGAAACCGCGCAACCGGCAACACAAGAAAAAAGATTCCAAATGCCGGTCATAGCCGGACAAAAGATCTTCAGTAGTGCCGCTCCAACGGAGAAGCCCGCAGAAAAACCCGCGATCAAACCGGCAGCAGCCCCTATTCCTCAGCCGGAGCCGGCGTTGAATCTTCAGGGTAAGCCTATAGCCATAGAAGTTAAAACTCCGGCATCTCAGCCGATGCCCCAGCCTTCGCAAAACCTTGGCGGACTGATGGGACAAGCCAAAGAACCGGTTAAAACGGTCCATTACAGCAATTTCAAGACCGATCTTACACACCTTGGCACCCCCGTAAAACCCGAACCGAGAAAGGAAGATTTTATAAACTTGAACACCTTCACGAAGATCAGCGGAAACACAGTTGACCTGAGAGGCAAGACCGATAAATAGGTAAAATTCAAAATTAAGGGTTATAATTTAAAAGTGATCAAATTCGGGCTTTTAAATTCTTATTTTTTGAATCATTAAAATATGCAATTCCAAGTTCCACAATTTATAGAGACCGAGGATAAAATAATAGGCCCGCTGACCTTAAAGCAGTTCGGCTTCATTGCCGTCGGTTTCGGCATTTCTTTCTTTTTATTTTTTTTCTTGAGTTTGTGGCTTTGGATAGCTTTAGCCTTGGTCATAAATACGATCACTATCTCTTTCGCTTTTATCAAAATAAACGGGATCCCGCTGCCGCAGGTTGCAACGGCGGCCATAGGCTATTTTTGGAAGCCTAAATTTTATCTTTGGAAAAAAACCGAAGCTCCGGCGCAGAAAGTGGAAAAAGCCGGAAAGGCAACGGTGATGGAAGAAAAAAGGAATCCATTGGGCGATATCTGGCAAAAACTTCTGACGTCCAAGGCCCCCATTCCGACCCGGGAAAAAACAACCCATCCTTCTATCTTCAATCAATTTCAAAATCACCAGGAACAATATGAAGTATTCCGAAAAATAACCGGAGAAAAAGAAATAGCCAGAAGAATAGACTACAAATAATTGCTATAATCAATTTATGGATAATACTCAACAACCGTCCTCTTTAGCGACACAACAATTCGTAAATATAGAATCTATCGAGAACGGCGTGATCAGGCTGGCCGGCGGAGCCTATAGAAAGATCCTTATAGTTTCAGGCATGAATTTCGATCTGAAATCCGCCGAAGAACAGGAAATGATCACCTATGCTTTCCAGGGATTCCTGAATTCTTTGGATTTCACGCTCCAATTTTTTATCCATTCAAGAAAATTGAATATAGAGAACTACCTCAAAACAGTAAAAGACCGCGAAAATCAGGAGGCTAATGAACTTTTAAAAAATCAGATCTTTGAATACGGGGAATTCGTTAAGTCATTCGTGGCGCAAAATGCCATAATGTCCAAGAATTTTTTTGTGATCGTCCCTTTTGATCCGGTCAGGATATCCGAAGCCGGCGGCAAGTTAAAAAATAAGATCTTCGGCCTGTTCGGAAGCAAGGAGCCGGAAGGATCCCAAAAACAAACCGACCAGGAATATTTGGAACAGCTGGATCAAAGAGTGAGCGGAATAGTGGACGGGCTTAACCAGATCGGGCTCAGGACGGTGCCGCTTAACGACGCCGAGCTTTCCGAGCTTTTTTACAATATCTACAATCCAAGCACTATCGAGAAAAAGGGCTAAACATAAAAATATGGAGAATATCAACAATGAAAATATGGTGGACAAGATCGCTCCGGCGGCAGTGGAAGTGAATTCCAACTTTTTGAAGCTGGGCGACAAGCTGGTCAAGACGCTTTTTATTTTTTCCTATCCCCGTTTCCTTTCCACCGGCTGGTTTTCGGCTGTCATAAATATGCCAGACCTTATAGATATTTCCATATTTGTCCATCCGGTCGAGACCGGTTCAGCTTTGAAAAAACTGAGAAAAAAAGCCGCGCAAGTGGAATCGCAGTTATACGAAAAGCAGGAAAAGGGAATAGTGCGCGATCCGATGCTGGAAACCGCCTTTCAGGACATTGAAAGCCTGAGAGACTCTCTCCAACAAGCCAGAGAGCACCTTTTTAATGTCGGCGTTTATATAACTATCTATGCGGAAAAACTGGAAGACCTTACCAAGTTGGAAGATAAGATAATAAACCTGCTCGAAAGCCGGATGGTCTATGTAAAACCGTCCCTCTTCCAGCAGATCGAAGGTTTTAATTCTTCAATTCCGCTCGGCCAAGACAAACTGGGTATTTATACCCCTCTTAATTCCGGACCTCTTTCGTCTTTCTTCCCGTTCACTTCGGCCGATCTGACCTCCGAAAATGGAATTCTATACGGCATCAATGAAAGCAATAACACCCTGATCATCTTTGACAGATTTTCTTTGGAAAATGCCAATATGGTCATATTCGCCAAATCCGGAAGCGGAAAATCTTATGCCACAAAACTGGAAGCTCTCAGGCTCCTTATGATGGGAGTGGATGTTTTGATCATAGATCCGGAAAATGAATACGAGGCTTTGGCGTCTTCGATCGGCGGAAGCTACTTTAAGATATCCCTGGCCTCACAGCACCACATCAATCCGTTCAGCCTTCCGATAATTCCAAAAGACGAGGATCCGAGCGATGTTCTGCGATCCCATATCGTCAACTTATCCGGGCTTTTAAAACTTATGATGGGCGCCCTCAATCCGGAAGAAGACGGTATTTTAGACAGAGCCATAACTGAAACATACGCATCCCACGATATTGCTCCCGGCAAAGACTTTTCAAAAGCCATACCGCCGCTATTAGAAGATCTGGAAAAGATCCTGGATAATATGGAAGGCGGCAAAAGCCTGGCGCAAAGGCTGTATAAATTCACCAAAGGAAGTTATTCCGGTTTTACCAATCAACCGACCAATATCGATATCAAAAATCGTTTGATAGTCTTTTCGATCAGGGACTTGGAAGAAGAGCTCAGGCCGATCGCTATGTATATCGTCTTGAATTTCATCTGGAACCTGATCAGGGCCGAGCTTAAAAAACGCGTACTGATAGTTGATGAGGCTTGGGTGCTTATGAAATATGAAGACGGCGCCTCGTTTATGTTCGGACTGGTCAAACGCTGCAGAAAATATTTCCTGGGCGTCACCACTATCACTCAAGACGTGGAAGACTTCCTGAAATCTCCTTATGGCAGGCCTATTATATCCAACTCTTCTTTACAGATACTTCTAAAACAATCTCCGTCGACCATTGATATGGTGACAAAATCTTTCAATCTGACCGAGGGCGAAAAAACGCTTCTTCTTGAAGCCGCTATAGGCGAAGGCCTTTTCTTTGCCGGATTGAACCATGTAGCCATTAAGATCATCGCATCTTATCTTGAAGATAAGATCGTGACCACAAAGCCGGAACAGATCCTAAAACAAAGAGAGGGTTAAAAAACTATGGCCGACGATACAAAAATAACTGAACAGCCAAAAAAGATCGGCCCGGGCGCTTCACAGACAGAACCTCAGGAGAAAGCAGAGCCCAAGATATCTCTTACGGAAGTATTTTTTATCGGCGGGTTATATGCCCTCTCCGATATATTCGCGTTTATGATAACCCCCTTCGGGTTAAGTTCGCTGATCAGCATTCCGCGCGCCGGAGCAAGCCAGATATATTTTTATTTCAAAAAAATGGGCACGGAAATAACCGTGATCAATTGGATAACGGGCGCCGTTACGGGAGTGCCTGAAGTTGGCGGCGTGATCCCTTCCGTGATCGGCTGGGGCGCCATAGTTCTTGTGGACCAATTTGGAATGGCAAAGCTTAACGAAATAGCGGGAAAGATCGGCAAAGTCGGAGATCTCGCTAAAAAAGCCGCCGACGGATTAAAAAAGATCAAGTAAGGTAGCTGAAAAAATCCAGTTGCGATATAATTATATAAATATGATAAAGGGAACCAAGAAGCTTCCGATCTATTTAACTATTCTGTCTTTGACAGGTTTTTTGGCTTTGACGGCCAGCGCCCAAACAGGATTGAATTTGCCGCTTCTAAAACTTCCTTCGATCACCGCAACTCCCCAAGCCCCAAACTATACCTTCTTGATTTCCTGGCAGGCTTCTGATTTTGTCCCTTCAATGTACGAGGGACGCATTCTTCCGATCAAAAATTCCCAAGTGGAGATAGGCTTCGACCTGATAGACAGCGACGGCAAATTCGTGGACGTTTCCAAACAAAAGATCCAATGGAATATAAACCACGAACCGTACCAGACCAGCATAGGGCTTAAAAAAATAAAATTTTTTGTCAGCAATTCCGATAATGACGTGGTGGAAATACTTATTTCAAATTATACGGACAGCAAATATAAAACTCCTTCGGAGATCAGCCAATTTGTTGTTGTGTCCGCCTTTGCGCCAAAAGCGGTCATCCATACCAGCGATCCATATAAAGCGCTGCGCGTTGGAGACAACAGGATCGCCGCGCTGCCTTATTTTTTCAATATAAACAGCCTCAACGATCTGTTGTTCAACTGGAAAGTGGACGGCAAAAAGATCAATAATAATTTGAACCTGCTGTCCGTGAACATTCCTGAAAATAAAATAATAAACAATTATTCCGGCATCGATCTTTATATCCAGAACGCAAATGATAATTTTGAATTCGCGGAAAAAATATTTAATTTTGATATCAAATAATATGAAAAAAATATTCCTGGCGATATCTTTATCAACCTTGGTCATATTCAATCTGCCATTAACAGCCGGCGCTTTTACTTGCACTGCAGGAATGGATCCGGCAATGTGCACGGAATTATCGAACGCAGAAACTAAACAAGCCACAGCCTGTGAAAAGATATTGAAACAGGCGGATTGCGTGATCAATTGCTCTTGGTCAGCCAGCGACGGAAAATGCAAATCCCAAGGAACGCCCATATTTATGAAATGTTCTGAGGCGGGCAGTGAAAGCGAGTGCGGTTCGGTGCCCGTTGACCCCAAATGCTCCTGGAACGCAGCCACAAAAAAATGCACGGGCGACATTACTCTCTATACCACCCTCAATACTCTTTATACGGAGGGAACTGATTTCGTAAAGAATCTGGCCCCGAAATCGGGAATGGGCCAGTATCAGGTCATAGTGGATATTCCCTGCGACAATACCATCACCAAAATGATCGGCGGGGCAAGCTGCGCCACGACTCAAAATTATACAAATTCCATTCCGCTGTATGTGGCCCGCTTGTACCAGTTCGGCTTCGGCATAGTGGGCGCCGTAGCTCTTTTAATGATCATTATCGGAGCGGCGAAATATACTTTATCAGCCGGAAGTTTTACCAGCAAAGACGAGGCCAGACAGCAGATCACTGAAGCTATCTACGGGATCCTTTTGCTGTTCGGAGCTTACCTGATTCTTTACACCATCAACCCGGGCCTGGTTTCCATAAAAGCCCCGACATTGACCCCGACGAGCGTTAACAACCTTTCAGCGCCGGCGGCCGTTCAAACTCCTCCGGTAAATACCAATACTCCGGCAGAAAACATTGGAACAAATCCGATCGAAAATTGCATGGTTCCAAAACCCGTACCGGAAGTCGGTTGCAGCGTATGCAACGACGGATATACGCTGAATTCTGCGGGAAAATGTGTAGGATCGCAAATCAGCGGCGCATGCGCGAGCGGATATCTCGGAACGGATGGAAAATGCGCTCCCTGCTCCAGTGTGAACGGATACGATAATCCCGCGGGAGGCTGCACTCTTTGCTCGAGCGGTTATGTCGTCTCCGGCGTACAGTGCCTTGCTAAATAAAACTCAATTTAAAAAATGGATTATAAAAAGATCTTGAAAATAACCGGCATAGTATTGCTCGTCGCCGCCGTAATAGTTGGCGGATATTTTCTTTGGAAATTAGTAAGCAATAAGGGCGGCGTCCCCGGAATCTTAAATCCTTCTTCGGGAACACCTCCAACGACGCAAGTAACAAATGTCGGCGGGGAAGGCGCAACAACGACCGGCACGGGACTGACCGCCGAAGAAGCTGCGAAACTCGTCCAGAAACTTTCCATTATAATAGACACTCCTATTTTTGATTATTGGATAAATAAAAGTGACAACAGCATTTATTATGTCGATCCCAGCGGCGCGATCACTAAATTGACCGTCGACGCTAAAAAAGTGGTGAGCAGCCAAACCTTGGAAAATTTGCATAGCGTAATTCCTTCCGCCGACGGCAGTATGGCATTATTCGAGCTGTATTATCCTCAGCAGCCGATATTCAGCGTATTTTCCGCCAGCACGACCAACTGGCAGCCATTGACCGACGGCACCGTATCAGCTGATTTTTCTCCGAATAATAAGGAGTTGGTTTATTTGGACGGTACCGGATTAAAAATCCTGGATCTGGCTTCTTTTAAAATAAAAGATGTCCAAAAGATGAGCCAGTTCTTTGATATCAAATGGGCAAAAGAAAATACATTGCTCTTATATGAAAAACCTTCATTTGAGATCCCTAGCTCTCTTTATACGTTCGACCTGACAAATAAAACCCTTAAAAAAATAGTTGATGCGGAAACCGGCCTCAATATCAGCTGGTCCGGCAACTATGACTTAGGGCTCAAGATAAGCACTGCTAATAAAACGGCCCAGCTGTCACTGATAGATCTTAAGGGAGTAAAGGCAATGGATATGTCCTTTATTACCGTTCCCAATAAATGCCTTGTGGGGCCTTCAAAGATCTACTGCGGGATCCCCAAGAATATCAGGGACGGCATCGTTCTGCCGGATAATTACTTTACCCGCGAAGATTATTTTATAGACGATATTTTTGAGCTGGACCTTCCTACCAATAAGATCACAAAACTTTTTGACGGCAATGCCGCCATACTGGACGCCTACAATCTCACGGTCAAAGACGGATCTCTCCTGTTTATGAACCGCTACAATAACAAGCTATATTCGCTCAAATTAGATTAAAAACTTTCAAAACAAAAACTCCCCCGATCGGGGGAGTTTTTGTTTTATCTATATAGGCTTAACGATTATATGCCTTTCCGGCCCCACTCCAAAACTTTCTGTTTTTACATCCGGCCTGGAAGCCAATTCCATATGGACTATCCTCCTTTCATAAGCGTTCATTGCCGGCAGTTTAACTTCCTGCTTGTTCATCAAAACCTTTCTGGCGGCGGCTTTTGCCAATTCAGAGATCAGATGCTCTCTTTCCCTTCTGTAATTATTCATATCCAGAACCAGATTTTCTATGCTGGCGGGATCTATTTTTTTCAAAACCAATTTAGCGATCCTCTCAAAATCAAGAATGATCTTGGGCAGCATATCTTTTATATCAAAATCATGGATAAAGATAGATATTCTTTTTCCTTCAACATCGGCCTCTATGGAAAAATCCCTGAATCCGCCGAGTTCTAAAAGCTGTTTTATTATATTTTTGACGTTTTCTATATTATTCATATCTTTCTTTTATTCGTTGGTTATCTTAACCCTCTTGTTTATATAGACTTGCTGAATTATGGAAAACAGGGAAGTCACCAGCCAATACAGGCCCAAAGCCGATGGAAGCTGCCAGAGGATCAATAAAGTGAATGCCGGACCCATATAAACCATCTGCTTAGCCATCTTTTCCGCTGTAGAGAGCTCTTTGCCCTTTTCTGTCTTGGGCAGAGCCGATGTTCCCTGGAAATACTGGGCTATGGCGGCCAAACCAACCATAAGCATACTGCGGTTTTTGAGATCTATCAAGCCTAAAAACATGGTATTTATATGGGCGGGAGCAACTACAAAACTGTAAAGCTCTGCTATATTCAAGTTGGAGAAATCCACCATAAAGAGCCTGTATAGCCCTATCAATATAGGGATCTGCACAAAAACCATCAAAATGCTCATAAACGGGTTAACATTGTTCTTGCGGTAAAGATCCATAAGGGCCTTGGCCTGCCTTTCTTTGTCGTCTTTGTGGTCATGCTGGATCTTTTGTATCAAGGGCTGAAGCTTATTCATTACTATCTGGCTTTTGGTGCTCTTATAAAAAAGGGGAAATAAAATGAAGCGGATGAGCAAGGTAAGCAAAATAATGGCTGTACCCAAACTTTCAACAGTAGCGTTCTGATATAAAAAAACCAAGGCGTTAAAAAGAGGGATAAATATGTATGTATGGAACATAGATCAGGATTTAATTATCTTCCGGAAGGCTTCTTCCAGTTCTTTTATAATATCAGCTTTTTCCATTTTAATCATCGCCGGAGAAATAATGATGAGAATATCCGATCCCATTTTGTTCGCCGCAGGAACAAATTTTTTGGCGCAGTCCAAAACGATCCTTTTTATCAGATTTCTTTTTACCGCCAGCTTGCTGACTTTTTTGCTGATCACAACCCCGAATCGGTTAAAATCCATCTGATTTAAAAATAATTTGATTAAAAAAGAGCGGCTCCTGAAAGTTCGGCCGCTTTTGTTCAGAACGGATTGAATTGGCAAGCGATATTTCTTGGCAAGCATAAAAATAAATTTTAAATTGATAATTTGTCTCCTGTATGGAGATAAATTAAAAAATTAAACTGTCAGTTTATGCCTTCCCTTCGCTCTCCTGCTGGCCAAAACACGCCTGCCGCCAGGGGTGCTCATGCGTTTTAAAAAACCGTGCGTCCTGACCCTTTTCTTTTTTGCCGGCTGATAAGTTTGTGACATATGGAATAGAATAACAATTCAAAACATAAAAGTCAAAATAAAATATCGCGTCCGGAATATCCTCTTAAAAAAATAAAATCGCGATCCTAAAAAATAAAAACCGGTCACTATTGAAAAAACCGCCCGCAAACCATACAATAACAGTAAATCTGGCCAGTGTGCGCCTGGCTTAAATAAGTTTTCCACAGGTCATTCACATATTGTTATTTTTTCACTGTTTGACTATCGGGAATAGAGGGATAAAATTAGATTACGCAACTAAATTTTTTTAAAAAATTATGGACCTCGAACAACTTTGGCAATCAACGTTAGGTGAAGTGGAGCTGCAAATTTCCAGACCGAATTTTTTAACTTGGCTGAAGAACAGCCGGCTGACCCATAAAGAAAACGGCGTTGTGTTCGTAAGTCTTCCGAATAATTTTGCCAAAGAGTGGGTGGAAAACAAATACAACAAGACCATTCTTTCTGTTCTGAGGAATTTTGACGATTCAGCTAAGAAAGTTGAATACGTCGTAGAAAATAAAAATACTTCCGCCGGCACCGCCAAGGCCGCCAAACAAAAATCTTTGAACGAAGCCGACCTGAAAACCCAGCAATCCTTTATGGAGCTCAGGATCGACCCGGAAACAGGCCTGAATCCGCGCTACACATTGCAATCTTTCGTTGTCGGATCATCAAATGAGTTAGCATATACGGCCGCCATGGCAATAATAAAAGATGTGGGTAAAAAATATAACCCACTTTTTATTTATGGCGGAGTGGGTCTGGGAAAAACTCATTTGCTCCAGGCTTTGGGAAACGAGATAAAGAAAGAATACAACGATAAAATAAAAGTTAAGTACGTTTCTTCCGAAAAATTCACCAACGATGTCATTTGGGCGATCCGCAACAAAAGAATGGAAGACATCAAGGAAAAATACCGCCTTACCGATGTACTGATCATCGATGACATCCAATTCATCGGAGGAAAAGAAAAGACCGAAGAAGAATTTTTCCACACCTTCAACGCTTTATACGAAAATAACAAGCAGATAATCATCTCTTCCGACCGGCCACCGCGCTTTATTCCAACCCTCGAAGAGAGGCTGAGGTCGCGTTTCGAAGGAGGAATGATAGCAGACATCGGTTTTCCGGATTATGAGCTCAGAATGGCAATTTTGAAGACAAAACTGCAGAATAGGGGCATCAGTCTTTCAGACGATGTTATAGATATGATAGCCACCAAGGTTCAAAAGAACTTGAGGGAGCTGGAAGGGGTATTGAACAAAATTTTATTCATCCAAAGCACCAAGAATACCGAGTTAAGCTCAAAACAGGTTGAAGAGATAATCAATGAAAGCATCCAGCAGCCAATTAAGAATGTGAGCCCTGCGCAGGTAATAAAAGCTGTAGCTGACTATTTCCAGGTTGAGGTTGCTGATCTTACCGGCCGATGCAGAAAGAACACCATCGCCGAGCCAAGACAGGTAGCTATGTATCTTTTACGCGAAATTTTAGGAATGTCATATCCTTCCATAGGAGAAAAACTCGGAAAAAGGGACCATACCACCGCGATCTATGCTTATAACAAGCTTTCTAAAGAGGTAAGCAAAGACCAGAACCTGAATCAAAAAATAATCGCCATAAAAGATATAATCCAGAAAGAATAAGTTGTTCATATCTGTGTTGAAAGGTTATTGATAACAGATTCAAGAACCTGTGTTGAAAATAATAATAACTTTTCAAAAATATCCGGAGTTGAGAATTGTGAACAGCCATACCAACACCAAATAACAGCGCTGTGTGAATGATTTAAACCAGGCAGTATTTGATAAAAATGATTTATTAACAGCTTTATCAAACACTATGACTGCTGCTAGTTCTTATATACATATATAATAAGAAAGCTTTCTATGAAAATAATAATACTAAAAGATAATTTAAAAGAAGGATTGAATTCTGTGGTCAGAGCGGTATCGGAAAATAATAATCTTCCAATACTCAAGAATATCCTCATCAAAACTTTCAATAATAAGATAAAAATAATCGCTACGAATCTGGAAGTGGCCATAACCAAGATAGTTTCCGGAAAAATAATCGAAGAGGGTGCTATCACGATACCATTCTCGGTCCTGAACGGAATTATAAGCAATTTAGACAGCGAAAAGGTCAGTTTGGATTCAAAGGGCAACAGCCTTATCTTGAAAACAGATAATTATGAAGCGACCATTCAGAGCCTTAATGAAGAAGAATTCCCCATCATTCCGGAGATCGGCAATGCCAAGGATCATCTTAAGATAGATGTGGAAGTTTTCAATGATGCCATTTCCAAGATCGTTAATTGCGCTCAAATCTCGGAGATAAGGCCGGAGATCAGCGGGGTTCTGTTCGATTATCAGATATCCAGTTTGAAATTGGCGGCAACCGACAGTTTTAGATTGGCGGAAAAAACTTTGTTTGATAAAGATTTCAAAGCGGATTTTACCACCGGTTTCAAATCGATCATTCCTTTAAAAACTATTCAGGAAGTGCCGAGGATATTCAGGGAAGGGGAGATGAATATTTATTTTGACAACAATCAGGTTCTGTTCAAAGGTGAGGATCTGGAAATTATTTCCAGGCTGATCGACGGCAATTTTCCGGACTATGATCCGATCATTCCAAAAACTCTTGAAACGGAATCGGTTGTGAATAAGGAAAGCTTTATGAATGCCGTCCGGTTGGTAAGCAATTTCAGCGGCAAAGTGAATGATGTTAAATTAAAAACCAAAGAGGGAAAGAAAGTTATGGAAGTTTCTTCGGCAACACAGCATTTAGGAGAAAATCACTATTTGATCCCTATAAAAACAAAGGGAAATGATTTTGAAGTGGTTTTCAATTGGAGATTTTTATTGGAAGGGCTCAAGAGTTTTAATTCAGAAGATGTGATGATCGGCTTGAATGGTGATCAGCGGGCGGCGATCATCAAATCCCAAAAAGACTTTTCTTATTTCTATATTTTGATGCCGATAAAGAATAGTTAAAATAATAAATAAAAATAAAATAAAAGATCCGGCGATAAGCCGGATCTTTTATTTTTATTTAAAAAGAATTATTGATTTTTCCAGAGAATTGCCGATGGGGTCGTAAACTTTTATTTTCAGCATATTCTGGGATTCTACGGTTGAAGGAATGAAATTTTGTATGAGGGCATATTTCTTTCCAACCGATTGCTGTAAGGAACTGATCAAGCCGTCGTTGAAATACAGCTCTATTTTGTTAATTTCGAAGTCTGCGGTGATATCCGCGTTAACGGCTATATTATTATCGGTTTTTATGAAGTCGCCGTTCTTGAGGCCATTCCAAACGATATCTATGCTTTGAGTGTCCGAGCTGTCAGATTTATTTAAACTATCTACGGGCAGGGGTTTGTTGTAATTCAGATCGAAATCAGGGATATTTTCTCTGGCCCATTTTAATACAGGAATTTCCCAATTCTCGAACTGTGAGTCATTCTGCGGGTTTTGCGGATAAGGGCCTTGGGGATCATTTTTATTGACATAGAAAAGGATATCGTGGAGCTGAGGATAATTTTTGCCGTCAATTTGGAAATTAATATCAAATTCTCCGTTCAGGATAGGTTTTTTTGTCAGAATAGGTTCCGGCTTTGAGAAAGTTGCCGGGGAAGTGCTCTTTATGGTTTCCCGCATAAAAGCGCTCCACATCGGGACAGCTGCCAAAATACTGCCGCCTTGTTTTTGCATAGCGTCGTTATTGTTGTTTCCGGCCCAGACTCCAACGATAAAGTTTGGAGTATATCCGACTATCCAGGCGTCGCGGTAATCATTGGTCGTTCCGGTCTTCATGGCGACTTCGTAGCCGTTAAATAGGGTTAAGGACAGGCTTGAAGAAAGAAGCGCGGACCTGGCTTCGATATCGCTCAAAATATCGTTTATATAAATAGGATATTTTGCGTCCATCACCCGGTTATTTGTATCTTTGAACTCTTCAAGGGTTTGATCTTTGGGATCGGTTATCTTCAGGATCATTGTTTGCTGGTGTTTTACGCCTTCTTGCGCGAATACCGAATAAGCGCTGACCAGGTCGATCAATTTTACTTCTCCTCCGCCGAGTACCAGGGAAAGCCCATATCTGTTCTTTTCGGTCAGGGTAGTTATGCCAAAATCCGAAGCGGTCTTCAGGGTTTCTTTAAGCCCAGCCAAATATAAAGTTTTAACCGAGGTGATGTTTATTGATTGGGCTAACGAATTTCTCATATCGATCGGGCCTTTGAATTCGGGATCGAAATTTTGCGGATGGAAACATTCGGAATTTTCACTGTTGTAATCAATGTTGTCGAGCGGGCAGCTTGGATTGCTTGCCGCGAATTCTGTTGGCAGGTCAAAAAGCATCGTGCTCGGCGTGTAGTCTTTTTGGAAAGCGGTTACGTAGGCGAACGGCTTCATAGTAGAACCCGGCTGCCTTAATCCTTGTGTGGCAACGTTAAAATTACCTTCGAATTTACAGGTCTTGCCCGGCACGCAGTTTTCCGGCTCAGGGTCTCCGAAATAATCTTTGGATCCGACTAGAGCCAGAACCTGGCCGGTCGTTCCGTCTTGAGCCACTAAAGCGGCATTATAGCCCTTATAAAGCTCTTTATTCCTGTCAGCTCCTTCTTTGATGGCTTTTTCGGCTGACTGCTGCATTGTCCAATCCAATGTGGTGATCACTTTCAGTCCGGCTGTTTGCACGAAGCTCTCGCCGTATTTGTTGTTCAGATAATCTTGCACTGTCAGGACGAAATGAGCAGCTTTGATGCCGGTTGATTTTACCGCGAATTTTAAAATTTCTTTTTTTGCCGCCGCCATTTCTTTATCGCTTATATAGCCGAGCTTATTCATCTGATCCAGAACATAATCTTTTCTGTCAAAAAGCTCTTTGGTGTGGGTGCCCCAAGGAGAATAATAGGTCGGGGCCTGGAGTACGCTGGCAAGCAAGGCGGTTTCAGCCAAGTCCAGATCTTTTGCGTTTTTATTGAAAAAACTTTGGCTGGCGGCTTGAATGCCGTAGGTATTTCCTCCGAACGGGCTTTGATTCAGATATAAATTAAGAATTTCGTCTTTGCTGTATTTTTTTTCCAGCTGAATGGCCAGAATAAGCTCTTTTATTTTTCTGGTAATTGTTTTTTCCGGGGTTAAAAAAGAGTTTTTTGCCAATTGCTGGGTGAGTGTAGAGCCTCCCTGGGAGAATTGTTTATTGGTTATATTGGAGATCAAAGCTCTTGCGATGCCTTTTAGGTCGAATGCCGGATGGCTGTAAAAAGTCTGGTCTTCAATAGCTATAATGGCTTGCCTGGCGGACATAGGTATCTCTTCAGGGGGAATAACGGTTCTTTTTTGCTCTCCGTGGATCTCATAAAGCAAAACTTCTCCGGTCCGGTCGTAGATCTTGGTTGATTCGGCTATTTTCCTGTTCTCAAATTGGCTGGGATTGGGAAGATCTTTAACAATAAATATATAAAAGATCAGAGACGCGGCGATGATCAATAGAACAATTAAAAAGATAAGAGCGCTTTTAGAGAGTTTAGTTTTGTTCATAGGATTATGAGGATAATATATTACCGTTCGCCAGTAAATAGGCGCCTAAACCGGCTTTATTATCTTATTATAACAAAAAACTCGCCTCTGTTCGGGGCGAGCTCTTTGTTTTAGTAGTTATCTTTATCCTCATCTCCCAAGAAATCTTCGTCCAGGATCTTCGCGGTTTCATCATCGTCAAGCAATACATCTTTTTCTATCAGATCGTCGTCTTCATCGGCTACAGCAGTGGTTGCCGAAATTTTGATCTTTTCTTCGGGCTCTTCCAGCTCATCTTTTTTCCAATCTTCTTCTTCGTGGATCCACCCTTTCTTTTCTTCGTCCTCGTGTTTTTTAAATCCCTTTTTTGCCGGGCTGATTATTTTTTTTAAAACCTTTTTTGCCGCTTTCTTTTTCATTTTTTTAATAAAACTTTATAGTAAATCCTTATTTAAGGGAATTATATAAAAGATAATAGAAGTGTCAACCCCTAAAAAAATATTTACTCTCCAAATTTTTTAGAAAATGCCGTTGCAATGGCAATTGCCACCGCGTCCGAAGCGTCGTCATATCCTTTTAAGCCGTCTTTAACGCCCAATATCATAGCCGCCACTTTGGAAACCGATCTCTTGTCTGCCAAACCATAGCCTGTAACCGAGCTTTTTATTTCCGATGGGCTCAGTTCGGTTATTTTTACATCGGCTTTTGCCAATTCTAAAATAAGCGCTCCGCGGCTTTGGGCAACGTCTATTCCGGTCTTGATATTTTTGGAGAAAAATATCTTTTCAATTCCGGCAGCCTCGGGTTTATATTTTTTTATGATCTTGGAAAGTTTTTTGCAATTTTCCAAAATTGAATCAGAAATTTTTTGTTTGGACGCGCTTTCAATGACTCCATAGTCGATAAGGCTCAGTTTTCCGCTTTTTTCGGAAATGACGCCGAAGCCTATTCTGGTCGTTCCCGGGTCAATGCCTAAAATGATCATATAGTTAGCTGTCATTGCGAGGAGTCTGCGACGTGGCAATCTGGTTGTTTGAGATTGCTTCGGCGGCACTCGCAATGACGAAATTATAATTATATTGTATTAGTAAAAATATTTTGAACGTCATCGTGCTCGTCCAGTGCTTCAATGAGTTTTTCCAGTTTAGCCTTAGAATCTTCAGAGATACTTTGAGGAAATTTAGCCTTCCATTCTGTGGCCTCGGCATTTCCTTTAATAGGCGCATCGAATGCCCAAAGCACGCTGCCCTGATTGGCAAATTTTGCATCTTGGTCGTTTAAAATTTTCTTCACTTCGGAAATAGTTCGGTTTGTATTATCCGTAATAGCTTCAATAATAATTGCCGAGCCTTCCGGTCCGTAGGCCTCGATCACCATTTCTGTCAGATCTTTTTGATCGGAAGCTTTGCTGATGGCGCGCTCAATGTTGTCCAGCGGAACCAAATATTCTTTTGCCGTATCAACCGCGGATCTCAATCGGGGATTGAATTGGGGGTTTGGTTCGGATTTGGCGGCGATGGAAATAGCGCGGAGCAGTTTAGAGAAAACCTTGCCGCGTTTAACATCAGCCACCCCCTTTTTATTTTTTATTTGAGACCATTTATTGTGTCCGGACATAAATTTAAGTTATTTATTAGTTGATTAGATTATAGAATAAAAAAGCCCGGGTTTAAACCCGGGCTTACTTTTTCTTTTCCAGTTCTTTCTTTCTGTACAGCATTATGACTTCGTACAGCATTATCGCCATTAAGACGGATGCTGCCATGCTGAAAAGAACGGCGAAGGCGTACGCGGAGTAGTTCAGCAAGTTCGCCGGCCTTAAGTATTTTCCGAGGAAGATATGCAGAAGGAACGGAATGGAAAGATTCAGCACAAGCCCCAGCGCCATGATCTTTATTGTTTTTAGCATACCGAATTCCTCCTGCCAAAAAGTATAGTAAGTGCTAATTGATATAATGCAATAAATACGTGTATTTGTAAATACTCATATAAAATAAGAGGCGAACATTGGAGCCATTTAATATATTTTTGGCTAAAACAATTTGTAAAACAAATTGTTCGCCCAAACATTTTGGCATCAAAATGTTTTAGGGTTATAATTGAAAGATGTTAAACAAGTCAGATGACACTCTCTCAAAAATGAACAGGGAAGCGGAAGAGAGGGACGCGCAGAGAAGGGCCGAAAAACTAAAACTTCCATATTTGAATTTGGCGCTTTTGCCGATCGAAACAGAGGCTCTGTCTTTGATCCCTGAAAAAGATGCCAAAGGATCCGATATGGCTACGATCGAAACCAAAGGCGGGGATGTTGTTCTTGTCGCTCTTGATCCGTCCGGCGCCGAGGCTAAAACTGAGATCAAAAAACTGGAGGCCAAAAATCTCAAACTGAAGATATTTGTTGTTTCCAAATCCAGCCTCAATAAAGCCTGGGATTATTATAAATATGTTGCCAAGAGCACAGCTCCTTTAATGGGCCGTGTTGATATAGACAAAGAAAGGATCATCGGCTTAAAAGAGAAATTGATAAAACTTGATACGGTTAAAAATGAGATACTGGCTTTTGATTTCAGGAACAATCCGACCGGGCAAATTTTGGAAATTGTTTTAGCGGGAGCTTTAGGGAACAGGGTTTCCGATATTCATTTGGAGCCGGATGAAAAATTTGTGAGGATTAGATATCGCATAGACGGCGACTTGAGGGATGTGATGACAGATCTGGATAAAAAGATCTATCAATATCTGATTTCCAGGATAAAACTTTTGGCTAATTTGAAGATAAATATTGGAGATAGGGCTCAGGATGGGCGCATTACTATGGGAATGGGGGATAAAGATATTGAGCTCCGTGTTGCCATAGCCCCTTCTGAATTTGGAGAAGTTGTTGTGATGAGAGTTTTGGATCCGGAGGCGATCAGTTTGTCTTTGCCTCAATTGGGTTTTCGCGAAGACGATCTGGATATTGTAAAAGTGGAGCTCAAGAGGCCGAACGGAATGATACTTAACACCGGCCCTACCGGTTCAGGTAAAACAACCACGCTTTACGCGTTTTTGAAATTCATCAATTCTCCGGACACCAAAATAATCACGATCGAAGATCCTATTGAATATCATTTGGAGGGCATTGAACAGACCCAGATAGATCCGGGCGCCGATTATACTTTTGTAAATGGATTAAGGTCTATGATGAGGCAGGATCCGGATATTATTTTGATCGGTGAGATCAGGGACAGAGAAACTTCCGAAATTGCCATACAGGCGTCGCTGACCGGACACTTGGTTTTTTCCACAGTCCACGCCAACAGAGCTTCGGGTGCCATTCCAAGGCTTGAAGATCTGGGAGTAAAAGCCACCAGCATCGGTCCGGCTATGAATTTGATCATTGCGCAGAGGCTTATCAAAAGGCTTTGCCCCGACTGCAAACAAAAAGTTGAAGTAGATGCGAAACTGAAAGAAAAAATTGAAAAATTCATAAAAGGATTGCCGGATAGAGTGAATAGATCGAATTTTAAAGATATAAATATCTATAAAGCGGTTGGCTGTGATAAATGCAGTGGGATCGGTTACAGAGGCAGGGTGGCTATTTATGAATTATTGAAAATTGATAAAGATCTCGAAAGTATTTTGGTGAAGGGCGGCGGCGAAATTGAAATTGATGAGCTTTCTAGGAAAAAAGGAATGGTAACTATGCAGGAAGATGGAATTTTGAAGATCATTCAGGGGTTGACCACTTTTGAAGAAGTGGAAAAGATCACGGGACCATTAGAAGAATTAACGGATTAATGAGTTAACGAATTAACGAGTTGCTATTGCGAAGCTAGACTTATTAGACTAATCGGTCCTATTATCGGTCCTATTAAACCTATGGGTCCCATAAGTCCTATTTATTATTTCTGCGAAAACAAAAATCCCCCCGCTCGGTTAGAGAAGGGGGATTTGGCGAAGAGTGCAATAGTCTGTGGGCAACAAGCCGCGTTAACGGCAAGAGTTTGTAGGGCCTTTCAAAAATAAATTTTTAAAAAGATTAGAATTGCATATAGGATAGGTCTCGCCGGAGCCAAACCGTCCATATAAAATCAATTCCCGCCCACAGACTATTAAACTCTTTCAACGATCTTATACAAATATATTAGCACAACCCAATATATCTGTCAAGCCCCTATACAACCCCTTCTGTTTGTGTCGGAATATTATTAAAATCTGTATTTTCTTTTGTTTCGAAAATTTGTTATTTTTAGAGAGTAAGGAAAAGTTGTTGGTCCAATATATCCTATCAGACCAATGAGTCCTATTTGTCCGATAAGTCTTATTAGACCGATAAGTTAAATAAAATATGCCAACTAAAAAAACCGATCCGTTAGTTGCCGGAAAAAAAGAAGACGAAGTTATAGACCTGGCTTTAAGGCCCTCGCATTGGGATGACTATGTCGGACAGAGAAAGATCAAAAAACATTTGAAGACTATTTTGGATGCCGCCAAAAAACGCGGAGAAGTGAGCGACCATCTTTTGCTTTATGGGCAGGCGGGTCTTGGAAAAACCACTTTGGCGTATTTAATTGCCAAAGAAATGAGCGCTAATTTGAAAATTACTTCCGGACCGGCTCTCGAAAAGATGGGAGACTTGGCTGCGATACTGAGCAACCTGGAAAAAGGGGATGTTTTATTCATCGATGAAGCCCACAGGCTTAACCACATGATCGAAGAGGTTTTGTATCCGGCTTTGGAAAACAGAAAATTGCATTTGATAGTCGGAAAAGGCGCCGGCGCCAGGACTCTCGCCATAGATCTTCCGCCATTCACTTTGATCGCGGCTACTACCCGCGCCAATTTGCTTTCCAGTCCGCTCCGTTCCCGCTTTGGCGCGACTTTCAAACTTGATTACTACGAGATCCCCGACATTGAGACCATAATCCAGCGCTCTGCCAAGCTTTTGAATTTGGATATAGAACCCATAGCGTTGAATATGATCGCCAAGGCTTCCCGATTTACGCCAAGGACGGCAAATAGGCTTCTTCGCCGTGTCCGGGACTTTGCCGATGTGAACGATGCTGTGAAAGTGACCGAAGATATCGCCAAGCAAACTCTGGAAATGCTGGAAGTGGACAATTTGGGCTTGGAGCCGACGGACAGGCAGCTGCTTTTGACGATCATTGAAAAGTTCAAAGGCGGTCCGGTGGGCATCCAAACTCTTTCCGCGGCGCTCAACGACGACAGCGGAATTATTGAAGATGTTTACGAGCCATATCTTATGAGTGTTGGTCTTTTGGTCCGCACTCCGGCCGGCAGAATGGTTACCCCGGAAGCGTATAAACATTTGGGAATCAAGAATCCGAAGGGAGACACGTTGGTTTAAAGAGCTATGACATTTTTTGAAAATATTATTGATTTTATTTTTGTTAAAGACAAGACTATTTTGCAAGATGTATTTTTAAGTTCATTATCTATACCTCTTGTTTGGACTTTTTTTAATTTTTTACTACGTTGGTGGAAACAAAGTAGGCCTTTAAGTTTAATACTAAAAGGATATAAAGATTCAGAAACGGAGGTGCTTGTATTTTTATCGCAGCTTTCATCAGCTGATAAGGACTTTGTTAAAAATCAAGACCAACAATATATAATTGAATATCCGCATCCATTACCCACAAACAAGAAAAATTTAACAATTGCCCCGCGTCATAATATTGACCCAGTTTGGTCCGAAGCAGACGGTTTATGTGTAGCAGACGTTTTCAATATATTGGGCAGGATTAAGAAAATAAAAAATATTAAAATAGCCAGTTTAATCAAAGATTGGGATAGACGAGAAAATCCAATTTTTACGATCGGATTTAATCCTAAGACAGATGATCTAATTAAAGAATCGCGACCGATATATTTCAAACTTAATGCGAATCAAAGTTTGTCCGTAGAGGGACTTAAAGATGATATAACGGCTTATACACCGAACGATGGAGGTATAATACAAAAAACCTTTATAAAGGACACAAAAACACCCGTCATCATTTTAGCTGGTCTTGGTACGACTGGAACTGAAGTCGCTGGATCCTTATTTAATAAGAAAGCGAAAGAGTTGGGTAAACTTTATGGCGATAGATCCTTTTGTCTTGCATATAAAGCTGATATATCAAAAGGTAGGAATTATTTTAATATTCAGTCTATATTTCCCAGTATTTCATTCTTAAATATTCTTTGTTATCCCATTACATATCTTAGGTGGAAGAAGTTTATAAAATAATTTAAATATGGAAGATCTATTCAAAAAATATTTTAAAAATCCAGAAAATCAGAGTGGGTCAAAACCAGAAACTAAGGAATCGATATCAGTTGGCAGATTGAATGAATTGAGCGAAAAAATTATACAAATAGCACCAAGTGATTTTTATGATATTTATAGCGAACAGTTTTTAAACAATACTGGTTCTCTTTTTGAAGAATTCGTTCAAGCCGAAAACAAACTTGATTCCAATTCTAAAACCAAGCTTTATAAAAAAATAAAAGAAGAAGCTTTTCGCCCTAAAATAAAAGAAATTTCTGATCTTTTAGCTCAAGAATTAAAAGAACTTGGCTTTGTGACCGAAAAAATTATTGAAAACAAAGTTAGCGAAGCTGAAAAAGAAATTTATGAAAGCTATTTAGATCTGCCTGCCTGGCAAAGATTGGATAAGATCGGAAAACTTGTTTCGGTTTTAGAAAAAACAGGGTTTGATGGAAAAGAATTGAAAGAAAGGATAAGTGGAATAAATAAAATAATAGAAAAACAGGAGTATAGAACAAGAGAGGGCGAGATGGGTAAATATGACGAATAAAATACGAGCCGAAAACTCGTATTTTTATTTAGCAGTGATAAAATCTATGTATGCAAAGAGGTGTCGCAACATTCACGCTAGATTATGGAAAATGTCCTAAATGGCTTTTTGACAGGATGGTGGCTTTGGGCAGGGAAATGGTGGATGTGATCGTCGCGGAGGAAGGTCCGGATGAATTTATAAAGAGGATCGCGGATCCGGTATGGTTCCAATCTCTGGGAACCGTGCTGGCTTTTGATTGGAATGCTTCGGGATTAACCACTATTTTAACCGCGGCACTCAAAGAAGCTATCCGCGGGCGGGAAAAAGAGCTCGGGATATTTATTTGCGGAGGAAAAGGCAAAACTTCTTTAAAAGTGCCGGACGAAATAACCAATTGGGGATATAGATTGGGAATGGGCGAAGAAAAAACCAATGCCCTGATTTATAATTCCAAAATGAGTGCCAAAGTGGACAGTTCTTTGGTGCAGGATGGATATTCTATTTATCACCACTCGTTTTTCTTTAGTTTGCCTTCAAATAAAAAAAATTTGTCCGGCAAAGGCAGTAATGGCGCATGGTCGGTAGTTCAACAGGGAATGAATATCGGAAATCAAACGGCACGCAGGTATCATTGGTATTCGGAAAATATAAACGACTTGGTTTGTGAGCCTCATTCGGGTATTTCTCAGATGGGCGGAGAGAATGCGGGGGATGTTTTGAATTTGGTGGCGAAAGACAGCGATAAAACCCGTTCTTTAAGCACGGAAATGGTTGGTGTGGGCTATCAGACTTTAATGAAAGACATTCAACTGCTCAGAAAGCACAGCTCCCACTTAAGCCAGATGGCAAAATGGGGTGTTGGACCGAATCAATTGACCTTATTGAATTTGGAAAACAAAGAATTTGATACGCACCCCGTTGTTAATGAGGATTTTTCGAAAAGTAAGTATCTGGAAAAGATCTTATGGAAAGTTTGCGATGTGAAGCCGGAAAATTATGAAAAACTATTGTCTTTGCAGGGCGTCGGACCAAAAACTATGCGAGCCCTGGCATTGGTAGGCGAGGTGATCTATGGCGCGAAGCCATCCTACGAAGATCCGGCGAGATATAGTTTTGCTCACGGTGGAAAAGACGCTACTCCGTATCCCGTGGACTGCGCCACATACGATTTTACGATCAATAAAATGAAAAGCTATGTGGAAAAAACAAAGATAGCCGGCCTGGAAAAAAGAAAGATAATAAATACCCTGGATAATCCCCAACAGCACTAATTAAAGGTAATTAAAAATTGTCTACACTATAAAACATTAATGTTTTATAGTGTAGACAATTTAAAACCAAGAACATGATCGTAAAAGAATTTTTGCCGAATCCGGTTGGCGCGGATAAAGACGGCGAATATATCAAAATTTTCAATGACGGCGACAAGGCGGTAAATTTGGCCGGATGGAAGATCAGCGATGCTTCCAAGAAATCTTTTACTTTGAGCGGAACGCTGGACTCTAAACAAGAGTTGGTTTTGTTTTCCGCTCAAACTAAAATTTCTTTGAATAATAACGGCGAAACCATTTTTCTGACCGACTCAAAAGGAGCATTAGCAGATAAATTAGGCTATACCGGCGTTGCCGAGGAAGGAAAAATAATTTTAAAACAGGAAATAGCCGTGCCGGGATCGCAATTTGAGAATGGACAGGTCTTAAACCAGGGTTTTTCACCCTCAGCCGGCAAAATAATAGGCTTGGATGTGTTTCTGGGGGTTATTTTAGGATTGGCGGCGGTTTATGTTATTCTGCAATTAGAGAAAAAACTGGATATAAAACTGTTTTAATATGCTAACCAGATCAAAAGCGCAGACTCAAAAAATAGCCGCTAAACTAGCCAAAAAAATAATTTCAGAAGGCATTCATAAAAATGCCCGGGTTTTGGCTTTGATCGGTGATCTTGGTTCCGGGAAGACCGCTTTTACGCAAGGATTTATAAGGTCATTGGGCATAAAAACGCACGTGCCCAGCCCGACATTTGTGATATATCGCAGATATCCTATCAATTTAAAATTTAAAATTAAAAATTTAAAATTCAAGAGCATCTATCACTTTGATCTGTATAGGATCCAAAAACCGAAAGAAATTATAGATCTGGATTTTAAGAAGATCATTAAGGATCCGGAAAATATTGTTTTAATAGAATGGCCGGAACAGATATTGAAATTTTTGCCCAGAAATACGATAGAAATTTATTTTGAGCACCGAAAAAAGCAGAACGAGAGGACTGTTTGTTTCTAAAACAGGCCTATTTAAACGATCCCGACAATTGTCATCAATATGATCCCCAAAGTGATAAGCACTATTCCGCTTAATTTCGGCATCAAGATCTTGTCTTTTGTCAGCCCCCCGATCTTTACCAAAACAAATTGTTCAATGAACAATACAACGAATATTTGTATCGTGGCGATGGAAGCAACCATTGTCGCGGGATAATATTTCATGGCAAGAAAGATAAACAGTATGGATAAAACGGTAAGAGATTCATTCGCCAGCGCCAAACCTATGTTTTTAATATCTTCATAAAAATCCTTTCTTACCTTTTTGAAAAATATAGTTGATGCCACGATCGTTCCGGCGACAATGCTGTTTATTGCGAGCGCATTGAATTCGGGGATATCCAATGTGGATATTTTGATCATGAATTCGTAAATTCCGGTCAGAACCGGCATTAAGATCAATATCCACATACTTACATCCAGGCGCATTTTTGCCATTCTCTTTTGCAAACTAAAAACTCCTAAAATTATGAGTAATAGACCTGTATATCCCAATATCCCTATATTTTCATGCAAAATAAAAAAAGATAAGATCGCGACAATTATTGGGTAAGAATAATCGATTCCGACCACTTCGGAAACGTCCTCTTTGTAAAGCACAAAATAATATACCAGGAGCATTGCGGAATATATAAAGCCCAGCGCCAATGAAACCGGGAGCATAGACAGAGTGAAATTACTCCAGTCTAAAAAACATGCCATTGAGAGGCCGATGATCAAGTGCGCTATTCCGACAACGGCAGTATAGCTGAACGGACTTTTAATTTTTTTTGAGCAATAATATTTGTCTATGACATTCACCAGACCATAGGTGATCGGGGACAGCAGGACAAAAATAAATGTTATATGCATAATTGGCTAAGGAGGTTTTTAAATTGATGATCGGTATAAATTGAGTATATTACATTTCCTTGGCATTTTCTAAAAGCGTCCGCATAATCCCAATTTTGTTTTTGGTTTAATAAGAGATATTATTAAACCAATGAAAAAACTTTTGCTTATCGACGCCAACTCTTTGATCCACCGCTCGTTCCATGCTTTGCCGCCTTTAACTTCTTTGAAGGGCGAGCCGATCAATGCGATCTATGGGCTTTCCAGCATTCTTTTGAAGATATTGCGCGATCATAATCCCGACTATATTGTGGCGGCCTTTGATAGGCCCGAACCGACTTTCCGCGACGCTATTTTTACGCAATACAAGGCACACAGGCCTCCGACGGATAATTTATTGGTTCCTCAGCTTCACGAAGCGCACAACACTTTTGGAAAATTTGGCGTGAAAGTGGTGGAGCAGGCGGGACTTGAAGCCGACGACCTTGTGGGAATATTAGCTGAGAAATTCAAAAATAGCCCGGATATGAAAGTGGTCATTTTTTCCGGCGATAAAGACAATCTGCAGCTGGTTGACGGCGACAAGGTGGTGGTGGAGCTTTTGAAGACTGGCGTGAGCAAGACGGTGGTGTTCAACGAATCATTGTTCTTGCAGCAATACGGCTTTTCGCCGAGGCAATTGGTGGACTACAAGGCTTTGGTGGGCGATACATCCGACAATATCCCGGGCGTGCGAGGCATCGGCCCCAAAGGCGCCACTGATCTGATAAAAGAATTTGGAACGATCGAAAAAATATATGAAGACATCGAATTGGTCTCTAAAAAAGTCCTTAAAGACAAATTGATCGCCAGCAAGGAAATGGCCTTGATGTCCAGAAAATTGGCGGAAATAAAAAGAGACGCGCCTTTTGAAATTTCTCTGGAAGAAATAAAATTCAGCGGATTTAACAGGGAAGAATTAAAAAAATATTTTAATGAGCTCGGATTTAAAAGTTTAGTGGAACGAAATCTATCTTAAATGTATGCTTTATATAAATTTTTTGAAAAAAAATAAAAAATGCCCGTTTTGCCGCAGTAAACAACGTTTTATTTTTGACAACAAAACAGCCTTTTTGACCTATGCTCTGGCGCCTTATTCCGACGGACATCTTCTTGTGGTTCCCAAAAGGCACGTTGACAGCTTATTAAAGTTAAAAAAAGAAGAGAAAAAAGATATTGCGGATCTGCTGAGCACGGCATCAAAAATTATGGATTTTATAAAGTGCAAGAACTACACTATTTTGGTCAGGGAGGGAGTGCTTGAAAAGAGCATAGACCACTTGCATTATCATATCATTCCCGATCATCGGATAGGCGCTCTGGATACAAAGGGAAGATCAAGGAAAATTATGACCAAAAAAGAAATTGGCAGGCTGTTAATAAGGCTTAATAAATTTAAATAAGTGCTAACAGGCTTCGATCTCAAAGAAAAAATAAAAGAGTTAAAAAGAAAAGGAAAAGCTGTTCCCGGGGAAATTTTTGATCTCGGAACGGCTTTTTGGCTGATAAATGTGGATGAGGAGAAATATACCGGGGAATATTTGGCTCCGAAATACCTGCATAAGGAATTCGACGATTCCGAAGAAATTTTAGAGGAGCTTAAAAAATACGCAGAAGACAAGCTGAAAGAATTCAATCTCGGAAGGCTTTTTTATAAGCTGGAAATGCCCCTTTTGGAAGTTTTGGCGGATATGGAATTGAACGGCATCGGCGCCAATAAAAATAAACTGGCGGATCTGGATAAAAAGATCGGAAAAAGGGTTGGAGAGCTTACGAAAAAAATATATAAAGAAGCCGGCGAAGTTTTCAATATAAATTCGCCCAAACAGCTCGGAAATATTTTATTTAACAGGCTGAAGATCGCCACTCCGGCGGGTGAAAGGCTCAAAAAAACTTCCACGGGAGCGGTATCGACGAACATCGGAACTCTGGAGACTTTAAAGAACGAGCACAAGATCATTGCTTCAATTTTGGAATATCGCGAGCTTTTCAAACTCCAATCCACATATATAAAACCATTCCAGGATCTGATCGGCAAAGACGGCAGGATACATACGACTTATTTGCAAACCGGCACGGTGACGGGGCGTTTGAGTTCGGAAAATCCCAATATGCAGAATATTCCCGCGGGAACCGCATGGTCGGATGAATTTAAAAGATGTTTCGAGCCGAAAAAGGGATACGAATTTGTTTCGTTCGATTATTCCCAGATAGAACTCCGCGTTTTGGCATCGCTTTCCGGCGATCCGAAAATGATCGACGCTTTCAAGAAAGATCTGGACATCCACAAAATGACCGCGGCGCAGGTAAATAATGTCCCGCTTGATAAAGTGACGCCGGAAATGAGAAGATTCGCCAAAACGCTCAACTTCGGAGTGGTGTATGGGATGGGTTTTACCGCTTTTGCCAAATCCAGCGGCCTGAGCGCGGCAGATGCCAAAAAATTTATCGCCGAATATTTCAGCGACTTCAAAGAGATCAAGAAATGGCAGGAAAGAGTGAAGGCGGAAGCAAGAAAAAATTGTTTTGTTTCGAATTTGAACGGCAGGAGGCGCTGGCTTTTGAATATCGTTTCCAACTACCAGTTTTTAGCTTCGCAGTCCGAGCGGGAAGCCATAAATATGCCGGTCCAAAGCTTGGCGGCGGACATTTTGAAGATATCTATGGTGAAAGTTGCCGAGTATTTGAAGGAAAAGGGCTGGTATGAAGAGAGTGTAAGACCCCTTCTAACGATCCATGATGAATTATTATTTGAGGTTAAAAGTGATATAATAAAAAAAGTAAAAGCGGATATCGCCGGTATAATGGAAAACGCTTTTAAGCTCTCCGTTCCCCTGAAAGTTCCGGTAAAAGCGGGTAAAAATTGGGGAGAGATGAAGGGTATATAAAAAATGAAAGATTTTTTCAAAAATTTCAAAGAATATCTGAAGATGCCTCATATGAGGACCCTTTGGATCTTTATTTTGTTGCTGCTCGCGGTGCTTTTTATCGATTATATGTTCGTTGAAGTTCTGTTATGGCGTTTTGTTATTTTTATAATTCTTGTATGCATCGGTTTTTTGGTATTTTTCAGCAACTTGAGGGCGGCCCGATACAGCATGACGATAGGCCTGGAAAAGAACAGGCTGGACAGCATCATTTCCAGCATCGGAGACGGTTTGATAGTTTATAATTCCGACTTTAAAATAAAAGTTTTCAATAAAGCCGCTGAAGAAATATTCAATTTAAGCCAGGCGGACGCAATAGGATATATAGTGACCATTGATAGTATGAAAGACGAGGCGTTTAAAATACTTACTCAGGTTATCTATCCCTCTTTGGCGCCGGCGGTAGTGAGGCGTTCGGAGCAGGGCATTTATCCGCAGGTAATCGATATTTCTTTTCAGGATCCCAGATTGGAGCTCCGTGTTTCAACGAATCGCCTAGTTGATGAAAAGGGAGTTGTTTTCGGTTTCTTGAAAGTGGTCCAGGACAGGACAAGAGAGGTGGAACTTCTAAAATCCAAAAGTGATTTCATTACGGTTGCCGCGCACCAGCTCAGAACTCCGCTCACCGCGGTTGGATGGGCGCTCGAAAATTTAAAAGCTGAAAATCTGTCCGAAAGCCAGCAGGAGATAGTAAAAATGGGTTCGGCTGCATCAGCCAATCTTTTGAAAGTAGTGGAGGATCTGCTTAATGTTTCAAAAATTGAAGAAGGAAGGTTCGGCTATAATTTTCAAAATTTTGATCTTGTTACCTTTTTATCATCTCTGCTTTCCCAGGCCGAACTTATTGCCAAACAGTACAACGTGGCTGTTTATTTCGATCCCGGTCAGGAAACCGCGGTCAATATTTACGGCGATCCGACAAATCTCGGCATGGCAATTTCCAACCTTTTGGATAATGCCATTAAATACAATACAGCTAATGGGCAGGTGACAGTTTCCTTGAGAAAAGTGAAAGATAAGCCATATGTGCAAGTGAGCGTTAAGGACACGGGCTTGGGCATTCCGCCGGAAGACCTCAAGAAGCTTTTCGGAAAATTCTTCAGGTCCAGCAATGCTCTGACAAAAGAAACCACCGGATCAGGGCTCGGGCTTTATATCACCAGAAATATAATCAGGAGGCATGGCGGAGAAATAGGGGTTGAATCTGAATTGAACAGGGGAACGACTTTCTCATTCACTTTGCCGACAGATCCGGCTTTGGTACCGCAAAAAGAGATGCTTTACGGCGAATAATAATATGCCCGAGTTACCCGAAGTTCAAACTATCGCGGACGATCTGAATAAAAAAGTTTTAGGCAGAAAAATTACCGGCGTTTGGCTGGATTGGCCGAAACTTATTAACCTTTTGGAAAACAAAAAAGGAGTTTTGAAGCTGACCAAAAAGCCGGCGCTAAAAGATTTTGAAAAAGCAATAAAGGGCAAAAAAATAGTAAGGGCTCATCGCAGAGCAAAGAATGCCCTGATCGACCTTTCCGACGGCTATATGATGCTGGTGCATCAGAAAATGACCGGCCATTTATTGGTCGGTAAATGGAAGATAATTGGCGGCAAAGCCGTTGTTATTGAGCCGGAAAGCATTGCTAGTGATCCATACAACCGATTCGTACACGTAATTTTTTATCTGAGCGACGGAAATATGCTGGCGCTTTCCGATATGCGAAAATTCGCCAAGATAATTTTAGGAAAAAAGGAAGATCTGGAAAATTTGCCGGAGCTCAAGGAGCTTGGCCCAGAGCCGCTCGATAAAAGTTTTAAATTCAAGGACTTTAAAGAAATAATTTCCAAAAAAACAGGAAAAATAAAACAGGTTCTTATGGACCCGAAAGTTATTTCCGGAATAGGCAATATTTATTCCGATGATATTTTGTGGCTGGCCAGGATAAATCCGTTCACGCCGGCGAATAAGCTTTCAAATGATAAACTTAGGGAACTTTTTAAGGCGATCGGGAGCGTTTTGAAGAAAGCAATAAAACTGAGAGGGACTTCAATAAGCGATTTCAGGGACACTGCCGGCAAAAAAGGGCATTACAACGAGGTCAGGCTTGTTTATCAGCGCAAAGGGGAGAAATGCATCAGAAAAGACGGCGGGATCATTGTTAAAAAGAAAATAGGCGGGCGTTCAACGTGCTATTGTCCTGTTTGCCAGAAGATATAAACTATAAACATGATCGTTTACTTGTACGGGCCGGATAGTTATCGGCGCCAGGAAAAATTGAATGAATATATCGAAAGATATAAAGAAAAATACGCCAGCGGCGCGGGAGTTTTTTATTTAGACAAGGACGAGGACTTTGCGGGATTTAAAGATTTCTGCAAGTCGCAATCACTTTTTGAGGCTTCAAAATTGGGCACAGTCTTCAATTTCAATGAACTGGAAAAAGGCGGCCTGAAAGAGTTTTTATCTTTGGTAAAGGAAAATTCAAAAAATAAAGATCTGACCCTGATCTTGAATGGCGATAAAAAACCGACCAAAGACTTTTCCTTTCTGCTCAAGGAGCCGGTGATCAGCCATAATTTCGATGTTTTGGAGGGGGCGGAGCTCAGGAAGTTCTTGGACGTGGAAATCAAGAAAAGAAAACTTGAGCTTGATCCGAAAAGCAAGGAATTGATCCTGTCCGGCTTGGGCAATAATACCTGGGAAATAATTTCTGCTTTAGACAAACTTTCGCTTTTAGACGAGAAGAAAATAGACCAGAAGATCCTGGAGAAACACATTGATCTGCTCCCGGCCATTGATGTTTTTGCCCAGATCAATAAAATGCGGGACGGATATAATGTGGGCAGCAGATTGGCCACGCTGGAAGAGCTTTTTGAGAGAGGCGCTGATTCGGCTATGATATTTAATATTTTTGCCGCCTCGCCTTATTTAAATAAAGAACAGAAAATTACGATGGCGGACTATGATGCGGCAATAAAATCGGGGAAATTGGAATACGATGAAGTTTTACTAGATATGATGTTGGATTAGGGAATAGGAAGGAATAGGGGTAAACAAAACAGGCTATCTTGAAGAAACAGCATAATTTTATTGCTATAAAATTTGCTTCTCTCTCGGCGCGAAAGCGCCTCCGAGGCGTTCTTCAAAATAGCCTGTTTTGTTTATCTAAAAATATATTTGTCTATGTGGTTGTTGTGGGTGGAATAAAAAATAACCCTTGCGGGTTATTTTTAAATTCTATTTTCTGTTTCCAAGTTTGGTTAAGCGGGATTTGAGTCGGGAGGCGGTGTTTTTCTTTAGGAGGTTGGTTTTGGCTGCTTTGTCCAAAGCCTTGTAAACTGCTGAGAGTTTTTCTTTGGCTTTTGCCGCTTCTTTTCCGGCAACCAGTTTTTTATAGTCTTTAATGAGCTTTTTGAATGCCATTTTTTGCTTGGCATTACGAGCCCTTCTTTTTATATTTTGCCTGTAAGCTTTTTGAGCTGATTTAGTAATCATATTAGTATTGATATATATTATAGCTAATTTAATTTTTAGTCAACGGATCAGCAAATAGGGACGGTTGGGATATTTCCATCTTTTTTAATTTCTTTTTTAAAGATATAATAATACAAATGCTCCATTACTTGATCGGAAAACTAATTCAGAAGAGAGAGAACTATTTCATCTTAGAAATGGGCGGAGTTGGGCTGAGGATCTTTTGCTCGGTGAATACTTTAAAGAAATTGCCGGCCATCGGCGGAGAAGTGAAAGTTTTTACTCACATGAACATCAAGGAAGACGCTTGGGATATCTACGGATTTTCCGACCAGAATGAGCTGGATTTTTTCACTAAACTTATCAGTGTGAATGGCGTAGGCCCGAAGACAGCTTTGAATATTTTAAATGTGGATACTCCCGAAAGATTGATGGCGGCCATAAACGAGGGCAGGGTGGACTTGCTTACCAAAGCCTCGGGAATAGGCAAAAAGACTTCGGAGAGAGTAGTGGTGGAGCTTCGGGGCAAATTTGCGACGATCGGATCCGAGGGCCTGACAGGGCTTATGGAATCGGACAGCGATATCGTGGATGTGCTGTGTAATTTGGGCTATACCAAGGAGCAGTCCAGGCAAGCCATTTCAAAAGTTGACACAAAAATTAAAAGCATAGAGGACAGAATAAAAGCAGCGTTAAAAATTTTAAAATCATAATAAATGCTTAACAAATTAAGAAAAATTTATCATTTTAGTTTGGCTTGGATAGGCAGCGTTATTTATAAAAATCCTTCCAGAGATATTTTCGTGCTCGGTGTTACCGGAACCAAGGGAAAATCCACGGTAGTTGAGATGATAAACGCAATTATGGAGGCTGCCGGAAAGAGAACGGCCATAGTTTCGTCGGTCAGGTTCAAGGTGGGCAGCGAGATAAGAGAAAATCGCACCGGAATGACCATGCCGGGGAGATTTTTTATACAGAAGTTTCTAAGGGAAGCGGTTGATAAGGATTGCCAATATGCTTTTGTGGAGGTTACTTCCCAGGGCATTTCCCAATTCAGGGACAGATTTATAAATTTTGACGCCGGGCTTGTGACCAATCTTCATCCGGAGCACATTGAGGCTCACGGATCCTTTGAGAATTACCGGGGCAGCAAGATCAGTTTCTTCACGCACATAGGGCTTTATTCGGAAAAGAAATATAAGGCATTCTTTATAAATACCGGGGCCAAAGATTATGAAATGTTCGCGGATGCGGCGAGCGATCTCGGAAAGACCATTTTTTACAACAAAAAAGATCTGGAAAAAATGAAGTGGAGGATCAAGCTTTTGGGAGAATTCAATTTGGAAAATATCGCGGCGGCCGTGGCTTTCTGCAGGAGCCAGAACATAGACTGGGATATCATAAAAAATGTCATTGAAAATTTTGACGGCGTGCCGGGCAGATTGGAATTCGTGCAAAAAGACCCGTTCTCCATAATCATCGATTATGCGCATACGCCGGATTCTCTGGAAAAAGTTTATCAGGCTGTTAAGAAAAATATTTCTTCAAAGAGGACCAAAGGCAAAATGATCTGCGTGCTGGGCTGCGCCGGCGGGGGCAGGGATTCGTGGAAGCGTCCGGTGATGGGCGAGATAGCTTCCAAATATTGCGATGAAATAATACTTACGAACGAAGATCCTTTTGATGACGATCCGGATATGATCATAGAGCAGATAGCCAAGGGCGTGAGGAGCTCGTCTTATAATAAAAAATTCAAAAATATCATAGACAGAAAGGACGCCATCAGGGAAGCCATCAAGATGGCGAAGAAAAATGACGTGGTGATCGTCACCGGCAAAGGCTCGGAGCCATTTATGCGATTGGAAAAAGGCAAAAAAATTCCTTGGAGCGAAAGGGAAATAATAAGGGGAATAATTAACGAATTACAAATCGAAATATGAAGCTATCATTCTATGGCGCGGTAAAAGATGTGACAGGCTCCAATTATTTGTTGGAAACCGAAGACGGTAAAAAGATCCTCATAGATTGCGGTTTGAAGCAAAACAGCAATTTTGCGGATGAGGATAATTGGGATAAATTTCCTTATGATCTTTCAGAAATATCGGCTGTTTTGGTTACCCACGCGCATATCGACCATACCGGTCTTTTGGCTAAATTAGTCAAAGACGGATACAGGGGCAAAGTTTATTCCACTCCGCCGACGAGAGATTTCGCTAATCTTCTTCTTTTGGATTCAGAAAGTATTTTATTCAAAGAAGCTGAAAGGATGGGCAGGCCGCAATTATATTCAGCGATAGATGTGAATCAATTAATGTCTCAATGGGAGGGCATAGAGTATTACCGGGATCTGAATATCGGAGAGGCTAAAATTACTTTTTATAACGCCGGACATATTTTAGGTTCGTCCATTATCGTTGTTGAGGCTGACGGCAAAAAGATCGCTTTTACCGGCGATCTCGGCAACAATCCTCCTGACCTGATCAAGGGCACGGATTTTCTGGAAGTTGCGGATTATTGCGTTATTGAATCTGCTTATGGCGACAGGATCCATGAGCCGGTCAAAGAAGGGGTGATCGAAGATCTGATAGAAGATATTGCGAGAGATAAAGGAGTTTTGATGATCCCTGCTTTTGCCATGGAGCGTACGCAAAAGATCCTTTACGAAATGCACGATCTGTTCAAAGAAAAAAGGGTGCCCAAAGTTCCGGTCTATCTGGATAGTCCTTTGGCTATAAAAATAACCGATGTGTATAAAACTTTTAAAAGTTATTTTAACGATGAGACCATCAAGGAAATGAAGACCAATTTTATGCTTTTTGATTTTCCCGGCCTTGAAAAAACTTTGACCACGGAAGAGTCCAAAAATATCAATCTGGTCAGCGCTCCCAAGGTTATAATCGCCGGCTCTGGCATGTCCCAGGGCGGAAGAATATTGCATCACGAAGCTCGATATTTGTCGGATCCGAAAAGTATAATACTTTTTGTCGGCTATCAGACAAAAGGTTCTTTGGGAAGGAGAATAAAAGAAGGCCAGCCTATAGTTAAGATACACGGGGAAGATGTCAGGGTCAGGTGCCGGATCGTTTCTATTGAAAGCTATTCGGCTCATGCCGACCAGATCCAGCTTTTGGCATGGATTGAGCCGATGAAATTGAATTTGAGCAAGGTATTCGTGGTGCAGGGCGATGAAGAGTCGAGTTCCACTTTAGCCAATAAGATATCGGATCAATTGGCTGTCCACGCCGAGATTCCGGAAAAAGGAAAGGTTTATGAACTGTAATTAAAAATATATTATAATAACTATATGGCTATCAAATTAAGCAAAAGGCAGCATTTAAAATATAAGATCTGTATTTCCGGGGCGGCTGATACCGGGCACTGCACCGTTGATGCGGCGGAAAAGGCGGAAGAGCTTGGCAGGGAAATTGCCAGGCGGGGAATGGTTCTTGTGACCGGCGCGACTGTCGGCATCCCATATTGGGCGGCCAAAGGCGCCAAAGAAGAGGGCGGGATAGTTTTTGGCATTTCTCCGGCGGCTTCGGAAACGGCCCACGTAAAAACTTATCGTTTGCCGACCGATTATCACGATATGATCATGTATACCGGCTTTGAATATTCCGGCCGAAACCTGCTTTTGATCCGCTGTTCGGATGCCGTTGTTACCGTTTGCGGCAGGATGGGAACCCTTAATGAATTTACGATCGGTTTTGAAGACCAGAAGCCGATGGGAGTTTTGGAGGGCACCGGCGGAACAGCCGATGAACTGAGGGGAATTGTGGAGAAAATGCACCGCGGTCCGGGCAGAGTGGTTTATTCCAAAGATATCAATGATCTATTGGATAAAGTGATCGCCGAAATAGAAAAGGATAAAAAGGCGAATGGGACAAAGCGGGGATAAAAATAGGCACTAGCAACTAGAAACTAGGCACTAGTGAAAAAATACAAAGTCGTGATCAATAAAAAATAAATATATGAAGAAAAAAATATTAAAAAAGAAAAAGGCGGTAAAAAAAGTTAAAAAAGCCGTAAAAAAATCAGTAAAGAAAGTTAAAAAGGCTAAAAAAGTTGTTAAAAAAGCGGTCAAAAAAGTAAAGAAGGTTGCCAAGAAGTCTGCGCCGAAAAGGAAACCGATCGGTGAAGTTGTTCATTTTTTTGATAAAATTTGCGTGGCTGTGGTGAAATTTAAAGAGGGTGTTGCCGTCGGCGAAGAGATCTGCTTTGAGGGTCCAAAAGGAGCCTTTTCCCAAATTCTGAATTCAATGCAATATGAGCATGAGTCAATACCGAAAGCTAAGAAAGGCCAGGAAGTCGGTGTGAAAACTAAAAAACCGGTCAGGGAAGGACATAAAGTCTATCGTGTATAAGAACATTCTTTTGCCGGCAAGCATATTGTCGGGGAGCATAATAGGGGCAGGAATTTTTTCCCTGCCCTTTGTGTTTAATAAATTCGGATCAACGGCCGGATTCATCTCTTTGATCGCCTTTGCCTTTATTTACGCGCTTATATATTTCATTTATGCGGACGTGATCTTGCGCACGGAGGGCGAACACAGATTTGTGGGTTATTCAAAAATATATTTGGGAAAACCCGGTTTTTTTGTTTCTATTTTTGTGGGCTTGGTGCAAATGCTTTTGGTTATGACTGTTTATTTGATCCTGGCCCCGAGTTTCACCCAGCTGATATTCGGAGGAAGCTATGCGGCGCATCTTTTATTTTTTTGGCTGGCCGGATCGCTGATGGCCCTGTTCAACACCAGGAAAATAGCCTGGTTCGAATTCCTGATCGTTTCCGGGATATTGTCCATAATATTTCTGGTTTTCTTTTTTGGCGTTAAAAATACGGATGTTTCTTTCGCGCAAAATTTCAATTTCGATATGAATTCGCTGGGAGTCCTTGGCGCCGTGATCTTCGCCTTGGCCGGAGTTATGGTGGTGCCCGAAGTGGTGGCTTATTTCAAGGAGTCAGCTTCTCCTTTGAAATTTTTAAAAAGAAGTTTGCTTTTAGGCAGTTTCCTGCCGGCTTTGGCATATATTGCTTTTGTCTTGGGGATCTTCGGGCTTTCAAAAAACATTTCCGCGGATTCCATCAGCGGATTGGTCGGATATGCGCCGGGGTGGCTGGTGATATTATTGGGTTGTTTGGGCTTTCTATCGCTTGCCAGCTCTTATGTTTTGGTCGGCCTGAATACCAGGCATATTTTTGAGTACGATTTTTCCTTGTCGGCTAATTTATCAAAATTTTTAGTGGTCTTTATCCCCCCGGCCTTTTATTTCCTGGGAATTACGGGTTTTACCGAGGCTGTGTCATTTACCGGGTCGGTTTTTATTCCTCTGGAGATCATTCTATTGATATTGATATGGATAAGGGCGAACAAGTTGAGGCCGACAAATGATTTTTTCGACAGTAAGATCACTAAGGCGACGCTGCCGTTCCTGCTGGCAGTATTTTTAATTGTTTTGGTTTATGCGATAATTAAGCTAATTAATTTATAAATTTAAAAAATGGGAAAACTGATACATTCGAATTTAGGTGAAGTAAGGCCGGTTAAATCAGCAAAAGAACGCGAGGAATTCGGCGGTGGCAAACAAGGAGTGGTTCTATGCCCTGTTTGTAAGGCTGCTTATTATAAAAAATCTTGGCATCACGACATAGCCCATTTTGCGGGGAAGGAAGATGTTTCCGTAAAATTTATGCTTTGTCCGGCCGACCAAATGATAAATAACGGGCAGTATGAAGGAAAAGTTGTCGTTAAGAACGTTCCTAAGGAGTTGGAGGCTGAAATAGCCAATTTAATAAAAAATATCGGTTTTAGCGCTTTTGAAAAAGAGCCGATGCATCGGTTAATAAGCATTGCGAAAGTTAAAGGCGAATTGGTTGCCCTAACTACCGAAAATGAATTAGCCGCAAGCATAGCCAAGAAGATCGTTGCTGCGCATAAGAAAGCCAAAGTGAAAATAAGTTTCGGCAGGGAACCGAGCGATGTGGCGATTGCGGTTGTGGAGTTTTAGCCATGTTCCAATACATTTTTACATTTATTGTCGGCGGAATAATAACCACCTCGATCGTTTATTTTGAGTCCAGCGGTTTTCCGCTTCTTTCCAGGCTGGCCGCGTTGGTGCCTGTTTTTACCTGGCTATCATATTTATTTATTGGAGAAATTTCTGGGCCGAAAGAGGTGTCTAGCCATGCGCTTTTTGTATTGCTGGGGACGATCGTGGCGTGGATCCCTTATATGCTGGCTATTTATTTTCTTGCTCCGCGGATAGGTTCATTTAGGGCGATATTGGCGGGGATGATCATATTTTTGGTTTTAGCTGTTATTTTTGTGAAATTTTATAAAATTTAAGCGTTCCCGGGCAGTTAATTCTGGACAACCCTTTTAAAAAATGTTTAGATGTATGCTATAAATCGTATTTGATACGACTAATAGCTCTTTGAGGAGGCGATATGAAAGACAGATGGGGACCTGTATTCGATCTTGTGATGCCTTTAATATACTTATTCGCCATAGTTTGCGCGATATTGCTTATCTTTACCGTGTCAATTCTGACGCTCATAATAAGGCCGATCAAGCTGTTTTTTAAAGGAATAGCCTTTATTACAGGCAAGTCCTGGAATTGGATCAGGTCGCCCCTGAGCGATCAGGGCTAAATACAAACCTCCGCGTTCTTAAGCGGAGGTTTTTTTGTTATAATCAATTTATGAGTTATTTTGGAATGTCCGTCGTTTATATCCTGAATAGATACGTATTCCGCATCTATTATTTTTTATATCATTGGTATGTCCGCGGTTTCCGCAAGGTTTCGAATTGGGCTATAAACACTCTTGCGAAGCTGGATTATAAATTCGCTTTAAGGATAAATCTGAAGAATATCTTTCAGCCGTTATTCCAGGACTACAGCATCGTAGGCCATGTTTTGGGTTTTGTCTCAAGGTCTGTGAGGATAATTATGGCCGGCATTATCTATGCGGTTTTTATCATTTTTTGCGCGGTTTTATTCTTGGCTTGGGCGGCGATCCCGGCCTTTGCGGTCTACCGGATCGTTATTAATTTTCCGAATTAAAGTATGAGCGAAAATAAATTGGAATTATATTTTGAAGATTCGAGGCTGAATATGTCCCACTTGGGAAGGTTTTTGGTCCGCTTGGTTTTTTATTCGAATTTCGGGATTTTGGCGGCGGTCTGTATTTTGGCTTTGTCTTCTCCGATCAAATGGCTTTTTTGGCTGGGTGTTTTGGTGGCTTTATACATATTGGATTTTGTGATGCATTTGGGCAAAGCCGACCGGTCCTTGCGCGGCGATCTATCGGGCAGAGTCAATCTTTTGAAATACACGGCTCCCGCATCTTTCGCTGTTTTGGAATACGCTTTTGACCGGTCAATGCTCTTGGGCGGAAACTTTTATTTGTATGCGTTGAAAAAATTATTGGAAAGGGGCGATATCAGAGATGGATTATCCAGGATGGATGTGAAGCTGGAAGATTTTAAAAATAAAGTGGATGAAATGCTTGCGGATTCTTTGAGCCAAAAAAATAAATTCGCTTCCAAGGATGAACAAAGGGAAGTTTTAAGAAAAGAGATAGAAAAAATATTAGTCTTGGCTTTGGAACAGGCGGTTGCTTCCGGAAATAGGTATATAACCCCTAAAGATATTTTTGCCGCTCTGAGTTATTGCGACAGCCATAGGGTCTTAAGGGTCTTGGAATTTTTTAATATCGATCCGGGAGATCTGGGAAATTCATTGATATTCAGCAATTATTACAGTTCCTTTAAGTTTTTAAGGAATTTGCCAAGCACCTTGGATGAATTCATTTCCTTTTCCAGGCCGTATAAGGTCAGGCACCGAGTAATGAACAGGGCGTGGACCGCCAAACCTACGCCGTTTTTAGACCAATTCAGCGTTGATCTGACGGATTACGCCATGGTAGAGTCGATCGGTTTTTTGGTGGGCCATCAGCAGGAATATGACAGGCTGGTTGATATCACTTCAAGGCAGGGAAGGCCCAATGTTTTGTTGGTTGGCGATCCGGGAGTCGGCAAGGGGACGATCGTTAAGCATTTAGTTTATGAAATAACCAAAGACAAAGTGCCCTCCCAGCTTTTTGACAAGAGGGTTGTGGAACTTAAGGTTACGGATATGCTGACGGGTGTTGAACAGACCGAGATCCAGAACAGGGTGAACAAAGTGGTCAATGAGATAGTCAGCGCCGGCAACGTGATCTTATATATACCCGAAGTCCATAATCTGATAAAAATGTCCGGCAAAGTCGGCCTTAATGCGGCGGATATTTTCTTTCCGTCTTTCAATTCCAGCGCTTATTCGGTAATAGCCACCACCGTTCCAAAGGAATTGAAACAGATGTCCGAGAACCAAGGCCAATTTATTGAAGTTTTTGAAACAATAAATGTTCCGGATATTTCCGTTGCCGAAGCAATGAAGCTTTTGGTCTATAAGAGCTTGATGCTGGAAAGGCAATTCAAGATAACCATAAGTTTCAATGCCATAAAACAAGTGGTTAATCTATCCTCGAAATATTTTAAAGATAAGTCGCTTCTTACCAGTTCTGAGGAATTGCTCAAAGAATCGCTTTCCAACGCCAAAGATAGGGGCGATAAAATTTTAAGCGGGGACGATGTTTTGGATATTGCCCAGCGCAAAATATCCATTCCATTGAGGCAGGCGAAAGAATTGGAAGCTGGCAAGCTTTTGAATCTGGAAAATATCATCCATGAGAAATATATCGACCAGGAAGAGGCTGTGAAAGCCGTTTCCCGGGCGCTAAGAGAGTATAGAAGCGGACTTTCCAGAAAAGGCGGGCCGATCTCCACTTTCCTTTTCGTGGGCCCGACCGGTGTCGGTAAAACGGAACTTTCCAAGATATTGGCGAACATCCAATTCGGCTCCGGCGATGCTATGATCCGTTTTGATATGTCCGAATATCAGGACAAACAAAGCATTTTCAAATTCATCGGCTCTCCGGACGGAAAAATGAGCGGCAATCTGACCGATGCGGTCATGAAAAAGCCGTATAGTCTCATTCTGTTGGATGAATTCGAAAAAGCTCACCCCGATATTCTGAACATTTTCTTGCAGGTATTTGACGACGGCAGGCTAACTGACAACTTCGGCAAAGTCGCAGATTTTTCCAACACTATTATCATTGCGACATCGAACGCCAGCTCCAATTTCATCAAAGAACAGATCGAGCTCGGCAAGCCGATGGCTCAAATACGGGACGATGTTAAGAAAAAATTGACCGAATATTTCAAGCCCGAGCTTATAAACCGTTTTTCCGGGATCATTGTTTTCAAGGACCTGTCCAAAGATGATATTGCGGCCGTGGCGAAAATTTTGTTGAACGGTTTGGCGAAAGACCTTATGGACAGCCATAATATGGAAATAAAATTTACCGATGAAGCTATTAAAAAGATATCTGTCTGGGGCTATGATCCGGTTTTCGGCGCCAGGCCGCTCCGTGGTGTAATTTCCGAAAGGGTCAGGAGCGTTTTGGCTGAAAAAATACTCAAGAACGAGATACATAAAGGCGGCAGCCTGAAGGTCTCGGTCAAAGATGAAGAGCTGGTTTTTGAATCAGGTAAAATGAAAAATTAATAAATTAAAATGCAAATAAATTTGAATTTTAAATTAGATGTTAATAAGGTAGTAAAATATTTTATTTTGTCAGATCTTACTTTTTTGGCGGGATGGGGACTTTTAGACCCTCTCTTTGCCGTTTTTGTTACAAAAAATATTTCCGGAGCAACTGTGATGACGGTCGGTATAATGGCCGCGATCTATTGGATAGTAAAATCCACTCTTCAGATCCCGATCTCGATCTATTTGGACAGAACAGACGGAGAAAAGGACGATTTTTATGCATTGGTAGTCGGTGTTTTATTGGCTTCTCTTACGCTGTTTTCTTTCATGGCGGTTACACAGGTTTGGCATCTTTATTTAATTCAGATCTTTAAAGCTATCGCTTTTGCGCTTTACGTTCCGGCATGGACGGCTATACTTTCCCGCCATCTGGACAGGGATAAAGTGGCTTTTGAATGGGCGCTGGCTAGTACTTCGGCCGGGTTCGCTATCGGCATAACGGGGCTCATCAGCGGATGGCTGGCAAGCTTGGGTTTTAATCTGATATTTTTGATCGGCGGTTTTCTGGGATTATCTTCGGCAATATTCTTGATCTTGGCTCCGAACTTGATCATTCCGCCGCGGAAAATGACTCTCGGCGAAGGTATTTTGCGAGACCATGGCCCAGCTAATATACAAAAATAATAAAGAGATCGCCCTCGTCTGCGGAGAGATAGCTTATTTTCTCGAAATGGAAGGAGTGGCTTTTAAGCCGAAAGCGTATGAAAAAGTCGCCGCTGTCATTTTTGATCTGAGCGAAGATGTTTTTGAGCTGTATCTGCAGGGCGGGCTTGGCGCTTTGGAAAATATTCCCGGCATCGGCGTTTCCATCGCCGAAAAGATCGAAGAATTCTTTAAAACGGGAAAAATAAAATATCTTGAAGGCCTTAAGAAAAAATGGCCGGTGAAAGTCGATGAATTTATGAACATCGAAGGCGTAGGCCCGAAAACCGTCCGCCATCTTTATGAAAAACTGGGCGTTAAAAATTTAAGTGATCTGGAACTTGCTTTGAAGAAAAATAAGATCAGCGGGCTTGAAGGTTTCGGCGAAAAAAGCCAGGAGAGAATTTTAAAGAGTATAGAATTCCATAAAAGGTCCGGCGGCAGGGCGGTGCTGGGCTTTATAATGCCGGAAATAAAAAAACTTGAGGATAAATTAAAAATAATAAAAGGCGTTGAGCGGGCGGATGCCACCGGCTCCGTGCGCCGTATGAAAGAAACCATAGGAGATATCGATTTTTTGGTCATTTCCAAAAATTCCAAGCCGGTAATGGATTTTTTTACCAATATGCCGGAAGTGGAAAAAGTTTTTGCTTATGGAGGAACAAAATCATCCGTGAGGCTGAAGAACGGATTAGATGCCGATATCAGAGTGGTAGAGCCGGGATCGTACGGCGCGGCTCTGAACTACTTTACCGGCTCAAAAGAGCACAATATAGCGCTTAGGGAGATATCGATCAAAAAAGGCTATAAATTGAACGAATACGGGCTTTTTAAGGGCAATAAGCAGATAGGCGGGAAGACGGAAGAGGATCTATACGAAAAACTGGGCTTAAGATATATAGAGCCGGAACTTCGGGAAATGAGAGGGGAGATCGAAGCCGCCCGAAAGAACAAATTACCGAAACTTATCGGCTATAAAGATCTGGTGGGCGATCTACACGTCCATTCAGATTGGTCCGACGGCGCTAATTCTATTGAAGAGATGGCGCGCGCCGCGATCGGAAAGGGATTGGAATATATCGTTCTGACGGACCACTCCAAGCATTTGGGAATTGCCCATGGGCTGGATGAAAAACAATTAAAACAGCAGTGGAAAGAAATTGATGCGACCAACCGCAAGCTGAAAGCCGAAGGTTCGGAGTTTAAAATTCTTAAGGGCACGGAATGTGATATTTTAAAAGACGGCTCAATGGATTTTTCCGATGAGATCCTGGAACAATTTGATGTCGTGTGCGCTTCCGCTCATTCTTCTTTTAATCTCAGCGAGGAAGAACAAACCGAAAGGATCAAAAGAGCGATGCGGAACAAGAATGTGGATATTATCTGCCATTTGACCGGGAGGGTCATCAATCAGCGCGATGCGTACAAATTGGATATTGGCGAGATAATAAAAACCGCCAAGGAAACAGGGACGGTTTTAGAAATAAATGCTTTTCCGAACAGATTGGATCTGAAAGATGAATATATTAAAAAATGCGTGGAGGCGGGCGTGAAAATGAGCATAGATACGGATTCGCATTTGACCGATCATTTGGATTACGCCGTGTATGGCATAGCGCAGGCTCGCAGAGGATGGGCGGAGAAAAAAGATATTATAAATGCGTGGCCGGCAGAAAAAATGTTAAAAATGTTAAAATAACAATATGAGAGAAATATCCGCTGGAATTATCATATATAAAAGATTAAAGGATCGGGATGATAAAATAGAGACGAAATATTTATTGCTTTATCAGGGCAGGGGATATTGGAATTTTCCAAAAGGAAAATTGGAGAGCAATGAAAGGAGTTTCGAAGCTGCTATCCGGGAGACAGGTGAGGAGACCGGCATTTTACCTATGAATTTGAGGGTGGACAGGAATTTCAAGGAGCCGGACCGTTATGTTTTCCAGCACGAAGGCAACAAGGTGTACAAACTTGTCCTTTTTTATCTGGCGGAAACAAATAAGCCGGAAATAAAATTATCCAAGGAGCACGAGGGTTATGGCTGGTTCCTTTTCAGGGACGCGATCAAGCTTTTAAAGCATCCCAACAGCCAATTTATTTTAAAAAAGGCCAATGATCACCTGAAAAAACAGATGGGTTTCAGAAATCCAAACCAGATCCCAAAACCGCCTGTTCAAAAAATATAAATAAAAAAATCTCCGCTTAGCGGAGATTTTTTAAAGATTCTATTTAACTTTCTCGATTATCTTGGCGAATATCTTCGGATTGTTCTGAGCGAGGTCGGCTAAAATCTTTCTATCCAGCAATACATCAGCCTTCTTCAATTTATTTATAAGAACGCTGTATTTTACTCCTGATTCTCTGGCTGCGGCATTTATCCTTACGTTCCAAAGAGACCTGAAATCTCGCTTTTTCTGCTTTCTGCCTCTATAAGCGTGAGTCCAAGCGTGGAGCAACGCTTCCATAGCGGCTCTTTTCTTGGTCTTTCTGTCCCACCTGAATCCTTTGGTGTAGGCTAAAACTTTTTTTCTTTTTTTGGCGGTTAGTACGCCTCCTTTTGTTCTTGGCATAAATTTATCTTAAGACTCCTTTGTGTTTTAATTTGTGAAAGGCTTTGATATCAACCTTCTTTGTGCTCAAAGCTCCTCGTTTTTTTCTGATCTGGCTGCCGCTTTTATTGGCCCTAAAATGGTCTTGAGCCATTTTGCGCCTCATCATTTTCCCGCTTTTTGTTATTCTGACTCTTTTTGAAAAACTTTTTCTCATATTTTTATTTTTTAACTATTTGTATATTGAATCCTCGGCCGGTCCACTTTATGTCTGATAAAATCTTATGTTCCGGATCCACTGTTTTAATGAAATCTCTCAATTTTTGTTTTGCCAGGTCTTGGTGGGCTTTTTCTCTGCCTCTCAAGTTCAGCAAAACTTCCACTTTATTTCCTTCGCCCAGGAATTTGTTGACTCTGACGGCTTTTACGCCCAAGTCGTGGACAGCTTCCCTGACGCTGATCTGCACCTGTTTCATCTCCTGGATCTTCTGGGTGGCGCGCTGTTTTTTCCACTTTTTTTCTTCCTGATAGCGATATTTGTCAAAACTGATTATTTTTACCACCGGCGGCATAGCCATCGGCGATATCTCAACGAGATCTAAACCCTTTTCCTTGGCAAGCCTGAGAGCTTCAGATGTTTCAATGACGCCTAAATTAGCGCCTGTTTCATCTATAGCCCTTACTTCCTTTACGTTTATTTTTTCGTTGATTCTAATCAATATTTATATATACTATTAGATTTTATGATATTTGTCTAGCGGTTTATTAGCCTAAATTATCCGCTATAGACTTGGCTATCGTTTTCATTTCTTCGGGAGACAGATCGATTTTTATGGAAGTATTCAGGAATTCTCCGTGTCCGTCATCTTTATATCTGGGGATCAAGGCGACATGGGCGTGATGGACCTCGTCTCCCACTTGAGCTCCTATGACAAAATCCGTATCGAAAGCTTTTTTCATAGCAATTACGATCTTTTGGACAACTTCAAAATATTTTCCTATCTCGGGATAATCCCAGACCCAGCGATAATGTTTTTTGGGCACCACCAAGGCATGCCCTTTGTTGAGCGGGAAGATGGAGAGAAATCCTATGAAGTCTTTATCCTCGTAGAATTTATAGCTTGGGCTTTCGTTTTTAGCTATTTTGCAGAAAATACAGTTTTCCATAGTTTTAAATTGTCTACACTATAAAACATTAATGTTTTATAGTGTAGACAATATTTATTTAAGTTCTTTGATCATTTTTACGTACAAAGTCGGGCTTAGCTTTTGGATTTCTTTTTTTACAGCTTCGTCCAGTTCAGTTTCAGTTTCCTCTATCAAGCCATCGGCTAATTTCTGGGCGGTTTCTAGGTCTGGGGCGATGCAATATTCCCGATATTCTTTGCCGGGCAGAGAAGTTTCGGTTTTGTCTGATAATGTTTCAAAGCTTGGCTCCTTGCGTTCCTCTCTGTTTGCCACCGCTGACAGCCCGATACATCCCAAAAGCTGATTGAATTCCAGCACGTGGGCGTTTTTTCTGCCGGAAGTCAGATCCGGTTCCGGATCACCTGCGCCCCAAGTTTTATACACATAAGTTAATTTTGTAAAAGGCTTGAGTCCGCGCCAAACCAGCATTAAATCCACTATTTCCAGGACATCGGCCGGCAATTTTTCTATTTCATGCGCCAATCGCTTTTCTTTTTCCGGCAAAGTTTCGGATCCGGAACATTCGTTGAATTTGTCTTTTTTGAATTTCATAAAATTATTTTATTGCCGTAATGGCGGTAATTATTCCAAATATAATTCCTGGAATATTAGCGACAATGATCGGCCAGTCTTTTTTGGCTTTCAACGAGCCGTACATGGCCCAAGCGGTAGCGTTGATAGTTGTGATGACCGGCAAGATCACGGATCCGGCCTGACCGGAAAGATTCAGCCTGATCTGGTCGATATATGAAAAATACATAGCAATGCCCATTGCTGTCGCGAACCATCCTATTTTGTTCACGGTTTTTTCGTTCATAGTTTAATACTAAGGAATAAAGATAAAAAAGAAAAGAAGGCTGGAATAAAAATACCCGCCGATCGCGGGTATTTTTAAATGCGTTTTTATTTCTTTTTGACTATTTTCTCTTTCACTGCCGCTTGAGCTGCCGCCAGTCTGGCGATAGGAACTCTGAACGGGGAACAGGAGACGTATGTAAGCCCTTCTCTGTGGCAGAATTCCACGGTTTTCGGTTCTCCGCCGTGCTCTCCGCAAATTCCGATCTTCAGATCCTTGCTTTCACCTCTGCCTTTCTTGATGGCTATCCTGATCAGTTCGCCGATGCCTTCCTGGTCGAGCACTTCAAAAGGATCATATTCAAAAATATTTTGTTTCACGTATTCTTTCAGGAATTTTCCGGCGTCGTCTCTGGAAAGTCCGGCTCCCATTTGTGTGAGGTCGTTTGTGCCGAAGGAGAAGAACTCCGCGCCCACATTCACGAGCTTGTCGGCGATAAGAGCGGCTCTCGGAACTTCGATCATCGTGCCGATCTTGTAGTCCATCTTCACTTTGGCTTCTTCGAGCTTTGCTTCAGTGATCCTTATGGTGCTTTCTTTCAAAATTGAGAATTCTTTGGTGGTGGCAACCAGCGGGATCATTATTTCCGGAACGATCTTGTGCTTTTTTCCGCACTTCGGGCATTTCTTGGATACGATAATGGCGGCTTCGATGATGGCTTCCACCTGCATATCGTAAATTTCCGGGAAAGTGATGGCGAGCCTGCATCCTCTGTGTCCAAGCATCGGGTTGAATTCGTGCAGGTCGTCTATTTTGGATTTTAAAACTTCCACGGCAACGCCCATTTCTCTGGAAAGTTCATTGATATCTTTTTCTTCTTTAGGCAAAAATTCGTGGAGCGGGGGATCGAGCAATCTGACGGTTACAGGAAATCCTTCCATCGTGTGGAACAGCCCGATAAAGTCTTCTCTTTGGTACGGCAAAAGTTTTGCCAAGGCTTTTTTCCTGCTTCCGACATCGCCGGCGAGGATCATTTCCCTGACGGCTTTGATTCTGTCGCCTTCAAAGAACATATGTTCGGTTCGGCAAAGCCCAATGCCTTCGGCGCCGAATTTTCTTGCCATTGTGGCGTCTGCCGGAGTGTCGGCGTTGGTTCTGACCTTCAATCTTCTGAAGCCGTCCGCCCAATTCATAATTGTTGCAAAGTTTCCGGAGAGTTCCGGGTCTTCGGTGGCGAGCTTGCCGGCATAAACTTTTCCGGTGGCGCCATCAAGAGAAATAAAATCTCCTTCTCTCAAAGTCACCCCCTTATTTTTTATAATCAGAGTTTTAGCGTGTTCGTTTATAAGCAATTCCGAGCATCCGGCGACACAGCTGGTGCCCATTCCTCTCGCTACAACCGCGGCGTGGGAAGTCATTCCTCCTCTGGCGGTCAAAATGCCTTTAGCAGAATGCATTCCGTCGATATCTTCCGGCGAAGTTTCGGTTCTGACCAAGATAACGTCGAGTCCGGCCTGAGTTTTCTTGAAAGCTTCAGAAGCCGTGAAAACTATTTCTCCAACGGCTGCGCCGGGAGAAGCGGGAAGGCCTTGGGCGATCGGTTCGGCTTTATTTAAAGCCATAGGAGCAAATTGTTTATGCAAAAGCTGGTTGAGCTGGTTTGGATCGAGCCTGAGAATAGCCTGTTCTTTGGAAATAAGTTTTTCTTTCACCATATCCACAGCAATTTTTACCGCCGCAGCAGTGGTCCTTTTTCCATTCCTTGCCTGTAAAACATAAAGCCTGCCCTGCTGGATGGTAAATTCCATATCCTGCATATCCCTGTAGTGTTTTTCAACTTTGTTGCAGACGGTTATGAGCTCTTTGTAGAGTTTGGGATTTTGGGTTTTGAGGGTAGAAACGTGGAGCGGGGTCCTGATGCCGGCAACCACATCTTCGCCCTGGGCATTCATCAAATATTCTCCGTAGAATTTGGCTTCTCCGGTCGAAGGATTCCTGGTAAAGCAAACTCCGGTTCCGGAATCTTCGCCTAAATTGCCGAACACCATTGCTTGGATGTTCACGGCGGTGCCGATGAGTCCCTTGATGCTGTTTATTTCCCTGTATCTGATGGCGCGGTAGTTGTTCCAGGAATTGAAAACGGCTTTTATGGAAAGATCCAATTGTTTTTTAGGATCCTGAGGAAAATCAGCTCCGGTTTCCGCTTTGATCATCGCTTTATATTTTTTGACGATCTCCTGCAAGTCTCCGGCATCCAAGTCGGTGTCAATTTTGGCGCCCTTGGTGTCTTTTACCGATTCTAAAATGTGTTCAAAGGCGGAATGCTCGACTTCCAGAACCACGCTGCCGAACATTTGAATGAGCCTTCGATATGAATCCCAGGCAAATCTGGCATTGCCGGTTTTTTTAGACAAGCCGATCACGGACTTGTCGTTAAGTCCGAGGTTCAAGATAGTGTCCATCATTCCGGGCATTGAAGCCGCGGCTCCCGATCGGACGGAAACAAGAAGCGGATCGTTGGCATCGCCGAGTTTCTTTCCCATTTTCTTTTCTAGGCTGGCGAGCTTGATCTCTATTTGTTTTTGGGCTTCGGACGGTATCTTTTTGCCCGTGTCGTTGTATATCCTACAAGCCTCGGTGGTAATGGTGAATCCCGGGGGAACATTGATGCCCAAACTCTTCATTTCAGCGAGGTTGGCGCCCTTTCCGCCAAGGATCTCTTTCATATCTTTATTTCCTTCCTCGAACGCGTAGACGAACTTTATTTTCTTTTTCATTGCCATAAAATTAGATGTTAATTAGCTGTATTTTAACAAAAATAAAACCCGGAATCAATTTTGGGTTTTATTTAACATTTGGTATTGCATAATTATTTGTAAGTGATAGGTTAAGAACATCTATGACTATAAATGGTATTAGTATTAAAAATGAGAATGGCTGCGTCGTTTGTTATGTCGACGAATTTAGCAACGAATTTAAAAAACTGATCAGAGAAGAGATTAGTCGTATTTGCTACGGCAAACAACGAATTGATGAGGATGATTTGGGTCATTATTCGTATAAAAATACATTAGCGGATTTTTGGAAAAGATATAACCCCAAGGACGAAAATACTAAAAAGGGCATGATGGGCGAATTTATTGCGCATTTAATCATTAGCAATACATTAGAAAATCTCAAAACTATAAGCATTTTCACTAATAAAGAAGAACTAAGCATCAAGAAGGGATTCGACCTTAATTATGTTGATGTAGATGGAACATCGATATGGTATGGAGAAGTAAAGTCTGGAGAAGTGCCATCAGATTCACATCCAGATAAGAAAAATACTGAATTATTAGGCGAAGCAAAGTCTTCTTTAAGCAATCTTCTTTCGGGAGAAAGGTCAAATATTTGGGACTCTGTGATTATTGACGCCAAACTTTGTTGTACTGCCGACGAAAGCAAAAAAGTTGGAGATCTTTTAAAAATGGACATTCATCAAATAAGAAATGATTCAACGATAAAAAAGAATGCGATTCTTATATCGGTTCTATTTCATGATGTTGAAAATAAAATTAGTCACGAACTAATAAAACAGTATTTAACTAAAGTGGGGGCTGAAAATCTTTTTGCAAATATAATTTTGTTCTCGATCCAGAAATCAACGTATAAAAAGATAGAAGAGTTTCTAGCCGCTGAATTAATGAATTGACATAGACATGCCACGAGACGAAATAACTATCCGTAAGATTAAGAGGAATATCGACGATTCTACGTTTTTGGAGATCTATAAAAAACTTCTCATTAATGGTCAGGACTTGTCGAATGATGAAAAATTCTATCTTCTTAAAATTGCGCTAATTTTCCTGAATGCTAAGGATGAAAACGTGGAAAGGTTGGGGTATGGAATTATATTGCGATACTCGAATCAATTCAGAGACTACAGACCTCTTTATGATGTTGCTTTGAATCGAGATTACGTTCCTATAACCAAATTTATTGAAAATTTCAATGACAGGGCTCCGGTTGAGACTTTTTCGTCATTACTTTTAACTGCATATCAGGAAAATTTTAAAATCGCTGGTGATTCAAATAATATTTACCGATCTCGGGGGCAAATGATTCTGAATAGATTTGCGGCTACTAAAGACAATATAGCCATCGTTGCCCCAACTTCTTATGGAAAGTCGGAGATGCTTATTCATAAGGTGGAAGATAATCTGACAAAAAAAATATGTGTTGTTGTGCCAAGTAAGGCCTTGTTGGCTCAAATGAAAAGGAACCTTTTTAAAAATGACCAAATAAAAAATGCTTTCAGGAAGATAGTCACACACCCGGATATGTTTCGGGGCACTGAACAGTCATTTTTAGCAGTACTAACCCAAGAAAGGTTACTGAGATTATTGCAGAGAAACAAAAGTCTTTCGCTAGATCTCGTACTGGTGGATGAAGCACATAATCTTTTAGAAAATAATGAACGGGCCCATCTCTTGGCACAAGTTTTATTAATACTTCACAAGAGAAATCCGTTGTTTCTTTTTAATTTCTTTACTCCTTTTCTGGTAAATGCAAATAATCTCAGTATTACAAACTATGATGTTGATATTAAACAAAAAGCCATTAAAGAAAATTTAAAGATAGAGAGATTCTATACATACGATTTGTCTACAAAAAAGATTTATATCTACGACCAATTTGTGGGCAGATGTTTTCTTATTAAGACGGATGATTTTCAAGAGGATATTGAATTTGTTTCAAAATACGGATCTTCTAAAAATATTGTTTATTTGAACAGACCCACAAAAGCGGAAGAAGTTGCATTAAAAATGGCCGATTTAAGCAGCCCGATTGAGTTGACCAGTGAAGTCCAAAAAGTAATTGATTCAATTGCCGATTTAATACACCCAAGTTATGACTTAATTAAGTGCATACGAAGTGGGGTTATTTATCATCATGGAGGGATTCCTGATGTCGTACGGCTCTATATTGAAGATGTATATTCAAGATATAGTGAGTTCAAGTTTATTGTTACCACATCTACTTTACTTGAGGGCGTGAATATTCCTGCAGAAACAATATTTTTACTAACCCCTTTAAAAGGAAGGGGATATTTGAGCGCGTCTCAATTTAAAAATCTTATCGGAAGAGTTTGTAGATTCAGAGATATCTTCGACAAAGAAAAAGGAGATCTTAAGATGTTGGAGCCAAAGATATATTTGATAAAAGGAAAATATGTCAAAAGTAACTTCTCTTTAGAAAGCTTTTTGAAAGGAAAGGTAAATGCCGGCATCAGTATTGAGGATAATGTACAAAATCCTCTCTTGAAAAACTCCATAAATAGAGAAGAGGCGCATACGGCCTTGGAGTATCTTGAAAATATGGAGCCGGGGGCGTCTGGCCTTCCAACAAATATTGAGCCGCGATCAACTATCGGAAGGCTGTGCTTCGAAAATAGCGTGCATGATTTTGACATTATTGTGAATGAAGAAATACTGACTACGAATCTAGAGAATTACATAGGAAAATCACCAGACAAGATCAATTCTCCAAAGTCACTTGTTAACAGTATCGCAAAGATATTCTTTGAGGGAATAACATTAAGGGAGGAGAGTGAAAATATTGCTCGTTTGAAAGATAATGACAAGGCGAGACTTTTCTACGAACTTTTTATTAGTTGGCGATGTGAAGGCGCCCCCTATCCAAGGATGATTAAGAGTTTTTTAAAATATTGGAAAGGGGAAGTCGAGAAAGGAGGGGGTCTGATTTATGTCGGCTCAAAATGGGGGGAACAAACTCGAGATGGAGGTTGGGCCCCGTTGTGGGTTAACATGGTAGAAAAAACAGAGGTTCAAAGAGTTAATCTAGCTATTGCAAAAATTAAAGAAGAGCAAGAATTTGTTGATTTCAATATTTTGAAATATGTAGAAATATTAAATACCTTAACTTTGCTCGACGCTGATTTCTACGATCAAGTTAAATATGGAACTCCAAATAAAAATATTATTTGCCTATTAAAAAATGGATTCTCGATTGAATTGGCAAAACTATTAATATCCAAGTACATAGAGTTTCTTCGATTGGATCTTGTATCGGACTCAGTTAGCTACGAGCAAAGACTCATTGATACTATGCAAGCCAATAATGAGAACGATATTTTGATTTTTGAGGCCAAAGCAAATCTATAAAAGAAAGGTTTTTTGTGTAGTATGGCCCTGGTAGGAGTGGACTGATTTTAAGCTTTTTTTTGAAGCCTTCAGATCTATCCGCTAGAAGACGTGGATTTTTAATGCAAATAAGGGCATAATTATAATTAACAATTGAATAAAAATGGCCTAAACCCTTGGAGAAATCCGGGGGCATGGTCGAAATCGCAAGAAGCACAAAGATCCCATTATCAGGATCGCTTCTTGCGTTATACGGGGAAACTCGTATATGAGCCGCAAGGCTCTACCTGGTAGTGGGTTTTTTGTTTTAATACGCTGGAAAATTCATCTTGTCGGAGATGAAAAAAAGGCGGAAATATAATTCATTCAAGAATTTTAAAACTAATTTTTTATGAGTCATAACAGTATAGAAAAAGAATTAAAAGACGACACATTAATTGAAATAATAATAGCCCTTTTATTATTTATTCCGTTTTTGGTTTTTTTAATCACCGCCTTCTTAATTAAATGCGTGATACTTGTTTTCAAAAAAGCAAAAAAGACACTGTTTAGAGTTTTTTGAAATTTATAATGTGGTGGAGACGGCGGGAGTTGAACCCGCATCCGAATCGTTTACGAATTAGAACTGGTACGAACGTAGCCAAGCTTAGTTTGGGTTAAAAAGTAGAAGCTTGGCGAAAACTTTTTAACCTATCCTGACAAGTCTTAGTTCTTATCGGCAGGAGCAATAAGAAAGCATCTCGCTAATATAACACCCAAGACAGCCCTAGCGAGCATCAAGCGCTTGGATGCTTTGCCCTCAAAGGGGCAAAGAAGTTAGGCAAATGCCATTGCTGGCATTCGTAACTTTGAGGAAAAGTTTGCACTTTTCTGTTTGCATGTTTTAACGAAGTCATGCGCTTCGGTTCGATTCTAATTTTTCAATGTTCGTCGAAGCCCAGCGTCCCCGGTTTGACTAACAACTAACGACTTATAACCCATGACAAGATCGGATAACTTAAAACTTTCAACTTATAACTAACGACGTTATCCCGTCGTTCTCTTTATCTCTCTCTGTGTTTCACGCTTTTTAATTGTTTCACGCTTGTCGTGCTTTGATTTATGTTTGGCTAAGCCGATAGCTAGCTTGATTTTGCCGTTTTTTCGGTAAATTGTCAAAGGAATTATGGCTAGCCCGCCTTCTTTAGCTTTTCCTATTAAATAATTGATTTGCTCTTTATGGAGCAGAAGTTTGCGGGACCGGTCTTCCTGGAAATTCGCGCCTGCGTTCAGCGGCTGGTAGGGAAGTATTTTAAAGTTTATCAGCGAAGCATCGCCCGGCCTTACAACCACAAAAGCCCCCGCCATATTGGCTTTGCCGGTCATAATGGATTTCACTTCCTGGCCAGTCAAAGAAATGCCTGCTTCAAAGGTTTCCAAGATCTGATAATCAAAATGGGCTTTTTTGTTTTCTAAAATTGGTTTACTCATACCGGGTCAGTAGAAATTCGGTTGTGAATTTTAATTGCCGCCAGGCATGACCGAATTTTCACTGCCCGGCATAACTTTATTATAATAGCATTTTATATAAAAAGCCCCGCGGTTGCGGGGCTTTTCAAGAAACAAGGATGTTTCTTAATTATCACTGACTGGAGTTGTTTTCCTCAAGGTACGGATCGGGGCTCTCGTTTATTCCTATCACCTGGTTATTGAAGGTGTAGGCTGTCACGCGGGCGTTGACCGTCTTGGTGGAGCACTCGATGTAGCCTTCGCGGGAAGCGGTCATCATCTCGTTCTGATCTGTCCTTAAGACCACGTCGCACAGCTTCTTTTTCTCGGGCTTTGTCGCCGCTCCCATGAACTTCAGCTGTTCGCGCGCATTTTTCACTTCCACGATGGTTGCGTTGGTGTAGCACACGTATCCCTTATGGATAGCCTGCTTTTTGGTCTGAAGCATACTGCAGCCGGTCAGCCACATAGCAACCGAGAGAAGCAGAAATACCACAGCCAGCTTTTTTACGAGCGTGCGGCGGTTGGTAGTTATGCAGAACATACCTGCTATCACGACCAGCAGCGTTATTGTTCCCAATATTTCCCTTGTCATTTCGTCCTCCTGTAGAGCGTTCAAATAGCTATTTCAAATGCTATTCCTGCCTATAGGTTCTGTCAATAAACTATAAATAATTATGGATAACTGATATGATTAGATTATATATTTGTCATTGCGAGCCAGGCGAAGCAATCTATTTATTGTTCGAGATTGCCACGTCGCAGACTCCTCGCAATGACGGAAAAATTTTATTTTTTGAAAAATGACCGAAAAGATAGCGAAAATATTAAAAAGTTTGATCAAGGAAGATATAGATATGGGCGTATCGGCCTCGGAGAGGTTTGGTTTCGGGCACTATTCTTCCAATGTGGCTTTTAAGGTTGCCAGGGCTTGGGGCAAGTCGCCTCTGGAAGTTGCCAAGGAATTGGCGGATAAGCTTTCGGCGAATAAAGAATTTGAAAAAGTGGAGGCTGCCGCGCCGGGCTTTGTGAATTTTTGGCTGAAGCCGGAGGAATTCCAAAAGGAATTGCCGGTGATCCTGAAAAACAAAGACAAGTACGGCAAAAACAACAATTTGAAAGGGCAAAAGATCCTGGTGGACTATACCGATCCGAATCCTTTCAAAGAATTCCATATCGGGCACTTGATGAGCAATGCCATCGGCGAATCGCTTTGCCGTATCTTTGAATGGAACGGGGCGAAAGTGGTGCGCGCCTGCTATCAGGGCGACGTGGGCCTGCACGTGGCAAAAACTATTTGGGGAATCCTGCAAGATTTGGATAATTTCCCAAAAGACAGCGCGGAATTATCCGAAAAGATCGCTTTTCTTGGAAAGTCCTATGTTTTGGGCTCTCAAAGATATGAAGACAATAAATGCGCAGCCGAGGAAATAAAAGATATAAACAAAAAAGTTTTCGAGGGGAGCGATAAAGACATAAATAATCTGTACAAAAAAGGAAAAAAATGGAGCTTGGAACATTTTGACGAGGTTTATGAGAAACTCGGCACAAAATTTGATCATTTCATTTTGGAATCTTCTGTTATTTCCGATGCGGAGAAAATTGTCAGGGAATTTTTGAAGAAAGGAGTTTTTGAAGAAAGTAATGGAGCGATAATTTTTCCGGGAGAAAAATACGGGCTTCACACCCGCGTATTCATAAGCTCCCAGGGCTTGCCAACCTACGAAACCAAAGATATCGGACTGGCTAAAAAGAAAATGGATCTGGAAAAAGGCTTAACATCTTCTTTGATAATTACCGCCAACGAGCAAAACGCTTATTTTCAAGTGGTTTTCAAGGCTATGGAATTCATTTTCCCCGAATATGCCAAGATATCCAGGCATATCGGGCATGGAATGATGCGTTTTGCCAGCGGGAAGATGTCTTCACGCGCCGGAAACATAATTACAGCCGAATCTTTGATAGAAGAAGTGGAAAAATTGGTGGAGGCAAAAATTGCCGAGCAAAAATTGCCCGAGAAAGAGAAAAAGGAAATTAAAGATGTGGTTTCTATCGGCGCAATTAAGTATTCCATCTTAAGGCAGGCGATAGGAGGGGATATTATTTTCGATCTTGAAAAATCCATTTCTTTTGAAGGCGATTCCGGGCCGTATCTGCAATATGCCTATACTCGCGCCAGATCTATTTTGGAAAAAGCTAAGGCGGAAAAAGTGAAACCGGCTCTCAAGAAGATGCCAAGCGAGGTTAGCGAGTTGGAAACTATGCTTTGCCGTTTTTCTGAAATAGTGGAAAGATCCGGAAAAGAACAAGCTCCGCATTATATAGCTACATATTTGATAGAATTGGCGAGAATTTTCAATGCTTACTATGCCAAATATAAAATTGTTGATGCCAAAGACGAATATTCGCCGTACAAGGTGGCTTTGACAAGTGCTTTCGCTCAAGTAATGCAAAATGGTTTGGAGATACTGGGAATAAAAGTTCCTGAAAGGATGTAAATAATAAATAAAAAGCCGCCTTTTCATTAGGCGGTTTTTTTATTAGAATAAGACTACTATGTTAAGAAAACTAAAAGAATTCAAGTTACCTGAAGTTGAAGAAAAAGTCCTTAAATTTTGGAAAGAAAACCAAATTTTTGAAAAATCGTTAAAGATCCGCGAAGGCGCCAAGCCGTATAATTTTTTTGAGGGTCCGCCGACTGCCAATGGCAAGCCGGGCATTCACCATTTGGAGGGCAGAGCATTTAAAGACGTGATGCCGCGCTATAAAACAATGCGCGGATATTTTGTTCCAAGAAAAGCCGGCTGGGATACTCACGGATTGCCGGTGGAAATTGAGATAGAAAAGGAGCTTGGTTTTAAGGGAAAGCAGGATATCGAGAAATTCGGCATCGCTGAATTCAATGAAAAAGCCAAAGCCTCAGTTTGGAAATATAAAGATGAATGGGAAAGGCTCACGGACAGAGTGGCTTTTTGGCTGGATATGAAAAACCCGTATGTCACATACAGTAATCCGTATATTGAAAGTTTGTGGTGGGTTTTGAAACAGATCGCCAACAAAAAACTCTTGGTCAGGTCATTCAAAATTGTGCCATGGTGCCCAAGATGCCAGACTCCGCTTTCCAGCCATGAATTGGCTCAGCCGGGCGCTTATAAAAAAGTCAGCGATCCGTCTATCTATATAAAATTCAAATTGAAAGGCAAGAAAAATGAATCCTTGCTTGTTTGGACAACAACGCCGTGGACTTTGCCCGCCAACGTAGCCGTGGCTGTGAATCCGCAACTGACCTATACGAAATATAAAGTTGGCAAGGAATTTGTCTGGTCATATAATCCGCCTCCTGAGAAAGCGGGTGTAGAAGTTGAAGTAATTGAAAAAATTTCAGGACAAAGGCTTGTTGGTTTGAAGTATGAGCCTTTATATAATGTCGCTATCACTAAAAAGGAAAAGAGTTTTTACTCGGTAAAAGCCGCTGATTTCATTTCTACGGAAGATGGAACCGGTATGGTGCATATCGCCCCGGCTTTTGGCGAAGACGACTTTAACTTGATCAAAAAAGAAGTGAAAGACATAGCCAAAAAAGCGCCGATCACTATTGATGAAAGGGGAATTATGGCAAAGGGTTTTCCGGGCGCGGGCAAATTCGTGAAACAAGCCGATAAAGATATTGTTGCGGACATTACCGAAAGAAATATTTTGTATTCTTTGGGAACAGTGGAGCATGAATATCCGCATTGCTGGAGGTGTTCCAACCCGCTTTTGTATTTCGCGAAATTCTCCTGGTTCATTGAGATGAGCAAGTTAAGGGAGAAGCTTTTGGAAAATAACCAAAAAATAAATTGGGTTCCCGACCACATCAAAGAAGGCAGATTTGGCGAGTGGATCAGAGAAATTAAGGACTGGGCTATTTCACGCGACAGATATTGGGGCACGCCGCTGCCAATTTGGAAATGCGAGAAATGCGAACACGTCGAGGTGGCCGGCGGATTGGAGGATCTTAACAAAATGAGATTTTCCGAAAATAATTTTTGGATCTTGCGCCATGGCGAAGCCAATCACGTTCAGGCCGGCACAATAGCTTCCGGAATTGAAGGAAAAAATAACACTTCGCATTTAACGGAGAAGGGGAAGGGGCAAGTGGAAGGGTCTGTTAAAAAATTAGCAAAACAGCTGGGCAAGAAAAAACTGGATATGATCATTTCTTCGCCCTATGCCCGCGCCAAAGAAACCGCAAAAATTGCGGCCAAGATCACCGGCGCAAAAGTAGTGGTTGATAAGCGTTTAGCCGAGCTTAATGTCGGCCCTTTCAACGGCCGGCTGGTTTCTGATTATCAGGCTTTTTTTCAAAATGGCTTGGAAAGATTTGTAAAAGCCCCGGCCGGCGGAGAGACTTTAGTCGATGTTAAAAAGAGAGTGATGGAATTTATGATAGATATAAATTCCAAGTACGGCGATAAGAATATTTTGATCACCGGGCACGGAGATCCTTTGTGGATGCTTGAGGGGGCAGTTAAAAATTTATCAAATGAAGATATTCTAAAGCTTCCTTCTTTGGATGTCGCTGAGCTTAGGAAAGTGGAATTCAATAATTATCCGTACAACACTATCACCAGCGAATTGGACCTGCACAAGCCGTATGTAGACAATGTTTATCTGAAGTGCAAGAAATGCAAGTCTAAAATGTCCAGGGTAAAAGAGGTGGCTGACGTATGGTTCGATTCCGGCTGTATGCCGTATGCGCAATATCATTATCCGTTCAACGCCGATATCAAAAAGTCAGAGGAATTGGATTTGGCTAAAATAAAAGAAAGCATACAATTTCCCGCTGATTTTATTTCTGAAGGCGTGGATCAGACCAGGGGCTGGTTCTATACGCTTCTCGCCATTTCCACGGCACTGGATCTGGGTCCTGCCTATAAGAATGTGATCGTCCAAGGATTGGCATTGGATAAAAAAGGCCAGAAAATGTCCAAATCGAAAGGCAACGGCGTGGATCCATGGGAGATGATAAATAAATACGGCTCGGACATTGTCCGCTGGTATTTCTATACCATAAATTCGGTGGGAGAAAATAAAAAATTCGATGAGTTGGATCTGGGCAAGGCTTATCGCCGGTTTATAGCCATTATTTTCAATTCTTTTATCTTTCTGGAAACTTATGGAGTTTTGGGTAAGAAATTATCCGGCAATTTAGCCAGCTATAACCTGATAGACCGATGGATCTTGGCAAGGCTGAATAAAATGACAGTTGAAGCTACTGATGGGCTGGAAAAGTATGATATAAATTCAGCCTGCAAATCGATCGAGAGTTTTGTCGACGATCTTTCCAGGTGGTATATCAGGCGTTCCCGCCGCAGATTCCAGAAACCGGAAAGCCAGGAAGATCTGGAAATGGTTTCAGCTGTTTTATACCATTGCCTTTTAGAACTCAGTAAATTGATCGCTCCATTTGCGCCGTTCTTTGCCGATGCTTTGTATTTGTCGTTGGTGGATAGCCATGAGTCGTCAGTCCACTTGTGCGATTGGCCGATGATAAAAGAAGAATTTACCAATAATGAGATAATCGAAAAAATGGAAGAGGCGAGGCGTATCGCCAGCTTGGGTTTGGCATTGCGCGCCGAAAAGAAAATAAAAGTCAGGCAGCCGCTGGCAAAATTAGAAGTGAATACCAAGAAACTCAGCATAAAAGACAGCGAATTTATGGGTCTTATAAAGGAAGAAGTGAACGTTAAAGAAGTTGTGATAAATCTACAGCTTAAGGGGGAGATCGATCTGGATACCGTAATCACCCAGGAACTCAGGGAAGAGGGCTTAATGAGGGATTTGGCGCGAATGGTGCAGGATCTGAGGCAATCAGGCAATTATGTGCCGAAAGACAGGGTGTTTTTGATGATAGAGACCGATAAGGATCTGGAAAGCATAATTGACGCCAACAGAGAAAGTTTGAAAAAAGATGTGGGCGCCGGCGAAATAGACCTGAAGAAATCAGAAAAATTTGATGCGGAAATAGTTTCGGAAATGGACGGCAAAAAGATCTGGATAGGGATCAGAAAGATTTAAAAAACTTTTAAATTCATATTTTTCGGTAAAAAATTATTTACTTATATTTTATTTTCTCTATACTAAAGATAGGTAAATAAAAAATGTCCGCAAGGATTCAGTCGGATTTTTTAAAAAGTAATCAGTTGATCGAAAAATATGGCAAAGAAAATTAAAAAGGTTGCGAAGAAGAAAGTTGCCGCGAAAAAAGGAAAGAAAAAAGCCAGCAAGAGAAAATAGCAACAAATAAAAAACCTCCATTTAATAGGAGGTTTTTTATTTGGAGCGGGTAACGGGAGTCGGACCCGTATCTCGACCTTGGCAAGGTCGCATAATAGCCGCTATACGATACCCGCGCTATAGACCATTTTATATTTTTTTTATCTCTTTTTCAAGAGTGTGCCCTCGAGAGGAATCGAACCTCTATTGCAAGATCCGCAATCTCGCGTCCTATCCATTGAACGACGAGGGCAGAAAGCCGGTACGGCTTAAGTCCGCTTAAAGGCCAAGCAAATTCTCTATTGAGTCAAAAAGCGTGTCCTCGTATTCTACTTCATCTATATAGTTTTTCAAAATATTTCTTGCGTCTTCCTCGTCTTTCACCGGAATATTTATTCTGACCGTGGGATTGATCCTTGAGTTGGTCACCAGCACCAATTCGCTGACTTCGTCATTTTCTTTCCTGATCTCAAATCCCGCCAGTTCTTCATATGAATAAAAAGCCATTTTTCCGAATTGGATCCCGTCTCCGTCTATTTTAAATTCGATCGTCCTGGGAAGCCTTTTTGCCAGTATGATTATTGTGAATTCCGTGATGGCAACAAAAACAGCCAGCAGGATATTTTTTTGATATAAAGCGGCCAGGAACAATATTCCCGAAATGACCGCATTTGCCCAATACCAAGACTCTTCTTTGTGATAATATTTGAACTCCGGTCCCCGCCATGTAATTTCTTTTTTCATATCATTAATTTTATCACGAAATGATTATAAAAAAAGCCCCGCGTTGCGGGGCTTTGTGCTTCTTTATGCTCAATACGGAGGCATATTTTTAACGACGATCAGGTGATGTATCTCTTTTTCAAGGATGCTTATGCCTTCTTCAAGGCTGGTGGCTTTTCTGTGGGAAACAGTTTCCACGAAGCTGAGATAGCGCTGGCGCTTTTTCTCTTCCTCGATCTTTTCAGGGGTCCCCATGCCTTCGGGCCTGAGTCCGTCCACGAAGATCGTCCGGGCTTTTTTGTAAAAGCCGCCGGTCAGCTCAATGCACATTGCGAAGAGCGCCGGATTGGAAGATTCGGCGTAGCCGAACACTATATCCGCTTCTTCCCAGGCCGCTTTGTCCGCGGCTCTGTATTTTTCCGGTTCTTTGGGATTTTTGCGGGGGTCAAAGAATGTTACGGAGCCTTCCGTGATGAAATCGTCGAAGAACGCCATCACGTCGTCCTGCCACCCGCTCTTCATCCCTCCCGCCAGGTAAACGAGAACTGTTTTCATAACTGCCTCCATATCAAGTAAAATAAAAGACCTACATTGTTTATAGGTCTTTTTGTTATGCGGGTCAAGAGTATTTAAATATTCTGGGATCTTAAGAATTTTTCTACAGAATCATCTCCCGGGAAATCAAATTTTGAACATTTTTTTACTATACTGTCAGGACCCAAACTACTGGAATCCAACAGGTGATAAAGCCGGTAATTAGTGTGATCAGGATATTTTTCCTTTAATTTTGTTAAAAGGGCATAGACATCGCTGTTGTCCCAATTTTCAATTTTTTCGAAAACTTTTTTGGCCAGCATCCCTATTTCTTTGACCCTCTCTTCTTCGCCGTTGTTTTCAAAGGTGTGTATTTTTTCCATCATTGTTTTAATCGTCAAGCCTACTTGATAATTACCGCATCCTTAAAAATTTTTCTACAGAATCATCGCCCGGAAAATCAAATTCCGTTGAAGTTACTCCGGTGCTCCCAGCCAGCATATTGTATATCCAGTACTTTGTTGTATCTTTATATTTTTCCTGTAATTTTCTGCCGAAATCCGCCATGTCTGACATATTTTTGAAGTCATTGGCGGGATTTTTAAATAGGATGTTCTTAATTTTGTACAACTCCAATGCTAATTCCGCTTTATCCTTGTGTTCTTCTGATAGGGGGTACGAACTAAGAAGCGCTTCCAGTTCATGGGCTTTTCTTCCCTCTTCCTGACTATCTTCAAGTGCCCGTGTCCTTAAAAATTTTTCTATGGAATCTTCGCCCGGAAAATCAAATTCCGTGGTTTTCGCGCCGGTACTTCCACTGATCAGATGTGAAAGAAAATAATCCCCCTCCCCCTTCTTGCTGTCATCGTTTTTATCCTTTACGTATTTTATTCTTAGCTTTTTAACAAGATTTTCAAATGCATTCCAGTTTTTGAAATTGTTATTTTTGGAATCTTTTTCGTGCAGGGAGTTGATGATTTTCTTTAATTCAAATGCTAGCTCTGCTTTATCTTGGTGTTTTTCCGGCAGAGGATATAATTTTAATAACGCTTCCAGTTCCGGGTTCTTATTATTTTCTTGTGGTGATATTTTTTCGTTCATATATTAGTTTCATAATAAACCAATTAAAAGTATTTGTTAAATAGCTTATAATTATTTTGATATGAATGAACTAGAAACGGAAAAAATGATAATTGCCTCGGTGGAGGGGAGTGAAGAGGCCTTTTCTGAATTACTCGGCTTTTATTTGAAGCCGGTTTTTAATTTTGTTTTCAGGATGGCCGGCAATGCAAAAGATGCGGAGGACATCACTCAAGAGGTTTTCATAAAATTATGGAAAAATCTTAAAAAATATGAACCGGGAAAGAATTTCAAGGCATGGCTGTTCAGTATTGCCAGAAATACGGCTATAGACTGGCTCAGGAAAAGAAAAAATATCAGTTTCTCGGAATTTGAGGACGAGGAGGGTGAAAATCAATTATTTAATTTGGTGCCTGATGCCGGTCCCTGGCCGGATGAACTGGCGGTAAAAGCGGAAAATTCCAAAATAATGGACGAGATGGTCGGCAAACTGCCCGTTATTTATAAGGAGGTCATCGTTTTGCGGTATAAAAACCAATTTACTTTTGAAGAAATAGGGAAAATAACCAAGCGGCCGCTAAATACCGTTAAAAGCCAACATCAGAGAGCTTTGAATTCATTGAGAAAACTGCTTGATGCATCTGATTGAAGTTTCGATACGTATTAATACATATGGCCGAATATAATTTTGATAATTTAAAAGATATTGATCCGCCCGAATATTTAAGCGGGCGAATTTTGGCTCAAATTGGAGAGCATAAAAAAAGAATGGCTAGGATTAATTTTTTTCTGTTTGAAACGGCTGGTTTAGTTTCTTTGGCGATAGCCGCGGCTTCTTTTAAATTTGCTATAGATGATTTTTCTCAATCAGGCTTTTACAGTTATGCGTCTTTAATTTTTTCTGATTTGAATGTGATTGCGGTTTATTGGAAAGATTTTGTGATTCTTTTAGCCGAATCAGTTCCGCTTTTGTGGTTTACGGCTTTTTTGGCCTCCATTTTTATCCTGCTTGAATCGATTAAAAATGCATTAAAAAATAAAAAAATAATATTATTAACAAATAAATTCGTATAAAACTATGAATATAAAAGGAATATTACAATCAAAAAAAGATTTTCTTCAGTCTAAAAAATTTAAAACAATTTTAATCATTATTGGTTCAGTTGTTGTTCTTTTGGTTGTTTTTCAGGCTGGCATATTCGTTGGTTTTAAAAAGGCCTCATTTTCCAGTAATTGGGGGGATAATTATTACCGCGCTTTTGGCAGGCCCCAAGGTGATCCTAGGATGATGGGCTTCCCCAAAGAAGGGATGGGCTTTACGGAATCTCATGGCGTTGCGGGCAAAGTCTTAAAAGTTATTCCTCCGAGATTGATGATCGAGGGGCAGGATAGGGTGGAAAAGTCGGTTTTTATAAAAGAAGGAACCGTCATCAGAAGATCCAGAGAGAATATTGATATATCTAAAGTTCAAACTGATGAATTCGCCGTGGTTCTTGGATCACCAAACGGCAATGGAGAGATAGAGGCCAGCTTTGTCAGGCTTATGCCCCCTCCGCCTTTTAAATAATTTATAAAATAAATATGAACTTCTTAAGCAAGATCAAATTATTGGCGCTTTCCCATAAATTAATAAGCGTTATCATTCTTTTAGTTTTGGGTTTTGGCGGTTATTATATTTTTTCGCCTTCCGCTGTAACTCAAACAAGCTATGTTTTAGGCTCGGTAAGTAGGGGAAATATCATTTCTTCTATTGATGGCAGCGGACAAGTTTCTTCTTTAAATGAGGTTGATATAAAATCCAAAGTTTCGGACGACATAACTTGGGTTGGGGTTACAGCCGGACAAGAAGTTAAGAAAGGACAAGTACTTGTCAGTATAGACAGTACCGATGCCCAAAAAACTATCGCGGCGGCAGAGACTTCATTGGCCGAAGCGAAACTTCAATATGATAAGGATTCGGCTCAGGCCCCGATAAACTATCAGAAAAAACTTGAAACATTGCAGACCGAGAAAGATGACCTGGAAACGGCTTACGAGAATGTGTTTAATGCCATTTCCAACGCCTTCCTTGATCTGCCGGCGAGTATATCCGGACTGGATGATGTCTTATACGGCGAATCAGTCAGCGCCAACTATTGGAATCTTAATTATTACAAAGATTTTTTTACCAGCGATCCTAAAACCGAAGATAAGGCCGGCTTGGTTGATATTGCCAATGCTGATTATAAGACCGCCCGCGCTGATTACGACAACAATTTTTCAGATTTTAAGAATATATCCCGATCCGCTGATAAGACAGTTAAAGAAAATTTATTAGCCGAAACAATAAGTACGACAAAAGCTGTGGCTCAGGCGATAAAGAGCGAGCAAAATATCCTGGATACGTTCGTGGATGTGGCTCAGAGCAAAAAACAATCAACTCCGTCCTTTATCGTTACCTTTCAGTCTAAATTAAAAAGCTATATTGGAACAACAAATAGTAATTTAAGTTCGTTGCTGTCCCAGCAGTCTTCTTTGGAAAGTTTAAAGCAGCAGATCATCAATACTCAGAGAGATATTGACCTCCTTTTGATCAATAATTCTACCGGCAATGATCCTATTGATCTGCAAATTTCCAAGAATAGTATCGCCAAAAAGGAATTAGATCTTGCCGATCTTAGATCGGATCTGGCGAATTATAATGTCCGGGCTCCTTTTGATGGGACTATGGCCAAAGTCAATGTTAAAAAATTTGATTCTGTTTCTAGTGGTACTTCCTTGGGGACCATTGTGACCAAACAACAATTGGCTACCATCTCGCTTAACGAGGTTGATGTAGCGGGAGTTAAATTGGGCCAAAAAGTTTCTCTTACTTTTGATGCCGTTGAAGGACTCACTATGACCGGCCAAGTTTCTGAGGTTGATACTATAGGAACGGTTTCACAAGGAGTTGTTAATTACAGTATTAAAATAGTTTTTGATACACAGGATGACAGGGTAAAATCGGGGATGAGCGTGAACGCCTCGATCATTACCGGCATTAAGACGGACGTCTTGGCCATTCCGTCATCGGCGATCAAAAGTTCTGGGGGAACAAATTATGTGGAAATGCCGGATACGTCAGAGATCCCTGATCAGGTCAGTAATGCCTGGGTTGTTTTACAAAAATCCCTAATAAAACAGCAGATAGAAGTTGGTGTTACCAATGGAACCAGTACTGAGATATTAAGCGGTTTGAAAGAAGGAGATAGGATAATTTTAAGAACCGTCAGCCAATCTTCCGCTCAAACTACTACGCAGACCAGCGGACAAAAATCAAATTCCGTAAGAATTCCGGGAATGGGATTTTAAAGTAATATTCCGGTAAATAAATTATGATCGAGTGTAAAAATATTTCTAAAACATATACCGATGGCGAGGAGACGCCTGTTCTGAAAAATATATCTTTTACTATAAATGATGGCGAGTTTGTAGCCATAATGGGTCCTTCGGGTTCAGGAAAATCCACTTTAATGCATATTTTGGGAGCCTTAGACATTCCTACCAGCGGAAAATATTTTTTGGATGGGATCGATGTTTCAACTATGACCGACAATGAATTGGCGGATGTCAGAAAAAATAAGATCGGCTTTGTATTCCAGTCGTTCAATCTTTTATCGAGAACCTCCGTCATAAGAAATGTTACGCTGCCATTGATCTATGCTGAAGTTGAACCGGAAGAGAGAGAAAAAAAGGCTATTACCGCCCTAACTCAGGCCGGAATGGATGAATCGCGTTTTAATTATCTTTCCAATCAGATCTCGGGCGGACAGATGCAACGCGTTGCTATTGCCCGGGCACTGGTAAATAATCCGTCTTTGATATTGGCGGACGAACCGACAGGTAATTTGGATACAAAGACCGGAGATATTGTTTTACACACATTTCAGACTTTAAATGAGAAGCAAAAAAAGACGATAATTCTTATAACGCACGAGCTTTACGTGGCCGAGCACGCGAATCGGATCATTCATATCCGTGACGGAGCTATTGTGGAGGATAAGAAAAATGATAATAAAAGATTTATACATCACACACACAATTTATGAAAATAACAGATATATTCCAGGAAACATATTCGGCGTTAATTTCAAACAAGGTCAGGTCCGGGCTTACGATTTTGGGTATTGTAATAGGTATAGGATCGGTGATCGCTATGATCTCTATTGGCCAGGGGGCGCAGAATTCCATTGAATCAAATATTCAGGCGCTGGGATCCAATTTGATCATTGTGACGCCGGGAGCGCAAAAAGGCGTGGGTGTTCAGATCAGTTCCGGCAGGGGTTCAGCGGTAACTTTAACCAATGAAGATGCATCGGTCATTGAAGCGCAAGTTTCGGGAATACGGGCCGTTGCCCCGGATCTTTCCAGCCGTTATCAGGTTACGGCCAAAGGAACTAATACAAATACTTCTGTGGTAGGAACAACTCCTTCATACATAGATGTCAGAAATGTGCAGGTTGATACAGGAGTGTTTATTTCTGAATATAATGTAAAGAGTATGTCTAAAGTGGCTGTATTAGGGCCTTCGGTAAGGGATGATCTTTTTGGCGTGGATGTTGACGCTATCGGACAAACGATCAAGATCAATAAAATAACTTTTACTATTATAGGCATTACTAAAGCTAAGGGCGGAGGCGGACAAAGCCAAGATGACATGATCTTTGTGCCGCTTATTACTGCTCAAAAATTTTTGGCCGGCAGTGAACGTTTAAGCACAATAAGCATTCAGGCCATTGATCAGGATTCTATGGCTGACGTACAGGCTCAGATCACAGCGCTTTTATTGGCGAGTCATAATATTACCGATCCAACCAAGGCTGATTTCAGTATTTTGAACCAGGCGGATATTGCCGCAAGCGCTTCGTCTATAACCGATACGTTAAAAATTTTATTGGGATCAATTGCGGGTATTTCTCTATTGGTCGGCGGCATAGGCATTATGAATATGATGCTTACTACAGTGACGGAAAGAACCAGAGAGATCGGCCTGAGAAAAGCCATTGGTGCAAAAAATAAAGACATCAGCACGCAGTTTTTAACCGAAGCCATAGTGCTTACTTTTGTCGGCGGTGTTTTCGGGGTGTTGTTCGGTTGGGGCGCTTCGCTTTTAATAACCAAATTCAGTACTATAACGACCCAGGTGTCTTTATCTTCCGTGTTATTGGCTTTTGGTGTTTCGGCATTGATCGGAATAGTATTCGGCTATTATCCTGCTAGGCGGGCGGCCGGATTAAATCCGATCGAAGCCCTAAGATACGAATAAGAAAAATATTATTATTCAGTAGTTGCACCATCAAATTCCGGTCCATTGGCTTCAGCTTCGGCTTTGGTTGCGCGGACAACGCCATCTTTGTGATGAGCGGGGGAATATATTGTGTAGAGTTTTAACGGCTCAGTTTCAGAGGTATTGATAATATTATGTTGCGCTCCGGACGGGACTATTATGCATGATCCGTCTGCGAGCATGTATTCATTGCCATCAATAATGCATTTGCCCTGTCCTTTTTCAAAACGGAAGAATTGGTCGTTGTCCGGGTGGACTTCCATGCCGATCTCTTCTTTTGGCAAGAGGTTCATCAAAACCAATTGACTGTGTTTTCCCGTATATAATACTTTTCTGAAATTATTATTTTCTAAAGTGGCCTCTTCGATATTCGTATTAAATCCTTTCATGTTCGTAAAATTAATTTTATTAACTTAATTGTAAGTCGTATCAAATAAAAAGCCAAACCACTTTTGTTTGATAATTATTTCCTTTCTGTTATTATTTTAGTTGCCAGTCAAAGACGGAGGCGTGGCCGAGTGGTTGAAGGCAGCATCCTGCTAAGATGTTGACCGGGAAACCGGTCCGAAGGTTCGAATCCTTCCGCCTCCGCACTTCGGCAAGCTCAGTGCAAGCCGAATCATAAATAGGAATAAATGTGGTACGTATATCTGCTTCTTTGCGATCAGAAAACTTTTTATGTAGGCATTACAGATAATCCACGAGAAAGATTATCAGAGCATAGAAAGGGAAAATCAATTTTTACAAAAAAGTTTTCTGATATTAAATTTGTTTATTGTGAATATTGGTCCAGTAAACACAAAGCTGTTATACGCGAAAAACAATTAAAAGGCTGGTCTCGCGCAAAGAAGCAAATGTTGATTGATGGGAAGTTGGGTTATAATTATTGTACTGAGCTTGTTGAAGTTTTGGGACGGGAGTGATGACTCGCCCTGAGTTTACCGAAGGGAATCCTTCCGCCTCCGCAGTGAGTGAAATGAACGGAGGAGGCAAATTGGTCCGTCGAAGCTTTACGCGAAGGCGACCGCCTCCGCACACAATAAATTATATTGTATGGGATTTATAGATAACTTAAATTGGCGATACGCGACCAAAAAATTTAACGGCAAAAAATTGCCGGGAGAAATTTTGGAAAAAATTATTTCCGCTATTCGCTTGACGCCAAGCGCGTTCGGGCTTCAACCCTATCGTATTTCAATTATTGAGGGAGATACTTTAAAGCAAGCTATTGATCTTCATTCTTGGAATCAAGACCAGCTATCTACCTGCTCTCAGCTTTTTGTTTTTAGCGCTGATTCAGATATAGATAATAAGATCAAAACTTATTTAAAACTTGCCACTGAAGCCAAGCTGGCGGAAATTACCGAGGATGCGGAATTTGATTATGGCAAAGAAGCTAAAAAATTCGTAAAACAAATGGGGCCGGAATGGGCCGCCAAACAGGCTTATATCGCGCTTGGTTTTGCAATGGCTGCCTGCGCCGAGCTCAAAGTTGATTCATGTCCGATGGAAGCATTTGATCTGAAACTGCTCAGAAAAATATTAAATTTACCAAAAAATTTAGAACCGAAAGTGCTCCTTGCTGTCGGCTACAGAAGTCCGGAGGATGTCCATGCCAGATCGCCGAAGATCCGATTTACCGAAAAAGATTTGTTTGATTTCAAAAAATAACTGACAGTGCTAATCCAAAAAGTGGTTTAGTGTTTCGATTAAGATGTTCGCCGAGATAGCCCAGAATAAGCAAGGGTTTACTTTTAGCACTTTTAGGGCTATTTTAATTAGATAATGTCTGAAGCAAAAAATAATTTAAAACGTCCGCCGATAGTTGTTGTTGTGGGCCACGTGGACCACGGCAAGACCAGTTTGCTGGACTATATAAGAAAAGCTAATGTAGCCGCCAAAGAGGCCGGCGGTATTACTCAGTCCGTTGGAGCCTATGAGATCGTTCATAAAAATGAAAAAATAACTTTTATAGATACTCCGGG
>Ga0172379_10000636_pt1 | contig 84901 bp, 79 predicted proteins | sample GrowelOW334metaG_FD_119756 | JGI IMG/M metagenome (GOLD analysis project Ga0172379, IMG submission 119756) | Groundwater microbial communities from an aquifer near a municipal landfill in Southern Ontario, Canada - Groundwater well OW334 metaG | ecosystem: Environmental > Aquatic > Deep... | reverse complement strand
GGAGACGGAAATGAAACGAATCACTATGGGCATTTTGCTGGCCCTAGTCAGCATCTTCTTTCTCGCGACAACGGCCGTCGCGGAAGAATATTGGGTTCAGGCCGAAAAAACCAAAAACCCCCCTGATGATGCCATTGGGCCGGTTGTCGTGAAAGCGATTGCCGCGGCCAAGGCGAATGGGTCAACGAAGCTTTTCGTCATTGGGATTTCGTCCCGTGACGAAGAGGCGTCTCCCAAAGACCCCATCTACGGAGGAGAACGAAGCCGACGCGGCACTCGAATCGCAAGGGAGAATGGCTGGACATACGATCTGGACATTGTCGCCTCCACCACGTTCGGAGACAGCGGTCGCCGGGGAATTCTCTTCATCCCCGGAGACATTTCTATGGCAAAGTTGAAGGAGATCCTTGGTGGCTATTGCACCAAGGAAGACTTGGCCGACGCGGTCGCGAAGTTGAAAGACTATGTGATTGAGGAAGTCGGCAAGGGCGTGCAGGTGTCCAAGGATTATACGGACACCAAGGTCGGCGAAGAGAAATCTGAGCGCAAGCAGGCCGACGAGAACCTCATGGACCAACGCAGAGTCTTCGGTGATTTCGGAGCTAGCGGATGGGCCATGGCTACGGACAGCAAAATTGTGCACAATTACGGCGTAGTTGGCGGAGAAGCCGCGCTGGAAGTGTGCCTGACCCGTGACCGTGCTCCGGCCATGCGATTTGTCGCAGTCGGGGGCGGTATGCCACGCGGAGGTTTTTCAGTCGGCGGCGGTATCGGGATTAAGGCGTTTATGGCGCCTATCTCGGACAACTGGACAATCGGAATGGACGTCGATGCGCTCTACATGCATCAGCGTTTCGATTACCAGAAAGACGCCAATCATGAGTCAGGAATAGATCAGAATGGCAAGTACGGCGCAATCGTGAACGGCGGTGGGCTTAAGGTCGGAATTCCAATCCGCGCCTTTCAGCCCACTGGGCTAATCATGAAGCCCTACCTGATGTACCTTTACACATCGGGGCTTGCCAAGCCCGAAGAATCCGAGAGCAGCAAGCGCCCGGTAAACATGAACAATTTCGGCGGCGGGTTTGCCCTGTCGCTGGGATGGTGAGGACCACAATGAACAAGCGAATTTTCCTCATTCTCGCAATCTTCGCGGCGCTTTGCGCCACAACAATATCGTTTACGGCCTGTGGGGAAGGCGTAAGCGATGGCGATTCTGCCTCAACCAACCCCGATGATGACGGCGGCACCGGCGACGACAACGGCAACGAAGATGATGATGCCGTTGATGATGATGCCGTTGATGATGACGGAGACGACGACGATGCAACGGATGATGACGCTTCGGATGACGACGATGCAACGGATGACGACGCAACGGATGACGACGCAACGGATGATGACGCGGATGATGACGATGCGACAGACGATGACGCAACGGATGATGACGCAACGGATGATGACGCAACGGATGATGACGCAACGGATGATGACGATGACACCGGAATTCCGCACGACGTGTGGGAGTTTCCGGCGGCGGACTTCATCTGGATCCGCTCGTTGGATTTGTTTTTTCTCGGCAGAAACGCCAGTCATACATTTTCAACGCGGATGATTGCAGGCGGTGATGCTTGCTGGCTCCCTGCCGGCAGTGTCGTTGACGGAATCATCATCGACTACACCGTCCTGTGCGTGAGTCTCAACCCTGCAAACCCGCCGGCAACCGTCCCCTCGGACAGCCACGTTTACTATGCGTGGAGCGCCGAAGCGGAAGCTGTGCCATTCATCGCCCCCTTGTCGCCCGACGACTTGCCGATCGTGAACGCGACGGCAGTCAACGGCGGAGTCTATTACGGCGATGCTGGGTGGTATTCATTCAGCTTCGCGGGACCGATCCCGCCCGTCTTCCCTTCTCGGCAATGAGCGCGCGGGAATCGCCAACCCCGCGCTCCTACCACAAAAGGGCCCGCGATGGGCCCACTCATGGCGAAAACGCAAAATGTTCAATGGGGCCGCAAGCTCTCTCCTTCGGGATCAAGAGAGCTTGCGCCGCCCCCGCAAACTCTCTCCCTTTTTTAAAAACAACTCTTCATGCGGGTTGTTTCTTCTTTTACTTCTGATAGAATACCGAGCGTAATAAAACGGTAATTTTTCGTATGCCAAAAAAAGTTTATGTTGATGAAGACGCTTGTATTGGTTGTACACTTTGCACACAAATTTGTCCGAACGTTTTTGAAATGCAAGATAATGGAAAATCCCGCGCGGTAAAACCGGGCGGAGATACCGAGGAAAAATTAAAGAGCGCGATTGATAGCTGTCCTGTGAATTGCATTCATTGGAAAAAGTAAAAAGTGATATAATGTTCATACTCTAACTAAAATAATATGTACGACTTCATAATAATCGGAGGAGGCACAAGCGGGCTTAGCGCTGCGATGTATGCCGCCCGCCTGGGACTTAAAACTTTAGCCTTGGCTGAGATGCCGGGCGGCCTCATCACGACAACGAATTTGGTTGAAAATTGGCCTGGAATAAAATCGATTTCCGGTCCGGATTTGGCCATGAGCGTTTATGAACATGCGAAGGCAAGCGGGGCCGAAATCAGAAATGAATATGTAAAAAAACTTGAAAAAGCTGGTGAAATTTTCAAAGTTAACACTGCGAAAAATGTTTACGAAGGAAAATCTTTATTGATTGCGACAGGATCCAAACATAAAAATCTTGGAGTTCCTGGAGAAAAAGAATTGGAAAATAAAGGAGTTTCTTATTGTGCACTTTGCGATGGGGCGTTCTTTAAAGGAAAGATTGTTTGCGTTGTCGGAGGAGGAGATACGGCCGCAAAGGAAGCTTTATTCTTGAGCGAGCATGCTTCAAAAGTTTACCTTATCCTGCGGCGCGACATCCTGCGTGCCGAGCCAATCAACGCAGAAAGAGTAAAAAGAAATGAAAAAATAGATGTCCTTTACAAATCCGAGGTTGAAGAAATTTTGGGCACCGGCAAAGTTGAAAAAATCCGTTTCAAAAAAACAGAAGGAAAATTTTCCGGCAAAGAAATCCCAATGGATGGAATATTTTTGGCGGTTGGCCAAACACCTCAAACAGACATTTCGAAAGACTTAGGCGTTGAATTAAACGACAGAGGTGAAATCAAAATTGGAAGAAAGTCCGACACGAATGTACCCGGGGTTTTTGCCGCCGGCGATTGCACCGATACAGGCTTCAAGCAGGCCATCACAGGCGCCGGCGAAGCCGTCATCGCTTCTTACTACGCGTATCATTACGTGAATACGAAAGCAGCGTTTTAAGCTTAGTCCTCACGCCCCTTTATATACTTTGACCACTTGGCTTGTTTGCGTTATAATGTGTTTAGTAATATCTAAACAAAAATGACCACGAAAGTAAAAAAGTATTTCAAGGCAGGGCTAGTAGCTGTTCTTGCGTCCCTATGCTTAGTTTGGGCTGTATATGGCGTTTCTGGCGCTCAAGGATTTATCAGACCTACACTTACTCGTATGCTTACACCAATGTCTTTAAAAAAAGTTAGACCTACACTTACTCGTATGCTTACACCGATAAGGGTTGTTCCTTCAACACAAGGCATAAAAAATGCTAGATAGTAAAAAACTACAATCAGCATTATTCTCATGCTTTCTTGTTCTTACCCCGCTTCTTTTTAATCCACTCGATGGATCGGTAGAAAGAGTGAAGTTTATTGTTTTATGTATTTTTTCTTTAATTTTTTATCTTTTAAAAAGGACTGATAAGATTAATGAAATTTTTAAGTGGACTATCGTTCTTCTAATATTTTTTGGATTCATTTCTACGATACTTTCTCAAGATATTTATTTGGCTTTTTGGGGGTCGCCGGAAAGATGTTTCGGATTTGCAGCCTTTTTGAGCGCCATGATGTTGGCTTTAGGCATACCAAAAATCGACTACAAATCGCTAATTAATTTTTTTATAGTTTCCGGGACTCTTTCCACCTTAGCCGCCATCATACTTGGTATTTTCTCTCAGGATTCTCTTTTCGAGGGAAGAATTTCCGGCACGCTTGGAAATCCCAATCTTTTAGGGCAATTTTTAGCTGTAACTTTATTTTTTGGCATTTACAGATTTATAGAAAAAAGAAACAAGATTGATTTAATTCACGTGTTAATACAGGCATTTGGCTTATTACTATCCGGCAATCGCGCTTCGATATTCGCCCTCATTCTAGTTACAATTATTTACGTTATTCACACTAAAAAGTCGTGGAAAGTTATATCATTATTCGCAATCTTGCCGATAATAAGTTTGTTTTTTATCTCTGATAGAATTTTTGCCGGACAATCTATCCTGACCAGAATTGAAATATATTCTTCGGCTATTAAAGCAATTATTAAAACTCCTTTTTTCGGTTCTGGATTTGAGCATGTACAAAATGTTTTGATGCTCCCCTCTTCCTATACCATGATAGCGGACAGGGTTCATCAGTTGTTTTTGGATTTTGCCGTCATGGCAGGAATTCCTTTCACAATCACATTGATTGTCCTGTCTGTGTTTACGCTTATTGTGCTTTTTAAAAAACAGCCGGTTTTTGGCTTTGCCTTCCTTGCTCTTTTGCTTAGTCTGCAGGTTGGTTTTATGGGCATTGTAAATCTTATTCAGTTTTCAATTTTTGTCGGACTGGCGATAGGCTTATCGCATACCAGATTTTCGCGATAGCCATGTTTGATTATCGCTCTTTTTTGTAGTATAATTTCAGGATGCCTAAGCCTGATTTACAAAAATTTCATAAAGAAAAACCCGACGCAAAATCGGTGGAGTTTTCGAGCGAATTAGCTATGTGTGAAAATATGTGTAAAACCATATGCGATTACTTTGGCATAAATTTTGACCTTCCTAAAATAGTTATTATGGATGACAAAGATCTACGCTCCATAGGCGCTAGCAATTTTAATACCAAATTTAATCGAATCACCATCCTTTTGTCTCAAGTGAATCCAGAAACCGTTGCGGAAGAGGTGATGCATTTTGTAAGACTCACTCTAAAGGATCGCCCACTACGCATGAAACCCGTTAGTCCGCTTGAATATGTTGTTGTAGATGAATTTTTTGGAAGACTTGGGGAAAATTTTTGCAGGAAAAATTTTCCCGACCTTATGAAAGACTCAAAAGATAGACAAATATCAAAAGAAATCGCCGGCAATATTTCTATGATTCGAGATATAACTCGCGAGAAGGTTTCCCAAGTACTTACCATGTATGAACACATACATGACAAGGTTATCATGTTTATTCTTAATAAATTAAATAAAGCTGTGGACCAAAAAGATGCGAAATTTATAGAACGAATTAATCGTCAATTCTCCATCGTAAGAACCGAACTCAGTGGTAAGTTTTATGTTTTTGATTCTTTTTTGAAGCAGTTGGCTCAGCCAATTACAGATCATATTCTACTTGCGGGGGAATATGTTGACGGCAAGACAGATTTGGATTCCTTCAAAGCATCTGAAGAAGTTCTTATGAGCGGTGTTGAGTTTTTTATGAATCGTAATCGGCTTGGAGATATTATTGAAGCAAATACCGATCTTGGCCATGCCCGAGGATATGCGCTCGCGGAAATGTTTTCAGAATTTGAAAATTATGATTTTAATAAATTAATTCGCCTTAGCGACAGAAAAGTAATGACTCTTTTGAATAAGTTTGCTAAAAAGCACACTAAAGAATTTGACGAGAGAGGGCTTAATGGCTTAATGGAAGATGAAGAGGCGCTCAAGGATGCCGTGTAAATTAATGTAAAACATTGCCAATTCAATCCCCCTTCTTATACAATGAGTCTGGTTCTTTAACTTAACCTCATTTCTATGCAAGAAGGATACTTGGGCCTGAAAATGACCGAGCCCCAACTTTATTCCGGCAAATATCTGCTTACCGTTTTTAAACTTGTGCCGGAAAAAGGAATTGGGCTTTTGGATGCGGCAACGGAAGTGGCCGCCGAATCAAGTACAGGTTCAAACATGCGAGTTTCTACGGCCACACGATTCTCCGAGGATTTGAACGGAAGGGTCTACAAAATCGACGAAAAAAAACATTTGGCATGGATCGCTTTTCCGATAGATATTTTTGACCGCGGCGGAAATGTGCAAAATATCTTAACCTACGTTTGCGGTAATATTTATGGCATGGGCAGTTTAAAAGAATTGAAACTTTTGGATATGTGGATTTCGCCAAAAATGCTGAAAAATTATGATGGCCCTTCTTACACAATTCACGATTTGAAAAAATATTTAAAGATAAAAAACAGGCCGATTCTCGGAACAATAGTTAAGCCCAAAATCGGATTAAAACCGAAAGAATTCGCAAAAGTTTGTTATGAGTTTTGGATGGGCGGCGGTGATTTTGTGAAGTTTGATGAACCGCAAGCCGATCAGGTTTTCTGCCCTTTTAAAAAAGTTATTCCGGAGATAAGAAAAGTTATGGATAAAGTCGAAAAAGAAACCGGCAAGAAAAAAGTTTTGTCTGTAAATATTTCCGCGCCGGATTTTGAAACGATGCTGGATAGAGCAAATTTTGTGAAGAAAAATATGAAGCCGCACAGCTTCGCTTTTTTGGTTGATGGAATTACCGCCGGCTGGATGGCCGTGCAAACTGCGCGAAGGCATTATCCGGATGTATTTATTCACTTTCATAGGGCCGGCCATGCGGCGTTCACAAGAGAAGAAGCGCCGTTTGGATTTACCGTGCCTGTATTGAGCATGTTTGGTCGCATGGCCGGCGCATCTGGAATTCACACCGGAACCGCAGGTATCGGGAAAATGGCTGGTGGCAGCGAAGACGTAACTGCCGCTCACGTTATTTTGGATAAAATTTCTCAAGGAGATTTCTTTAAACAGGATTGGAGAAATATGAAACCATGCTGCCCTATCGCTTCGGGCGGATTAAATCCTACAAAATTACATGCTCTTATCGATGCTCTTGGCACAACGGATTTTATTACGACAATGGGTGCCGGTTGCCATTCTCATCCGGATGGAACGCGCAAAGGCGCCACAGCACTCGTGCAAGCCTGCGAAGCCCACATGAAGGGCATGACGATTGAGGAATACGCTATCAACCACATTGAACTTGCCCGCGCGATAAATAAGTTTGGGAAGAAGTAAGTTACTTTTCAACACTCAATTCATATTTCTTAAGAGTTTCCGGTGTCAGAGCTATGGTCATTTCAATTTCTCTAATGTTGCCAGATTTATCGTCATCCAAAAGTTTTAAGGCAAAATGATCTCCCAAAGCCTTTTCCCCTCCGTGTGGATATTGATTACGATCATGCTTAACTGCCAACAGCGGCTCCGGAGTCAATCCAGCCTGTAATTGATAACTAGCAAGTTCTTCTAATTTATCCGTAACTGAAACATTTGCAATCGATGGATCCACAGATTGCAATTTGGTCCGGATATCAGCCACGGCAGTAAGTGTGGGATCTTTAAATAATTTATCACGCAGAAATCTTTGCGGTATTATTTCGTCAAAAAATCGATCTTCGGAATTTCCTGTCCAAATCAATTTAGCCTGTGCCCATTTATCATCCCCGCGTTCTCTCCAATAAATATATTTACCAACATGAGGTTGTAAATCTTCGACTTGCGTAATTGGTTGCAACTTAGATTCATCAATTTTCGGTTCATCAGGATAACCTAACCGAAGGGGTTCTTTAGACATGATAATATTTTTTACATGTAAAACTATTTGTAATTATATCATAAATTGTGAAATAAGTAAACTGGTCTCGTAAATGACATGGGGGCAATGCTAATCGTTAGGTGAGCGGATACTCACCGTGCAATATTTCAAGAATTTTGTCGCCGGATTTTTTGTCATGAATGTTGAAATTTTGGCTGAAACAAGCTAATATTCGGGCAAATGTAACCACTCGAAAAATGATTAATGACGCGCAAAAACAAACGAGCCAAAACACGATAATAATCGCCACTACTATCCCTCCCGCGGCCCCACACCTCCTTCATCTTCAGTTCGTCCAACTTGGCCGCGAACGTAACAAAATCACATACAAACTTCTCGCACTTCTTCCCCAAATCTATCAACAAAAAATATTCGAAACCGAAGGCTATGGGACAATATACGAATACGCCGGAAAACTCGCGGGACTTTCTCATTCCATCGTCGAAAAAGCGCTGAAATTGGAAGACAAATTGAAAGATAAACCACATCTTCAAAGAGCCATCGAAACTCAAGGAATCCACAAAGTGGCTCTGGTGGCCAAAATTGCCACTCCGCAAACCGATCTGTTTTTTGCGGACAAAGTAGAGAATATGAGCAAGAGTGCGCTAATTGAGTTGAGCAAAGAAATGAGGGGAAAAGTTGTTACTGAAAACGAAAACAATTCTCAAATGTTCGCAAACCAACACATAGAGGTTGTATATACGAAACCACCAATGAAAATTGATCTTGATGACGAAATGAAATTTCTATTTTTAAAATTAAAAAAAGAGATGAAAGAACAAAGGCTCAGCAACAAAGAATTTCTAAGGAGACTTCTCAAGAAAATGGTTGACACAAGCCAAATGATGCATAAACCGCAAAAAAGTGCATCTGCAAGCCAAAGTGCACCAAATTTTCCCGGGAAAAAAATTGCAAAAAATATAAAAATCTTGTCTAATCATAATGACACACGAAAACAAACCGACCGTGTTGCTCGCTACATTTGCGTTGTAATAAAACGAGCGGCACTGGAAATAACAAATGGAAGATGTGCCCATGAAGGCTGTAACAAACCATACGAAATCCTTCATCATGTTGAGAGATTTGCGGCCGGTGGAAGCCACGAATCAATCATTCCACTCTGCAAAGAGCACCACGAATTTGCGCACAACGGATTGCTGAAAGAAGACGGAGCGGGCCGGGGCGTAGTAGGCCGTGGTGGAAGAAGTGAAAAGGTTGGCAGTATTGGCGTGGGCAGTGACGGAGTAAACCGTGGTGGAAGAAGTGAAAAGGCTGGCAGTCTTGGCGGGGGCGAGCCGAGCCGTGGTAGCGATAGCGAGATAATCGATCTTCTCTACAAAAAATACCGGCAAGCGGCGATTGCGTGAATGGCGTGGCGACGGGAACAGCGGCGATTGTGGCGCGAATGGCGGCACAAACAAGCGACAGTTATGGCGCGGGGGGCTTGTGGTAGTGACTTGTGACAGTGGCTAGAGGAAATGGCGCGGCGACTGTGGCGCGGGGCGACTACAGCGATGCACGAGGCGTGCGCGGCACTACTTTTCCAAAAACCTCACCAACATCCTTAGGCCCGCTCCGGTGGCTCCTTTTTCCTCGTAATCTTTTGGCTCGTGCGTGAAGGCCGTAGAAGCTATATCAATGTGGCACCATTTTTTATCCTCAACAAATCTTTCTATAAACAACGCTCCTTTTTGCGCTCCGGCAAGACGTGATGTTCCCAAATCCGCGTTTTTTAAGTCCGCTATTTCGCTATCTATCTTTTTTCTAAAATCTCTGTGAAGCGGCATCTCCCAGCCCAAATCATCCACTTCGTCCCCTGCCAGTTTTACAGCATTCACAAGCTCTTTATCGTTTCCCATCAATCCGGCATACCTATCCCCAAGCGCAATCATTACTGCTCCTGTTAATGTGGCAATTGTTATAATACTTTGAGGATTAAATTGAAGCGCGTATGTAACTCCGTCGCCAAGAATCAATCTTCCTTCCGCGTCGGTATTTGTAATTTCAACCGTTAAACCGGACAAAGTTTTTATAATATCAGAAGGCCTGTAAGCGTTTCCTCCAATCAAATTTTCAGCTATCGGTATCACCGCCACCAAATTCTTTTTTATGTTCAGCTTTTTTAGAATCTTAAAAATTCCAAGAAGAACCGCACCGCCAGCCATGTCTTGATGCATGGTTTCAATGTGATCTTTTGGCTTAAGATTATATCCTCCGGCGTCGAATAAAATTCCTTTGCCTATGAGCGCAATCGGACGTTCTTTTCTGCTTCCGCCATCGTGTTCTAAAACTATAACTTTCGCCTCTTTGCTGGATCCTTGGTTAACCGCCAAAAGGCCGCCCCATCCCATTTTCTTGAGCTCTTTATCTCCAAAAACCGCTATTTTATATCCATTATCTTTGGCTATCTTATGAGCTTCCTCAACCATATAATCCGCCGTAACTTTGTTTGATGGAGAATTTACCAAATCTCGAATGTAATTTACCGTTTCGGAAATTAATTCCGCTTTTTTTACGGATTCTTTCATTCCTTTTTTCTCGTTTCCTATAAATGTCAGTGATTTTATTTTGTTTGGAAGTTTCGGCTTTTCCCGCATGCCAAATTGACCAAAACTATATTGTGACATCAAAATCCCCTCAGCTAATTCTTCGAGATATTTTTCAATTTCCGGAAATAAAAGCACTGTTAGTTCCCCTATTTTTTTATTTTTTATAAGCTTGCCGATTTTTCCGCCTATGTCGCGAGCCTTGGTCTGTTCAAAATTTTCCAGCGTGCCCATTCCAACGAGAAGAATTTTTTCAGGTAGATTTTTGGACTCGAAATATGTAAAAAGCATTTTTCCAAGACCTGCCTTGAAATCATCGTTTTTTACTCTCTTATCAATAAAATCACGAATTTCCTCTGGATATTTTTTAGCGAAATTATCCAAAGATTCCTTAAAAACAGGAACGATAAGCGCGCCTTTAAAATCCTTAATCTTGTTTGAAATTTTTATATCCATGCTACTGCCAACATAACAGATTCTTCTATTTTTGAAAATATTTTTCCGCCTTTATCAGAAGATTTTTTGCGATATCGTGCGTTAGCTTTTTTAGCGCGTCCTCATATTTAAGCCATAAAAAGCCTTTGTGCTCGTGTGAAATTGTCACATCTTTCGTTTTGGTTTCGCCCAAAAAGAAAACTACTTGTTTGTTGGAAATTTTCCCTTCTCTTCTATATTTATATGAAATCGGCTCGTGAAAATTCGGATAAAGTTTTACATCTTTTATTCCTGTTTCCTCCTCAACCTCGCGGCGAACCGTCTGCCTCTCGCTCTCGGCATTTTCAACATGGCCTTTTGGAAAATCGAAATGGCCGCCCGGGTAATGCAAGATTAAATATTCACGAACCGGTTTGTCCGGGCGCGCATCTTTGCCGGCCGCAGCAGTGTCTACCACCCTAAAAAGCACAACCCCGCAGGATTTCTCGTTGAAAAGTGGATTTTTTGGTTTTGGCCTCATCAAAATTGCTTTACCATCCTTTTACTTTTAACGCGTTTTTTGCCGCGTCTTCTTCGGCTTTTTGCTTGCTTGATCCGGTTCCTTTTGCCACGAGTTCGTTGTTAACAAAAACACCCATTGTAAATTTTTTGTCATGGTCGGGTCCGCTTTCTTCCAAAACTTCGTAGTAAGGTGTGAATTCTTCTTTCTCCTGACACATTTCTTGAAATTGAGATTTTGAGTCTATGTGCAATCCTTTTGAAACTATTTCATCCAACTTCGAGAGAATAAATCTTCCAATAAAGTCCGCAGCCTTGCCATATCCGTGCTCAACGTATATCGCGCCTATAAGAGCCTCAACCGTGTTAGCTAAAATGTAATTTTTTTCCCGGCCGCCGGATTTTTCCTCTCCGCGACTCAAAAAAAGATATTGCCCAAGCTCAAGTTCTCTGGCTACCTCAGCCAAGTGTTTCCCCTTTACCAAAGCCGATCTTACCAATGTCATGTCGCCTTCGTTGGATTCTGGATGATTATCAAAAAGATACTTTGTCGCGCAAAGTTCTAGAACCGCATCTCCCAAAAATTCCAATCTTTCATTATTCTCCACTTTCTCGCTTTTGTGTTCGTTAACATAAGACCTATGCACAAAAACATTCTTCATTAAATCTTTCTTCAGTTTAATTTTTAGCTTTTTTTCGAGGTTTTGATAATTTTCCATTTTTTGGTTTTTTATCTAAAGGTTTTTTACAGTTTGTCATAACGCTGCTCAAAACTCCATTTATAAATTTTGGGCTGTTGTCATCACCAAAGTGTTTTGCTATTTCAACTCCTTCGTTTATGGCTACTACATTAGGTATTTCCTTGTTGAATTCAATTTCGTATACCCCTATTTCCAATATAGCCCTGTCAATTTTTGCAATTCTTTCCAAAGGCCACTGGGGGGCGTACTTCTGAATAATTTCCAGGATTTCTTTCCTATGTTTAAAAACACCTTTAAGTGTTTTATGAGCGTAATCGGTTTCGGTAAGCTTAGGCGCAAACTCTTTAAGCATCCTATCCAGAACTTTCTCCGGCGAGTCTTTCTTATTAAAGTCTAGCTCGAAGATTGTTTGCATTACGCAAGTTCTTGCAAGGTGCCTAAAGCTGGCCATAGTTTAAGCCTTTATTTTGGTAATTTTGTCAATTTTCTTCTGCTTGTCTATAACCTGTCGGCCGCGGTATTTGCCGCATTCCGGACAAGCCGTATGAGAAATTCTTTTTGCTCCGCAATCCGGACATTTAACCAAATTTGTTCTATTGGTTAAATCTTTCAAAACTTTAGTTTTGAAGCTTCCGTAGCGATTTTTTCTCCTTACCGCTGATAGTTTCTTTTTGGGTACTGGATGCTTTGCCATATATTTCTTTTAAAATGCTTAGTGGTTTTTCTTCCGGCGCAACTATTATGCAATCGCATTCTACTTTGTTCCGGTCTTTGCCGCAAACCGGGCATAGCCCTTTACAGCGGGTAGAGCATACAAGATTTAATGGGAAATGCAAGATTATTTCCTGACGGATCATCTCTGAGAGATCTATTTCCCAACGTTTTGTGTTCACAAGATAAAGATCGTGTAAATCCTCTATGCTATGCGGTTTTTTGAGATAAAATTGACGTTCTGTTTTGCTAAAATCTATCGTTTGCTTAAAAGGTTTCAGACATTTTTCGCATATTGAGGAAATTTCCACCTCGCCTTCACTTATATAAACATTTAGACAATCGTCCATTTTCATTATTTCAACCCGGCCTTCTATATCAGAACAGACCTTAAAATCCTCGAATTCGGCTTTTCCGCCAAATGAATATGTCTCCCGATGTCCCGTTGTCTGGTTTTCAAACGGGCCTACATCAAAAATAAATATATTTTCCATGGTGTGATTTTATGATTAACGTCTATTCAATGCCATAATCAGGCGCAGAATATATAGGAAAAGATTGAAAATGTCGAGATAAAGCATCAAAGCGGCGTCGATGTAACGATCCTCCGGATATTGTTTGATTTTTTGAAAATCGTACATTGTGAAGCCGCTGAAAATTAGCACTCCAGCTCCGGCATAAACCATCTCAAAACCGTTCCCCCATGGGATGAATATGCCGATAATCCCTACGATGATCATTCCGATTATGCCCATTAAGAGGAAGCCGCGGAGGCCCGAGAGGTTCATTCTTGTTGTCCATCCGAATACTGCCGTAGCGGTAAACATCAGAGCTGTGGCAAAAAGGGCTTTTGTAAGAATCGCCGCGCCGGCCGTGCTCGCAAGCAAAATCACTATCAGCGGCGCTAAAGTCATTCCCGTAATAAAAGCAAAAAGAGCAAATATCAAGCGATTCCAAGGTGCTCGCGGACTCCAAAGTCTTGATGTGAAAATTATTCCCAACTCAACTGCGAAAATGACGAAGATCAGCGCCGGCGTCGTGACAAAATATGACATCCAATATGTCATCGTGATGTATGTGCCGGCGGCGGACATAAGCACCGCAAGCGCGAAAAATGCCATAACTTTTCCGAAGAAAGTCGGCTGAATGCCGCTTTTCGTTGCTGCCAAAGGATTATTTATCATATGTGTATTGGTTATATTGTTAGCTTGGCAATTATATTCCATGTGAATATGCTCGTCAAAGAATAAGCGGGAAGTCAACGCTTCAGATTCTGTCGACATTGGAAATTTTTTACTTTAATCTTGTGTTCGTATGGAAAAAATTCGCGAACTAAATTGGGTTGAGATTTCAAAAGACGCTTTAGCCTCCAATATCGCGCAGTTCAAAAAACTCGTTGGCCCAAAAGTGATTTTATGTCCGTGCGTAAAAGCAAATGCTTATGGGCACGGATTGGTTGAAACTTCAAAAACTTTTCTTGAGGCCGGCGCCGACTGGGTCGGTGTTAATTCGATATATGAAGCGAGATTTTTGCGAGAAGCAAAAATCCTATCCCCTATTTACGTGCTGGGGTATGTGCCCTTGGAAGATTTGGGCGAAGCTGTAAATTTGGATCTTCGTCTGGTCGTTTACAACAAAGAAACCATCAACGAATTGGGAAAAATCACGCATGAAAAAAACAAAAAAATTCGTGTGCACTTAAAGGCTGAAACCGGAAATAATCGCCAAGGTCTTTTGCTAGATGAAATCGTTCCTTTTGCCCAGTACATCAAGAAATTCCCAAATATAGAAATTGAAGGATTGGCCACTCATTTCGCTAATATCGAGGACACGACGGATCATTCTTACGCCAAGAAACAGATTGAGAAATTTTTGGAATTCGACGAGGCGTTAAAGGCCTCGGGCATACCGGTTCCTGTTAAACATTGCGCAAATTCCGCGGCGACTATTCTTTTTCCGGAGACTCACTTTGAAATGGTTCGAGTTGGAATTGCTTGTTATGGAATGTGGCCGTCATCGGAGACCTACGTTTCACATTTGCAGTCGGCCACGGCCACAGATTTTAAGTTAACTCCCGCTTTTTCATGGAAAAGCAAAATAGCGCAGATAAAAAACGTGCCGGAAGGTGAATATATTGGATATGGATGTATGTTTAAAACCACTCACGCAACAAGAATCGCAATAATTCCGGTTGGATATTACGACGGATATGATCGTGATATTTCAAATAAAGGCCATGTCCTTATAAATGGAAAAAGGGCTCCACTCCGCGGTCGCGTGTGTATGAACATAATCATGGCCGATGTTACCGACATACCTAATGCAAAACTTGAAGACGAAGTTGTTTTAATCGGCAAGAGCGGCGACGAAGATATTTCCGTCGAACAGTTTGCAAAGTGGGCAAACACTATAAATTATGAAATACCTACGCGCGTGAACGAAAGAATTCCACGTATTTTTGTATAGCTGATTATGAAAAATGTAATGAGTGCAGCGAGGCAGTCTATTTTAATTAAAGATTGTGGCGAAAAAATGGTCATTGTATCTCCTTTGGATTTTGTTTTGCATCCTATATATTTTGAATGGAAATTTTCCGAAACCCCCGAAATTTTTCTTCGCGAAGGTGCTATTAAGAGGCTTTTTGAAGCCAAAAAATCACTTCGTAAAATAAGTGGCGCTGAAAAATGGAATATAAAAATATGGGATGGATATCGAACACTAAAAATACAAAAAATCCTCTACGATAATTATTATGACATTTTAAAAAAAGATAATCCCAACTGGAATCATGAAAAACTTTGCGAACACACGGAAATGTTTGTAGCCCATCCAAGCCCTGATCCAAAATCCCCTTCTCCTCACAACACCGGCGGAGTTATTGATTTAACTATCGTTAACGAAAACGGTGAAGAAATTCCAATGGGCAGCAAGTTTGATGAATTTAACGAAAAATCTTTTAGCGACCATTACAAAAACAGCGAAGAATCTTTGGACAAAAACTTCCAAAAAAATCGCCTTCTACTAAAGGAAATTATGGAAAGCGCCGATTTTGTAAATTACCCTGATGAATGGTGGCATTTTAGTTATGGTGACCAACTTTGGGCATATCTAAAAAAGGAGCCTTACGCAGTTTACGGTAGACACGAGCGTTAGCGAATGTCCCACTTCGCTTCATTACGTGTCTGTTAAAAAATTCTAAAATCCTTTATAATGCGCTTGATGTTCTATCAATAAATCTTTCCCATGAAAAAAACTCGCGTAGCCGTTATTTTTGGAGGCAGAAGCGGAGAACATGAAGTTTCGCTTGTGTCCGCCACTTCAATCATAAAGGCTTTGAATCCGTCAAAATATGATGTTATGGAAATTGGAATAACACTTGAGGGTGTTTGGCTTCAGGGGCCCGGCACTTTAGATAAATTTAAGAAAAAAGATTATTCGGGCCTTAATAATGTTGATTTTTCAATGGGAGAAAACGACAAAGGTTTTGATATCGCTTTTCCTGTTTTGCACGGACCTTACGGCGAAGACGGAACAATTCAGGGGCTTTTTGAAATGTTGAATATGCCATATGTCGGTTGTGGAGTTTTGGCATCCTCGACTTGTATGGATAAATTACAAACAAAAGCGATTTGGGAGGCCGCTGGACTTCCGGTTGTTCCATATGTGAGTATGACTCGTTTTGCATGGGCACGCGAGGAAGATGAAATTGTAAAGAAGATCGAAGAAAAATTTGGATATCCATGCTTTGTAAAACCTGCGAATATGGGGTCTTCCGTTGGCATCAGTAAGGCAAAAAACAGAGACAGTCTTATTAAAGCGATTCACGATGCAGCGAAGTACGACAATCGTATTTTGGTTGAGCAAGGTGTTGACGCTCGGGAAATTGAATGCGCTGTTTTAGGAAATAACAATCCTGTCGTTTCCGTCCCTGGAGAAATAATTGTCGGTGGAGAGTTTTATGATTATTTTGATAAATATGTAAACGGAAAATCTTCATCCAAAATCCCGGCCAGAATGGCTCCGAAATTAATTGATGAAGCAAAAGAATTATCCTTAAAAGCTTACAAAGTTTTGGACTGCAGCGGCTTGGCTCGCGTGGATTCTTTTTTGGACAGAAAAACGGAAAAATTCTATCTCAATGAAATAAATACAATGCCCGGTTTTACCTCGATAAGCATGTATCCAAAAATGATGGAAGCCGCAGGACTCGGCTACGAAGAGCTCATCGATAAGCTGATTGCTCTCGGCTTTGAAAGATTCGAAGAGAGAAAGAAAAACCGAGTCGCGTTCGATAGCGGAAGTGATTGGTATGTAAAATAAAAATATGAAAATTTTTAAAAATGGTCTTTTAACAGGACTAATCCTTCAGTTCGCTGTCGGCCCAGTTTTCTTCTTCATAGCAAATTTGGCTTTGCAGAAGACACTATATGACGGACTTGCTGGCGTAACAGCGGTTACTCTTGTTGACTACTTGTACATCACCCTTGCCGTATTTGGTGTCGGAAAATTACTTGAAAAAAGAAAAATTAAAAAAATGTTTGGCATTATAAGTTCGATAATTCTAATTTTGTTTGGCATAATAATGCTTAAAAGCGCCGCAGATATAAACATTTCTTCTCACTTTGCCGTATATACTTACCAAACTGATATATTATTAAGCTTTATTTCTGTGTTTTTCCTCACAATTTCCAGTCCCATGACTATTGTGTTCTGGACTGGCTTATTTGCCACAAAAGCTATTGAATACAACTATTCTAAGAGAGAATTGCTTATTTTTGGTTTAGCGGCAGGCTTGGCGACACCTATATTCATGGGGGCATCTGCTATTTCGTTGTTTTTGTTAAAAGAATCAGTACCCTCAATACTGATTCAAATATTGAACTTAACGGTTGGATGTTTGCTTGTTTTGTATGGAGGAATAAGGCTTAAAAAATCTTTATATAATGACATGTGGTGAGCGGATACTCACCGTATAATAATGTGTGATTTCTGTCATCGGAAAATGTTTTGCCGACATTGAATTTTTGGCCTGTTTTTGCTAGAATTCGGGTGTTTTTGATGAAAAGAAAATGAAATAAATAAACGATAATTTAACCACACGAAAAATGAACATGAGCGACGAAAAGCTGTACGAACTTTGCAAACAATATGGCGAGCGCGCACTTCTTTGGCGACGAAAATTTGTGGGACTTTTGCCGGAAGTTAATCGTCGAAAACTGTACGAAAAGAAAAATTTTGTTTCGATTTTTGAATTTGCTGCGAAACTTTGCGGAATGAGCAAAGAACAAGTTGCACGCGTGCTCAATTTGGAGTTGAAATTTCAGGACAAACCGGTTTTGAAAGAAATATTGATTGAAGGAAAAGTGAGCATGAACAAATTGGCAAGAATTGTTTCTGTGGCAACTGTAGAAAATCAGGAATTTTTGGCGAATCAGGTACAGCTTTTGCCAAATCGTGCAGTGGAAACTTTAGTGAGAGATATCAAAAACCAAAACGGCTTGCTTGGGCCAAAAAACAGCACAAAAAGTGTGCACGTGCACACTTTGGAGGACTTAAATCTTTCTCCGGAAGTACTCAAAAAACTTTCTGAACTTCAAAACAAAGGCATCGACATAAATGAATTAATTTTGGAATTCTTAAAAACACGCGAAGAAGAAATTGAAATGGAAAAATTTGAAATTTCGGAAGAATTGGTGCGAAAAAACAGACCGACCAATACGCGAAAGAAATCAAAAATCTCACATTACATCTCCGTCAAAATTTACAAAATCCTTCACAAAGAACATGGAACAAAATGCGCAATCCTTGGCTGCAACAAGCCTGCAAAAAATATCCACCATGCCGACAGATTTGGCCTTTCGCAAACATACAATCCTCTGTTTCTGGCTCCTTTATGCCGTGAACATCATGCAATCGCACACAGTATTGATTTGAAATTCCATGAAAAACGGCGTTCTCTTGTGTTTGAGTAGAAATTCGCATATATTTTCTCAGACTAATTTCCCTATTCCTATGTCTTTTATGTCTTTTTTTAAAAAAAGAAAAACCGCAGCAGAAACCGGCTCATACTATCTTGTTCTGGATGTCGGTACCGATAACGTAAAAGCCCTTGTTTGTGAGGCTTCCGGCATGAAAGCAAAAGTTATAGGAGTTGGAAAAAAGAGACAAAAATTAGGTGATATGAATAGCGGCGTAGTTACAGATATCGCGTCGGTTATCGCAAATTGTCATTCCGCAATTCGTGAAGCTGAAAAAATGGCCGGAGTTCATGCTCCAAAAATGATTTTGGGAATTTCTGGAGAACTGGTTAAGGGCACTACGACAACGACAAGCTATGTGAGGAGAGACGCAAACAGCAAAATTGATCTTTCTGAGTTAAAAAACATCGTCCATAAAGTTCAGTGGAGAGCTTTTGACGCGGCGCGAAGCCAGCTTTCGCACGAGACCGGATATAACGAGATTGATGTAAAATTAGTGAACGCCGCAATTGTTGATACCAGAATCGATGGATATAAAGTTACTAATCCAATTGGCTTTCAAGGAAAAGAAGTTACGTTAAGTATTTTTAACGTCTTCGCGCCGCTCGTTCATTTCGGAGCGCTGCAGACGATCGCGGCCGAAATAGGCCGCGAACTACTTGCAATTGCCGCCGAGCCTTACGCTTTGGCGCGAGCCGTGGATGATAACGAAGGCGGCAAATTTGGAGCTATCTTCATCGACGTCGGCAGTGGAATTACAGATGTGGCAGTTGTTCGCGATAGCCGCATGGAAGGCACAAAAATGTTTACTCTTGGCGGAAGAATGTTTAGCAAACGATTGGCCCAAAGTTTAAATATTTCTTTTAACGAAGCTGAGGAGATAAAGATAAATTACAGCAATGACAAGCTTGAAAGACAATCCACAAAAATCGTGCGGGAAGCCCTAAAAAATGATGCCGAAATTTGGCTCTCGGGCGTTGTGCTTACGCTTGAAGAATTCGACAACATCGATGTTTTTCCATCTAAAATTCTTCTTTCCGGCGGCGGCAGCAACCTTCCCGAAATCAGGGAAGCGCTGGAAAGCCGCGAATGGGTAAAGTCACTTCCATTCATAAAAAAACCTCAAATCACATTTTTGAATCCAAAAATGATAACTAATGTTGTTGACGATACGAAGTCTCTTATTTCTCAAGAGGATGCGGTTCCGCTGGCTTTGGCAAATCTTGCTTTGGAATTTATAAAAGAAGAATCTTTACCTTCGAAGGTTCTCAAAAAAGTTGTTCGTTTAATGCAGATGTAAAATGGAAAAGAAGAAACAAAAAAAAGACAAAGTGGAAAAACTTCAGGACGAAGTCAAACAAGACTTGAGTGATGAGATTGAAAAGTCCGATGACGGTGAAGTTATTTCCAAAAAGAAAGTTATTTACATCGAAATCGATGATGAAATCGGTGTCGTTTACGATAAAATCGCATCTGTTAACAGCAAACATGTATACATCGTTGTTCCGCAGAGGGCTGTCATTTTTCAAAGTATTGTAAATTTAAAAATCCTTAAAAGAAAAGCAAAAGAGCAATCAAAAAATATTTATTTTATCACCAACGACAAGAATGGAATTTATCTGGCGCAACAAGCCGGAGTTGTTGTTTATGAAAAAACTTCCGAGGAAGGAAAATTCCCTCTTTTCTCAACGGATATGAATGACGAAAAACTTAGAATCACTCCTTTAAGAGCAAGCGTGAATTCAATCGATGATGATCAGCCTACTCGTTTAGCTGAAAAGAAACTTTCAATCGGCGAAATTCTAAAAAAACATAGAAACAAAAGAACCCTAAGCATAGCCAATATTCGTGTTTCTAAAAATTCTCCGACAAAAAAATCTCCACGTTTTACAATCGTCTCGCCAAACAGACACGCGCTAATCGGACTTGTATCTGTAAGTTTGATTGTCCTTCTTGTGATTGTATATGTGGCACTTCCCGGCGTTACGGTTTATATAACTCCTGCGGCCAGTGTTTTGGAAAAATCCGCCAACATAATTCTTGCCGATTATCAGAAAAATAAGACCGAGCTGGACACAAAACCCGAACACATGATTGCCAGTTATGAAATAACCGCGAATTCGCAAAAAACCTTGGACGTTATGTCCACCGGAAAACGTTTTTCGGAAAGAAGTGCTAACGCAAGCGGAAAAATCACTATCGTCAATACTTCCGGAACTCTGTGGCCGCTTATCGCAACTACAAGATTTCAAACAAAAGATGGAATTGTTTTTAGGATAACAGATAAAGTTGATGTTCCTGCCGCAACCACAGCCGGCCCCGGCAAAGCTGACGCATTTGTCGTGGCTGATCCGGTTGATGCATATGGTACAGTCGTCGGAGATCGAGGTAATATTCCGCCTTCAAGATTTTTCCTTCCCGGCCTTCGCGCAGACAGCCAATCAAAAATTTACGCCGAAAATGCTGAACCTATGAAGGGAGGTATCGCGGATTATATTGATTACATTTCAAAGGCCGACATCGAGGCCGCGAGGTCCAAAATCAAAGATGAACTTTCAAAAACCGTCGTAGTTTCTCTCCGAGCGGCCGTAACAAAAAAGAATGAAATAACCGAGGATGCAAATGCAAATTATGTGCTTCTGGAGGGCGAAAACGCCATTAAAATTTCTGAGCCCGCTATTACCATTCCGCCGGATCTCGAGAACAGAGAAGTAAAATCTTTCACCATAAGCGGTGATATTTCCGCCATCGGCGTTTATTACAATCACAACGAAATGATAGAGATGCTAAAGGCCGAACTCATGTCCAAGCGAAGTCCCCAAAAGGAATTAGTTCGTGTAAATGAAGATTCAATATCGTATAATATTTTTGAATGGGATGTTAACAGTGGTAAGATAAAAGTAACCGCTAATATAAAGGGTATTGAGGAATATGAAATTGATCCTTCAAAGGAGAATGGCCAAAGACTTTTGAAAAAGATTAAAGACCATATCATGGGAAAAAATGTAGACGAAGCCAAGGCTTATATACAGAACCTTCCCGAGATTAACAAAGTCGAGATAAAGAGTTGGCCGATGTGGGCGCCTGTTGTCCCAAGCATACCCGACAATATCAAGTTCGAAATCCGGCAGGCCGTCGTTGCAAAATGATTGATTTTATGGTATAGTATACATGTTTGTAAAACAAATATAACAATTTAAACCCTCATACCTATGAAAAATGCACTGAAAAGGCTTCTAGTTTCTGCGTTAGTACTTTCTATCACAGCTCTTTCTCTCGCCACGACGGCTTGGGCGGAAAATCCCCCGGGAGGTTTAACGTCTCCGACTTTTAATGGGATTGATGTTAAAGGATTATCTTCAGCATATAATCTTCTGGCTATTCCGACTTCGGAAGCTGGCGATTTAAGCTCTCTATTTGCGTTCTTGGAAGAGGTTATTGGCGGTCTCATTGAGGATCCTAGTGGAGCTTCTGATGTAGGAGGAATTATCGTTGGAAACCTTATCGGCGCAAGAGATGGCATGTATACCGGCAATAAATTATGTATCCCTGGCGATGGAGCCCTTAATTGTTCCGATACCCCCGGCAATGAAGAAAAAATACTGGGAACCACAGGTGGCATATTAACTTGGTTAGACAGTATCCCTGGCGTAACTGGCGGCGATTCTTTATGGGAGCTAGGAACAGGACAAACATTGCCTGACGGTACCGTAAGCCAAACCTTGAAAAATAAAACTTCTGTTGATGTCGACGGAACGCCACAACCTGTAACTAAGGCCGAAGTTAACGTCAATGACTTTGATTATGGCATGAAGATTAGTAATCAAAATGCTTCTCCTCTTGGCGGCGGATTAAGAGTAACTTCTGCGGACAACACCGACGTAAATACACAAAATATTTTAGGTAATTATTTTAAGTATGTTTTCTCGGCCGGCATCAAAAAGACTTATGACATCAGTGATGAAATAGCTGGCTTTGCCGATTATGTTAGTACTTTACCCGATGGACTTGTAAAAACTACCCTTCAGGGCATCATTTCTCAGATCAGTGGTTCTTTCGAATGGTTCAAGCCTATATTTGTAGTTTCCGGTTCTGGAAACGTTGGTATTAATAGATTCTTCCCTATGGCAGCTTTGGATGTACAGAGTCCCCCGCTTACAGATGCGCAAAAATTCTTTATTAATATGCTTGGAGGTCAATCTGTTACGGTCGCCAGATTTATAGCTGGAACAGGATTCTTGTCTAATATTGGAGCATCTGTGATTTTAGGTAATACTTTTCAAAATCAGGTCAGAATCAGAAGCGGACAGGGTAATCTTTTGCAGGGCAAAGAAGGTAAACTTCATTTTGACTTGGCGGACGCTGATTTAAATCCGCTGAATGGCGTGTGGAGAACTGTTATGACCATGAATGGGGCCGGAGCAGTTGGTATAAATACAGCAAACCCAAAAGCTCCACTTGAGGTTAGAAGTCCGGCCAAGGGAATTATAATCGATGGACTTAAAGATTTGTTTGATTGCAACAAGCCGGATCAGGATTGTTTATTGGCTGATGCCGGATCTATAGTTATCGCCAAATTTTTGGCTAGCGACGGAGTTTTACAGGATGACGGAGCCGCTATCATTATGGGGAATTCCGGAACATGGGGCGATGATTATCACGCTCGTATTAGAAGTGGCAGAGGGAATATAACAAGTGCTTGGAAAGGAAAACTTAGCTTTGATTTAAAAGATAATGATTTCAATCTTTTGAATGGTAAATGGACAAATGTTATGAATTTGGATGGAGCCGGAATGGTTGGTATCGGAATCATGCCTACTGTAACTTTGGATGTTAAGAGTCCGCAAAAAACCATATTGCAGAACATTATGGATAAAGATGCCGGCATTAAGGGCCTTTTCAGTACTACCGATAAGTTCCTTGTTGTTGCCAGATTTGTTGCAAATCTTTCAGACCCAGTCACACGATTAACCAATGACATGGGCGCTGCGATTTTGCTTGGAAACGAAGATATCACACAGGCTAGAATTAGAAGTGGCAAGGATGGAGTCGGGGGTAAATTGATTTTTGATTTAAAAGATCCGAGCATAAATCCATTTGATGACAACTGGAGCACTTCTATGTCTTTGGTCAGAGAAAACAGTGCTATAACTACAGATACGAGAGTTGGCATAAATTCGTCTACTCCTGCCGCTAAGTTACAAGTTAATAATAGCGCCGTCGATGGTGGTGGCACCACTCCTTATGCAAACGGACTTATTTTTGGACAAACTGGCGGTTGGGCACAGGCAGGAATTTGGCCTGTTGGAAAAACAGGCTATAACGGCGATCTAGCTTTCGGCACTCAGAACAGTAACACTCTCAGTCCCAAGAAAACTGATGGAGCCGTTACAGGTAAAATGACATTAACCGCTGCCGGGAATCTTGGAATTGGCACAGCTACTCCGGCTTATAAACTTGATGTTAATGGAGACGCGAATATTGGCAGTGGCACAACAGAAACTAGATTGTACGTTGATGGCGATGAGGCTGTTTGGGGAAATGGAACTTACTTCAGCTGGGGATACGGTGGAACTTATAACTATTTTGCGGATCCTATAAAAATAGGCGGTACCGCAAATGTTGCCGCTAGGGGAAAGCTTGATGTAAATGGGGATGTATATATTGGCGCGAGCCCTACTGATACCACATATAATTATTTGACTATTGATAGATTTTCTTCTAGTTCTACCACAACCCCTCCAGCCACTGATTGCGACAGCGATTCTGAGGTAGGAAGAATAATCCTGGTTAATTACTCCAATGGGGTTATTTCGTCAAATCGCCTTGTCGTTTGCTCTAAGTCCGGCACTTCGACTGCTACTTGGAAGTTTGCAAATCTGCAATAATTTTTATTTAAATTGTTTTATTTAAAGGGAAGATCTAAAAAAGGTCTTCCCTTTTTTATTTTTTGACTTTATATGTCTTGTATGAACATCGCAATTAAAACGCTCGGCTGCAAATCCAACCGCTACGAATCTGACAAGCTTTTTGAGAAATTGAGCGGGAAATTTAATGTTGTCGAAGTCAACGATGGCGCGACAACGTTTGGGCGCGAGTCTTCTAAGGATTATTTGGATGTGATTATTATCAACACCTGCGCTGTTACGAGCGCCGCAGATAAAAAGTCGCGACAAGCGATCTTTAGCTTTAAAAGAAAATATCCCGACGCGAAAATTATTGTTTTTGGATGTTCTAGCAATGTTGCGCCGGAAAAATATAAGGAGATGAGAGATGTGGATTTTGTAGGTAAAAACGTACTTGAGGTCTCCAGGATTGTTAAAAAACTTACAGCTAAGCGCGAGAGTGATAGGGCGCCATGTGAAGGGGGCGAGCGAACGCGAGCCCTCATCAAAATCCAAGACGGCTGCAACCATTTTTGCACTTATTGTATTGTTCCGAGGGCGCGAGGCCCGGAGGTTAGTTATTCATTAAAAAGTCTTATTACCGAAGCGCAAAACCTCGAGAAAACCGGTTATAAAGAAATCGTGATCACCGGTATAAATATTGGCCGCTGGAAAGAAAACGGCAAAGATATCGGCCACTTAATTTCCACCCTTATTAAATCTACAAAAAATATCAGATTCCGAATCAGTTCTATAGAACCAAAAAATTTCTCAAAAGAATTTTTCGATTTGTTCAAAAATCCCCGCCTTTGCAATCACATTCACATGTCTCTGCAATCCGGAAGTGATGGCGTTTTAAAGCGTATGCGCAGAGATTATACAGCCGCCGAGTTCGCAAAAATTTGTGAGAAATTAAGAAAAGTCTCTCCAGATATCGGCCTAACAACTGATGTAATTGTCGGATTCCCCGGCGAAACAGAAAAAGAATTTTCCGATACGTGTAAATTCGTTCAAAAGATTGGTTTTCTAAAAATCCATGTATTCCCCTTTTCCAAGCGCGAAAACACCGCCGCTTATTACATGAAAAATCAAATCCCAGAACAGGAAAAAAAATCCCGCGCAAAAATCTTACAAAAAATTGCAGACAAAATGGGCGCGGCCTTCAAAAAATCCGCCATTGGTCAAACACACGAAGTTCTCGTTCATAAGCGTAAAAAAGGCGATTATTTTATCGGCTATACATCAAATTATGTCCCCATTAAATTCAAATACAATGAGCCTGCGACCCCGCCATTTAATCAGATTATAAAAATTCGTCTAAAAAAGCTCGACAAAGATGGTGTGGTTCTTTCCGAGCCGAATCCGTAATTAAAGTCCCAACTTCTTTCTAATTTCTTCCGCCTTGGCCGTATCCTCCTGTTTCTTGTTGCTCTGAACATATTCACCCTCCAAGTCCATCCAGTCGTTATAGTGCTGCTCAGCCAATTTTTCCAATTGCGGAACGTGTTTTTTTGAAAGCGCTGCAAATTTTTCCCTCTCTTCCTCGAAAATCTTTATCAATTCATCAACCTGCTCCTGTCTTAGCTTTGGAATTGCCTCAACAATTCTTTTTTTCTCATCTCGTGAAAGTGAAATTGAACCAGCCAAAAGGCGTAAAAAGTTCTGTTCGTCAAAATTCAAATTATGTTTCGGTACCGGAATGCTCAATCTAGCCGGAAGCTTTGCCCCAAGCTGAAAATTAGCCGGCGTAGTATCTTCCGGTTCCGTCGGAGTCGGCGCTGCGCCGCCCATAGTCGGATCGAAAGTCATTTCTCCCATCGGAGCCCCGCCCATCCCTGCATTTTGTTGGTCATCTGCCATTATTTGTTGATTTAAACTTTATGATGTTTTTTGTAGGTATATTGTAAATGGTTTTATGGATTATGGCAAGGGTTTTCGATTCTTGTGTTTGACCGCATAAACTTTGCAGGTAAACTGCTTTTGCAATGTTTGGTGGAATTCGTGGCGGTATCGGGGCGGTATCGACTTCGTCGATACTCTCCCTCGTTCGGAAAATGAATATGAAAGCCAGCTTTCGATCACTTTCCTCACTTCGGGCGGTTAGCTCAGTTGGTAGAGCATGTCGTTGACGTCGACAGGGCCAGAGGTTCGAATCCTCTACCGCCCACCATAGTTTACTTATTAAAACCTTTTGTGCTGGAGTGTTTGCTTTAAGCTTTATTAATTTCTCGTTCAGCAAGGCCGAAACCGCATTTGAAGGAACCGCTTTTGATACCTCCCTGTCCTTTATGTCGAAGTGGTCCCAAAAGATGTTTAAGTACATCATCTTTACTTCTGGTGGAGATATTTTGTAGGCGTGTGGAACATCGTCAGCCAGTCGGACAAGTCCTTCAAAAATCTTTGTATTATCTATCCTTTTGATGTCTATTTTCGTGATTTCTTGGGTGTTTTTGAATATTTCCTCGTCCAGTCTGGCGTGTTGTCTTGTGTATGTTTCGTCTGATATTACACCGTTGAGTAACTTGATTTCCAACGCCTGTCTCTGCCTTTCGAGAGTAATGTTCCCTAGCGATAGTCTTTTTTTCATATCATCTATGTCGCTGTGTGTTTCTGATAATATTTCTTTTGCCCGATTCAATACTTCTTCTGTTATCTCAGGTGTTAGCTTAAAAAGTTTGAAAAATTCATATACCTGCCCTTCTATCTCTTTAATGTCAGCCGTTTGCCCTTTGTTTGAGTGAAAGTTTTTATCGAACTTCTTTATACTGCAATAGTAGTAATCACAATTTTTATTCTGAACATGACTGCCAGTCACACTGCCCCCACATATCCCACATTTCAGGATCCCTCTTAGAAAAAACTTTTTATGGTTTTCCACTATTCTTTTTCTGATAGCATACTGATTGTGGTCTTGTACTATGCTCAAACATTTTTGATACAGTTTGTCGTCAATGAGCTTCGGGTGTATCCCGTCATATAATTTGCCTTTGTGCTTTATTTTTCCTATGTAATACGGGTTTACTAATAGCTTTGCCAATCCACTTGGTTCAAACTTTCCTCCATGCGGAGAGCGCAGTCCTTTTTCGTACATTATTTCGTTTAATTCTAAAATCGAGTAGTTCCCCGTCCCGTATAGTCTAAATGCTTGCTGTATCAGCTTGGAATTTTCTGGCTCAATTTCTACTGTTTTTACAGGCTTCTCATCTGTACCCGTGTTTACATTGATATACCCTGTCGGTGGCCTGTATAGCGTCTTACCTTTCTCTACTAACTGTTGGAACATATCAGATACTTTTCTTCCTGTAATTCGAGATTGAAAAGCGTTTACGCTCGCCATTATACCGTCCACAAGTTTGCCTTCTGGACTGTCATTAATGCCAGGTTGGTTTTTCGATACAAGCTTCACATTATGCTTGCTCAAAACAGACCTTATTGCAAAGTGGTCCTGCTCATTTCTGGCGATTCTGTCTGTATCTTGGACTATAATGGCCGAAATTGTTTTGTCTTCCTGTAAATAAGCGAGTGCTCTGTACATTTCATCCCTTCCTACCATACTCGTAGCGCTCTTGGCGCTGTCTGTGAAAACTTTTTTTATAATGTACCCCTCGTTCTCTGCAAACTTTCTTAGCATGGGTTCCTGTTCTTCTATTGAGTGTCCTTTGTTCACCTGATTTTGATCCGATACGCGTGTATAAATAATTGCATATTTTGTATCTGTCATAATGTTTGTTTTGTTAGATTATCCTGAAGTGCTGTTAATGGCTTGAGGTAGCGGTAAATTATATGTTTAGTATATATTGTGCGATATGAAAAATCTAGCCAAAAACCAGTTTTTAGCACTATAACAAGCCGTAAAGTCTATCTGTTTTTCTAGTAAATTGTACAATGTCCCGAGCAAGAGTCGCGGTCTGGAATAGTAAGGTTGCAACTGAAAGTGCTTCTTAAGCTTGCGCCAAAACTGTTTTGAGCATCAACATAACTATCAACTGCCCAAGAATCGCCAGACTGGTTAAATTTTATATCGCCAGAGAATACTGAGGGAAAGTCTGCACTTGATGGACTCTTGAGCGCTTCTAAAACTTTTTCTTTTGCGCAACTGTAGGCATCAACAGAGTCAACCTTGCTGGAGCTGGAAGAGCTGGTCGTAAGAAGTTCTTCACAGCCACTAATGGCCCACGCAAATATAATAATTACTACTGCAAAAACTATGATGCCAAAGGCCATAAGTTTAAGCTTTTGGTGGTGTAAGTATTTTTTCTTGTCATCTTCACTAAGAGTTGCCAGGTATTGATCTTCCTTTTCTTTAGCTTTTTCCTGAGCGAGTTCATATTTGGTTTTCTCTCTAGGAATGTCTTTCTTACAGTACTTACAGACAACAGCGCCGTTCTGTATTTTTTCCTTACAAAATGGACATTTTTCCATATTTTAGAGTTTAAATAATAACAAAAGGGACGGCTCTCCAAGGCTGTCCAACATCATCGTCTACTTGCGTAGCCAACTCCGTATGGCTTGGAAGAGTCGCCCCTTACCGCCACGGAATTGGTTTGAAAACAAATAGACACAATGTTAGACAGCGCTTTCATTATAGTTAAAAAAATGCTTTCTACAAACCTAAAATTGATCTCATTATCCTCAAGATTAATTACTGATAGCTTTTGATGTCTCGATGAATAATTTTTTTATTTTTTCTCAAATATTCTGCTGGACAATATTTCTTATATTCATCTGGGAAGTAATACCTAATTACAGCTGGCGAGTCTAAATTTTCTGCGTATTCTAATATTCCTTTTACTTTGTCATGCATAATTTCGTCATCCCAAAGATGAAGGACTATGAAACCATGTGTAACGAACACTCTGTCTTGCAGATTGTCGTGTTCAATATTGTCTTTTAGGTTGTGATGATATCGTCCGTCTACCTGAATTATAATCATAGGCCATTTGGTTTTAGGGTTTTCTTTTTGGAAAATTAAAAAATCTACACATGCTGTTATTTCGTCTTCGCTGGTATTATCTATAAACGATCTTATTGGAACATGAAATTTGTATTTAATGCCCATATATCCCAATATTTCCATCATCTTTTTCTCTGGTCTATTAGGCTCCAGAACTTTTGACATTCTTATGGCACCTTTTTGCCTCATTTTGATAATAGTTGCCATTGAATGTTTCCTTCCTTGCATCCCAACTCTTCTTGTAGGCATTCCAATTTTTTTTCTGAGACGTCTTACATGATCTACAGAACAGTTAAACATTTTTGCAATCTCACGCTGTTGTAATTTCTGTTTTTGATACAACTTAATAAGGACTTTTTTTGTTAAGTCCTCCTTTGTTAGAGGATTCATACTTTTAAAATTAAAAAATAAAATTGAAGTTTTTTTAAGCGCGGCATACCAATACTGTACATTCTGTTACCATGAAGCTAACAGCTGCACCAGTACGAGCTAGCATACTTTTTCCCAATGTATAAAGGTCTTCCATATAAATTACTTCTTGACCAAATGCCTTTTCTGTTACAACGTATATCGTTGACACTGTGTTTCCTGTAGCAACATACGTACTAGCGTCATCAGCGATGGCGAATGTCGGAATAATTGGAAGCTTGCCTATCATGCTCTGATAGAACCCTACTTCTAGACCTGTGCTAACAGTGTTAGTTTGGTCTAGGTTTACTCTTACATCTCCTGCTAAACTCTGGTTGATAGCTCTCTTCATGCCGTATGAACAGTATATGGCAGTTGGTCTTACTCCATATGTCTGTACTAGAGTCTGTACGGCTTGGTCTAACAGGTCTGTTCGGAACCCTAGTGCGTTGTTAGCATCCGCAATAGTGTTTGTGCTGATATATGTATCCAGTCCATCGAACTGAGTTGGCGTACTTGAGTTACCAGTTATAATCAGTTGCTCTTCGTCTTGCAGTGTCTCTCTGATAGCTATTTCCAACTGTTCTGCCTCTTGGTCTAAGAATGTCTAATTGTCAAAGAACACAATATATCTAATTGGACTTATTGTTTTTACGATTTTGCTCAAACACCTTTAATACCTGCGGATCCTCTTTCTGTTCAGTGTTCGCACTCAAACTTTGGAGCAAAGCTCTCGCAAGGTTGTCTATGAAGTCTTGTTTTAATTCTTTTTTTCTCATCTAATGATTTTTTGTTTCTCCTTTAAACGAACGAAAAAAGGCCCACTACGACTGAGTCAGACGATGTTATCGCCAGCAGTTATAATGAGCCTTTTAGTTTGATTGTTATGTGCTAAATAATTTAGCTAGAAAATCATTGTAAGGCCAAATTTTCAAACAACACCGGTAGTTTATGCCGACTGTTTTTGTTTTTCAAACAATCTTTGCAAATAAGAATTGCGTCACCCTGTAATGTATTACACAATATACTTGATATTTTTACAAGTTTTACGACTTTTATAACTTTTACGAATTTTATAGCAGTGTTATTTAAGCTTCTATGTCAGTATTAAGCTCGCATCCAGCAATGGTGTTTTCGCGTGTTTTCGGCCAATTCATGAGGTCAAGTTTGGAAGCAACACGAACACATGTATAAACTAAACTGACAGCCTGTCGCATGCGAGACATTCTTGATATACCAAGCGCTACTTCTCAAAAAATGGCCTTAGTGGTATGTTTTAAAGTGGGCAAAAGGAAATAGTATAGTTTTAGTAAAATAAGTATTATGGTGGATCCATTACTATCGTTAGCGTTGAATTTACATGCTCACAAGGGTGCTTATGCACTTCTAATTGGCTCGGGAGTTTCTAGAGGCGCAGAAATCCCAACAGGATGGGAAATTGTTTCTGACCTTATTAAAAAATTATCGAAATTATCAAAAGATGATTGTGGCGAAAATCCTATTGAGTGGTACGGGAAAAAATTCAAAGCTGAACCTAATTATTCCAAGTTACTGAAGGAGATTGCACCTACTAAAATCGAACGAAATAAGCTACTAAGGGCTTATTTTGAGCCATCTGAAGAAGAAAAAGAAGAAGGGAAGAAACTTCCAACCAAGGCACATCGAGCAATTGCAGAATTGGTATCTCGTGGTTATATCAAAGTAATAATCACGACAAACTTTGACAGACTTGTAGAGAATGCTTTAGAGGAAAAAGGAATTGTTCCTAATGTCATATATAATGACGATTCTGCTAAAGGGGCTCTTCCATTAACTCATGCCTCTTGTGTCGTTATTAAAGTTCACGGAGACTATCTTGATTCAAGAATAAAAAACACACCAACAGAACTTTCAAGATACGGGAACGAAATGAATTTGCTGTTAGATCGTATTTTCGATGAATACGGCTTGATTACATGTGGATGGTCTGGCGAATGGGACGAAGCTTTAAGAGATGCCATGTCTCGCTGTAAAGGGCGTAGGTTCACGTATTATTTTACGAAACGCGAAGCTTTGTCTCTTCCGTTACAAACAATTATAAAAGAAAAAGATGGCAAAGTTATTGACATTGTTAGTGCTGATATTTTTTTTGATGATATGAATGAGAAATTATTGTCTTTGGCTGAGGTAGAGATGGCGCACCCCCTCTCTGCACAATTGGCAGTAGCAACAGTTAAACGGTATTTATCTGACAAAAAATACAGAATAAAACTGCATGACTTAATAACAAAGGAAACCGAATCTGTTTATGCCGAGTTTACTTCTCCTGACTTTTCCGCAAAGGGAAAATCTTTTGTGCCCGATGATTTCCGTGATCGGATAAAAAAATACCAGTCGATTAGTAAAATATTGAGATCAATGCTGAGTACAGTCGCATACTGGGGGGATGATAGCCATAAAGATTTACTTAAACGGTCACTTGAAAGGATTGCGAATGTTAATAGAGGAGATGGCTTGATTATTTACAATAATCTTAAATTGTATCCAGCATTACTGATATTATATTCAGCAGGAATCGGGGCTTTTGCTTCAGGAAATTATGGAATTCTTAAAGCTCTGCTTTCTGACAGTAATATAACTGAAAATAGAGTTCGAGATCATGCAATATATACTTTATATTTTCATGGTTTTATTGACCATGACATTGCCAACAAACATCTATTTGGGACAGAGATGAACTATCACAAACCCATGAGTGAACATTTGCACTCCATCCTGAGAGAAGAATTGAAAGATTTGCTTCCAAGCGAAACAGAATATAATAATGCTTTCGACATTTTTGAATATTTATTTGCGTTAGTTCACGGCCATTTGCGCGAAAAAAGTATAAAGTCTGAGGAACACAAGGAGTGGTGGGGACCAGTTGGCATGTTTGGGTACAAGCTAAAAAGCCTTTTTGGCAAGGAGGATAATCTTATTAGTGATTTCTGTAACTCAATTGAGGTTGCCGGAAACGACTCCCCTGTACTCAAAAGTGGACTTTTTGACAGCTCAATAGAAAGATTTAAAGAGGTTAAAGCCGGAATGGATGAATACATTTCTTCTAAAAGTTATTTTTAACTCTATTACTCTCTTATTGTTTTAGTCTTCTCCATTTGTTAGTATCTGTTGTGAGGACTTACTACAGGAAAATATGGCATTAAGTTTTGATGATAAAAAGGAAGAAATCCTAAGAGCTTTAAGTTTAAAGTGTGGGCCTTTTGTGAAGTGCCCGAGTTGTAGTGGAAATAATTTCACGTTAATTGAAGGATTTATAAATCAACCGATCGCAAAAGAATTAAGTGGTTCGATTATGATTGGAGGACCTACAATCCCTCTTATTGCTGTTGCGTGTAAAAATTGTGGAAACATGCAATATCACGCTCTGAAAGCTTTATTGCCAGATCTTAAATTTGAATAATTTTAAAATGGCTGATACATCTAAATCTGATGATGGAACTATACCTGAAGTGAAAAAGGGCGAGGCTACCCATACTTCTGCCCCTACCATGCCTACTCCTGTTGCTCCTGAGGTTCCAGTTAAACAATTGGAGTTAAAAGAATCCATAGGAGCTTCGTCATTTGAAGACACTAAAAAACTTGTAGAAGATAAAGAAGTTCCCAAGGTTATATTAACCGATAAAGAAAAAAAAGATCTAACCATAGATACTGTAAAAGACGAAGTCAAAAACTTTCTTTCATCTCCAGAAGCAAAAAACTTTATAAAAGAGACGGCAAAGGAAGAAGTTGAGCAACGCATAAGTCAGGAAAGAGTGTCTCAAATAACAGTCTTTGGAATTTTTGCTACGATTGTTACCTTCTTGTCTGTTGAGATTCAGATATTAAAAGTTGTTTGTGACTTCTGGAAACTTTTAGGATTGAGTGGTTTTGTCCTTGGAGCCATGTTGATCTTTATATTATTCTTAATGGATATTTCAAAAAGAACTGAGCATTTCAAATATTTATTCTGCATGGTGATTTCTATACTTCTGTTAAGCTTTTCAGCTTTGTTTGTGGCCAGCGATGAATATTCATGCAAAGAAGCTCACTTTAACACTACTATCGACAATAAATTATCTGAATGGAATAAAGCAATTAATGAAACGGTGGATACAAAACTCGACATTGGGTTAAAAGATGTTAACGCTCAAGTAAGCACTAAGGTTGACGACGGTTTCAAAGCTCTTAAGTCTGACATCACGGAGTATGTAGAACAATTGGTAAAATGACGCTAGTTGGCAATTGCCATTTGTGATGTCGCTTTGTAGGTTTTGATTATGTTCAAAAGCTTACTAATCTTACTCTGAAGGATGTTGCAATAGTCCAGATCCAGCATCACGGTTTTAATATCGAGTTGTTGGGGCCACCATAAGCCTTTTTTCACTTCTTGCATATTTTAACGATTTTGGTATCTTACAGCCTTATAACTTATAAGGCGTAATGGCAATTTTTCGACCACAAGAAATAAGAAGTTTATCTGACAGAATAGCTGACTTAAGTGATAGACTTGAGAAGAATGGTCTAGTCGGAGATATAGTTTCCGAATTTTCTGAAATAATTCTAACTTTATCTTCTATATTTCCCGAAGACAGTATATTGAATAGGATAAAATCGACTTTGCTCGCCACCACCCTATCCCAGCTCAAAGTAAATATTGCGTCTGTTTCTCGCAGTATGCCTTATTTTGAAAATGGGAGTGGAATAAATAAGGTTGATTTGGTTTCCATAAGCACTAAATCAAGAGTTGAAAAATGTCTCGAAAAAAGCGTTAGAATTGCAGGTAACGATGACAGGCTCATAAAAATGCAACGCTGTTTAAGAAACCCTGAAGATGTTATAAGAATAACCGATGATAGTTTTTCCGGTGTTAGTATTAGCGATACAAACGATGTACAAAGCTTAATTGAGAAAGAAACACATGAACAACCAACCGTTGTTTACAGTGGACAATGTTTGGAAACAGAAAATGATGTCATTAGTGGAGGATTTTATGGCTGCTGTCTTGCAGAAGTGTTTTTACCAAATAAACGATGTCATGTTTCATTCCATTTACCAGCGGAATGGAATGATATGAATAATACTGGCAGTTATTCACTGTGGACTCCTGGATTTTTCTATAGGTATTTATCTGAGTCTATGAAAAGACATGAATGTAATTTTGAAGATTTAAACATAAAAATTGTAGTTGGGATCCAAATTCCTCCAGACGAAATTAAAGCTAGTTTTTTGGCATTAGGATGTAAAACAGAAAATGTTAATTTATATCAATTGCCCATTTATAATTTTTCTACGATGACTTCTGCGGACAAACAAAACATTCTTATAATTGGCAAAAAAGCCGAGTATTTGGAGCAATCCGAAGCCCCACCTGGTGGAAAAATAGTTAATGCAACTGGAGGCAAAGAGGAGTTTTGTATATTAGATGAAGAAGCTAATTTTTTAGTTTGAGAATATTATATTATTGTCTCTTAAAAGCCCAAACAAAGAGAAAATAAGTAGAAAAAGGCGTGTTGCCAGTTTTAATGGCTTACAGTAGCCATTCTCCTGTCGCGAACCTTTCTGAAAATCTTTTATCTTTGTTTTGGAGCTATAGCATTTTAAAGAAATCTACATCAAACTAAACATTTTCGTGATCTCTATCTTTTTCCTTTGGCCCATTTCTCTCATCCGTCTCTTTCTTCTTCTCAGCTAAGAAAACATTAATATCCGTTACTGTCGCCAATTTAAATTTTTCATAGAATTTATCAGCCATTGCATCAACTTTTTTTTGGAGTTCTCTTGTTATCCTGATTGCAATATTACTATCAAATTCTTTCATTCTACGTTCTGTATTGTTTATATTTACCGCATAAATTTCAAAAAGCGACATCGCTAGTAACCAAAAATTATTATTTGCTGGAACTCGTTCATCTAAATCGACTCCGAAACTAAGTCTGTAACACTCTTCAAGCTTGTGGATATATTCGGATTTTTCATCACTTTCAGGCGGTTTTTTCATTTCGGTTGGCCTTCTAAGTTCTATTACATTCTCAAATTTAATAACGTTCTGCACATAGTCGTATTCTTTGGCCCATGATTGTCCTACATACAGAGAAAACAGGTATGTGGCCAATCCCGAGTTCATCCCGATTGCAAAATTTGCACTGGATAATTTGGTACCGGCAATGGACATGGTTGCAAAATATTTATCGAGAGCTTCCTGAATTATAGTATCTTTTTCATATTCAAAGCGTCTCCTTAAAGATGCCATTAAATTAATCGCCCTCCTTAGGAATTCGATAATCATCTGAACTGCTTGCGTATTATTTTCAAATTTTCCCGCTAAAGTTTTAATGGATTCTTTTATGGGATTCGGTAATTCTCTCAAGAAAAGATCGGTTTCGGCACAAGCTATAATCTCCGAAATTCCGGGATTACCCTGCCTCCCCGCGCGGCCGCGATTCTGAAATTCAACGCGTTTATTAAAAGGAATAAATGTCAGGATAGAGTGGAGGCCGCCGGCCTTGGTGGCTTCAGCATCGGGAATAATGTCTGCGCCTCTTCCGGCGACACTAGTTGCTACAGTTATCATTCCTGTCTGACCGGCATTTTTGATCATGCTATCTTCGTGCTGTTTTTCGCCGTTATAATCACAATTATTAACATCGTTCAATAACTGGCATTTCAGCCCGGCTTCTTTTAGTAGGTTGTAGAACATTTCCGATTCCGTGATCGACTGTGTAAGCAAAAGGACCGGGGCGCCTTCGCTTGACCTTCTTTGTACTTTTTCCAAAATTTTTGTTTTGAATTCATCCAATCCAAATGTTAAAGACAACGGCTCATCAACACGTCTTGATGGATAATGCGAAGGAACATCAAATCCGGTTATGCTGTAGACTTCTTGAATTTCCGATCGGTCAACGCTGTCGCCCATTGTTCCGGATATACAGTACATATTTTTATATTTTCTTACGAATGTTGGATGATTCATGTCGGCGGCAACCCCGAAATGTTGGGGGAGCTTTAAGCCTTGCCTGAGAGCGACAAATTCGTGGAGCCCATGTTCCCAATGTGTTTTTTCTTTTAAGCGTCCTGTGTTTTTTACGTCAACTATTACTATTGCATCCTCTATGACAACAAAATCCTCCCCCTGGATTTGATCTTTGGAATTCATGGCGGATCGCAAATATAACCCTATATAAATGGGGTGTATTTCCTGTACCTCCGGGCAATATTTTTTAAACTCGTCGATAGCTGTCGGCATATCCTCGTAGATTGCGTTACCGTGTATATCAACAAATGATAAAAAGCTCCTAAAAATTTCTTCTGAAAAAAGAGGCTCTGCGGGCTCGGCTATGCGACACGAATCCTGTCCCATATCTATACATAAATTGTCGGCTTCATCTATCAAACACACATCAAATCGTTCTCCGGAAAAGAATGGCTGTCCATTCAATCGACATGTAAGAAAAGAAAAAATCATATCGTGATTTGTCGTGTACATAACAGCTGGGCTGGCTTTCATTACGTCAGCACCCGATTTGGCGTGCTTGAAACTGTTTGTGGATAAATTAAAATATTTGTAGAATCTGCCGAATTTCATGGCATCTCTCTTTGCCAAATATTCGTTGCTGGTTATTACGTCCACTTTCCTTCCATGTACCCCAAGATAAGAGCTCAAAAGCGATAGCAATAATGATTTTCCCTCTCCGGTTTTAATTTGGGAGTAGACGCCTTTGTTGTCCACTTTTCCTTCCTGCCCACTTTTTAAAAGGTCTTCATCCAACAAAAGAAGAATCGAGATTACTTGAGTGTTGTATGGATAAACTCCAAATTCACGTTTGAAAAGCTCTCTGCTTAGGGCAAAAAACTTAACTTTATATTCGTCACTTCCGTTTGCGGCTTCCCCCCGTTTCGCACAAGCCTGCATCCTATGAATAACTTCCGAAGTCGGTAATGGTATAAGTTCTTCACCGGCTGAGAGTATTTGTTGATACAGAGCAAATGCCTTGTCGATATTTGCTTCCGGAGGGATTTCCGAATCAACATTCTCGGGTGTTAAAAATTCTTTTCTTAACTGATCAATCGGTTTTTCCGGAAATTTTTTGGCGTGCTCCGCAAGTTTTCTACTATAAATTTCGCGTGCTATGGATTCAATGTCGTGTCTCTCAAAATTATCGACGTATTGCGCCAAATTCGAGCCCTCCTTTAAAAGATCTTCCAGAACAAACATTGCATTAATCATTGTTTCTTCGTCGGAAAAACCATCCATTGAAATAATTATTCTAATCAAAGGATCTTGACTCTCAACCTCTTTTTTACCGTTCGCGCAAACATCAACCAGTGTTTCGTAGTATTGCAAAGGGATATCGTCCTCGGCAAAAATTTTTAGAATATTCAGAAGTTGCAGACGTAAAGCTACCGGAATTTCACACATGGCTGTAATAATCTTTTTCTGGAACTTATAGTCCGGATATTTCTTCCATTTCGCAATTGGCTCTCCAAGCTCAATCTCTTTTATTCTTTGGCGTTCTTCGGCCATCTCCATACGTTCATACTCATTCATGCTCTCTGTTCTGCCGACTATGTCATCCTCGCCCCCCTGGTATCTTGGTTTATCAAAAAATTTAGCATGACAAATGTAATGGTGCCCAGCCTCGTAGTATTCTTTCAACGATTCCGCGTCCGCCGAATAAGATAATTGGTCGCCGTCTAAATGTGTGGAAGATCTCAGCATCTTCATGTCATGCTGAACATCGTGCGAATAGTTAATAATGGTTTCCATTATGGCAAATCGGCCCGTTGGAAAATATTCATTTGCTGGAAACATTGAATAAAACAAATCAAGTACTTTGAGTATTCTAGCTAACCCGGCCTCTACTGGCACACCTTTGAATACGTATCTATCAGAATGGTCTCTACAGGTTTTCCAGACTTTATCGAATTTGTCATTATCCCTGATGGGTCTGGTTACACGAAGCCATTCTACTACTTCCGTAACTACGCCCGGATCATATCCTGGCACGCTTATTATGGCGGAATTGAGTTCGTGGATTATGCCAAAAGGTTTTGACCTGCTTTCAAGCACCTCACACATGTATACAAAAAAAGCCGGGTGTTGCCCGTAGTATTGGTGGACTTTCGCCAATTCATCGGGCTTACATAGTCCTTTTTTGAGCGCCAAATCATCAAATCTGGCTTTATACGCATCAAGTTCAATAACGTCTTGTTGTTTATCCAACACTTTTATTGTTTAAATAAGGCAGGTAAAATAACAGATTATGGCTAACTTGTCAATAAAAGCGTACCTACATACCTGCAAAATCCCAGCTTTTTCCCTTCTAAAAGCCCAAACAAAGAGAAAAAAAGTAGAAAAAGGCGTGTTACCAGTTTTATTTTTCTTTATTCAACATCCCTCCTAGAATAACCGCCAATAAGCCGAGACCATAGATCGGTAATAGTTTTTCTCCAAAAAATACAATTAAGTAAAAAGCCGATAACATTGGTATCAAGAATATAAATGGTGCAACAAACGAGGCTTTTGCTCCTTTTAGTGCTTTGATCCAAAAAATATAAGAAAAACCATTTACGAATAGACCATTAACAAGAATTGGAATAATCGCATCCGTGGTTGGCAAAGAAAATTCGGAAAAATATAACATTGAAAAGAAGGAAGCCACGGTTGCGGTTAAAAAGTAAACTGTAATCATCGTATATGCTTCAAGTTGAACTTTTTTGCTTAATACTGAAAAAAGCCCAAATACAAATGCCGCTACCAGTACTAGAATATCGATGGAATAGTTTTCAAAATGAATCCCATTAAAATTCCCCTTAGTTAATATTAAAAATACGCCTGCGAATCCAAGAAGTATGGACATTACTCTCGCAAAAGTTAGTTTTTCTTTGAGGATGAAAACAGAAAGAATAACTATGAAAATTGGCCAACTGTACTGCAAAACCAAGACCTCTAGCCCTTGGGCGTTGGCATAACCGAAATAAAGCAGAATGTAATAAAGATATGTGCCCAAGAATCCGAGTGCGATTGCTTTCAACCAGTCCGTGGGCCTGTAAGATAAAAATACTTTGGTTCGTTTTGTAATAGCCGTAGTCACTATGAAAGCTAAAAATGACACAGCGCTGGACCAAAATAAGAATTGATGATTGTCGAGGTTTGCTTGCCCTAGTTTTGACACAACCGGAATCAGTGCCCAAAGCGCCACGCAGATTAACACATACAGTACAGCTTTTATTTTTGGTTTCATTTAAAATGCAAGTAAGATTCCCCCGGCATTATACAGAATATGTTTTATGATTTGATAGCGTTATATTTTTATTAACTATGAAATATTAATTTCGGTATCCTCGGCACCTCAAACAATCTTTCCATTTTTGCCTTTAATCTACTACGGTAATCTCAATGTCGAGTATCGCGGTTTTAATATCGAGTCGTGGCCACCAGAAAATTAATTCCCAGTGAGTAATTGAATATTTTTGCATTCCGTTGATGTTGGTTCCAGCTTTGGTGGTTCAACGCCATAACCTCCGGCTGTGTAATAAGAACAATCATCTAAATTCCAATTTCCTGTGTCGTCTAAGGAGAAAACTTTCATTATCCCCTCTCCTGAACCTGCTCCATTTTGATCAATAACTGTAAGAAGTAATTTTCCGTTAGGGGCATCAAATCTATATGGATTATTTTTGTCTGTTGGTTTTTCATCTTTTATTTCTACCCATTTATTCCATTTTGTATCATCCTCTCTTGCCGCGAGAATACCTGCAAATGATGGGATAAAACCTTTAGGTAACGATAAAACCACATTCATTGAATTACGAAGAACAAGTGCAATAAAGACATCCCCTATTTTGAAATACTTTTCAATCTGTCCCGCATTAATGTCAGAAGGAAGTTGGAGATTTGGGTTGTCGATTTCCGAAAGATAGGCACCATCCGCAAATAATTTATTTATTTGCATTGCGAATGGAATTTTTTGTGATTGTGGTAAAGAGCAACTGGTCAAGAATAAGCCTGTAATTATCATTAAATATAAAATCTTTGTTTTCATATAATTAATTAAATTATTGTCTGAATTGTACTCTTTTGTCTTCTGAAAACCCAAACAAAGAGAAAATAAGTAGAGAAAGGCGTGTCACCAGAAAGTTTTTTACCGTGCCTCCAGCCCAAATTGAAAAAAATAATTATCTAAAGCTTCAAGCGAAGTATTGTACTGATTTTGGCCAAAACAAATATCACATAAAACCTCCCGCACACGAGCTATTTCTTTATACCCTTTCTTCCATCTTGGGTCCGCTAAAGTTAAATCGATTAACTCTAAAGCCCGATCTAATGCCGAATCGAATCTCCCCTGATCTTTGTTTTGCGTCATCACTAAGCGATGAATTTCGCTTCCCGTGTTTCCCATTTGTTCGGCGAGTGTCATGGTGAACCATCTTCCATTTGCCAAATCTGTGTGAATCATATTCATATTTCCACAAGATTATTTACAATAATTTTGATTTTTTCTCTCACCGCCTGATCTAGAACGTCTCTTGAACGGTTATTTTGGCGTGGACGGATATTTATCATGGAATCAAATTCTATTCTCTCGCCTACTGGCTTGTCCGTATAAATATTAATTCCCCATAAATTTTCCTGTTTGGAACCTTGTTCGAGTAACATTGCTTCTTCATCAGCATGAAGTTCTCCACCAACAACCATTATTCCCAATTCAATATCAACAACAGCTTTCACCATGTCTCCAAAGCGTTCTTTGGCGATTTCGGCAAGCTCCGCTTTACTAATTTTTGTATCTATAAACTCCATAGCAGCGCAATTATACTATTCTCTATCTTAAAAGCCCAAACAAACAGAAAAGCCGTTTTATCGAATCCAACTAATACCCGTTGTAAATAGTAAGATCTTCTACTACTCGTCCTAATCCAATGAGTGCCCCTCTAACTGCTGCGCTGACTGCATCAATAGGTTTATACTTTCCTGTTTTTGGATCACGGACATATCTTGCGCCAAAGTTAACGTGAACTCCTCTTCCTAATGCCAAATCTTGTCCTCTTGTCATTTTAGCATCAAGTTCTTCCAGACTGGTGGCAGTTACTACTGTTGGCTTAATGATAGGTCTTCCGAGAGTTCGTGGACAAACTATTTCTGCTTCTACGAAAGCTTCCGGTTGGCGATTTTCTGGATTCATTTTGATACGATAATAGTTGAGTGCGGTTTGTTATTGTACACGAATAACTTCTTTTGTCAAACTCTGCACGACGTTGATCATCGCGGTTTTTATTTCTTCTTCAATTCGAAGTTCTTGTCGTCATACACCCATATATTATTCTTATCCTTTGCGGTTATTCCATAGTAATATTCGTCATTTTCTTTTAATTCGTAATCCATTACCCCGCTTGTTATCTCAAATGTATCTACGTCAATTTCATCCATAACAACTTCCTCATCGGTCTTAAAGTTTTTATACCAAAATTTTCCGTTACTGCTGCCATATATGAAATATGAATGGTCTTCGTAGTCGGCATAAGCATATTGAAACCTTTTTACTTCAAAATCCTTAGGATTTGCCCACTGTAAAACCTTAAAATCCTCCTTTCTATAAACATAGTTTTTATCTTTTACATAATTGCTATAACACCATTCCGAATAATCTTCGCCCGAGTAACAAACATCCTCGTATGTCGCCATATCAATTCCGTCGTGTCTTACCGATGTTTTACCATCAACCAATGCATAGAATGCATTTTTATCTTTAAGTGTCTCATCATTTAAAACCTCGAATGTGGCCGGGTCCGCATTTTCAAATTCCTCTCCTTTTAAAGTAGATGTGTTTAGAAAATATACTTTGTCTTTATCCTTAAGTATGGTTATCGGACTATATATATCTTCCAATCTTCCAACCAACTCAAATGACGCCATATCCAAGTTATTTATTCGTACCACCTGAAATCCGTCATGATAGAAAGCGTAATTTTTATCCACAAAGAATCTCCTCCCCATACTTGCCGCATCTTCGTTATCATAAGGATCATAAGCTTTGAATGTTTTTGGATCCGCTCCGTCCATTTTTATAAATTCCACTGGGCCAATAAACGATCTTGGATTGAAGTAATACACAAAGTTGCCGTCTATAAATATGTTCCCTTTAATTTTGCTCATCCTTTTTGGTATTGCCGTGGCAACGTATTTTCCCTGTATTTTGTCGTATATATAAATATTGCCTTTATCGCTCATAAAACTTTCCGCCAGATCACTTGATGCCGTGAACGTCTTTGGATCCGCGCCTTCTATAACACTGAGCTTATTTGCGGATATCGAATACTGATATACCGCATTCTTGTCTATGTATAAGTATGTATCCAATTTCTTAAATGTGCCCGAATCTATGCCGTCCGGCACATCATTTGCCGATATGTTCGCGTGCTCAAAATATCCACTATTCATCCTTTTTTGTTCATAAAATTTATTAAAATTGTATACAAATTTTTCCTTTGAGTTTGGTTTTTCCTGAAGCTGTTTTAAGTCATTATAAATTAATGTCATCCTGGTTGATGCATCCCATTCTCTTGCGCTTATCATTCTTGCCATTTCGCCTCTCGTGATGTTTTTATCAAACGCCGTGATTGAAAAAGGAATTGCAGCGTTGCTCTCCATTACTTTAACGAATTTATGGTACCAGTTCTCGTTGTTTCCCGAGTCCAACTGATCTCCACGCGCATTCACTATAACTTTACTGGCCTCCACGAATGTTATTGGATTTTCCGGATGGAATTTTTTATCGGGATATCCCGAGACCAATCCGCTTTTTGTGGCTCCGCAGATATATGGCGCATACCACTGTGTTGTTACGTCCGGATAGCAATTTTCCCCTTCCGCCGCGTATTTCGTGGACATTTTCTCCATTATAATTTTTACAAACTCGGCTCTGTTTATTGTATTGTCCGGCTTGTATGTTCCGTCCTCATACCCTTTGACGACATAATCCGCGCTTAAATCTTTTATATCTTCGTAGTATGGATGATTCTTATTTACATCGGAGAATGATGCGAATGCCGTTGCCGGAAGTATAAATGTTCCGATTGTGACGCTTATAATTTTTGTTAATTTCATTTTTTATTCATTAAATTGTACAAGCATAGGTAGTATTAAATGATTTCTCGCTTTCTGTCAACTGTTGCCGCCAGCTATAATAAATTTGCTGATAATTGCTTATAAATCAGCTAAAGTTCATGTGTCGTAAATCTCTGACAACACGAAACGATGTAAGCCTATGAACTGCTACTGCCTGGTGGAGCCGGCAGTCGCGTTGCAGCTGAATGTGTAAACTTGTTCACCTGCCGGCGAGCCGTCTTCATATTTTATTTTTATAAGAGCGCTACCGTTTAGATTTGCCACTGCGTTAAATTTTGGCACACCCTTGTCCATAAAAAACTGATAATTTATTATACCAATCATATTTACCGATCCGTTTTCGTTGTTGATGCCAAGTCGTTCAACTTCTGTTCCGCTCCCGTTGCTATTAATTGAGAAAATATACCCTTCATCGTTCCCTGTATTGCCATTTACTGTAACGGTTGTTTGGACCGGAATTGCGGATGGCAGCCCCGGCATGTTTGATACACATTTCGCAGTTGTGGATACAGGATAAGTGCCGTTCCAATTTGGGCCTGCCGGCGCTTTCGTTTCGTCTGCACCCGCCTTTTCCGCCGCTAAGTCTTCAACTGACGGAAGAACATTTTGTGTCGGACACCCCGTATTTCCACCCAAATATCTTCCTCCCGAATATGTTAAATAATCCCAACATGGTTGCTCGCCGTAGTTTTCGCTTTTATATTTGTATTCGCATGTGTAGCCGAATTCCGTTGTGGGAAGGCCATTTTTTACTGTGCCGGCACCGCCGACTATGCCTCCTTTTCCTGTACAAGCATCGTAAAAAGCTTGAACAGAAGGTGTGTGCTCGACAGTTTTTTCCTGCTCTCCTATCGTAATCCCCGTGCCAAGAATGTTTGGTGAATTTTCCCATGATTTATCCCATGAATTTTTTGCTTCTTTTCCTCCTTTTGCAAAATCTACGGCTGAATTTTCGATATCATATGTTGCATTCATCGCATCTTGGGCGCACCATTTTGAATCTTTTGATGTGCCGCCGGTTCCTATGCAAACTCCCCTGGTCCCAGCTCGCGAATCATACGCGTATGCCAAAGAAGCTGTGTCTGGACTTGTTGAATGCAAAACCCCGTCCAGCCAATGTTGCTGAACCAAAAGCTTTGCGGCTATGTATCGCATGGTTTCCTTGTCGTTTCTTAGAATTGCCGTGTCTCCGAACTCTTTAAGCTCTGCCAGTTTTTTATTGCTCGCTTCAAATAATCTCTTGGCATCGTTATCGCTTATTTTAAGCGTAAAATCTCTTGCGCGCACAGGAAGATCTTTCCATGTTTTTGTATTTTCAGCGGCAGCCGCTACGACACTTCCTCTATCTATGACGGCCTGTTTGTAATCCGCGAGCATTTCAGGAACTTTTATATCCACGACTCTTTCCGCAACCATTTGAGAAATTATTTTCACCTGCATCATTGCTATCTTATCAACTTTCTTTTTAGCCATCGCCAAATCCCCCGACATTTTTGACGCTTCAATTTCCACTAAATTATCCTGCAAAAGTGCTACCGCATTAGGTAAAGTATCGTCCGTTTTATTTGTTAAAAAATACCAAACTCCTCCTCCCGCGGCCAACAAAACCACTACACAAAAAACCACCGCGAAAATCGGATGTTTTATCATATATTTCACCATGTCTATAATTGAAAAAACCAAAAGCACTAGAAATAGAAGTGCGAATAAAACCACCATTCCCCCTATAATCGTGTACATCATTTTCTTTGTCGAATCCGGCATGTTTGCGCTCCAGAGAACATAAAGCATCAGGCCAACAGTCGCAAAAAACACAATCAGTTCCAAGATTGCTATCCAGAACTGAAATTTTCCCCATTTCTTTAAATTATCAGGTATTTTTTTCCCGCACTTAGGGCAAAAAAGAACAAGTGCAGGCAGCCACTTATTGCATTTGGGGCAACGCATAGGTTTGAGGTTAGAGGGGAAATTATTTATTCCTAGCCGTTATTCTATCATTTTTAAAAAAACAAGCAAAAAACCCATCCGTGCTTACGCTGCTATGGATATTTGTATGTCTCGTAAATCTCCTCTTACATTTTTAGCTGTCCTTTTTATCCCAGATCCGCCAGAGCCGAGATCCCATGGAATATCGCTGTCGGTGTCTGTATAAATCAGTACCTTGTTTGCGTTTCCTTTTAGCGAACCAAGTGGAGAATTCAATTCCTCTTCTCTTAAACCGACTGTTAATTTAGGTACCCCATCTTCAATTTTTAAGGTTGCAACATATTTAAGTGTCATGCCACGACCCTTCACTTCTCTAAATTTATCAGCCATAATCTCATTGAGCACCGAACACTTCTCCATAAATTCCTCAGGGTTACATCTTGAAGCTGCAAGATCTTCAAATCCCTCCGGAATAAATGGCGCTACTACAACATTTTGTAAATCCACCTTATATCCCGCCGCTCTAGCTAGTACAACAATTTTTCTAGCCACATCCATTCCACTTAAATCATCACGTGCATCAGGTTCCGTATCTCCTGCGGCCTTAAGCTGACGTATCGCTTCGGAAAAAGTTATTTTGCCTTCATGTAAAAGATTACAAAGTTTACCAAGCGTGCCGGAAAAACATCCTTCTATACTCAATACTTCGTCCTTCAAATCAAAACATTTTTGTAAATATGGAACCGCTCCGGATCCAGCCATAACCGAGCAGCTAAATGCGTACTTTCTCCTAAGCCTGGTTAACGTCTGAAAAACTTCCCAAGAACTTTGCGCCACCGGTATTTTGTTTGCAGTTACAATGCTTCCTTTCGCTTCAATAATTTGCTGATGAACCTCCGTTAAATCATCTGCGGTCAAATCTACAAAAACCACATCATCAATCAATCCCAGTTTTACGATTTTATCAAATAAATCCTTTGCCTGTCCTTCTTGGTATCCCGGCTGTCCTTTTAACCAATTTTTAAAAGCCGTTCGTGGCTGTCCATTTGAGGCCAATTTGCGATCAATTCCCTGTAACTCCGCAATTAATCCCGGATCGTTTTGTATCTCTATTCCTCCCTGTTTCAAAACAAATCCTCCGCGACCCGCCATCGCGATTATATTTGTTGGATTTTCATTTTTGCCTAAATATGGAGCATCTTTTAGCGATATCTGTTTTGCAAGCTCTTGACCTATATTTCCTGTCGCCCCTAGTATTGCGATATTTTGGTGTGCCATGATTTTATTTACTTAAGAATCTTTCTACATTTTCTTCTATTTTTGCCACCACCCCTTTCGCGAAATCTTTATCTTTGTCTATAAATACTCTGTGTAGCGCCTGAACAGCTTTGTGCGCGTCTTTGTGGTTAACATAAAAAGATATTTTTCTTTGTTCTTCGGTCTGCTCAATCATTTCAATATTTATTCCCTGAGAAGACATAACGCCTGTCAAAACGTTCAATATTCCTTTCGCGTTCCTTAATTCATCGCCTATTACAACAACGTTTGCCTTATTTTGTTTATACCATTTAGTTCTACATTTATAAATTTCGCTGTCTATTTCCACTTTCTTAAGTTTTATGATTGTCTTTCTTATTCTCTTTCTAAGCTCTTTTACATCCGCCTCGTCCGGTGGCAAATTAATTGTGAAATTTACCGCCGTGCTGGAAGTTATTATGTCATTTATACTTACATTGTTATCCGCAAAAGCTTTTGTTAATGCCGCCGCAAACCCCGGACCCGCTGCCATACTTGGGATTTTGCATGAAATTGTATCCTCCATTTTGTTTGCCATAACAACTTTAAACGGAAGATCGGTTATTACTTCGTCCACATGGAATGTCGTTCCTTCTTCGTGCGGCTTTTTAATGTTTTTTAACGACAGAGAAATTTCCTCTTCCAACGCAAGCCCCAATGCATCAACTTGCATTAATGTTGATACCCCGGCCATTTCCAACCCTTCTTCCAATGACATATCACCATGAACTATTGGCGTGTTTATTGCCTTGCCCGTTGATGGGTTTATCGATTTATCCATTTGATTTGGGGCACTACTCATAACGCCGTCAACATCTTTCCATGCCACCGTTGAATCAACTGAAACACCAAGAATTTTTTCCAACGCAACCGTAACGTCCACTGCGGTTGTGTCCGTATAACTGCGGCCTATCTCTTTCACCATTCCTCTCAATACATTTTTTACATGGCCACCTATAATCAAAACCTGTTCGCCTATTTTATCTTTGTAAGGATTAAGTGATTCGGCTATGCCTTTTTGAATACCTTTATGCAGTTCGCTTTTGGATGCTTTTTCACCATTCCCCTTATATTCCACATCATTTATAGCTTTTGCATCTATTCCATTTTCTTTTAAATACGCTTCCAAAATTCCTATTACCGACCTTTCGCCGAAGGCAATTATCTTGTCTCGGGTTGTGTATGTTTTTTCGTCAGGATCTAACGTTTTCATTACCTTTTTATGAGTTTTCAAAATCTCTATGCAAATATCCATTTCTTTTTGGACGTGTTCTTGCGCTTGTTTTTTGAATGGTTCGGTTTTGATGAAGTCATCTATTCTTCTGTTAGTTATCTCCATAACGGTTTTAAAAGCTTCTGTTATCTCAGCTTCTATCGTTTTTTCGTCATAATCTATTTTATTCAATTTACCCAAAGCCGCGATTAATTCATTTGTTATCCCCTCTTTTTCTCCTTTTTTTTCATCTTTGCCAAATGCGGACACGACCAGCACCGGAGCTTCACCTTGTTTCTTGAGGACTTTTACAAGGTTTAAAATTTCGTCTGGGTGACTCGTGTTGACGCCGCCAATTTTATTTACTGTAACTGACTCTTCCATTACTAATTTTTCCGCTGCGCTCATATTTTAAGGTTAGGTTCGCGATTATAACACTTGCTTAAGACAAGTCAAAGCCGTTTTTTGCGGCTTGATCTAGGCCTTTAATAGAAACTTTTTGAATGCGGCGAAGTCTGTTTCCATTTTTACCGATTGTTTTTCTCTTTTTAGGTATTCGGCGAGCCGCGCAGGCATTTCAATTTTTTGTCCGATTATCGGTTCAACTTTGTCGGCAAATTTGGCCGGATGCGCAGTTATAAAAAATATTCCGTTGGTTTCCGGATGTTGTTTTTGATATTCGGTAAGCCCTAAATATGCGACCGCTCCGTGCGGATCCATCAGATAATTATATTTTTCATACACTTCTTTTATTGCCCGTGCTGTTTCTTCGTCGGAAAAACTTTTGCTCCAAATATCCTTGCGGACTTTTTCCAAATCGTGATTATAAAGCTCCATAATTCTTGCAAAATTACTTGGATTTCCAACGTCCATAGCGTTGGACATTGTCTCGACTGATTTTTGAGATTTAAATTCGCCGGTCTGCAAATATTTTTCAAAAGTATTGTTTGCGTTTGTCGCCGCAATAAAACGCGCCACCGGCAGTCCCATTTTCTTTGATATAAGCCCTGCGGTAAGATTTCCAAAATTACCGCTTGGCACGGAAATTACCACAGGTTTGGATTTATCTTTCAACTGAGAATACGCATGAAAATAATAGAAAATCTGCGGCAAAAGTCTTCCGATATTTATGGAATTTGCGGAAGTTAGAACAAGTTTTTCGTTCAGCTCCGGATCTACGAATGCCTCCTTCACCAATTTTTGACAATCATCAAATACTCCATCAACTTCAAGTGCCGTTATGTTTCCGCCCATTGTGGTTAATTGCTGTTCCTGAATTTTGCTCACCTTTCCGCTTGGATACAAAATAACCACGCGAATTCCCGGAACATTCAAGAACCCGCTTGCCACAGCGCTTCCCGTGTCGCCAGATGTTGCCACTAAGACATTCACTTCTTTATCGATTTTTCCCAAAAAGTGCGACATTAATCTCGCCAAAAACCTTGCGCCAAAATCTTTAAAGGCAAGAGTTGGTCCGTGGAAAAGTTCCAAAGCATGAATATTTTCATTTAAGTCTACCAGCGGCGCGTCAAAATTTATTGCATCATCAATAATCTTTTTTAAAGTTTCTTTATCAATATCTTCTCCGATTAAAATAGTGCTAACTTCAAAAGCAATCTCCTTCAAAGTTTTTGCGTTATTCAAAAATCCTTCCGTAACCGTAAGAATTTTTGTCGGCATATAAAGTCCTCCATCATCTGCAAGGCCTTTCATTACTGCTTCTTTAAAGCTCGCTTCGCTCGCTTTGTTGTTTGTGCTATATAATTTCACAATTGGTTTTTTATTAATTCCAAAAATCCGTTGGCATCCACTTTTTTGTATATTGAGTCGAATGGAATTGATATGTCTGCGCATTCTTCGTAGAGCTTGAACCTGTATTCCAAAAGGGCCGGATAGCATCTTGCAAGCGCTTCCATCTCACTCTCGCCTTCTTTTCTGTCGTATTTGTCACCCCAAATTACAGGTTTTGGACTTTCTATAAATTTTTCAAACATTTCTTGTATCTTCCCCTCCGGGGCCTTTATGTAAACGACCAAAGATTTCTCGCGAATTCCTTTGTGGGCATCCGGTCCCGTGTAAATAAAACTTCCGGATGTGTCTATTGCCGTATTGCCTTCAATTTTTTTATCTAGTCCATCAACTATTTCCATCATCACTTCTTTTTCCGTATTGAGATATTCGGCTTGTGTCTTAGGAAATCGATCTTCATGCGGGTAGCCCATCCACTCTGCCAAGCCTGCCGGTCCGCTGTTTTTTATTATAAAGGATCTCTCTTTAAGTTTGCTTTCAATCCTCCCGTCACAATGTATGTGCTTAAATCCTATTCCCGCCAAATTTTCCGCCCAGTGACTCTTTCCGATGTTGGACATTCCGATAATGGTCAACACGAGCTGATTGTTTTTTAGTCTTTCTGTGAATTCTTGGGGAGTCATCATATGCTAGGCTGTGAGAATTCCTCCTAGGAATTTCGTTATTTCCGAGATTCCGTCTTTTGGCGAATTTTTGTAAATGTTTATGATTTTGCTTCCTATAACAACCATGTCTGCGTGCTTGGATACTAGGGCTGCCTGTTCCGGTGTCGAGATCCCGAAGCCAACCGCTAACGGAAGTTTTATGATTTTTTTAACTTTTTTCATGTACGCTCGCAGGTTGGGATTTATTGCGTTCCGTTCGCCGGTTGTTCCTGTGCTCGAGACGCAGTATACGAACCCGCTTGCAACTTTGGCAAGCTTTTTGAGACGTGCTTCGGTTGTTATCGGAGATATAACTTGGATGGCGTGGAGGTTATGCTTTTTGCAGATTTTTAAATAATGATCATATTTTTCCTCATCTATCGGAACGTCGGGGATGATTAGGCCGTAAATTCCGCTCTCTTGTGCTTTTTTGCAGAATTTTTCCAGTCCGTAGTTAAAAAGAATGTTGAAATAACTCATTATCAAAAGTGGAGTTTTTGTTTCCTTTTTCAATCTTTGAATAAGATGGAAGCAATCTTCCGGAGTCGTTCCGTTTAAAATAGATTTTTCGTTGGCGTCCATAATTGTCGGGCCATCTGCAATCGGATCTGAAAATGGAATCTGAATTTCGATGAAGGAAACTCCGGATTTTGCCATTGCCAGAGCGATTTTTTCGGATTCTACCATGCTTGGATAACCGGCTACTATATGTGTCATTAATTTAATTTTTTTCATTCATATTGAAGTTAAATTTTTTGCTGACTATGAAAAAATCTTTGTCGCCGCGGCCGGAGCAATTGAAAACGATTATTTTGTCTTTGCTCAATTTTGGGGCCAATTTAATAACCTCCACAAGCGCGTGGCAGGACTCCAAGGCCGCAATGATTCCCTCTTCTTTTGCCAATAAACTGTATGCTTTCAATACCTCATTGTCCAAGGCGTACGAAACTTTTATTCTTCCGATATCTTTTAAGTATGCCAATTGCGGGCCGACTCCGGAATAGTCGAGGCCGGCGGAAATACTTTGTGTGTTTTTTATCTGGCCGTCTTTGTTTTGCAAGAAATATGACTTAAAGCCCTCCATAACACCAACTGTGCCCGTTTGAAATCTGGCGGCGTGCTCACATTCTTTGTCATTCTCCTTAATCCTCTGTCCACCGGCCTCAACTCCTATCATTTCAACGCTTTTATCATCTAAAAATTCATAAAACAACCCCATGGAATTACTTCCGCCTCCAACGCATGCCACCAAATAATCCGGTTTGTGTTTTGCCTGCAAAGCTATTTGTTTTTTTACTTCTCTGCCGACGATGCTCTGAAAATATGTGTTCATGGCGGGATATGGATGCGGTCCGCAGACAGTTCCAAGCAAATAGTGAGTATCTTGCGGGTTTGAAATTAAGTCTCGGAGCGCGGCGTTTATGGCATCACGCAATATTTGCCCTCCCGTTTTAACGGAAATTACTTCCGCGCCAAGTCGTGTCATCCAAAAAACATTCGGCAACTGTCTTTGATAATCTTTTGCGCCCATATAAATGGTACATTTTAGGCCGAGCTTTGCCGCAACGGTTGCTGTGGCGAGGCCGTGCTGGCCCGCGCCGGTTTCGGCGATAATACGTTTTTTGCCGAGCCGTTTTGCGATTAAGCCCTGCCCCAAACAATGATTTATTTTATGAGCTCCGGTGTGGTTAAGTCCTTCATTTTTCAGGAAGATTTTTGCTCCACCAAGTTTTTTTGTTAGATTTTCGCAAAAATACAGCGGAGTCGGCCTGCCGGAATAAGTTGTGTACAGATTATTAAGTTCCTTTTTAAATTTTGGATCTTTTTTTGCGGCATAAAAGCCGGTTTCCAGCTCTTCCATTATCGGAATAAGCAATTCCGGAATATACTTTCCGCCATACTTGCCAAAGTGTCCGGATTTATTCAGCATGTATTTTCTTAATGATTTCATATTTTTTGCATTAAAGATTTAAAGCTTGTGAAATTAAGTGATTGCTCTCCATCCGAAAGAGCTTCTTTTGGGTCATTGTGGACTTCTATAATCAATCCGCTGGCGCCGGCCGTCAGGGCTGCTTTGGCCAAAGGCTCCACCAAGTCATATCGGCCGGCGGCGTGACTTGGGTCGGCAATTATCGGCAAGTGTGATTCTATTTGAATTAGTGCCAGAGTATTTAAATCCAAAATGTTTCTGGAAGACGTTTCATATGTCCTTATTCCTCGTTCGCAAAGCACAACATTCGGATTTCCCCGTTTTAAAATATATTCCGCAGCCAATAAAAATTCTTCCATTGTTGCCGACATACCCCTTTTCAATAAAATTGGTTTTCCTAGGTCGGCAACACGTTGTATCAAATCAAAATTGTGCATGTTTCGTGATCCGATTTGCACCATATCCACATACTTTTTAAACAGATCCAAGTCCGCGATGGATGTAATTTCGCTTACACATGGCATTCCAACTTTATCCGAAACCGCCCGCATAATTTTTAGACCGTTCAACCCGATTCCCTGAAAAGAATATGGTGATGTTCTTGGCTTGTATGCCCCGCCTCTAAGCATATTCGCTCCCAATTCTTTTACTTTTTTTGCGATTGCCAACAATTGTTTTTCCGACTCAATCGCGCACGGCCCGGCGATAATCACCGGCGCGTTACCTCCAAAGCAAACTTTTCCAACCTTAACCAAAGTGTTTTCCTGATGATATTCGCGACTCACAAGTTTATACTTTTTGGTAACATGAATAATCTCCTTTACCCCCGGATAATTCATAATTCTGTCCTGGTCCACGAATTCTTTATTTCCCATGACTCCAATGGCTGTTCTCTGTTTTCCGGGAAGCCTTTCGGCCCTTAAAGATGACCTCTCTACAGCTTTTACGACATCATCAATCTGTTTCTTTGTCGCTGTGTTTTTCATTACAATTAACATGGTTTCATTGGTTAATGAATTCGCTTATTTGCGCGCCTTTCATTATGGCTGTTCCCACAAGAATGGCATTTATATTTTTTGGTAACGATTTTATGTCTTCCTTTGAAGATATTCCACTCTCTGAAATTATTATTTTATCTTTCGGAATATGTTTGGCGAGCTCGTTTGTTGTTGATAAGTTTGTTTTAAATGTATTTAAATTACGATTGTTTATCCCTATTATTTTGGCAGGAGTTTTTAGAATTTTTTCAAGCTCTTTCAGCGTATGAACTTCGCATATTGCAGCCATATTTAACTCCTTTGTGATTTTAAGAAATTTTACGATTTGCCCCTCGCTTAGAATGGAAGCGATTAGCAAAATCGCATCGGCTCCGTATTTTCTTGCTTCGTATATTTGGTATTCATCAATTATAAAATCTTTACAAAGAATCGGTGTATTTTTGATACTCTTGCTTACCGCTTTTAAATAACTTAAGTCTCCTCCGAAAAACTTTTTATCGCATAAAACAGATATCGCATTCGCCCCGGATTTCTCATATTTCTTGGCAATTTTGATCGGAGAAAATTTACCTTTGTATATATTGCCGGCGCTAGGCGAGGATCTTTTTATTTCGGCTATCAGTGCCGGCCCCCCATTCTTTATCGCCATCGCAAAATCTCTTTCTGAAGCTGTAATTTTCCCAAGAAAAATTTGATTTAATGGATTTTTTTGTTTTCTTTTCTCAACTTCCATTTTTTTATTTTCTACAATTTCCAAAAGAATACTTTCCGTGTTCGAAAGCGTTTTGTATTGTTCAAATTCTTCATAGCAAACTCCTGACCTTACCGCATCCAGAGCCATTTTATATCCTTCCTTCAAAGTCTTTGCATTGCCGGACAACTTTAGCGCCAGAGCCGAGTTAATCAGCACTAAATCCAAGTGTCTTGTTTTACATCTCCCCTTTAAAACATCCATCGCAATATTCGTATTATATTTTGTATCTCCGCCTTTTATGTTTTCGAATTTGGCTTTTTTTACCCCGAAATCTTCCGGCGAAATTGTGTAATTTACGATTTTCCCATTATTCAGTTCTGTCACGAACGTTTTTCCAGCCAAAGTCGCCTCGTCCAAGGAATCCTCTCCGCAAATAACATATACTTTTTCTCTGCCTAATAATCTGCATGTCTCTGCTATAATCTCCATTTTATCTTTAAATGTCGTTCCGATTATTTGTCTTTTTGTGTACGCGGGATTTAAAAGCGGCCCCAAAATGTTGAAGAATGTCGGTTTCCCTATTTTTTTACGCACTTCCGCAAAATGTTTCATTACAGGATGAAAAAATGGCGCGAAAAAGAAGGCCAAGTTGTGACATTTATATAATTTTTCTATGTCGGCCACATTATTCCCAAACTTTATTCCCAAAGATTCCAGCAAATCAAAACTGCCGAATCTTCCGCTTGCAGCCTTGTTCCCGTGCTTTGCGATGCCAACACCCAGCGAAGATAAAATAAATGCCGATATCGTTGAAGTGTTTATTCTGCTCAAGCCTGACCCGCCCGTTCCGCAAATATCTATGCAATTTTTTATATTCGGTTTTGCCGTCATTTGTTTCATTAAAAATTTTACAACCTCCGCAAGCTCTTTTGGGTTCACATCCGATTTTGTTCTTAAAAATTCTTCCTGTTGATCAATTGAAAGTTCACCTTTTAGTGTCTTTTTAAGAAAATTCGTTATATTCATAATATTAAGTTTTTAATTAGTTTAAGCCCATTCTGACCTTTCATTGTTAGCACTGATTCCGGATGAAACTGAACTCCATTTATAGGCAAAGTTTTGTGACGAATCGCCATAACCAAATCTCCGAATGTTGCAGAAATTTCGAAACAATCCGGCACTTTATCCGCCACCAGCGAATGATATCTTCCTCCATTAAAATCTTGATCCAATCCTTTAAATATTCCTTTGCCGTCATGATGAATCTTTGAAGATTTTCCGTGAACCGGCTCCAAGAATTTTAGACTTCCTCCAAAATATTCAATCAACGCCTCGTGCCCCAAGCATACTCCGAAAATCGGATATTTTTTGTGGAATTTGTCGATAATTTGCATCAAATTCCCGGCGTTTTTTGGAACTGAAGGACCCGGAGAAATGGCTATAAGGTCAGGTTTTATTTCATTAATTAATTCCGGATCCATATTATTTCTATAAACCGTAACTTTTGCGCCCAACTGTTTAAAATAATCAACCAAATTGAATGTAAAAGAGTCAAAATTGTCTACGACTAAGATATTTTTATATTTCATAAAGATGTATTAGCAAATGTGTTTAAAAACGCTTCGGCTTTGTTTAATGTTTCCTGATATTCTTTTTTTGGAACTGAATCGTATAAAAGTGTAGCGCCTACTTGAAACCTTAAATTTCCATTTTTTATGTGCGCTGTACGAATAATTATGCCAGTATCCATATCTCCAGAGAAAGTGAAATAGCCGATTGTCCCGCCGTAATATCCTCTTTTTTCCTTTTCATGCTTTTCGATAATTTCCATGGCGGCAACTTTTGGCGCTCCGGTTAGCGTTCCTGCGTTTAAGCAACAAATAAGCGCGTCCAAAGCTGTGTAATCTTTTCTTAAAACTCCTGACAAATGGGCAACCGTGTGCATAACTTTCGAATATTTTTCCACGAATCTATAATCCGTTATTTTTATTCCGGGCTCACAAACACGACTTAAATCGTTCCTTCCCAAATCTATCAACATATCCAGTTCCGCTCTTTCTTTTTGATCCGACAAAAGCGCCAACATGTTTTCGTGATCCTCTATCGGATCATTTCCTCTTCTCGCCGTGCCTGAAATCGGCCTCAAGCTAACAATCCCATTCTCACATCTGACCATCATTTCCGGCGAAGCTCCTATTAAATGTTCCGTGTCGGCATCAAAATAAAAAAGATATGGCGAAGGATTTGTTTCGCGGTATTTTAGATATAATGCCAACGGATCTCCTTTAAATTTTGCTTTAAGAATATTGGAAAATACCACCTCGAAGATTTCTCCCTGTTTTGTGTATTCTCTGGCTAAATTCACCATATCTTCGTACTCTTTTTGCGACAATTGGAATTTTGGATTTGTAATTTCATATTTCAATTTTCCGCTTACCGGTTTTTTTATTTTTTTAGTTACATCGGCGATACTTTTTTCGGCTTCTTTTTCGCTATTTCTAAAAACTACTATTTCGCTTTTACTTTTTAAATGGTCGAAAAACACAAAAGTGTCATATAAAAACAAAGTGAAGTCATTTATTTCATTTGGCGGCGTTTTATCAGAGATGTTTTCAAATAACCTTATAAAATCGTAGCTAAAAGCCCCATAAAGCCCGAGCAACGACTTTTCTTTTATCTTAAATTTCTCCAGTAAAATTCTTATCACCTGCGCTATGTTTTTCTGTTTCGACCTTTCCGCCTCTTCAAGCATGTTCCCTTCTTTTTCTATTTCTCCGGTTATTTTTTCGTCTTCCATCTTTATCTTATCGCAAATTCCGAAATCCTTTTTTGTCAGTTGTTTGAAGTAAAAAGAGCCGCGTTTATTTAATTTCTCGACAGAAAATCTATTATCTTTGCCGGATATCTTTAAAACCGGATCCACGCCTATTAAACTTAATCTGCCGTACACGTGAGATACGTCTTTTGACTCAAACAAGAACTTGTTTGTATAATTGCCGGCCAAGCTGATGAATGTCTCATGGGCTTGAGCGTAGTCCAGTTCTTTTACACCTTCCGTCAGTCCTTTTTGTATAACTTTGTAATAAATCATATTAAAAATTAAATAAAAAAATCACCCCGGCAGTTGGAGTGACTTGAGCGATTAAATTATATATGCGTCAAACCTCCATCCGCCGTAAAGTTGTTATCCACCACCAATTTTTCAAATTCATTTTTATCATTGTAATACTTTATTAAACCCTTGTTCTCCGTATTTTAGTTCCCGCGCGCCTCTGCTGACAGTTCCTATACTCACGTTCAGCTTCTTTGCAACATCTCTCTGTGGTAAGCCCTTTTTAAGCAATTTAAATATCTGCAAACGCGTGCATATTTCCTCGAGCTCGCCCGGAGTAAGAATGTTTTTTAGAAACGCCCTGGTAACCGGTTTGGTTTTTAACGAAATCATAACCTGAGTCAATTCGTCCAAATATCTCTCGTTCATATGTTCTATTGTAATAGTACGTCAGCATAGTAATACACTGTACAATACAAAGTCAAGTCTTTTATAAAACTTGCATTTGCCTTGACTCCTTTCGGTTATACCTGTACCCTAGGTGCAGGTATTTACTTAAATTAACAGTCATGGCACACAACACAAACAATGTAATGATTGCAATGAAAAAGTCTAAAAGTCTTACGGAAAAGGTGGTGAAAATGCTGGAGGAAGACAAGTACTGCATTGACGTCATTCAGCAAAATCTCGCTATTATCGGACTTCTCCGATCTGCCAATTTGGCGCTTCTGGAAGGCCATATAAACCATTGCATTAAAGACGCCCTAAATCAAAAAGATCAAAAACGCTTAGACGAAATGATGGTCGAGCTTTTGAAAGTTATCAAAATTGCACAGACAAAATAATCAAAAATTATGCTTACTAAAGTTCATGTAAAAGGTATGCACTGCAAGAGCTGTGAAATTCTGCTTGAAAGAGAATTTGGCGGAATGGAAGGCGTTGACAAGTGTATCGCTTCGCACAAAAAAGGTACTGTTGAAATATATTCTGATAAAGAAATTTTCGAAAATGATATAAAGAAGGCTGTGGAAAATAGCGGATACAAAATTTTAAACGAAGGCGATGATTACGTGGTCAATAAAGACCAAAACGAGCACAAGAACACTTTTGAGGATTACGTAGAGACGATGCTTGTTATCGCCTCGGTTTTGGCAGTTTCTTTTGCCCTTAGCGGCGTTGATTTTTCAAAATTATTTCCAGATGCCAGCGCAGGAACCGGAGTCGTGGTAGCTCTTCTTTTTGGAGTTATCGCCTCGGTTTCAACCTGCTTGGCACTCGTTGGCGGAATTGTCATGAGCTTTGGCGGAATTTATCCCGTGAGCGAAGACCATAAGCATCCAATGTTGGCAAAAGCCAGACCTCATTTTTATTTTCATATTGGCAGAATCGGCGGATTTATTCTTCTTGGAGGGCTTTTGGGACTTATCGGAAGCAAAATCAATTATTCCCCTTCTTTTACAGGATATCTGACAATTCTCGTGGCTGTTGTAATGTTTTACATAGGTCTGCAAATTTTGAATTTCGTTCCAAATATCTCAAAACTTGGGTTTCATCTGCCAAAATCTATTTCCAATAAAATATTCAAAGTTCATGATAGCGGTCATACTTTAGCCCCAATGATTGTTGGTGTTTTGACGTTTTTCCTTCCATGCGGATTCACACAGGCAATGCAGCTTGCTGCTGTGGCCTCGGGAAATTTTGTTGGTGGCGCGATGATAATGGGAGCCTTTGCAATTGGAACTATGCCTGTTTTGTTTTCTTTGGGATTGGGATCCAGTTATGCCAGAGATAAAAAATTCCCGCTTCTTAAAAAGTTCATCGGTGTGATAATTATATTTTTCGCCTTATACTCAATAAATTCCGGGCTTTTATTGTCCGGATCTAACATAAATATCAATCCTTTAAATTGGTTCAAAGATGACGGCGGAACTGCCTACAATGGCGGTAATGGCGATACCGGTGGCGACGACAACACTGGTGGCAATAACGCAAATGTTACAATCGAAAATGGCATACAAGTTGTAAAAATGGATGTGAATTATGGATTCTCCCCAAGTCAATTTACTATAAAAAAAGGTATGCCGGTTCGTTTTGAAATAAACGGAATAAATGTCGGCGGATGCGTGAATTCGATTGTGATTCCTAGATTGAATATGTATAAGGCGCTTTCGCAGGGAGCAAATGTAATAGAGTTTACGCCTACTGAAAGCGGCGATCTTCCGTTCTCTTGTGGAATGGGAATGGTGAGCGGCAGATTTATAGTTACTGATTAATATGTCTAAAAAATCAGAGCGATATATTGATGCTGATTTCCTTCGTGGCTTGGCGGTCATAGGCATGATTATTTTCCATATTTTTTTCATATTGGATTTTTATGGAATTCTTAAGAATGAAATGTATCAAGGAGCATGGTTGGTTCTGGCCAGATTTGTTCAGATAACTTTCCTGCTTCTTGTAGGGGTTTTTGTGGCTCTTCCAGGCCAAAAATACAAGGAAGCCGGCTTGCCGCACAAAAGCTTTTTGTTCAAGCAATGGAAAAGGGCTTTTAAAATATTTCTTCTAGCAATGATAGTTTCCGTGGCGACTTATGTGGTCGTTGGAAATTTGTATGTCAGATTTGGAATATTACACCTAATCGCCTTAGGCATTTCTGTTTCGAGCTTTGTTGCCTACAATAAAAGCCTTAGCCTGTTTCTTGGTGTTTTGTCTGCGATTATAGGGTTTTGGATGGGAGATATCCCTGTTAGTTCATCATTGGATTATTTCCCTATTTTCCCTTGGATAAGCGTTGTTTTTGTAGGAATTTGGCTTGGCAATTTACTGTATGAAAGAAAGCTTATGGGAATTTTAAAGGCGCATAAATTTATGCGCCCCATTTTGCTGCTTGGAAGAAACTCTCTTTTTATTTACATGCTCCATGTTCCGATTATCTGGGGCTTGGTGATGCTATTTAAATTGCTGTAGTCGTAATTGTTTCTGCCACCATACCAGAGCTTATTTTCGCAAATTCGAAGAATAAGAATGAGAAAAGTATTACCATTACAAATGGTGCGATGATAGACAGGTAGTTTCTCTTTTTCGGCTTAAACCTGCGAAGAAGCAGTGAATTAGACACTACTGAAATTGAACTTAAAGCCATCGCGAGCCCCGCAAGCTCAGGTTTTAGCACCAATCCAAATCCTACAAATAAACGCGCAGCGATAGGGATTCCGATAATATTGTAGAATAGCGCAAAGAACATATTCTGCTTTATTTTGGACATTGTCTCTTTCGAAAGATCTATGGCTGTTACCACGTCATTAAGATCATTTTTTATGATTACTATTCCGCCGGTTTCCATTGCAACATCTGTTCCGGAGCCCATTGCAATGCCCAAATCGGCCTGAGCAAGTGCCGGAGAGTCGTTAATTCCATCTCCCACCATTGCAACTTTTTTACCATTATCCTGAAGCTTCCTTACCTCGTTCGCTTTATCCTCTGGCAAAACCTCCGCGAGAATGTTTGTAATGCCAACTTGTTTGGCTATTGCGTCTGCGGTTCGCTTGTTATCACCTGTAATCATATATACTTCGACACCGAGTTTTTGAAGTTTGGCGATGGCCTCTTTTGATGTTTCTTTTACCGTGTCCGCGACGGCTATAATCCCCAAAATTTCGCTTTTGTTTGCTAATATCATGGCAGTCTTACCTTGCTCTTCAAGACGTTCTAATTTGCGATTTATTTTATCCACGTCAATACCGACAATATCTCTAATCAATTTGCGATTTCCGAGATAATATTCGATTTTATTTATACTTCCTTTAACGCCATGACCCGGAGTCGCGTTAAAATCACTTACTTCTTTTAGTTTAATTCCTTCCTCATCCGCATGTGAATAAATAGCTTCCGCCAAAGAATGCTCGGATAATTTTTCCAGACTCGCGGATATGAGTAAAATTTCATCTTCATCCAAATTTCCTGAGCTTATTATGTCCGTTACGGCTGGTTTTCCGTTAGTTAAAGTTCCTGTTTTATCAAAAATAATCGTGTCTATTTTGCATGCGGCCTCAAGCGGCTCTCCGCCCTTAACAAGTATTCCGTATTCCGCTCCTTTACCGGTTCCGACCATAATCGCAGTCGGAGTTGCAAGCCCGAGAGCGCAAGGACAAGCGATAACTATGACCGCCGTAAATGCCATGAGCGAGAATGATAATGTTGATCCTAAAACAAGATACCAAACCAAAAATGTAAGTATTGCGATTCCAATAACTGTTGGCACAAAATATGCGGAAATTCGATCCGCAAAAGCTTGAATCGGAGCTTTTGAGCCTTGTGCCTCCTCTATTAGACGAATTATTTGAGCAAGCGTTGTTTCGCTTCCAACACGAGTCGCTTCAAATTCAAAACTGCCGGTTTTATTTATCGTAGCTCCTGTTACTTTATCTCCTACATTCTTCTCTGCGGGCAAAGATTCTCCTGTAATCATTGATTCATCTATGGCCGAAGATCCTTTAGTAATTTTTCCATCAACAGGAATTTTTTCTCCCGGTCTTACCAAAATGATATCTCCATGGGCAACTTCTTCAACCGGAATGTCTACTGTTTTTCCGTTGCGAATTACGCGTGCTGTCTTTGCCTGAAGCCCCATTAATTTGCGAATTGCGTCTGAAGTACGTCCTTTTGCCCTTGCCTCAAGCCATTTTCCAAGAACGACGAAAGTTAGCAAAAACGCCGCTGTCTCAAAATATAACTCCGGAATTTTCATCCCTTCCAATCCGATAAAACTCTTATTTTGTACGTAGTAAAGTATGTAATTTATCAAACTATAAAAATAGGCCGTCGAAGTTCCGATGGCTATAAGACTGTCCATGTTAAAAGTTTTCATTCGTAGACTTGACCACATTCCTTTATAAAATCCCGCTCCGACTATAAATTGCACAGGCGTTGTTAAAATAAGTGAAACTATCGCGAAGTACGGCGGTAAAATGGCGCCTCCCGGAAGCCAACCAAAGAAGTCTATCATCATAAAATAGAACATCGGCAAACTTAAAACCAAGCTGAAAATAAATTTTCTCCAAAGCGCTTTGTTTTCTTTTTCTCTTTTTTCTGATTCATATTTAGGATTATTTTTATCAATCTCTTCCGCTTTGTATCCAGCTTTTTTTACCGCTTCAATTAGTTTTGGAGTGTCCGCTTTTGACTCATCGAAGCTCACGAGCGCTTTTTCTGAAGCAAAATTTACGTTCGCGGTGTTTACGCCCTCAACTTTCTTTAATGATCTTTCGATAATGTTGGCACAGGAAGCGCAATGCATTCCCGAAAGTGAAAGTGAAACCATTTTGTTGGCACTATGCCCCTCGTGATGTCCTGCGTGGTTATCCGCATTGTGGCTTTGCGGAGCCGCCATCTGAACGTTAGAATTCGGTGTTCCGCCGGCAGTCAAAGAATTAAACATAGACATAATAGTTGCCGGACTGGTTACTCCTTCTGCTTCTATGTTTGCGGAAAACTTTATTTTAAATTGTTTATCAGGACTCACAATCGATTTTTCAACAGTCAAGCCTTTGCTCTCCGCGCCTTTAATCTTATTCAAAGCTTTAGCCTCATAACCTGCGTTTTTTATGGCTTTCAAAATTTCTTCAACCGTCACTTTTGATGGATCTATATCCATTTCTCCAATACCTTTTTTGTTGGAGATTTTTATATTTTCTATGCCTTTTAGATCTTTTAGCTCCATTCCGATTATCTTTTCGCAGGAGGTACAATGCATTCCCTTGATTTCGAGCTTAAGCTTTTCCATATGAAAAATTGGTTATTTAAATTTTTAAATAATTTTGTGGTCCGTGCCTTCTAATGCCGAATCCATTTCCTGCCTTGAAATCTCGTGATTGGCGGTAATTTCCATATTTCCCTTGAGATCAATGTCTATCTTTTCAATACCTGAAATTTTTTCCGGGAGATCCATTTTTAGCAATTTAATACAGGACTCACAATCAATGTCTGATACTTTAAAATTTGATTTCGTCATGTTATTTTTAGGTTAATTTAATATATACCTACACCTAGGGTATAGGTATCTTTTGTCTTTGTCAATAATACTTTATTAGAGTGCACCTCCATCAATATCAACCAATTTTTGTAGATACGCGCTTACGGCGTGCTGAGTAAAATCAATTCTTTGATAAGGCTCGCTGGCGCTCGCCAAAAATCCTCCCACCGCTTTTTTATTGTTTTTTACGCGCAAATAATATGTATCTTCGCTTGTGCCGTATTTGGTTCGAAGTTTTGTATCCGATTGTATTTGAAGATCTTTTGTCTTCATAAGCCAGTAATTAATTTCTCCGATATATACTTTTTTTTCGGCTTCTGTAAGGCTCTTCTCCATTATTGAATATGCGCTGGTTATACCCTCGATGTATGCCCCGACATTGCTATCGTTTTGTCGTCTGTTTTTGTAAGGTTTCATTCTTTCGTCGGTGTATTTTTTAACAAAATCGAAATATTTTTTGTCCGGATTCTTTGCATTTAAATCTTTTATGGCAGCCATTCCCCAAAGGTAGAAATTGTTGTCATGATTTTTTCCATAAATATCGCTGAAATAATTATAGGAATCGTTTATTAGAGTTTTTATCGCATCACTTGGTTTATACTGATCGTATCTTACCAAAGCCAAAAAAGCCTCTCCATTTGAAAATGTTGTTTCCGTGTCCGATTGTTCGCCGATTAAATAATAATTTTCCTTGAATCCTTTTCCCTCGTTTCTCATTGCCACTATATATGACGCATAATCTGTCATTAACGGCAGATAATCTTTCTCCAATTCCGGATATTTCTGAACCAAATTTATCATTCCTACAAGCGCCAAACTGGTTCCTCCCATTGTGCATTTCTTGTCGTCTTTAGTTAAGCATTGGAATTTTTTACCGTTGTACTCCCCTTTTGCAGTATTGTCTTGAAAATATGAAATTGAATCCGTCATCAAGTGTTTTATACTCCTGGAATACTTATCCGACTTGTCGCGATTTAGAATTTCGCCCAGAATATAAAGAACTCCTGTCTGCCTAACCATATTGTCATCTTCTGTATATCGATCCCAGAATGGAGCATATTCGTAGTTAAATCTTCCGCTTGCTGTTTGCGCAGCCGAAAACCATGAAATTGAGTCTTTTATGACTTTCTGAATTTCCGTATCACTTAAAACAGTTGCCACTTTTTTGACCGCCGGAGTTTCCGTTTGTGCACATGCCTGACCAATTGCAAGGAGCCCCATAAGAAAAATAGCTGAGGCCAAAATCGACAGTTTCATCTTCATATAACTTTCGGTTAGTTTTTGTGTTTTTGATTTTACAGTAATTTTAGAGATAATTTAAGAATTTTTAATCTTTGCCTGATATTTTGGCGTTATGATTAAAGAATTTTTACTTAATTTATTGTTTCCGCGAAAATGCGTTAACTGCTTGCACAAGGGCTATATCGTCTGTCCCGAGTGCTTGAGAACCATTACTTTCTTAAAACAGTTTGAGAATGGACTTGTGTCTTGCGTGGACTACAAAAAAAGCGAAGTCGTGCGAAAAATGATTATAAGTTTTAAATATAAATTTGATGAAGACATCTCTTTGATACTTTCCAAAATTCTAAAAACGCAGTTTGTGTATTTGTCTCAGTACAATTCTGAATTTAAAAATGCCATATTTGTTCCTGTGCCATTACACAATAAAAGGCTTATGTATCGAGGATTTAATCAGTCTTTGATTCTCGCTCAAAATCTCTTGGAAGATTTAAAAAATGACCCTGAACTTGAAAATTATTTTGCGAATATTGAAATTGCAAACTGCTTAAAAAGAATCGTTTATAGAAAACCTCAGGCGGAACTTGGACAATTTGCCCGTTTGGAAAACATAAAAAACACCATTATTTTTGATGGAAATTTTCGCGAGCTTATTTATGGAAGGTTTGTTTTCGTTATTGACGATGTGGCTACCACCCGCGCCACGCTTGATGAATGTTCCCATATTCTTTTGTCCGCGGGTGCACTAGGTGTATGCGGCTTTGTTCTGGCTCGTGCCTAATCACTGTGATAGAATTTCGCCGTATGATTATTGGAATAGACGCATCAAGATATTCGCACAAATCCGCCACCGGTGTTGAAAATTACAGCCGGAACATAATCGACGGCATTCTTTCCGAATTTTTACAAAATCCCGAAGATAAGATTGTCCTTTACGTTAGGGATGCCCCCGAAATCAAAAATCTCCAAAAAAACGTTTCTGTAAAAATTATCGACAATAAAAGGCTTTGGACATTAAGAGGACTTTCCGCCGAAATGAAAACAAATCCGCCCGATATCCTTTTTGTACCATCGCATGTTTTACCCTTGACGTTGCCAAAAAAGAGCGTTGTGACAATTCATGACGTGGCTTTTCGTCATTTGAGGCGCGCTTATTCTTTTTCCCAGTATCATTATCTAAACTGGAGCACAAAATTCGCCGTGAAACACTCTACGAGAATAATTGTCCCCTCTCAGGCCACGGCGAACGATCTTGTTAACATTTTCTGTTGCCCTCGGAATAAAATTACAGTCATATTGCATGGCTTTAGCGAGCCTAAAGTCGACCACTCACACATTAGGAATTTATCCTTCAAAGACTTCGACGCTTTTAAGTATGCCGACTTTCCAAAAAACATGAAATACATGTTTTTTGTCGGACGGCTTGAGATTAAAAAAAATATTAAACGTCTCGTTGAGGCATTTAATCTCTTTCGTGAAAAATATCCCGATTATTGGATTGTCCTGGGCGGAAAAAGGGGCGAGGGGTTTTCCAAAATTATTAAAAATTTGAGAAGAAGATGTATTCTTAAAAATGTTTTAATGCCCGGATATCTCTCCGAAGATGAAAAAGCTTTTCTCTATATGAATTGTGAATTTTTTGTCTTTCCGTCTCTTTATGAAGGGTTTGGATTGCCGCTTCTGGATGCCTTTTATTATGAAAAACCGATTCTTTGCAGCAACATAGATGTTTTAAGAGAAATCTACGGAGACTCGGCATGTTATTGTAATCCTTTGGATACCGTTGATATAAAAGACGGCATGTTGAAACTCGCGAAAGATCAGGCATACAGACAAAAGCTTTCGGCTTCCGGTAAAGAACGGTTAAAAAAATTTTCATGGAGAATATCCACCAAGCGCACTCTACAAACTTTGCGCGCTGTATATTTAAAAAAACCAAAACATGGATAATAAAAAAATTTCTGATATTTTTCAGGAAATGGGAGACATTATCGACATTCAAGGCGGTAATTTCTTCCGGTCCAACGCGTATAAACGTGCCGCTCTTACAATTTTAAATACTCCGCAGGATTTGATAGATATTGTTGAAAAAAATCCTAATTCTTTAAAAGATATTCCCGGCATCGGTCAGGATCTTCAAAGAAAAATTATTGAACTCGTTCAAACCGGAAAATGCGATGAGCATGAAAAGCTGAAAAAGCAGATTCCTGAGGGGCTTTTGGAGATGCTTAGGCTTCGTGGCGTAGGCCCGAAAAAAGTAAAACTTTTTTATGGAGAATTAAGAATAAAAAACATACGCGAGCTTAAAGAAGCCGCAGAAAAACACGTCTTAAGAGATTTGCCAAAAATGGGCGAAAAAAGCGAGCATGATATATTAAGTGCTATTGAAGAATATTCGCATTTTAGCCCGAACAGGGCACTCATATCCGAGGCTCTTTCCGAGGCTGTCAGAATTATTAAATTTATGAAAAAGTGCCCCGGCGTTGATAAAATCGAATACGCCGGAAGTCTTCGTCGAAAGCAGGAAACTATTGGCGATATTGATATTCTTGTAACTTCAAAAAGCTCACATTCCGCTGAAATCATGAAACACTTTGTTTCCTACGATGACATTTTGGACGTTACGGCACACGGCGATACAAAATCCTCAATTGTTCTTCAAGGTGGCATGAACGCAGATTTGAGAGTGGTCGATAACAACAGTTTTGGCGCAGCTTTGCATTATTTTACCGGAAGCAAAGAACATAACATCAGAATTCGCGACCTTGCAAAAAGAAAGGGGCTTAAAATTAATGAATATGGCGTATTTAAGGGCGAAAAGTCTATTGGTGGCAAAGATGAAAATGATATTTTCAAAGCTGTCGGCCTTCCGTTCATCATTCCTGAATTGCGTAAAAACGATGGTGAAATTGAATATGGTCTTAAAAATAAATCATTTCCGGAATTTATTGAGCTTAAAGATATAAAAGGCGATCTTCACACACATAGCACATATAGCGATGGCAAACTTTCCATTGAAGAAATGGCTAAGGCCGCAATTGCAAATGGATATGAATATTTTGCGATTTCCGATCACTCCTCCGTTCTTGGAATAACCCACGGGATGGGTAGTAAAGACATAATGCGCCAATGGATTGAGGTTGATAAATTAAATAAAAAATTTAAAGGAAAAATAACCATTCTTAAAGGTTCGGAAGTCGATATTTTAAAAGATGGATCTCTTGATTTTTCCGATGACATCCTCAAAAAGCTCGATATCGTAATTGCCAGCGCACACAGCTATATGATGTTGGATTATGATACGCAAACAAAAAGAATTCTCGCTGCCGTTGAAAATCCAAATGTAAAAATCTTGGGGCACCCGAGCGGCAGGCTCTTAAACAAGCGTGCCGCGATGCATTTTGATATGGAAAAAGTGATTGACGCATGCATAAAAAACCGCGTCGCCATTGAAATAAATTCCAATCCTCAAAGACTGGATTTGGTTGATAAATACGTCCGTATTGCAAAAGATAAAGGAGCTTATTTTGTCATAAATACCGATTCCCACAATGATAGCCAGTTGAATTTTATGCAATTTGGAATAGGTGTCGCCAGACGCGGATGGCTTACAAAGTCAAATGTACTCAACACCCGAAATCTCAAGGATTTGACAGTGTTTTTCAAATAATATAAGCTCTTTGTATAAAAACTTTAACCTTAGTTCCTATGAAAATCAGTATGAAAGTCCTGTCTTTGGTCGTTCTTGCTTCTTTATTTCTTGCAGGTTGCAATTTTTTCGGCAAATCGGAAGCTGATTCTTTTACGGAAGCTACAATAAAGGCAACTTGTCTCATTTTTCAGTCTGATACTCTTTTCAACCAAAAATTGGACGATGACGCGAAAGCAATATTCAAACAATATGGATTCCCTGTTGATGATACTGAAAAGATGAAAGAAATTTCCGCAAAATATACCAATGATGAAAAAGTTAATGCTGCAATAGATGCGGGAGTAAGACAAACTTGTGGAGATAAACTTCCTGCCGGCTTCGGTAATCCTCCTACTACGCCTGCAACTCCAGACACCTCGAACGTTCCGGCCACGACTACAACAAAGTAGTGCACATTTGCAGAACCTATGAAAGTAGCTTTAGTACATGATTTTCTCCTTAAGCTTGGGGGTGCCGAGCGCGTTTTAAAAACGCTTTCCGACATGTTTCCCAAAGCTCCGATATACACGCTTTTATATGACGAAGCGAAAGTTGGTAAAGTTTTTCCAAAAGAGAGAATTATAACCTCCAGACTTCAAAAACTCCCTTCTTTTATAAGAAAAAGATATCGATATTTACTCACTGAAATGCCGCGAGCAATGGAAGATTTTGACTTTGAAGGATTTGACTTGGTTATAAGCTCGAGTACTGCTTTCAGCCATGGAATTATCACTCCAATAAAAACCACACACATTTGCTACTGTCATTCCCCTATGCGTTACGCTTGGGATTGGGCCAATGAATATAAAAAAGAAAATGACATCTCCGGATTGAAAAAGTTTTTTTACGCTCCGGTTATAAAATATTTGAGACAATGGGATGGAATCGCCGCTGACAGGCCTGATAAATACATCGCCAACTCAGTCAATGTAAAAAACCGTTTAAAGAAATATTACCGTGTGGACAGTGATGTTGTTTATCCTCCGGTTGATGTTGGCAGATTCAAAGTTTCCCGCAAGAATTCGAATTATTTTCTGATTGTTTCCACTTTAACTCCATATAAAAAGATTGATCTTGCGATTAATCTTTTTAATAAAATAGGGCGCTGCCTCGTAATTATTGGGGACGGGCCACAAATGGAATATCTAAAAAATATAGCTTCCGACAACATAGACATTCTTGGCTATAAAGACGATGAAACCGTAAAAGAGTATATCGAAAATTGCCGCGCTTTAATTTTTCCCGGCGAAGAAGACTTTGGAATCGTTCCCATAGAGGCCGCGGCCGCCGGGAAGCCCATCCTCGCTTATGGAAAAGGCGGCGCCCTTGAAACCATCATCCCCGGCCGTACAGGAGAGTTCTTTTTTGAGCCAACCGTCGCCTCCATGGAAGACGGTCTCGCTCGTCTTATTTACAACGAGCCCATGTACAAGCCATTATCTATCCGCCAACACGCCGCAATCTTCGCAAAGGACTTATTTGAAAAAAACATTAAAAAATCTATCAAATCGTGCTAGTATTTGCTTCCACGTATTAAAGTAACATGGAAAAAGTTTCTTTGTATCGCAAATATAGACCTCACAATTTCGACAACCTTGTCGGACAAGATAATATCAAGGCTACGCTTGTTAACGCTTTGAAAAACAATAGCGTCACTCACGCATATATTTTCACCGGCCCGCGAGGAACCGGAAAAACTTCCACTGCCAGACTTTTAGCAAAAGCTTTGAACTGCCTTAATCTAAAAGATAATTATGAGCCTTGTAATGAATGCGAATTTTGCTTGGCCGTAAGCGATGGCAGCTTGATTGATGTTATAGAAGTTGATGCCGCTTCCAACAGAGGAATAGATGAAGTGCGTGATCTGAGAGAAAAAATCAGTTTCGCGCCAAGTCGTTCAAAATATAAAATCTATATCATAGATGAGGTTCATATGATGACCGGCCCGGCTTTTAACGCTTTGTTAAAAACTTTGGAAGAACCTCCTTCTCATACTTTTTTTATACTTGCCACGACCGAGGCACACAAAGTTCCGGAAACCATTATTTCCAGATGTCAGCGATTTGATTTTAAAAGAATTTCCAGAAAAGCTCTAATGACGCGCCTTAGTTTTATAGCCCAGAAAGAAGGAATCGCCGCCGAAGATACCGCTCTGGAATTAATAAGTAGATATGTCGACGGCGGCCTCAGAGATGCCATTGTTTTGCTTGAGCAGCTAACCATAAATAACGAGCTTAAATCATCTTATATACAACAGGTTTTGGGCATAAGCGGAGTCGATGTTTTGGGTAAATTTTATGAAACGTTATTGAATAAAGATTTGCATGCCGCGCTCGCAATAATAAATGAATTGCACAGTCAAGGCAGCGATCTGCGCCAATTTCTTCATGAATTTCTTGATTTCTTAAGAGATCATTTGCTTGAACATATTGCTAAAGATGAAAAAGACGAGGCCGCTTTTATCATGAATACCATTGAAACTTTTCAGCAAATGCAAGGAAAGCTTGAGACTTTAATTCCTCAATTACCTCTTGAGATGGCCGTAATAAGACTTATCGGTGAAATGCCTGAAATACAAATTTCTCAAGCCGTGCCTCAGACGATAAAAGAGGTTAAATCCGTGAAAGAAGTTAAGTCTACGAAAAAAGAAAAGGCTCAGGAGGCGGAAAAAACAAAAACTGAAGAAGTTCCGGATGAAAATGTAAATAATCTTCCGCTTACTATAAATTATCTTATAGAAAATTGGCCGAGAATAATGGAAAGAATTCAAAATCCCGCGCTTGGCAGGTCACTTAGAAGCGCAAATCCTTCCGACGTTGATGATTTTAATATCACCTTGGAATTCGATACAAAATTTCATCGCGATAAAGTTATCGAACACGACAATCTCGCGGAGCTTGAGGCAACTATAAAAGATTTTTTTAAGAAAAACGTCAAAGTTCGCACAAAAATAAAGGCATTTGAAATTAAATCTGTTATGGAAGATGCGGGAGCCAAGCCAAAAGATGATGTTGCAGACAAGGTGGCCGAAATGTTCGAAGGAGAAGTGATAGAATAATTATTTCAGCATTTTTTTGAATTCCTCTCCGGTAATTATGTGAATACCTAGTTTTTTTGCTTTATCAAGTTTCGACCCGGGATTCTCGCCGACTATAAGAAAATTCAAATCTTTTGTTACCGATGCGTGCGTTTTTCCTCCATTCATCTTAATCAATTCCGTTGCTTCGTCGCGAGACATATCACTTAAAGTTCCCGTCAAAAGAAAACTTTTTCCGCTTAATTTACCCGATATCGACATTGTTCCTTTATTTAGAACGACTCCGTTTCTATAAAGTTTTTCCATATACTTCTCGTTTTTTTGATTATTAAACCACTCATAAATCATTTCTCCCATTTTTTCACCGACGCCGTCGATATTTTTTATTTCTTCCTGAGAAAATGATTTTATCGTTTCAATCAAATCCATGATTGAGAAATCCTCTTCGGTTTCGCCAATAGATTCCTCAAACAAAGCTTGTTGTGATTTTTCCTGCTTTTTTCGTTCTGTTTTGATTGTTGATTTCTTTTTGTTTGCCAGTAAAAATTGCGCCAAATCGTAACTGCTTTGCTCGCCTAAATACCTTATTCCGAGCGCAAAAATAAAATGATCTATGGATATGGTTTTTGCCTTCTCTATGCTGTTTAATGTATTTTCTGTGCGTTTGTCTTTAAAAAGATCAAGACCCATCAATTCGTCTTTTTCCAACAAAAAAATATCCGATGGATCATCAACCAATCCATTTTCCAAAAGCTGATCTATAACCTTATCGCCAAGCCCCTCAATGTTAAAGCCTTTTCTTGAAACAAAATGTATAAAATGCTCCCTTTTTACGGCATAACATTCTTTGTTTGTGCATCTATACGCCGCCTGCCCCTCCTCGCGAAGGAGTGCCCCGCCGCAGGCGGGGCATGTTTTTGGAAATTTTATTTTTTTCTCTTTGCCGGTTCTTAAATCTTTTAGAACTTCCACCACTTCCGGAATAACATCGCCCGCTTTACGTATAATTACCGTATCGCCTATCCTGATATCTTTTTTCTCCATCTCGTCTTCGTTGTGTAAAGTGGCTCTGGAAATAGTGGATCCGGCAACCAATGTCGGCGTCATTATAGCCACCGGAGTTATAGCCCCGGTTCTTCCGACCTGGAAAATTACATCCAAAATTCTACTGCTTACTTTTTGCGCCGGAAATTTATATGCGACCGCATATCTTGGAGCTTTTGCTGTAAACCCAAGTAAATTTTGCTGATCAAAACTGTTAACTTTTATAACAATCCCATCGATTTCAAACGGCAATTTTTCCCTTTTCTTGTGCCAAATTTTGCAAAACTCCACAACTTCTTCGATTGATCCAACTTTCTTATATTCTTCACACACTTTTAACCCTAATCTTTTAAAAGTTTTTAAAAGTTCTTCTTGTGATTTTACATCTTTAAGGCTGCTTTTATCCACGTGATAAAAAAACATTTCCAAGTTTCTTTCCGCTGTTATTTGCGGATCTAGCTGGCGAACCGAACCGGCCGCAGCGTTTCTCGGATTCGCAAATTCCGGTTCGCCATTTTTCTTTTGGTTCTTATTCAGCTCCTCGAAGCTCTTTCTTGGCATATAAACTTCCCCCGAAACCTCCAAGTCGATACCCTCATTCAATCTCAAAGGTATGCTTTCTATTGTCTTTATCGCATGAGTAACATCCTCCCCCTCTATCCCATTCCCTCTCGTTAAAGCCTTCTTAAGCATTCCATTTTCGTATCTAATCGTTATATTCAATCCATCTATTTTAAGCTCGCAAACAAATTCCATCTTTTGAGGAGATATTTTTTGAATTCTTTCATACCAATCTTTAATTTCTTCCTCGGAAAAAACGTCCATGAGGCTTTTTTTGGGGCTTAAGTGTCTTATTTTCGCAAATTTTCCGGATAAAACACTCCCAACTCTTTGTGTTGGCGATTCCGGTGTAATAAATTCCGGATATTCGCTTTCCAGCTCAATTAATTGCCTTTTTAGCGAATCCCTTACGGATTCCTCCACCTCGCCTTCGTCCAACACGAAATACTTATAATTTAGCGTATTTATTTTATCTTTCAGCTTCTCTATCCTTACTTTTGCCTCCCCTTTCTCCATTGTTGATTTTTATGCTTATTTCTGCTATAATTTACTGATTGTAATGTAGATTTTTTATAACATTTTTGCAAGAGAATGGACAATGCAAATATCAATCAAAATCAGTCACCTTTAAGCGCGGAAGACCAGAAGCTTCTAAACACGCCGCTTGCTATGAATCAGTCTATAGATCCTGCAGATCAGCAATTCTTAAATATGCTCATGGAAATGGTTAATTCCGGCAAGATTAATCTATATCAACCCGCTACTCTTATTAATAATCCCATTTACGATAAATTGCCCTCTGAAAAACAGGGAAAAGTCGATTTTGAGGCCGTTAATTTGCTTTCTGCGGTCAGGGAAATAAAAGGACTTTACGACAACGGATTCGGCCAGACTTTCCAAATCCACAATCTCGTCGAAAGACTTCGTCTTACCAAAGAAAGGCTTGAATCTGAAGGAGGCGATTTGTTTATAATTTAATAGTTTTGTATAATACGCGTATGACAGCACAAGCAGTAAAAGTGGTTATCGACAAAAACAAAACACCCGAACAATATATAACCGAGGCGGAACAATCTTATATTATCCCTCAGCTTGTTCGCGAAAAATTCCCCGACTTGGTTAAACTTATTCATGAAACGGAGTCCATGAACGAAGAAGAGCGTGAATATTGGCTTAAAATCATGCCTATCATGACCGAGGAGCAGATTGTAAAATTCCGTAATATTTTGGTAAATGAGAAAGAACAATTGTCAAAATTAGACAAAGAATATGAGGGCCAGATGAATAAAATGAACCAAAAAGCTCCGGAATTCGATGAAGAAAAGATGAAAGAAAAACTAAAAAACTTAAAATACGAAGAAAATAAATCCAATGCTGACGAAACCGCAAAAGAAGAGGAGGTCTTAAATAAGCTTCAAAACCTCTAGTCTACCGGCTTTGCTATTACTATAAGGCGCTTTAGGTTTGTTCCCACCGGAGTGCATGTTATCAGCGTGAGCTGAGGAGTTGATGTTTGTTTCAAAACTTCGATATTATCAGGCATGACCACTTTTATTTCCACGACTTTATAAACGTACTTTTGCTGGTTGTAATAGGCTACAATTTCATCTCCCACCACAACCTTGTGCAACAAAGCAAAAACATCCTTAAACTTTCCCGGATCCCATGGAAAATATGAACTGTGTCCGGTAACAACCGTGTTTCCCGGCTGCCCCGGCACGCTTGTCCCCGGATAATGCACAACGCCTTCCTGAAGAGCTTTTTGCATATCTTTTTCCAATGCGTTCCAGTCTTTCGCCAGAAGATTTTCGCTACTTACTCTTACTATTGGTATATTTTGTTCTATTCTTGGAATGATCAGCCTGTCATCAGTCGGCATAACATCCATGTTTAGCGCGGGAATCTGTTTTTTTTGCATATCCAGAGAGCTCGCTATTTTTAATATAGTTTTTTCCTGCGGCTTTCCGTCAATCAATTCGTGATATTCCGCTCCTTTTTGCGATCCCATATAGTCATCTATCGCGCTTTGGGCAATCTTCACATAAGCCGACCAATTAAGCGCAAAAAAGCCAACAACCAATATAATTACACTTGCCAGAATTTGCCTTGAAACGTCACTAAAAACGCCTTTAAGGTCTCTGCCGCTTGCTTCCTCGTGCTTATCCTTGCCCAAAGCCAAATGCCTCTTTGGCACACTTTTTTCTTCATGACTTGCGTCAATATGGATTTTGAATGTTTTTTCCGGATTTTTGTTTTCTTCTTTCATAAATGATTCGAGATAATCGTTGTATTATAGCCTTTTTCAGCCTTTTTTTCAACGATGCGAGTTTGACTTTTAATTATCAATGTGGCATAGTTTTTTCATTCTCTATTATGCCTGAATTAAGCACACAAAATTACAAGCAATTCTTCTCCATCGACAAAATTATTGCCGACATAGAGGCCTATTTGCCCAATTTCGACAAAAAGCTTTTCATGGAGGCCATTGAATATGCCGAAAAAGCCCATATGGGCCAAATGAGAAAGGATGGGAAAACGCCTTACATAGTTCATCCTATCGAGACGGTTAAAATTCTTATCGATTTTCACGCGGATCAAGACACTTTAATTAGCGCTTTACTCCATGATGTTCCGGAAGATACCGGTCACGACCCAAATGAACTTGCCGATAAGTTTGGAAAAACCGTCGTGTCGCTTGTTGACGGAATTACAAAATTGTCCAAGGTGCACTATCAAAACAATATGTCCGAGCGCCAAATCGAGTCTTTGAAAAAACTTTTGGTTCACAGCGCGAGGGATGTAAGGATTATTTTAATAAAACTGGCCGACCGTCTTCATAACATGCGCACTCTTGAGTTTGTTAAACCTGAAAAGCGCGCCAGAATAGCCAAGGAAACGCTTGAAATATATATTCCAATAGTAAATTTGCTGGATATATTTTTGCTAAAAAAACCACTCGAAGATCTCTGTTTTAAACATCTTTTTCCAACCGAATATGATCGAATGGTTGAGAAGCGTGAAAAAATAAGAAAAGTTTATGAGCATGATTCCAAAACTTTTATAGACATTATTTCCGAGAAGCTTACGAAAAATAAAATTAAGGCCGAAGTATTACTTAAAGATAAAGGCCTTTATAGAGAATACAAAAAATTATGCTCTCAGGGAAAAACTATCGACGACATGATTGATAGCATTTCCATTGGGGTAATTGTTGAAAATCCAAACGATTGCTACAAAGCTCTCGGAGTGATTCATGAGGCTTTTGTTCCTATGCCAAACGGCTTTAGTGACTTCATTTCCAAGCCAAAAATAAATGGCTATAAAGCGCTTCACACAACCGTTTTTGGCGCAAATGGAGTTCTTACAAATCTTCAGATTCAAAGTCGAAAAATGTATTTTGACGGAAAGTATGGTGTCGCTTCGCTGTTTTTTGATCAAAAAAATGAAAAAGATTTTTCATGGTCTGGAAAAAATTATATTTGGCTAAATAAAGTTTTGGAGATAGGTGAAAATGACAAAGTTTCCGATCAATTCCTTGAAGATCTTAAAGATGATGTTTTTCAGGAAAGAATTACCGTTTTTACTCCAAAAGGAGATTCAATCGATCTTCCTTCCGGCGCGACAGCGATAGATTTTGCTTATTCCTTGCATAGATATGTCGGGAATCATGGAATTAAAGCCGAAGTTAACGGCGATATTAATCCAATAATCACTCCGTTAAAAACCGGCGATGTGGTTAGAATTATTACTGCAAAAAATTCTTCTCCAAAGCTGCACTGGCTTTCTTTCGTTAAAACCAATACCGCAAAAAGTAATATACTTAGTCACTTTAAAAGGATTAGCAAATCCAGCAAACTTAAACAGGGTCATGTAATTCTCCAAAAAGAGCTTGATATAGCGGGTATGGGGCCTTATAAAAAACTTAATTTTAAGCATGTTCGCAAATTTATTCTGGAAAAAATAGGAATGCAATTCGACACTTGGGAAGATTTATTTATCGCTCTCGGTGAGGGGCGCGTGAAGGCAATGAACGTAGTTAAATCCATTCAAAAGCCTTTTAAGGATGAAAAATTGCACGAATCAACCGGAGTTAAATTCAACATAAGAATTTCCGCATTAAATAGGTCCGGACTGGTTGCTGATATTTACAGAGTTTTATATAAATACGCCAACGAGGTTATTTACATGAACGGCTCCGCTTCAAAATCTCTGCAAACCGCATATTTCAGCATTCAGGTTATGGTAGATGATTTGGAGAAAATAACTTATATCGTAGATGAAATTGAACATATAGATGACATAATAAACGTTTACAGCATCCCATCCAGAAAGCTTTTGTGGTTCTACATCCTTACAATTATAACTGCCGGGATATGGGTTGTTCATCCATTTATATTGATAGCTCTTATTCCGTTCAGGAGCGGCCATCAAATGCTGTCCACCATAATCATCTTCGCCGGATTCTTTATATTATTCTTTATGCTGATTTACCTAAAAAGAATGGTTAGAAAATATTTCCCGCTTCTCAGAACCAAGAAAAGATTTTTAATCGGGTCTATTTTGATTATAACTTTTGCACTTGCCGTTTCTCTGGCCGAATTCATCTATCACAAATTGGACCTATCGTGGATTCCGGCTGTGATTTTTGTTTTGGCGCTTTACACCTACGTCATAACAAACTACTTCGAAGAGCGAAAATCGCGATACTAAGAGGTAAATCTGAAGTGCATCGTATCACCGTCTCTGACTATGTATTCTTTCCCTTCTATTCTTAAAAGTCCTTTTTCTTTCGCCTTAACTTCGCCTTTGCATTCAACAAAGTCCTTCCAATCTATCACTTCCGCTTTTACAAATCCTTTCTCGAAATCGGTGTGAATTACTCCGGCTGCCTGAGGAGCGGTCGAGCCTTTTTTAACGGTCCAGGCTCGCGTTTCCGTTATTCCGGATGTAAAATATGTGATTAAACCCAAAGTTGCGTATGCGGTTTTTATCAGAGCATCAAGCCCTGTTTCCTCTATTCCCAGTGATTTTAAATACTCAGCTCTTTCTTCATCTGTAAAACCAAAAAGATCCTCTTCTATTTTTGCGCATATTGGAATTATTTTGCTCGGATCATTTATTCCAAGTTTTTCGGCACAAACTTTTTTATCAAAATTTACTATTTCTTTTTCCGTTAAATTTATAGTGTAAATGTGCGGCTTCATTGTTATCAAATGCAAATCTCTTGTTTCTTCTTTCTCGTCTTTTGTTAATTCCATATTTGATGCCAGTTCTCCTTTCTCTAATTTTTCTTTAATGCCGGCCAATAATTCGTAGTATCGTTTCTTATCTTTATCTCCTGATTTCATATCCGAAGCTGCTTTTGAGACTCTTTTGTCCAGCGTTTGCAAATCCGCCAAAATCAATTCCGATTCTATTATTTCCCTGTCCATTTTAGGGTCTATTTTTCCATGAACGTGAATTACATTCGGATCATCAAAAAATCTTACAACGTGCGCTATTGCGTCACACTCGCGAATATGCGAAAGGAATTTATTCCCAAGGCCTTGCCCCTCGCTTGCTCCTTTTACAAGCCCCGCTATATCAACAAATTCTATGGCTGCCGGTATAACTTTTGCAGATTTTGAAACCTCCGCCAGCTCTTTCAATCTATGGTCAGGCACTTCGACAATCCCGATATTCGGATCGATTGTGCAAAATGGATAATTTTGAGCCAATGCGCCTTTTGTTTTTGTAAGCGCGTTGAAAAGCGTTGATTTTCCCACGTTTGGCAGCCCTACGATTCCTATTTTAAGCGACATATTTCTGAAACGGTTAATTGTCCCGGCGCGGTCTTTTTTGTTCTTTTTAACGGTGCATACATTAAGTAATTACCGAATAGATGTCCAGCCGCTCTTAAAAATATGCCTTTTTTCCCCATTGCTATGCATATCGCCTTATTTCCGCTATTCGTAAGATCGTTGAGTAATTTTAAGATATTAAGACTATCCTTGTTGCTATTTGCGTATGTTGCTATTTTTATGATGTCAGCCCCCATGTTTGATATTTTTTTCGCTATTGCTTTTAACGCCCTGGTTTCGGGCGTTTTTTCAAAGTTGTGATAAGAAATAATTATTTTTGTTGAAGGTGACATCTTTTTTACTTTCGATATTGCGCTTTTTTTTGTTTTTATATCCAAATCAATGAAGTCTATTTTTATATTTTTAAATATTCTCTCGATTTTTATTAAATCCCCATACGATTTGTATATGATTTTTTTCTTTTTATTATGTGCGATTTTTTCAAGGAAATTTTGGCTTTTTCCTGCCAATTTCAAATCATCCAGCCATAATTCCGTCAAGTCTACCATGTCGTTTTTTTGGCATTCCTTAAAGGTTTTTAGCACTTCATTCTCATCTCCGCTTTTTATCGGAACACAAATCATTTTTTTCGTGTTACCTCCTTTTGCGGCTATTCTATACGGAAATTTTCAAATATTCCACACCATTTTTATGCAAAAAAATCAAATTGTTAGTACAAAAAACTTTTTACAATTATCATTTAATGTTTATAATTGTTGACACTAAGTCGTTTTTTAATTCTTAACTTATACCTGTATGAAAAAGTTCCTATTAGCTATTGCGCTAATGACTACTGTTGCAGCTTTTGCCGGATGCGGTGCAGCAACAGACGAACCAACTCCAGCTGATGATGCAGCTGTAACAACCGATGACACTACTGTAACTCCAGATGCTCCTGCAACTCCTGCTACTGACACTACTGCTGATAAGGTTGTTGAGTAATAATCTCTATCGCACAACGAAATATAGACGGAGTTCCCAGTAAGGATTCCGTCTTTTTTTGTTATTCGTGGTCTTTATCTTCTCCACATCGCCTCCTCCATCTTCTCCAAAACATGACTTTCTTTTCCTTTTATGGATTTGTGATCTCTATCCCCCCTCAATTGAGCCATGTATTTTTTAATCTGCGAGAGCATTCTTATTTTTGATAAATCCATAGCTTTGGTGAGTGCGTGACTTGCCTCTTTTGCGTATATTGTTTTTGCCGGCAGTGAAAGGCAAAATTCAACATCATATGCGTCGTGTTTTTCAAATTTCTCCACCGAAACTTTTAACAACTTTGCGTCTTTTGCAAACGTTTTAAGCAATGCCTGAATCGCATTTGTTTTGGCTTCGATATTACTATCAAAGGCCTCTTCTTCGGTTTTGTTCAGGTTCTTTTTAAAAATGTTGATTTCCATATGAAGATCGTTAAAGGATTGTCTTTATTATACCTCATATTTGGACTTATACAATGCTTTTGGAGGGCTTTGGTAGGCCGAAAAAGCGGAAATGGGCTTAATGACCGTGGAACTCGCATTGCGCATCGCGAATCTCGCAAGTATTTCACTAGGGAATTGCTAGATTTTCTACGAGAAATTTTGTTCCTGGCCGTCACAATTTCTCTTGAAAATCTTCCTCCGCTACCGCAATGCATCGTGAAACTCGCATTGCTTTCGCTTCGGATCGCAATTCTCGCAAGTATTTCACTAGGGATTCGCTAAACTTTCTACGAAATTTGTTGCGACTGGCCGTCGCAAAATTTCTTTAAAGTTTTGCTCCGTTTCGGCAAGCGCTCGTAAACTTCGCTCGCCTACACTTCGCATCGCGAATCTCGCAAGTTGATGGTGCCGGGGGGCAGGATTGAACTGCCGACACATGGATTTTCAATCCATTGCTCTACCACTGAGCTACCCCGGCACATAAAAGTTCCACGTGGAGGATTTTAAACTACATGATTTCGGATATCAACTAAATTTGCCATTTCTCATATTCTTCGCTAAAGTAAGCGCTGTTATTCATACTTTTATTTTATGCGAAAACAAAAGGTTGTCATAAAAATCGGCACAAACGCGATGACTAAAATCGATAAAAAGCTGGATGAAAAACTATTAGCCGATCTTGTTAAACAGGTGGCCGGAATAAGGAAAAATTACGATGTTTTGATTGTCACTTCCGGGGCTATGGGCTGCGGAAGAAGCCTTGTTAAAGCTGACCGATACGATAGCACCACCAGCAGACAGATTTATGCCGTAGTTGGGCAGGTTAAGCTTATGTCTTTGTATGCTGATTTATTTAAAAAATACAAATTGCCGGTGGCTCAGCTTCTTTCCACAAAAGAGGATTTTACAATTCGAGCTCATTATTTAAATACAAAAAATTGCCTGGAATCTTTGTTCCATGAAAATGTTGTTCCGATTATGAATGAAAATGATTTTGTCTGCGTGGAAGAATTAATGTTTACCGATAATGACGAATTAGCCGGCATGATTTCAAAAATGCTTTGCGCCGATAAGTTGATAATTCTTACAAACGTCGATGGCGTTTTGGATAAAAAAGGAAAAGTAATTTGTGAATTTGATTACAATGAAAAAGTTCCAGTACACGTATCAGGAAGCAAAGAAACTTCTTCTTTTGGAAAAGGAGGTATTTATACGAAATTCAAAATGGCGCAAACTGCAGCCGCAAACGGCACCGAGGTTTATATCGCGAACAGCAAATTGAAAAATGTTATAACGAAAATAGTTAAAGGCGAAAAAGTCGGAACAAAATTCATTCCTAAACAGTTTTAATCATGAAAATTTGCGTGGTTGGACTTGGAAATATGGGAAAGTCAATTTTTGACCTCTTGAAAAAGAGCGGATTTAAAGTTTCCGGATTCGATAGAAGTGAAAAGGCCGATAAATACTTGAAAAATTGTGACGTGTTTATTTTGGCCGTAAAACCACAGGATTTTGAGGCTTTTTGTGGATCTGTAAAAACTGATTTGAGTAAAAAAATGGCTGTTTCGATTATGACCGGAATAACTATAGGCAAAATTTCAAAAAGCTTAAAAATGAGTAAGGTTGTGCGCGTTATGCCAAACTTGCCGCTGAAGGTTGGAAAAGGATTAAGTGGTTGGAAAGCGAGCAAATCCGTTACCGCGAAAGAAAAAAGTTTCGCAAAAAAAATTCTTTCTACTTTTGGGGAACAAATTGAAGTTGATAACGAGGAGAAACTAAATATGATAACCGCGTTAAGCGGCAGTGGGCCGGCTTATTTTTACCATCTTGCCGAAATTATTGAATCTAAAGCGTTGGACTTCGGATTTAGCAAAAATGACGCGAAAAAAATCGCGAAACAAACTTTGATTGGAAGCGCGAAATTGCTCGAAAGCGTAAATTTATCAGCGAAAGAATTGAGAGAAAGAGTTACTTCGAAAGGAGGGACGACTGAGGCCGCGCTGAAGGTGTTGGAAAAAAATTATTTTTCAAAAATTTTTAAGAAAGCTCTGGGCGCGGCCCACAAAAGAGCCGGCGAATTAAACAAATAACTATGGAACTCGAAGTCGAATTAAAAAAAGCCAAACAGGCCGGCAGAAAGCTGGTTTCCGTGAGCGACAAAGACATTGGAGCTGTTCTATTTAAACTTTCTGATTTGCTTAAAAAAAATAAAAAAGAAATTTTGGCTGCTAACAAAAAAGACCTTCTAAAAATAGACAAAAAGTTGTCAATTTATGATCGTATTTTATTGACCGAGGAACGTATAAATGAACTCGCAGATGGATTGAAAACGATAGCGAATTATGCGTCGCCGATTGGAAAAATCATTGAGGAAAAACCCCTTAAAAATGGCTTAAAATTGAGAAAAATCAGCGTTCCTCTTGGAGTTGTAGGCGTTATTTTTGAGGCGAGACCAAATATCACAATCGATGTTTTTGCTCTTTGCTTTAAAGCAAAAAACGCGTGTGTGATGAAAGGTGGATCAGATTGCGCTCTTTCCAGTGAAATTTTGATGAAAATGATAAAAAAAGCGTTGGGCAAAAAACTTGAGAATGCGGTAACCCTGCTTCCAAATGACAGAAGTGTTGTCGCCAAGTTCATGCGAGCTAATAATTATGTTGACGTTTTAATTCCGAGGGGAAGCGCCAATTTGATTAAATTTGTGAGAGAAAATGCCACCATACCTGTTATAGAAACCGGCGCCGGAGTTGTTCATACTTATTTTGATGAAACCGGAAAAGTTAGCATGGCCGAAGATATTATTTTTAACGAAAAAAACAGAAGACCAAGCGTTTGCAACGCTTTGGACACTCTAATAATTCATAAATCCAGACTTGACGATCTTAAATCGATTTGTAAACCTTTAATCTCCACGAAAGTTAAAATTTTCGCGGATAAATTGTCTTATGATAAGTTGAAAAACTCTTACCCGAAAGAGCTTTTGGCGCTTGCCAAAGCCGAAAACTTCGGCAAGGAATATTTGAGTCTGCAGATGTCTATAAAAACCGTAAATAATATTCAGGAGGCAATTGATCACATAAATACTTATGGCTCCATGCACAGCGAGGCGATTATTACCGAAAATAAAAATCATGCTGAGAAGTTTTTGAAAGAAGTTGATGCCGCGTGTGTTTATGTAAATGCTTCCACAACATTTACCGACGGTGGAGAGTTTGGACTTGGCGCTGAAATTGGAATCAGCACGCAAAAGCTGCACGCCAGAGGTCCAATGGGAATCAATGAACTCACAAGCTACAAATGGCTTGTATATGGCAAAGGTCAAATTAGAAAATAAACATATAAATCATGGTTAACACACAAAAACTAAAACGTCTCGCGAAGATTATCGCTAATTATTCCATCGCGGTGAAGAAGGGTGAAAAAATTCTTCTGCGAGGATATGGATTTGACAGTTATCCGCTTATTAAAGAGCTTTATCGCGAGTGCGTAAAAGCGGGAGCTGCTAATGTTGAAGTTAGGTTTTCGGAGGATGAAATCACGAGATTGTTTTTTGAAAATGCAAATGAAGAACAGTTAAAATATCATACAAAACTGGATGAAACAGTTGCGAATAGTTACGACTCAATGGTTCAGATAATAGCTGACAAAAATCCTTATGAATTGAGCAAGGTTGATATCAAAAAAATTAGCATCGTACAAAAAGCTCGCAAGCCTATAAGTGATATTCTTCATCGAAAAAAATGGTGCTTGTTCTATTATCCGAACGTTACTTTAGCGCATAAGGCACATAGAAATCTGGAGGAGTGGGAAAATTTTGTATTTGATACTTGTTTGGTTGATTGGGAAAAAGAACAGGCGAAACAAAGAAAATTTATCGCACTTTTGAGTAAGGTAAAAACTATACGAGTTCTTGGGAAAGAAACCGATTTAACAGTTTCGGTTGCCGGCCAAAAATGGATTGAATGCTGCGGAAAACAAAATCTTCCGGATGGAGAAGTATTTACTTCGCCGATAAGAAAATCCGTGAACGGTGTTATAAAATATAATGTACCGACTCATTATCAATCTCATGATTTTGATTGGGTAAAATTGTGGTTGAAAGACGGAAAAGTTGTTAAAGAAACTTCAAATAACAAAAAGCCGCTGACGAAATTGTTGAATTCCGATGCGGGTTCCCGATATTTTGGAGAATTCGCTTTTGGGTTGAACGATAAAATTCAGAAAGGAAGCAGAGAAATCTTATTTGATGAAAAAATGGGAAAAAGTCTGCATATGGCTTTGGGGAAATGTTATGATGAGGCGCCGAACGGAAATGATTCTCAAATCCATTGGGATTTGATATTTAAGTTTAGGCCGGCGCGCGCCGAGCTCTATTTTGATGGTAAAAAAGTGTATTCCGTAGGAAAATGGATTGATAAAAGATTTGGATTTTTGAATTAGTTCTCAGGCGTGTTGACATGTTGACCCGTTTCTATATTATGCCGTTGCGATGTGGGTAGT
>Ga0172379_10000635_pt1 | contig 85003 bp, 74 predicted proteins | sample GrowelOW334metaG_FD_119756 | JGI IMG/M metagenome (GOLD analysis project Ga0172379, IMG submission 119756) | Groundwater microbial communities from an aquifer near a municipal landfill in Southern Ontario, Canada - Groundwater well OW334 metaG | ecosystem: Environmental > Aquatic > Deep... | reverse complement strand
CTCCAGCCCCCACTTGCCATAAGATTCTGGCGAATTTGAGCATCAGCTACTCCTTGAGCACGAGATTGTTTTATGTAATTTTCTAATTCGGGTGTAATCATAAAATTAGTTGTTAGTTAATAAAAAAAACTAAAATGGTACAGGGACTTCTTTCCAAGTTTTCCCAGACCATTCCTGAAAACCACGCCCTTTAAACGTATGGATAACTTTACCGTTTTGAGATACAGTCCCCTCGTATTCCACTATCTGTTCTGAGATAACAACACTCGGAAGAAGAGGGTGGACCTTCAGCCCTGGAGCATCATGATATAGCAATGTCGTATTAAATTTCACTTCGTATTCTTCATTTTTAACTATAAAAGTATTCTTACTAGGCACATTTATACCAATGCTTTCATCTTTTTGCCACTCGGAATGTTCCACGGCACATTCGGTATTTTCTAATTTTACCAAGTGTTCACCAATGACTAAATACACGTAAGTAGACTTAATTTTTTCTAATCCATACAACAATCCAAAAACTAAAGAAAAATTTTCTTCGTTGTATTGCCCCCATTCATACCTTGAGAAAAATGGCACCATCTCACCCCAATTTGTGTCACTATAGCCAAGCCCGTCTATGTGAAAAATATCTTCCCCAATCTGAATATCACCTTTAACCTCAGCTCTAGGCATCTTAATCAACCAATTCACCTTCTCCCAGCGCATCAAGCCAGTGTGAATATTTGTAAAAGATTCAATAGAAGGAGCATGCTGTTTATAATTTAAATTCCAAGACATGTCCTCCAATTTGCAGTCTAGTTCATAGTGGTAAGAATCATGTTCGGTGATTTTCGCCCCATCCATACGCATTGAGGCAGAGACAGTGTCGAGCTCTATCTTATCCATATCAATTTTTCTGATTAAACCATAAGAAACTCCATCTTTTAAGATTCTAACCAGAAGCCTGCCTCCACCAAATTTTGTCTTTTTTTCTGGATCTATAAGATAATAGATAATGTAACCAGACAAATCTTTTTGAACGAAGTTAAAGTATTTCCATTCAATATAATTTTGTTCGTGCTTTTCGTCTCTGGACTCTAGGTAATGCCAACGGTCATCACGAGGCTCACTAGAGGTACTTTGTTGTGTATTCATGTGAATATTTTAACAAAAAAACAACCTATAAACAAACAAAACCCCGCCTTGCGGCGGGGTTTTGCGGCACATACATTGTTTACGATAAATGTGAGAACACCTCACACTCACTACCATAGTATAGCATACTTAAATAAAAAAAGCAAGCTCCTATTGCATTCGGTACATGATAACAGAAAAATCCTCTCTTTCGAGAGGATTTTTCATTTTTTGCCCTGTATTTATAAGCCGAATTCTGTTCTTTGACCGAAGTCAAAGGATAGCAATTTGTCTGTCTCGCCTGTTACCAGGCGGATCAAGCGATTCTCTCCGACCGAAGTCGGAGCACGATCTTGCACACGCGTAAGGATTTTGCCGTTTCACCCGAACTAAATCGGTTCGTCACTGTTCGCACCTCGATCCTTGCGGACGATGGGGGTTACCCACTACGTTTAATCCTCGCTAGGCGAGAAATGTGTGTTCGGACTTTCCTCCCTTCGATTTACACCGAAGAGTAGCTATCAACGTACAGGGCTAAAATAGATTATACTACGAATCTTAAAAAAGTAAATATTATTTATGGTCCCCATTCCAACCAAAGAGTTTCCCTATTGAATCCGCACTCTCTCTTTTGCGGGCAATTTTTATCATTCCATCTTGAGCAATTATTTTCATCGGTGCTGAGAGTAAACAGTGGTGGGAAGCTAGAGCGTCTTGATATGCGCCAGTATCTAAAATAGCCACAATTTGGTCTTTGTTCTCGTGAAGTTTCGGCATTAAAATATAATTTCCTCCTGCTGTGTATTTGTCATCAGAATCACACGTGCTTCCTGCAAGCCAGACTGTCTTAAGGGCTCCGTGCATGTTGTTCGCAGGTATGGTGTGCCACTTCTGATGTATGGCCCAGGTATCTTTCAAGTCATTCATAAAGCTTCCGTCCACTATGTACCAAGACTTAGCATTGGCCTTCGGTATAGACTTTTCCGAAATTACTTTATATATCGTCACTTGTGACGGCGCAACGATATACTGCCCCCATTCCACAGCGAGGTTCGGATGTCTGATGCCCGCTTTATCTGATAAATTTTTTAAAATTTTAATTATTTTACTAGAAACCCCCTTAGCTGTATAAAACTTTTTCTTTTCGTAGGGAACCCCGAAGCCTCCACCTATGTCAAGCGTATCTAAGGATGGATGTGTCTTTTGTAGTTGTACATAAATACTAAAAGCATGCTTGACCCCATCTAGAATACTCTTCTGGGTCTTTATTTGGGAGCCCATATGGTAATGCATTATCTTTAGATTTTTTATCTTACCCAAATCTAGCACATCTTTCTCGGACAAGCCGAATCGGTCAAACTTTTTATCCCAGTGAGTGTCAGCTTTTACGTTTAGATCTACTCGCACTCCTACATCTCCTTTATACTTTGAAATTCTGTCTAGCTCGTCCGTGCTTTCAATGATGGGCACTATGCTCATCCCCTTGCCTCGAAGTTCTTCTATTAAATCTAGATACTGGTCAGTCTTAGGACCATTGCAGAGTACCCGTATTTTACTATTGAATTTCTCCCCTTCCCAGAGCTTCTTTACTAGCCAGAGTTCATTGGCAGACGTGACCTCCAGGTTCCCTCCTTCTGATAGAATAGGGAGAATAAATTCCTTGTTCTGGTTTACCTTCATTGGATAATGGTAGAAAAACTTTCCTCTATATCCATAAATCTTCATATATGCCTGGAAATATCCAATCAAATCCTTGAGTCTGTCTTCGATAACAAATGGAAGGATTATCTGAAGTGGGGTGCCATATTTGTGAGCGAGATCATTCAAATTGTAAATATGGTGCCCTTCGGTGGCGGTAAGCTCCCCTTCTTTGTTCACACCAAAAAACTGCGTATTGAATTCATCAGACCCAAGTTTCCAAAATTTTCTCCAATTCTTGCCAGGCTTCTTTTTTGATTTTTTTATTTTCTTGACCATTTAAGTAAATTCCTATCTTTTCACTCGTTGCCAAGTATATCAACTACCTTAAAAAATGCAATTAGTTATTTGAAAATCACTTCTTTTTTGAAAATTACGTCTTGCTTAAAAACAGAACCTGTGGAAGGAACAGTGGCGTGGACCACCACGAGTTTGGGATCATTGGCGGTCCCGAATGTATCCGCAAGGTGAGTGGAGCAGTAATTGTTGCCATTCACTGGAGCTATGTTGTCCAAGTCCTGTCGTGTTCGTACCCCGAGGTAAGTGTTCCCCGTTTTGCTAACTGCGGCAATGCCCGTAGCATTCAATGTCATATTTACATACACATTTGCGTTAGCAATCCATGTCGCGTTTGAAGGAGGTGAATCAACGTATTGGGTTGACCCTATTTGGTCAAAATCTGCGGTGGTCAGGTCGTTCGTAGCGGCTGGAGTTGCACCCACTACCCGAATCCATGGCTGGCCATCGGTAGCTTCATAGCCGCCGTCTCGTCCGATAAGACTAAACGTAGCTGATGAAATTGTGTCAGCGTCAGGAATAGATGAAGTGTCAAATGAAAAAAAAGCTCGACGAATTGTGTATACACTACTTACAAAATTAGACGAGACGAAAACAGTATCGGATCCTGTGCTGGTGGCGCTTCCTGTTCCAGACGTTGCTGATCGCACAGTTGTCCAATCGGCGCCTGAATTATAAATATATCCATCCACTCCTGTTCCACCTGTTCCGGCTGCGGGATAAAAAGTATCAGTCGTAGCAAAAGCTTTTTTTACCAAGGCAAATTTGGAATCGTCGGTGAGGCGCGCATAGAGCGGGGTCTTGGGGAGAAGAGCAAATTGCTCGGGTGTAGTGTAAGCATACTCGGCTTGCCACCAATTGGCTTGATCGTCTTTGAAATAGTTGGGTCCGGATGTAAACTCGGAAATCTTCACCGCTGGATTATTAGTGACAAAAGTACGGGAGCTGGATGTGCGAGCTTCCAAATCTTCAGCCACAATTTTAACTTTCTTTTCTTTAGCTGTTTCTTCCACGTTGGAGGATACAGCAATATCCATTCTTCCTCCCACGTACGCATATTTGACTACAAGCTCGCCCTTTTCATTTAAAAAAGTTTGGGAACCTATGACTTGTCCGATTCCCGCAGGTTCAGGGCTCAACACATATACGTACAGCAAAACCATACCCAAGATTATAGTAATAAAAAAAATAGTGTAGGGATTAAGAAAAAATTTCTTCATGTTCATAGGTCAATTATACGCTAGGCTCTGGAGAAGGCTCTGGGGAGGGTTCGGGGGCTTCAGCCGAAGGCTGATCAGCCTTCGGCTGAGGTTCAGGTGCAGGCTCCGACGCTTGCTCTACTGGGGGCTCCGCTGGCGCTGGGTCTTCCGCTGCAGGCTCTTCTGCAACTGGTTCGGGTGTCCCGTTAGAAACCACGGATCCAGATGAATCTGATCCTGTTTCTAGCGGGATGGAAGGTGTGGTGGTGCTTGCCCCGTTAGAGGCAGGGTTCGTAGAACCCGTTGGCTCTAACGGGGTGGCTGGTGCGGACTCTGGTTCCGGTGCAGGTGACGAAGAGGAGCCTCCTCCACTAGATTCACCTGATGACGATATGCCACTTGTGCCTGCGTTAATAAGAAGTGCGTCGAGCTGGGATTTTGTAATACATGTTTTATCACCTGATTCGTCTGAGACACACAGAGTCTGCGTTTCTATTTCTTGGGTAAATATTTTCGCTATGCCATTTGTAGCATCTGCGAGCCAAGCAGAAACTTTTGAGAAAAGTTTCCCGAGTAAGGAACCTTCGGTACTGCGGGGCACTATTTCTCCATCTTGAGTCTCATGAATATAATCAAGCTCAAAGCTATCATTTATATCTTTGATCATGAGCTCCATGTCTATGACCAAAGTTTTTCCAGTCTCGGCGTTGGCGGAATCAAAGACCCAATAGTTGTGCTCATTCTCGTGCGGAGATAATAGGGTGGCGTTACCTGCAGCATCCATGACTCGTAATTCACCGGCGGTGGAGTACAAAGAAATGCCGTTCGCAAGGGTGCCGACTGGGGCTGTGCCGTCAAAAATATCCAAGTGATTTGTGCCTTCAGTTGTGGCGCGAGTAGCTGTGCCTGCAATTTTCAAATTACCATCCGCTGTGATGCGCATCGCTTCCGTACCGGTACCCATCGTCACCGCACCTTGAATATCGAAACTTCCACCGGCTAAAGTCAAAGTGTCCGCGGAGTGGGTGAGGGTCACGTCACCCGCGTTCCAATCTATCACTCCGCCCGATGCAAGGAATAGGTCTGAGAAAGCTGTACCAGATTGACCGAGATATGCGCCGTCATTTGCGTCTGGAGAAAGACCGATACTTGCGGTAAGGAGACCATCAAAATTTCCTGTGCCCGCGACGTCTAGAAGATAGTCAGGCGTAGTGTCGCCGATGCCAACATACCCACTCGGCAGTATCGTCATCTTCGGTGTCAAAGATTGCAAAGTTGTTCCCGAAGCTCCGGCATCTGAGGTTGAGAAAATTAATGAACCACCGGCTGCGTTACCTGTAGCTTTACCACCTGCGAGGGTGAGAGATGCGCCGGCGATATCCGTACCTGAACCCCCAGTGGCGTTATAGGTAACTGATTTTGGTGCGGTATCAGTGACACCTGAACCAATATAAACATCATTAATTTGCACAACGCCATTGAAATTACTGCCCACAACAAATTGGTTTGTAGCAGTTGTTGCCGCCATTCCCCCAAGAGCAATTGAATAGTTATAATTGGCTCGCGTACCATACCCAAATGCTGCAGCATAACTTCCGGTAACTTGGCCATTGGCCCCAACCAATACCGACTGGCCACCGCTAAGGCTGGCCGAAGTTCCAAGCGAAACGCCAGATGCTCCAGTGCCAGACGCTAAAACTCCCATGACCACATCGTCAGTGTTACTACTTGCTCCCCAACCAAATACTGTGCTGTTTGTACCAGACCCACTTGCCCCCTTCCCGACCACAGTCGCCCTGGTCCCAGCTGCAAGTGCATTAAGCCCAAATCTTTCACTGTCTGTCCCAGCTCCCGGGCTCGTCGGACTTGTACTAAAAGTTACTAGTCCATCAAACCCCGCAGTCCCCGCGACGTCGAGAAGATAATCAGGCGTAGTGTCGCCGATACCAACGCTTCCGGTCCCAGAAATTGTCATAGCTGTTACCAGGTTCGGAGAAAAAGCAATTGGTTGAGTATTCGAGGTGGTCATCAAGTCCAGACCAGCAGTATTGCCCTGTGATAGGATATAACCTTTATTGGAATAAGGAGCACCCAAAACTCCGGCACTTCCCATGGTTAATCTCTGAGTATCAGAGAATCCGACATCTATAACCGCTTGAGTTGCACCGGCAGCTGAATCAGTATTTCTCATTTTAAATGCAGCCATTGAACCGAGCGCGCCGGTTAGGTCGAGTTTTGTGACGGGTGTCGCTGTTCCGATCCCGATATTCCCACTCGGCAAAATTGTCATCTTCGGTGTCAAAGATTGCAAAGTTGTTCCCGAAGCTCCGGCATCTGAGGTTGAGAAAATTAGAGACCCGCCGGCTGCGTTACCCGTGGCTTTACCGCCAGCGAAGGTGAGAGATGCTCCGGCAATGTTTGTGCCAGAGCCTCCTTGTCCGATTACGGTAGCGCCCAAAGGTGTTGTGGAAGTTGTATTAGCCGCAACATATGCAGTGGCCGTAGATCCTGGATTTAAAATTATCGATGCTGCTGACCCTTCTCCAAATACTGCCCCTGTTGGACTTGCTGCCATCCCTGCTCTATTCCCAGCCGAGTCAAAATGGGTAATGGAAGAGCCACTAACAGCGACGCCCCTAACTCCGTTAAACGCGATGTTGATCTGTGTATTTGTATCTGTATAAAGACCAGTGTTGGCACCCAAAAAACCGTATCCGATATTGGTGGCTGAACCAGTAGGGGCCGAAAACTGCCCCGTTTGTAGTCCAGTAAAAGTCTGCGCGGCGTCGGTGCGGGCTATTGTTGCACTCGTAGAAGGGAATGTCATAGTCGTACTATCGGTGCCAGCCAAAGTAAGTGAATTATTTACCGTCAATGTTTTTCCAGAAACCACAGAAAGTCCGGTGACGGTATCTGCATTTCCGGTAAGATTACCAGTAACATTACCCGTAAGCGGTCCGGAAAAACCCGTTGCGGTTACCAGTCCATCAAACCCCGCAGTTCCTGCGACGTCGAGAAGATAGTCGGGAGTAGTGTCTCCGATACCGAAGTTCCCTGTATTGGTTAAAGTCATCCTTTCCAACTGAGAAGCATATACGTGTTCGCTGGAATAAAAATGCATTCCATAATAACTATGAAGTTGAAGGGCTGCAGAGATCGTAACACCACCAGAATCACCATCTGCATTGTATATTCTTCTTCCGCCACTTGTCCCGATGTCACCACTTGCTATTGTTAAAGCATTGCCACTTAATAAAGAGGTGGTACCTATACCGACACGTCCATTACTATCTATTCTCATTCTCTCGGCTGGAGTACCATCTCCATCTAAGGTTGTCCAAAAAGTCAACCTCGAAGGATTATCTGAACTATTTCCTCCTGATGCCCAGATACCATCCGACTCTCCTTTAATTAATGCACCCGTACTTCGAGCTGTATCGAATCCCTGAAAAGCTACTTGACCCAAAACATCATTTTGTTGCGAAGCGCTGGGCGAAGCCTCTGTTCCTCTAGCGTTATAAACATTCAAACTGGGCACATATCCTGTACCATAAGCAGAAATCAGCTGAGATACATCTGCGCCGTCTGTGGAAAGGTGTAGTTTTTCAACAGGTGTTGTGGTTCCGATTCCCACATATCCACTCGGCAGTATCGTCATCTTCGGAGTCAAAGATTGTAGAGTAGAACCCGAAGCTCCGGCATCAGAAGTTGAAAAAATTAAGGAACCTCCGATAGCGTTACCTGTACCCTTACCGCCAGAAAGCATCATGTTCTTGCCTGCAGTATCCGTACCTGTAGCTGGTACTGGCTGCAACTGCCAATAACCCAGCCCACTACCGGCGTACCAATCACTTGTCATATCCGCTCGAAATTGGTAATCGGCCGATGATGAAGATCGAAATGCAATTGATTCTCGATATGCGCTTGCGGATTCGCGACCTATAGCTATTGCATGTGGACCTGTTGCGGTCGCTAATCTACCTATTGCAACTGCATCTGCCCCTGCATTTGATTGATTGCCTAATGAGACACCATACGTCGAAGCAGTAGTCTGCCTACCAACTGCAACTCCTGAATCACCTGTTGCCGAGGCACTATATCCAACTGCAACACCATAATTACCAGATACAGCTGCACTATTTCCTAAGGCCAATGAATATGTTGTGCTGTTAGTGCTTGCCCCAGCACCCCACCTTTCTGTGTTTGCTCCGCTACCCGGGCTCGTCGGACTTGTAGAAAAAGTTTGTAATCCCGTAAAAGTCTGCGCGGCGTCAGTGCGGGCGAGGGTTGCTGTTGTTGAAGGGAGAGTATAAGTTTGGCCTGTTGTTCCTGAAAGAGTAAAATCAAATGCATTTTGTTTATTATTAAAAGTGTCCCAGTCAGTATCTGAAAGCGCGCCCGTCGTAGAAGTAGAAGCGAGCGCGAGACTAAGTGCTTGTGTTGAAAGTGAAAGTCCGTTTGCTGTGCCTAAGGTGAGTGCGTCGTGTGCACTGCCGACAACAGTTTCAATTTTGTCATAGACGGCATTTTTAGAAGGAGCATGAGTCGTGTCAGTATCCCATCCCGCTCCATATGCAGTGTCACTAATATTGCTTGAGGTAAGGGGCGCTGCCACATCGCAGTTTGTGTCAGTTGGTAAACAAGTAGGATTTAAAGTTTCGCCTGGGGTGTAATAAGAAGTAGGCGGAGTTGCGAAAACTATCTTGCCGAAAAAGGCTGACAGCACTATCGCTGCGAATATATAAGTTATTTTTTTGTTAAATATAAACTTCATTTTAAAAAATTCTTCTTGGTTACAATTGAACGCCTTAATCTTTTTTCAAGTTTTTTGCGAGCGCCACCAGCAATGTTGCCCCCTGCTTTAGCATCAGCTTTTAATTTAAAAACTCCTTTAGAATTTTCAGTACGATGTATTTCTGTAGTAGCTCTTTCTCCGAGCATATTAAAAATCAATTCAAAATCATCCATATGATCACGCAAATTTTGGCGCTTTAAACCCTTTAATTTTTTATATTCACTCGGAGTAACTCCAAATGTAGCTTCTGAAATCTCTGCTGTTAAAATTTCATAATCTCTATCTTCTTTTGCTCCTCTATTTTTCCATTCATCAGTTAATTCCTCGCGAATAACGATGCCTCGCATTCTTTTTTCTATCCAATCATCACTATACCCTTTTAACTTGTAAAGCATTCTGGTCCTTTTTGTGGCAAGCTCCGGATTTTCAATTTCTTGTATTCTTTCATAGCCTACTTTAGCTAACCAACGCTTGAAAGGTTCGGCTTTGGGTGATGGAATAGACTGAACTATCCTAAATATTCCTTCTGTATCAGCACAATCCGTTTCTCTCATTTTTCCGTCTGGAGCCAATAATTTCAACCCGTGACAAAATGTCACGACTTCACTACCTTCTTCTGTTAGCCTTTGTTTTAGTTTTCTCCAATAAGCTCCAGAATCAATACTATCAGTGAGAGCTTCACATACATCTGCTACAGAAAACCACCACTCATGATTATAAAGTGTCTTGCGTATCTGTTTATTTTTAAATAATACTATTTTTGTTATGCTATCCATATTGAAAAAGTTTTTTATTTAAGCAATAACCACTCCAAAAACCTTATTTCTGAATTTTGCCTATCAAGATACCGAGAAGCCTCTTCACACTATTTTGAGCCTCAGCTTCTGTCTTCGAGCCGACAAATTTCTGCCATTCTGCCATAATTTGCTCATCTTTTAAATCACGCACAGCATTCTCTAGCGACAAGCGCGTCTCAAAGTCCACTTCTTTATCCGCTTGTAAGACTTGTTTAATAAACATTGAAGCGAAATTGACAACTTTTTCATTTAATACAGCTTTTGTAGTAGTAGATTGTATTTCTTGCAGCTCTGCCTTGGTTGTAAAATAATTAAGCGCAAAGAAAACATTACCAACAAGAAGAACACCAAAAATTATAAGATATAAAGCACGTTTATTGTTTTCAATCATTTTTTATTTAATAATTTATTTAATTTATCTCGCAAGTTATTACGATATAAATTATACACTAATAATAAGCACACAACAATCAGAAGAACCGTTTGGAAGTCAAGCAGTGCAAGCCAATTCGACCCTGATTTAAGCTCTATGTTTTGGTGGACACCACTACCCTCTACGACGACAAAAGCTTTACCCTCATAGGGCTCATATCCTGGTGCTTCTACGTGGAAATAATATGAACCTTCGGGTACTAGGAATGAATATGTCCCCCTGATGTCTGTAATTTGCGGATTTTCTTGGCTGTAGTCTTTTGCTTTCCAGGGTTCGTATTGTTTAGTAGATAAATTAAGAGCATAAAGAGACACAATAGCCGAAGGAATGCGTGTCTCCTTCCCATTATTTTTCTCAAATACATATCCCTCAGGGTCTATGACTGTCACCATACTCATCTTGCGAGAACCTAAGACTGGATCTATATAATCAATAACGGTAATGATTTCATATTCTCCTGGAACCACGGGTGACACTACATCTGCAGTATAGATACCATCTTTGTCGGGGTCTGTATATTCAAAAGAAGACAAAACTAATTTTTTCTCAACTGGAATAGGGTCGGAAATAGTCTGAACCAAATCATTCATAGAGAAAAGTGCTGACGCAGTGAGCGAAGAACGAAGAATTGAATTTTGTGCTACCCTTGGAGTCGGTGCTTTAAACACGATATACCCTGTCACACTTCTAGCACTGCTTATGGGCTTAACAACGAGTTTTAAAATTTTACCTGGCAAAGAAGAAATACGTTGAGTCACTTCCCCTCTATCTCCAACAGAAAGCGCAACGTTCAAATCTACTAGCTCCCCTGCTCCCCGAGCAAAAACGAATTCAGATGGTAAATTTTTCTTCGCAGTTAGAGTAAACTTCGCTATTGGTAACCCTTCGATAAGTGCAATCTTCCCTGTGCCGACACTGCTTGGTAATGCTCCGCCTATCCCAGAGATACCTGGCACGCCGATATTCCCTGGAAGTTTTCCTGGAGCGCCAGAAACTCCCGGTACGCCGAGCGTCACGCCTTGTATTTTTTCTAGCTCGGCTAATTCTTTCTGTCCAACATTTTTAATTGTTGTGTTTAAAATATCTGCCAACCCCGGAACGTTTAAGCTCACTCCTGTTAATTTATTCACATCAGAAAATCTTTCTACGCCGACTTCTTTTAGAGTTTTATCAAGTTCAGGGAATTTACTTGCAAGGATACGGATCTCATATGGTAGAGGAGCGAAGACGAAAGAATTTATAGCTCTCATTGGCAAAAGATTCCACTCGGCATGGAACGCAAATGGAGCAATCTTCGGAACTTCAACTATCGCCGAAGGTAATGGTTTTTCTTTTCCATTAAACAGATAAGAAATAAAATCAGAAGCTTTATTTATGATGTCAGAAACATTATTAGTTATCCCAGAAAAAGGTGGTGGATTAGCTTGAGGTGGAATGGGTGGATTAGCAGGAGGGTTTGCGGGAGTATTCGGCCTGCTTCCACTTGAACCCCCATCACCAGAATCACTTGTCCTAACACTTGCTGGTCGCCAGTCTGTCTTTACTTTAAAATCAGCAGATGCGCACGAACTTCCATTCACACAATTGAAACTTATCTGACTACTGTCAGAATCTAGAGTGGCATAGCCGAGCAATTCTCCGCTCGTATTTATTGTTACTCCATCAAAATCAATCCAACCCAAATTTGAACTCCAGGCACGGCCTGAAAGAACTCCCGTGGCAGTATTCAACACCCCAGCAGTACTTGAATTTAAGTTTATCCAGCCAAATTGAGAACTCCACGCATACCCAGTGATAGCGGTATCTGTGATTTCCACATTACAATCATCGCAGCCGAAATTTATCCAACCAATATTTTCTCCCCAAGCATATTTATATGCTGTATCAATGCTTCCCAGTGTTTCTGAAGCAAAAGCTTTAGTGTTCAAAGATAAAAATAACAAAAACACAAAAACACCTAAGAAAATAAATCTCCTCATTAATTCTCTGAGTTCCCTTTTTTGTTTCATTTTGTTCAGAACCTATATATTATAGCTTATCTAGTATACTCTTTCAAGAATTTCTCTTTAAATTCAAAGAATTTATCATCTAAAATTGATTGTCTTATTTTATTCACTAAATTCACGATAAAATATAGATTATGAATAGAAGCTAAAGTTCCCGCTAGCATTTCTTTGCCGTGAAAAAGGTGAGCTATATAGCTCTTTGTATAATTCTTACACGAATAGCACGCACAGTCTTCTTCAACCGGAGAAAAATCATTTCGGAATTTCGTATTCATTATTATTATTTTGCCCCTTTTGGTATACAGAGTCCCATTTCTACCCAAGCGAGTGGGTAAAACACAATCAAAAAGATCTACACCATTTTCTATCCCCATAAATAAATCTTCCGGCTCCCCTATGCCGAGCAGATGACGTGGCTTTTCTTCCGGAAGAATTTCATTTACCCATTTCACGGCCGTAGACATATCTTCTTTAGCGAAAGATCCACCAATACCAAAACCATCAAAATCTAAACTCCCAATAAACTCCGCTGATTTTTTTCTCAAATTTTCATCTCGTCCACCTTGCACAATTCCAAACAAAGCTGGGGAGGAAAAATTTTCTTTGTGGGGTGTCTCGCAGGCTGACGAGCCGAGAGGCAGCGCTGTGCTATCAAGCACAGACAGCGACCCCGCAGAGAAAGATTTTTCCTCCCCCAGCTTCTTGTGTTCTTTCAAACTTCGCTCTGCCCAACGATGCGTACGCTCTAAGGCTTCTTCCTGATAACGCAAATCTTCCGCCGGGCTAGTGCATTCATCAAAAGCAAAAATAATATCTGCGCCGAGGTTGTGCTGAATCTGAATTGATTTTTCTGGAGTAATGTAGTGAATTGAGCCATCAAGATGTGACTTAAACGAAACTCCATCTTGTCCTATTTTCGCGAGCCTTGGGGCGTCCGAATCATCAAAACGTTCTGGAATTAAAAGCGATGGATCTGTAATTTTTGTTACCTTTGAGATATCTTTTCCATAGGCAACTCCCAGTGAAAAAACCTGAAAACCTCCCGAGTCAGTCATCGTCGGCCCTGGCCAGTTCATAAATTTTCCTATACCTCCCGCATCCCGAACTATTTCATCTCCCGGCTGAAGATATAAATGGTAAGTATTACCAAGAACTACTTCTGTACCAGTCTCTCGTACCTGCTCAGGGTTAAGCGACTTCACGGTAGCCTTAGTGCCCACAGCCACAAAAGCAGGGGTATGTATTTCTCCATGCGGAGTTTTTAAAACTCCAACTCGTCCTAAACCCCGCTTTAATTTTTTTTCTATTTTGAAAAACATCCCAGTACTAAAATTTTAAACTTTTATTTTTAATGGTCATTTGTTTTAATCAAAAATTTAGTACGGGACAGGTTAAATTTCTACTTCCACAAATTTAAGGTTTTGTATGTTAACAGGGCTAACAAGTAGCGCTTTGGTAAAAGGATTACGAGGATCGGAAATTATTGTCTCATTTATGGCTACGACATAAGAATTAATCCCAGGTAATACAACTTGTACTCCTTTCTCTAAAGTTAAATCTTTCGGCATAATCATTTCGAAATTCCCTCCTCCACGCCCAACTAATTCTAAAAAAAGATTTTGCCCAGCTACTGAAACTTGCGTTTTTTCGCCGGCACTAGAGAATAAAATTACTTTTGAAGAATTGGGGTAAACTTCCGCAATACGACCAATGGGTATGTTCCCTAAAGCAAATACTATTTGCCCTACTGTTGCTCCTTCCGCTGTGCCAATATCAATAGTTAGGATATCGTAAGGACTTTGGTTTGGTTTTGCTAAAATAGCAGCCAAGACCATAGGAGATTTTGAATTTTTCCTCCCTAAAATTTCTTTCAAGTTTTCATTCTCGGCTAAAAGAGTATTGTAATTGGCAATTCGCATTTCTTCGGTGAGTAATTTTGTTTTTAAGTCTTGGTTTTCTAGGGTGAGAGAATTTTTTGAATAAAAATATGAACTAAGATTTTTTAATTTTCCACCGAGATCATTCCCCACTAGGAAAACAGGGTGGAAAACCCCCTGACTTATGTATGATAGCCCGCTAAAAATTCCAGAACGGAAAAAAAATAAAATCAACAAAGCCCCGACACCAAGGGTGATTCTAAAAATTTTCTTTTGTTTTATTTTTTTATCTAGGAGGTAACTCATCTTGATTACCTATCAAAACATCTTTATAAAGAGGTATATCGTCTAAAATAACTCCAGTGCCTCGAGCCACAGCTGACAGAGGATCTTCCACGACATAAACTGGAATTTTTAGAACTCGGCCGAGTAATTGATCAAGTCCTGGCAAAAGTGCTCCGCCACCAGATAAAGTGATCCCTCTGTGCATTATATCGGACAAAATTTCTGGAGGAATAGTTTCTAGCATATCTTTTACACCTTCAACTAAACCTTTAATAGAAACTGACAAAGCTTCTCGAATATCGGAATCTGTCACGACAACTTCGCGAGGAAGACCAGTAAGTAAATCTCGCCCGTGAACTTCAGTCTCCATATATTCTCCTTGAATCACAGAACCAATAGCAATTTTTACCATTTCCGCTGTCCTCTCCCCGACCAAGATTTTAAATTCATCCCGCATATAAGCAATAATGTCGTTGTTCAAGCGGTCTCCTGCAATCTTTAAATTTTTTGATTTCACAATTCCTCCTAAAGAAATAACTGCTATATCTGTAGTACCTCCACCAATATCTATAATCATAGATCCGACGGGATCTTTAATAGGAAGACGAACCCCGATAGCTGCCGCCATAGGTTCTTCTACGAGAAAAACTTCTCTCGCTCCAGCACTTCTTGCCGCATCATAAACAGCACGTGTCTCCACGTTTGTCGTCCCAGAAGGTACTCCTACTAAAACCCGAGGTCTAGCTAATTTTTTAGAAACTTTGTCCGCCTTATTGATAAGGTAAGCCAACATTTCTTCCGTCACCTCAAAGTCTGAAATAACTCCGTCTACAAGGGGACGAATAGCTTTAATGTGTCCAGGAGTTCTCCCAAGCATCTCCTTAGCTTTAGTCCCAACTGCTAAAATTTGATTCGTTTTAATATTCACCGCCACAACTGAAGGCTCGTTGATAACTATGCCGTGCCCTTTTAAATACACCAAGGTATTCGAAGTACCTAAGTCTATGCCGATGTCGTTAGAAATTAATTTGTAAAATTTATCGAACATGCTTTATTAATTCATCAAGGGTTATCACTTTTCCTTTTTCTTCCGTTCTTTTTTTCAACTCAATCCCATTTTCTTTGATACTTCGTGCTGACACTACTGCTCTAAATGGTATCCCAAGTAAGTCAGCATCTGAAAATTTTTCTCCGGCTGACAACCCAGTGCGATCATCAAACAAAACTTCAATGCCAGCTTTCACTAAACTTTCATAGATTTTATTTGCTTCACTTAAAACAGCCTCATCTTCACCTAAAGCTAAAAGATGCACAGCATAGGGAGCAATAGATTCTGGCCAGATTATTCCTTTATCGTCGGCCAAAGCTTCTACCACTGTCCCCATTAGCCGGCCCAGCCCAATACCATAACAACCCATTAAAACAGTATGCTTTTCGCCCTTGTCGTCGGTAAAAGATAGGTCAAAAGGTGCTGAATATTTGGTTTTTAAATCAAAAATATTACCAACTTCTATGGCTTTATGTTCCACTAACTTTTCTTTGTTTAAACCAAGCTGAGCCAAAACTTCGCCATCTAGAACTTCTTTATTTACGGCTATTGCCTGCTCTTCATCTACATATATAGTATCCTCACCGGCAGAAGTGATCGTCTGAAATTCATGAGAATATTTTGAAAATGTTCCCCCTGAAGCAAAAGTCATATAGGTGATGTGTCCAACGCCGGATCTCTTGAAAATAGTCTTATAAACTTCTTTCATTTTTTCATAGAAATTTTCAAAGTCTTCCTGTGAAGTATGAAAGGAATACATGTCTTTCATCATAAATTCCCTGCCTCTTAAAATTCCAGATTTAGAACGTAACTCCATGCGAAATTTGTTTTGAATTTGATACACAGCCACAGGAAAATCTTTATAAGAAGAAATGTAATTTTTTAAAATTGGAACCACAATTTCTTCGTGAGTAGGACCAAGAGCAAGCTCGTGCCCTGACGCATCAGAAACTTTATATAAAACATCTAAGTCATTCCAACGACCAGTTTTCTCCCAATTTTCTTTCGGCTGAAAAGTAGACATGAGAACTTCTTGCCCCCCAACCTTATCCATTTCTTCCCTAATGATATTTTCAATTTTCTTTAAAACTCTTAATCCAAGGGGCAAATAACTGTACACACCAGCCATTTCCTTGTGGACAAAACCAGCCCGAATAAGAAGCTCAGCATTCTTGGACACTTCGTCTGCAGGTGCTTCTTTCCTTGTTTTTGTAAAAAGTTTAGATTGTCTCATATCGCTCATCTTACCCGAAAAAAGTCTTTTGGTCAAAGGACAAAAATTCATTTCCAACTTTTCTATAAAATTTGCAAAAGGTCCCGCTTTCTGCTATATTATCCCTATGCAAAAAGTCAAAAACGCCAAAGAAAACGATTCTGTAGTGGAACAAATGTTCGCAGCTGGGGCTCATTATGGCTACAGTAAAACACGCCGACACCCTTCAGTTTCTTCGTATATATACACCACTAAGAACAAAGGTGACATTATAAACCTAGAAAAAACGAGTGCTCTCTTGGATGAAGCCGCTTTGTTTATAAAGAATCTCGGTGCTCAAAACAAAACCGTTCTTTTCGTGGGCACAAAGCCAGAGGCCAAAGTCGCAACAAAAAATATTGCTGAATCTTTAAACATGCCGTATGTTACTGAACGCTGGATAGGAGGCACCCTCTCTAACTTCACAGAAATCAAAAAGAGAATTTTAGAACTTGAAAACTACCAGAAGGATACTGCGACAGGCGGACTAGATAAATATACGAAAAAAGAAAGAGTGGTTATGGCGAAGAAAATGGAAAAACTGGCCAGATATTACACGGGCTTACTTGGTTTAAAAAAGGCCCCTGATGCATTGTTTGTCGTAGATGCTAAAAGTGAACACATTGCGGCAACAGAAGCCAGAAAATCAGGTATCCCAGTGATTGCTTTAGTTAATTCAGACTCTAATATCAAGGGTATAGATTACCCTATTGTAGCTAATGATTCAGGAATACCTTCTATTAAATTTTTTGCCGAAGCAATACGAGATGCTTATAAAGAAGGTCAAACAAGTGCACCTCTAAAAAAAGCTTAAAATATATGTCTATACAAATAACCACAGAACAAGTTAAGGAACTTCGTGATGCTACTGGTATTTCAGTAATGCAGTGTAAACGCGCCTTGGAAGAAGCTGAAGGTGACATGAATAAAGCACTGGCTATATTGAAAAAGACTAGCTCTGACATTGCGGAGAAGAAAGGTAGCCGAGAAGTTAAGGATGGCCGAGTCTCTATAAAGATGGATGGAGGCAAAGCTGTACTTGTCTCACTACATTGTGAAACTGATTTCGTTGCTAGAAATGAAGACTTCTCTACCCTGCTCACCAAACTTACAAATGAAGCCTTTCAAAACGGAGTAGAAAAAATGAAGACCTCTGCTAAAGATATGATTGATCCCGTAATACAAAAAACTGGTGAAAATATTATCTTAGGTGAGGCATTTGAAGTTTCAGGATCGGTTTTGGGAAATTACGTTCACAATAACAAAACAGGAGTTATTGTTTCTCTGGAAGGTGGCAATGCAGATCTAGCGAAAGATGTCGCTATGCACATTACTGCGATGAAACCAGAATACATGTCTAGAGAAGAAATCACAGAAGAGGTTAAGAAAACCATGGAGGAAATTTTCACCAAAGAAGTAGCTTCTATAGACAAGCCTGAAGATATAAAGAAAAAAATGCTAGATGGTAAAATAGCTACATATTTCAAAGAAAAAACTCTATTGGATCAAGTATTCATCAAAGATGGCGAGCTGACTGTAGGCAAACTTTTAGAGAAAAATAATGCTAAAATAAAGGAAGTGAAACGTTATTCAATTTAAAAACATGACTTTTATTCTCATACTATTCTTTGCATCACTTCTGTCTATAACCTTTATGATTGGAAGGAAGTTGTTGCTGTTGCAAAATGGACAAATTCTAGAAAGATCAGAATTTGTATTAAAAGCCCCAGTTTTAGAAGAATGGAAACATTCTACAATCAGGGGCGCAAGGAAACATAGTTATAATGCTTTGGTTGCAACTATAAGATTTTATTTTAGAGCTTCTAGCTTGATAAAAAATAGTTATCAAGGAATTAAAACAAAAATAAAGGATCTGGGAAGAAAAGAAACTGTGGAAAACGAGAAACGAGAAATTTCAAAATTTTTAAAAGTTATTTCTGAATACAAGCACAAGATTAGAAGAATTAAACAAAAAGTAAAAGAAGAAGAAAGTTTGTAATGTGTTAAGTATTGCCGCCTTAGCTCAGTTGGTAGAGCAACGCTTTTGTAAAGCGAAGGTCCTCGGTTCGAATCCGAGAGGCGGCTCCATAAAAACAATGCTCCCTACTTCAAATAAAGAATATTTCTATAATCTCACCAGTCTAAGGGGTATAGCGTCACTTTGGGTAGCCGTGGGGCATATATCTTGGACACTCCCAGCTACTAGTTTAGTGTTATTTTTCCCAATGATCCGACATGGATATTTAGCTGTTGATTTTTTCTTTATTCTAAGCGGTTTCGTCTTGGCCCATGCATATAAAATACACACAACAGAAAAGCTAGGTGATTATCTAACATTCTGTCGCGCTCGAATTACCCGCATTTTCCCTATTCATATATTTATATTAATTATATTAAGTATTTTATCTTATATTTTTTTATTGAAAGGGATAACACTGCCAGGAGTTTATAATGTTAAATCGTGGTTAGCGGAAATTTTTCTGATACAAATTATTCCTATTTTTGACAAATCTTACTTTTTCGCCTGGAACTACCCAGCTTGGACACTTGTCCTTGAGGTCTGGTGGTTCATTGTTATTGTTGGCTTTATCTCTGTAATAAATAAATATACCAAATCAGTTAATACGCATTTAGATGATACGCAAAAAAGAAAACTATTCCTGTTAGTCTCATTTGGGATTATGCTTAGTCTGGCTAGCATACTTATGTTTAACCAATCCTCTTCTTTTATTGATAGCCCAAATTTTTACAACTCAATCATTCGTTCTGGCTTTGAATTTATAGCAGGGTTGTTTTTATATAAAGCTTTTCTGATAAAACAGTTTAATTTAAAGAAAGATCATCTTTATTTTATTTATTTAGCTATCTTTGGTGGAATTAGCTTGTGGTTTTTCACAATACCTTCCTATATTATTGTTGCTTACTGGCTGCTTCTAATTCCTTTTATTCTCATTACCTCCCTAGACAAAAAAAGCGCACTAAATCATGTTTTAATTCACCCCACCTTGATATATCTAGGAAACATTTCTTATTCGCTATACATGATTCATGGACCAATAGAGCGAACCATAGCCGGAATTTATCCAAGACTTCAACCTTCAATTTTCAATATTTTGTTGATGTATTTCATATTTATAGGTAGTACTTTGCTCTTTGCAACTCTGTCTTATAAATACATAGAAAAACCTTTCATGCAATATTTCAAGAAAAGAAAAGCTGTGGTTTAATTTTTAACTTTTTCTGCAGGTTGAACTTTGTTCTTATCTACGGGAAGAACAACTCCTTGTAGCTTGAAAGATTCTTTAACTCTAGTTTCTAGGTCTTCCAAGGTTTGAAAACCAGTTAAGACGTCATCTTCTATTACTAGAGCTGGTAAGGCTGTGTCTTTTATTTTATATATTTGTAACATAGACTTAACGGCGGAGAGATCAGTGCTGTAGTCAAAAGAATACACTCGTAGCTCGGGGTATGTTGTACGTAGGGTTGATAACACCAAGCTTTGTTTTTGGCATAAACTACAGTTTTCAGCAGTGGTATAAAAATAAAGAATGAAAGCTGACTTTACCCCACAACGTGCAGAAATCTTTTTTGTCAAAAGATAATCTTTAATTTGTAGCAATGAATAATATTTCTTTAAATAAGAAACTTCTTCGGTGGCCCCTAAATTGTTTTGACTCCACTCCAGCTTGCTCCCCAATTCGCCTAGTTCATCTGAAAATACTGAGTCAGAAATGTTCTTACAGGAAAGTTCAGAAAGTAGGGAAAATTGTGTCTCCGAAGACAGAATATCTATGGATATCTTGTCTTGAATTGACTTAAGTTCGCCCAATTTCCTGTCACTGAAATAATTACTCAAATAGATCGCAGTAATGAATAGACCCATGGTCAACAGGAAGACAATTAAATATTTTTTCCAATCAATTTGATTTGAATTCATGTTTTTAATATATTATTCTAACGCCACCTTGGTTTTCTTTGTAAGAGAGTGTTGAAAACGGCTTTAATCACCCAAAATGGAGCAATTATGCTAAACACTGGGAAAAAATATAAAACATTCCAAGAGAAAGCTGTTTTTTCTTTGGTCATTTTTCTGCCAAAAATAATCGCAAATATTATTAAGAAATAAATAACAAAAACTAGGAATATAAAAGATTTTGTGTTTATAAAAAATGGATCAAGCCTAAAGTTGTGGACACTGAAGTTCAAGCCAATTGTTTGGATCTGAATAATTTTTAAATATAAAAAATATCCAATACTATAAACAATTCTACCGAAAAGAAAGCTAACGGATAGAATAGATATTACCCCCATTGGTAAAGCAAAAATAGCAAAATTCCCATATCTTTTCTTTAAAAAAATATGCCTGTAATCAATGGTGTTGTTGATAAATCCATAAATCCATCGTGATCTTTGTTTATAAAGTTTAGCAACTGTCCCCGGAGTATTGGTATAAACATACGCATCATTACAGTGCTCTATTTTATAATTATTCTTTTGCATTCTATATGCTATCTCCATGTCTTCTGTATTGTGGCCATGCCTATATGGACCAAGATCGTTAAAGACTTTTTTACGAAAAATGGTAAGAGGTCCTGGGGTAACATTTATCGCTCCGAAAAACCCCAACATTTTTTTAAAATAAATACCCATGTGATATTCGGCTTTCTGGGCATTTTGAATAACATTATTGGGATTATTTACAATTACCGAAGGAGCTACAGCCATGGTAGTAGGATCTTTCTCGAAATAACTCATAATTCGCACAAGCGATTCTGGATCTACAAAAGAATCCGCATCCAAGCATCCGAAAAAATCTGTTTTAGCCTTTTCTAGCGCAAGGTTGAGGGCTGTATGTTTCCCTCCATTCTTTTTGTAGAAAATCTTTATGTTTGAATATTTTGAAAATTTATTTATAACTTTTCGTGTATTGTCAGTAGATCCATCGTCAATGATGAGTATTTTAATTTTATCTTTTGGATAATTTAGGTTCAAAAGAGATTGCACAGTTTTGGCTACTGTCTTTTCTTCGTTCCAGCAAGGTATAGCAATAGTTACTTCTGGATAAAAATCAAGGCTAATATTACTATTTCTGGTAATTATTTTCTTTCTATTCTCTAGAAAAGTAACGAAAAAAAAGACCTGCACATAAACAGACAAAAAAACTGACACATAAAATATAATATCCCCTATTGAAGTCATAATATCATAGCTAATATAACACTTTCTATGTTAAATGTAAACTCAATACACTTATGCTTAAGTGTATTGATAATCCAAAAAACCCGTACGTAAGTAAGGGGTTTTTTGGATAATTTACAGAAAATTACATCTTTTCTTCCATTTTTCCTTCTTCAGCACAGCAAGCCATACATGCTTCTTTACATTTTTTACACTTACAGCCAAACATTTTTATAAGTGCAGAAAGTCCTACGAGCACATATACAAGCCCCTCTACCATTGGCCACTTACCTAAAAGCATATTTACTACGTTTATTTCACTCCCCATCAACAAACCGACACCAAACACACCCCAATTTAAACCTCCAACAATAAGTAGAACTCTACCTATCTTTGAACACATACACCCTCCCCAGCCACACTTACCATTTACATTACACATATTTTTTGTAGTCCTACTTACGTAGAACAGTTAATTTATTAAAAGGCCCCCGCCTGAACGACTATTCAGTCGGGCAGATTTATGTTAATGTTTGTATTATATCATATTAAAAATTTATGCTACAATAGGACATTACTAAATAATAATAAAAAATTATGGAAGAAAATAACCTTGAAAACAAACAACATAATACCAATAGCCAGAAACCTATAGTTGGAGCAATAATTATAGCTGGCGCATTAATAGCTGGAGCTATCTTATTAAGAGGTACTGCTCCACAACCAATAAACCCCACAAATGACCCAAACGACAGATCAGCTACAATGAATGTTAAAAAGGTTTCGGCTGATGAACACGTTTTGGGCAATATAGACGCCCCGGTTGTAATAGTCGAATACTCAGATACTGAATGCCCATTCTGCAAATCTTTCCACAACACTATGCACGAGGTTATATCCCAAAATGACAACAAAGTATCGTGGGTATTCAGACATTACCCTATACCTAGCCTCCACCCTAAAGCTTTCTATGAAGCAGAGGCCACAGAATGTGCCTGGGAACAAGGAGGTAATAATGCTTTTTGGCAATACATAGATGAAGTTTTCAAAAGAACAGAATCTAACAATAAACTTGAAGTTTCAGAGCTTCCTAAAATAGCACAAGCTATTGGACTAGATGTTGCTAAATTTAATTCCTGCCTTGATAGTGGAAAATATAAAGATAAAATACAGGCTAGTATAGATGAAAAAAATAAAAGTGGTCAAATTGGAACTCCATTTAACGTAATCATGACTAAAAAGGACATAACTACGAAGATGCGAAGTGATATAGAAAGTGCGATTGGTAGCCCTGGAGCTGTGTCATTTAGTTCTAATAATAAAAAGGTAATGAGCATGAATGGTGCCTTACCTACTGATATGGTAAATAAAATACTGGGAATCTTACTGAAGTAACACCTAATTTAAAAATCCCCCATACGGGGGATTTTTAAATTTAATCAAAGTAATTTTTAAGCCGTGAAATCTTTTCGTGTTGGCGAAGTTTTTCATGAACCTTAGCTTCAATTTGACGAATACGTTCACGGGTAACTCCAAACTCTTCCCCCACCCGCTCAAGAGTGTGTTGAATTCCATCTAATAACCCATAACGCATTTCTAGTATCTTTCTTTCTTTCGGATTTAATTCGTCTAGAACTTCGCGAATTTGGTCAGATAGAATTCTGCGAGAAGATTCTTGGTCTGGTCGTAAAATCTTATCATCTGGAATAAAATTCTCTAGTGTTGACTTATCGTCATCATCTCCAACTGGCTGCTCTAGTGATACTGTTTCCTGAGAGATATTTTCAATCACATGAATTTTTTCTACAGGAATACCCATCTCTGTAGCTATCTCTTCTGCTAATGGCTCTCGCCCTAAATCTTGAGAAAGTCTCCTGTGTACTTGTTTATATTTAGAAATTGTCTCCACCATGTGTACTGGAATGCGGATAGTTCGAGACTGATCTGCAAGTGCTCGAGTAATAGACTGACGAATCCACCATGTAGCGTAAGTTGAAAATTTATAACCCTTAGTCCAGTCAAATTTCTCCACTGCCTTAAAAAGCCCTAAATTCCCTTCCTGAATAAGGTCGAGAAGGGTGAGATTCGCACTTCTCCCCACATATTTCTTAGCAATAGAAACCACCAGACGTAAGTTTGCTCTAGCAAGTAAATTTTTGGCTTCAAGATCTCCGTGTTCAATTCTTTTAGCTAAATCCTTTTCGTCTCCGGCGTGAATAAGTGGATACTGCCCTATTTCTTTCAAATACATCTGAATGGAGTCATGCATAGACCCTTTATTCAAATCTTTATCATTTAAATCAAGATCTAAGTTCAACAAATTCCCACCTTCGAGCACATCAATACCCGCAATAGAGAACTTTTCGTATAGTTCGTCTAAAAACAAAATATTATTTTCTATATCTGGAAAAGTTTTTAGTATTTCGTCATAAGTAATGAAACCTCTTTTTCTCCCCTTTTCTATTAATTCATTAGAAATACGATTAAGGTTCTCTGCCTTTTTCTCACCAGAAGATAGTTTTTTTACTTTCTCCTTCTTGGCAACTTTTTTTGCAACCTTCTTTTGCTTTTTTAACTTTTTCGCTTTTTTTACCTTAACTTTTTTAGTCTTCGTCTTTTTTACAACCTTAGCTTTTTTCTTTAATTTTTTGTTTTTCTTTTTCATATATTATTTTTTCATTCGACTATTTTTAATATGCTCTTTTTTCTTATTTAATTCGTTAATTTCTTGTAAAACTCGTTTCCCTTTTTCTTCGTCAGGTTCTTTATTTAATTCTAGTAATTTTTTACTCAATTCTTCATTAATATGTTCTTCTTCAAGATTCAGGAACATCTCTTGGACACTCTTGTCTAAATTCTCGTTATTTGTATAAAATACTTCGGCTTCAAAAATAAGGTCTTGTTTTATGTCTTCATACTTTTTTACAACTTCTCCTAATTTATTAAAAATAGTTTCGAAATCTACCGTCGGTGTCTCTAGTGTCTTCTGCCAGAGAGCTATACCTAAGAGTTTACGCTCTATGTAATCCTTCCTGTATAATTTTTTCAAAGCTTCTCCTGCTTCTTTAATTTCTTCTTTTTCATATTTTAATTCTTCTTCAATCTTCTTTAAATCATCCTGTAAGGCATCAATAGAAATACCAGATTGGTCACTAATCTTTTTGAGAAAAAACATTTTTTCTATTGAGCTTTCAAGGGCATTAACGAAAGGCAGGATAACGCTTTTTATCTCTCTCCCCGCTTTACGCATATCCCCATTTACACTTTTTAAAACTTTATTTAATAGAAATTCTATTATATGCTTTGAATTCTTTATGGCTTCTCTCCAGGCATCTACTCCCGTCTTAACAATCAAATCGGCTGGGTCAACCCCATCCCCCATTTCTACAACCTTTACGTCCATCCCGAGAGAAAGAGCTATCTTCCCCGCTCGAATAGTCGCATTTGCCCCAGCTTTATCAGCATCAAAAGCAAGCACGAGGTTACTAGACAGACGCCGTATGAGCCCAAGGTTGCTGACAACCCGCTCTTTAGAAACTGTAGAATCAGATAGAGCTGTCCCAGAAGTAGCTACGGTATTCTTGTATCCAGCTTGGTGTGAAAGAATAAGATCCATCTGCCCTTCCACTAAAATAGAGAAATTATTTTTACGAATAGAATCTTTGGCTTTGTCTATTCCATAAAGTACTGCATTTTTGCTAAAAATAGGTGTTTCTGGGCTGTTTAAGTATTTTGCGGATTTATTATCTTCAACAAATAATCTTCCAGAAAAAGCTACTACCCTTCCGCTAGAGTCAGCAATAGGAAACATTATTCGCCCACGGAATCTATCGTACATAGCCTTGCCGGCATCTTCTGGCTTTTTTCCTAAGCCCGCACGTTCGATTTCTTTTTCAGAAAAGTTTTTAGATTTTAAGTAGTCGTAAAGTTTACGCCAATCCAGTATTGCAAAGCCAATTCTGAAATCTTTGATACTTTTTTCATTTAATCCACGAGATTTCAAATAATTCAATGCTTCAGCATTAGTTGTTAAATTATTTTCAAAATATTGCGTCGATTCTTCCATCACCCTGTAAATCTTCTCTTTCTCGCTTTCGGCCTCTTTCATCGCAGGTGTATAAGTTTCAAGAGGTACTCCTGCTCTATCAGCGAGAAGCTTCAATGCACCCTTGAAGTCCAGGCCTTCAAATTCTTCCACGAAAGTAAAGATGTCCCCGGAAGCCCCGCAACCAAAACAATAATATGTTCCCCTGTCTGTAGAAATAAAGAAAGATGGTGTCTTCTCGTTGTGAAAAGGACACCGAGCCTTCAGGTTCGCGCCCGCTCTTTCTAACTTTATATAAGAAGAGACTACTTCTTCAATTGATAGCCTCTCCTTAATTTTAGTAACGGGAGAGTTCATAAATAATTTTATTCCTCTTTAACAGAAACAACTTTACCCTTAAATCCAGTTCCTGCTGGAATTAATCGTCCGATGATGACGTTTTCTTTCAAGCCTCGGAGTGAGTCTACTCCACCCTTGATAGCATTCTCGATTAAGACACGGTTAGTATTTTGGAATGAAGCCGCAGAGAGCCAGCTCTTGGTGCGGAGAGAAACTTCAGTAATACCAAGTACCACTATTTCTGCTGTAGCTTTTTTCCCATTTATGTCTTCCACTCTTACGTTTTCTTCAATGAAAGCCGTATTTTCAACGATATCTCCAGCTGAAAAATTCGTCTCTCCGGCATCTTTAATCTTTCGGCGAGAGAACATCTGACGAATAATTATCTCTGTATGCTTTCTAGAGATGGACGCACTCTGTAATTCGTAAACTTTATTTATTTCACCGATAATATATTCTTCAACTAATTCCTTACTTCCTAGTTTAAACATTTCGGCAATATCAGCAGAACCGTCAGTCAATAGTTGTCCTTTCTTTACAGAATCCCCTGCTTTGACGATAGGTGTTCTGCGGAAAGCGACAATGTATTCCATTTCGTTTTTCTTGCCGTCTTCTTTTGAATCGGACAAGACCTTAATTACTTTTTCTTTTCCGTCCTTAGCAGTAATAGATAGGACTTCTCCATCTGTTTCAGAAATTATAGCTGGGTTCTTTGGAATTCTTCGTTCGAAGATTTCCTCAACACGAGGAAGACCTGTGGTGATGTCTGTTCCGGCGACACCTCCAGCGTGGAAAGTACGAAGAGTAAGCTGAGTTCCAGGCTCACCGATAGCTTGCGCTGCGATAATACCTACTGCTTCACCTGGTTCTACAAGTCTATTTCTTCCTAGATCAAGACCATAACACATGACACAAAGTCCGTGTACTGTTTTACAAGTAAGTGGTGAGCGAACGAATACTTCCGCGAATCCTGCTCCTTCAATGTTGTACGCTTCTTCTTTAGTAACTAAAAATCCTCTCTTGTACAACACTTTCCCGCTTGAATCTTTCAAGTCGGAAGCTAAGACACGTCCGCGAATGTTTTTAGAAAGTGGAATTTCAATTCCTGAGATATTTTCTCGAGAAACAATCTTGCCCTCTTTGGTACCGCAGTCTTCTTCGGTGATCACCACGTCTTGAGCCACATCTACAAGTCTTCGAGTCAAATATCCAGCTTTAGCAGTGTTAAGCGCTGTGTCAGATGCACCTTTACGAGCTCCGTGAGTAATAACGAAGTATTCAATTGGAGATAATCCTTCTAAATAACAAGGAATAATTGGAAATTCCAAAATTTTACCCTGGTTATTTTGGATAAGACCGATCATCCCTGTCATCTGAGTCAAGGAAGTCATGTTTCCTCTCGCCTTAGAAGTAAACAAGTCATAAGTTGAACCTTTTTTATCAAGTGTATTTGGTAAAACTTTTTCCAAATTCTTTTTAGTTTGAGTCCAAATTTCAATAATCTTTTGGTATTTTTCCTCTTCAGAGAGCAACCCATCGCTCCATTGAGCGATAATTTCTTCTTCTAGTTTTTTCCCTTGTGCAATAATCTTCGGTTTCTCTGGAGAAAGAGAAACATTATCTAATCCCCAAGTAGTGCCAGAAACAGTAGAGTATTTAAAACCGAATTCTTTTATCTTGTCTAGTATCGGTGGCGTGTTATCTACTCCCGAGTGAACAATAATTTCATCAAGAAGTGAAGACAACCTGTCTTGGTTCATTTCATCATTTACATAAGCAAAGTCATTTGGCAGTATACTATTGAATAAAAGTTTTCCGACAGAAGTTTCGAAAATTCCTCCGTCAAACTTTCTATATTTATGGGAGTCAGTAGCTAACACTTTTATTTTAGCGCGCAAAGAGACAACGCCGTAATCGTAAGCCGTGATAGCTGTATTAGGACTAGAGAAATATTTCCCTTCACCTACCTCTCCGTCGACAGATTTAGTCATCCAATAACTTCCAAGCACCATATCCATTTTAGGATTAACAATAGGATCTCCGTTCTGTGGTTTAAGCAAATTTTTATTAGATGCCATCAAGTCTCTAGCTTCTGCTTGAGCTTCTTCTAGAAGTGGCACATACACCGCCATCTGGTCTCCGTCGAAGTCAGCGTTAAAGGCCTGACACACAAGAGGATGCACTTGAATAGCGTTGCCTTCGATCAATATCGGATTGAAAGCCTGAATACCCAGGCGGTGCAAAGTCGGTGCGCGGTTTAAGAGCACATATTTACCTTGGATAACTTCTTCGAGCATTGCCCAGACTTCACTAGTACGTTCTTCAATTAATTTATTTGCTCCACGAATGTTGAAGGCAAGCTCAGCCTGCAGAATCTTAGAGATAACGAATGGACGGAAAAGCTCCAGAGCCATATGCTTCGGAAGTCCACATTGATTAAGTTTCAACTGTGGACCGACAACAATAACTGAACGCCCAGAGTAATCCACGCGTTTACCGAGCAAATTTTGACGGAAAAGACCTTGTTTGGACTTCAAGTTATCAGAAAGAGACTTGAGCGGGCGTTTCTGAGACTGGCTCATTGCTGCAGAATCATTTTGTTTCGCGATAGAGTTGTCTATAAGCGCATCCACGGCTTCTTGAATAATTCTTTTTTCGTTTCTAAGAATAACGTCAGGAGCATTTATCTCTTTTAATTTCTTTAAACGATTGTTTCTATTTATAACTCGACGATACAAATCATTCAAGTCAGAAGTCGCGTGCCTTCCCCCGTCAAGCGCCACCATCGGGCGAAGAACTGGAGGAATAACTGGGATAACAGTGAGGAACATCCATTCTGGGCGAATACCTGCATAAGTCATGGCACGAATTAATGAAAGCCTTTTCTGCAACTTTTCCTTTTCAGCTGCGCTCGCTTTTTCAAGCATCTTTTCGGTAAGATTTTTGAGTTTGTTTAAATCAAGATTTTTGAAAATAGAATAGATAGCTTCTGCCCCTATGTTTGCTTCAAAGCATGTACCGTATTTAAGAGAATAATGATGGAATGAAATTTCGTTTAACACTTTTCCTTCATAAATTTCTCCAATTTCTTTCTTAGTAACTGAAAGCAAATTTTTCAATTTCTCTCGAGTATCATCATCAGCAGAATTCTTTAATTTCGTTTTATATTCCTTGTCTAGCCCAGAAAGAATGGATTCTTTTTCTTCTTCGTGAACTTTAGTGATTATGTATCCAGCGAAGTATATAACCTTCTCGAGATCGGACACAGAAATATTTAATAAGATACTCATTCTAGAAGGAACTCCACGTAAAAACCAAATATGAGACACAGGTGTAGAGAGTTCTATGTGTCCCATTCTCTCCCTGCGAACTATAGAACGGGTAACTTCAACTCCGCATTTTTCACAAATAATATCTTTATAACGAATTCGGCGATATTTCCCGCAGTAACATTCGTAGTCTTTTTCAGGTCCAAATATTTTTTCATCAAAAAGACCTCCGCGTTCACTTCGGCCAGTACGATAATTTATCGTTTCTGGTTTAGTGACTTCACCAAAGGACCACTCCTTGATTTGATCTGGAGATGCCAGTCTTAATGCAATACTGTCAAATTCTGTTGTATTTAATGTTTTCATATGTTTTATTCGTTATTTGCTCCTTTTTTTAAATCGACATCAAGCGCTAGACCTCGCAAATAATTTAGAAGAACATTAAACGATGCTGGTGAATTTGGTGGTCTGATGGTTTCATTTTTAATAATGGAATCAAAAGTAGCTGATCTTCCGAGAATATCGTCAGATTTAATAGTAAGCATTTCACGGAGAGTATAAGCTGCCCCGTAACCTTCAAGTGCCCAGACTTCCATTTCTCCGAATCTCTGGCCTCCACCCTGAGCTTTACCTCCGAGCGGTTGCTGAGTGATAAGTGAGTAAGGACCAATAGAACGCATATGAATCTTGTCTTCCACCATGTGGTGCAATTTGAGCATATACATATAACCTACGGCTATATCTTGCTGGAAAGCTTCTCCGGTGCGACCGTCGAAAAGTTTAAGTTTGCCGTTTTCTGGTAACCCCGCTTTCACTAATTCTTCTCTGATTTCTTCATGTTTTGCTCCTAAGAATGGAGGGACGATAGCCTGATAACCCAGACTATTTGCCGCCATACCGAGATGCATTTCTAAAATTTGTCCCAAGTTCATACGAGAAGGCACGCCGAGTGGTGACAATATAATGTCTACTGGTGTTCCATCTGCGGTATAAGGCATATCTTCTTCTGGAAGAATCATAGAGATAACGCCTTTGTTTCCGTGTCGTCCTGAGAGCTTATCTCCGACAGAAATATTTCTAATCTGAGCAACTTCTATAACAATCTTTTTTATGATTCCTGCTTCAAGGGTGTGGCCTAAGTCACGAGAGAAAATCTTTACTCCGATGATGCGTCCACGTTTACCGTGTTCCATACGAAGTGATGTATCTTTCACATCACGTGCTTTTTCAGCGAATATTGAACGAAGCAATCTTTCTTCTGGGGTAAGCTCTGTCTCACCTTTTGGTGTAATTTTACCAACCAAAATATCGTTTTCGCGAACTTCAGCTCCGATGCGCACGATTCCATCTTCATCCAAATCTTTTAATTTTAATTCTCCGACATTAGGAATATCTCGAGTTGTAATTTCAGGCCCAAGCTTAGTATCACGAACTACAGCTGTAAATTCTTCCACATAAACACTGGTAAATTTACTTTGTTTGACTAATCTTTCAGAAATAATAATCGCGTCTTCGTATGTAGACCCAGACCATGACAAAAAGGCCAAGAAAATATTCTGACCTAGAGAAATCTGCCCATTAACGGTACTAGAAGTATCTGCAAGCACATCTCCCTTCTTTATCTTATCTCCGACGTTCACAAGCGGACGCTGATGAAAAACTGCAAAGTTGTTGTTTCGTAAGAAGTTAATTAACGGATAAGTTTTTTCATGTTTTTCGTCTTTCCCTTTGACCACTATTTTCTTGGCATCTAGGTAAGATACAACTCCGTCCTCGAGCGCAATTATGAGTCTGCCTGAATCTCGAGACGCTAATTCTTCTATGCCTGTCGCAACTAGTGGCATCTCTGGAAGCACGCAAGGCACAGCTTGCTTCTGCATGTTACTACCCATGAGTGCACGGTTCGCATTGTTGTGTTCCAAAAACGGAATCATGGATGTAGCGATAGAGAAAGCTTGGTTCGGAGCAACGTCAATGAAGTCCACTTGGTCGCGAGCGACCATTCCGGGTTCTGTTTTAATTCTAGCTTCTACTTTATCTTTAGTGATTTTTCCTTCTTCGTCATAAGGAATACCCGCATGCGCAATGTTGTACTTTTCTTCTTCTAGTGCATTTAAGTAAACTATTTCGGAAGTGATTTTGCCATTTTTTACTTTTGCATAAGGAGTTTCAATAATTCCGAAATCATTTATTTTTGCGTAAGTGGAAAGGTGTAAAATAAGTCCGATGTTTGGACCTTCAGGAGTATGAATAGGACACACGCGTCCGTAGTGCGAAGGGTGCACGTCACGAACTTCGAGCCCTGCTCGTTCACGAGTTAGTCCTCCGGGCCCAAGCGCCGAGAGTGTGCGTAGGTGTTCTATCTCGTAGAGAACATTTTCCTGCGCCATAAATTGTGAAAGTTGGTTCGTAGTGAAAAATTCTTTAATTCTAGCCTGGAGTGGACGCTGGTTTATGATAGCTATCGGCATAGCTGTATCTACATCAATAATAGACATTCGGTCTTGAATGTTTCTTTTGATTTGCATCATACCTGTACGAATCTTTTGCTGTAAAATTTCTCCAACGAAACGTACTCGTCTTTGACCTAGGTGATCTATGTCGTCTGCTTTCGCTAGGGGGGTGTTGTTTAAAGATACAATGTGTGAAATAACCGTCACCAAGTCTTCTTTAGAAATAACTCGGCGAGCCATTTCTGTTTCTCCCATGTCTTTATTAAATCTTTGATTAAATCGGAAGCGTCCGACAGGAGAGAGATCGTATCTCTCGGGGGTAAATAAAGAATTAATAAATTCTTTAGCATTGTCTGCTGTCGCCATGTCCCCGTCTCGGAGACGTTTATATATTTCTATGTAGGCGTCGTTCAAACTCTTAACCCCGTCCTTAGCTAAAGAGTTTTTAATAGTTTCTTGGATTGCTGGATTACCCTTAAATGCTTCTATGATCATCTCGTTCGTCTCATAACCCATAGCTCGAAGAAGCGCCGTCGCTGGGAACTTTCTTTTCTTGTCTATTCTTATGTATATACCCCCGTCTGCTTCAGACTCTATCTCAATCCATACTCCGCGAGCTGGGATAACCTTCGCTCCGAAATATCGTGTACCTTTAGTTTCAGATTCGGTAAAGAAAACTCCGAAGCTTCGTGCAAGCTGAGGCACAATGACGCGCTCTACGCCGTTTATGATAAATGTCCCGTGTGGAGTCATGAGAGGAAGCTCAGACATGAATATCTCCTGTTCTTTCACGGTGCCAAGAATTTTATTCGTCAATTTTACTCGCGCCTTTAGTAGCCCTTGGTAAGAGAGTTTATTTATTTTAGAATTATTTTCGTCAGTCTTGGATTCACCTAAAGAAAAAGAGGTGAATTCCAATTGAAACTTTTTACCAGAGTAGTCTATGATCGGAGAGAATTCTTTAAAGACTTCCCCAATGCCCGTCTCGATGAGCCATTTGAAACTTTTGACTTGGGCTTCTATTAAATTAGGAAACTCTACAAGAGGCTTCTTGTATCTGCCAAAATACTTCTTAGGACGAGCGTGTGCTTTTTGCATATTGATTGAGCCCTAGATAGCAACCAGAAGAAACAAAAACAAAAGAAAAACAGACGAAAAATGCTTTTCTTTAGCTTCTTTTTACTTCTTATTAACTAACGTCGGATATACTTATTAATAAACACCTATTAATAAAACGAGGATTGCATCCGATACTCAATCAATGAATCTCAAATAGCCTACTCTATTTCCCTCCTTTTGTCAAATATTTTCTGTGGATATTATCTCCTTTTCCACTCGTCTATCTTTTTATGGTTGCCGGAGAGTAAAACTTTAGGCACTTTGTAATTTTTATTCTTGTATTTTAAAATTTCTGGACGAGTATAGACTTCACTACTGGAGACTCGTTCTTCTTCTAGGGATTCGTATTTACCGAGGACCCCTTTAACCTGACGAGAAATGGAGTCAATTAAAATCATCGCAGGAAGCTCCCCACCCGTGAGCACATAATCCCCCACAGAAAACTTTTTAGTTTTCAAAATCTTATCTATTCGGGCGTCTATGCCTTCATACCTGCCACAAATTAAAATTAGGTCAGTGTATTTTTTAGAAAGTATTTTAGCAGAAGAAGTAGTAAATTTTGGTGCCGTCGGAATAAAATTGATAATAAGAAGTTTTTTACTTTTAATTTTTTTCAATACAGCTTCTACTGCTTTCAGTATCGGTTCAGCACGCATCACCATACCTGGTCCCCCGCCATAAGGCTTGTCGTCTACTGGTTTGTAATTATTCTTCGGTGCTTTGATAAAATCTCTTGGATTGTAGAATTTTACATCAATTAATTGATTCTTAATTCCGCGCCCAATAATAGACTCTTTCAGATAAGAATCGAACACCTCGGGGAAAATTGTAATTATATGAAAACGCATATTTGGCATTATATAACAAAAAGAGCGAATACAAAGGTTTTCGCAATGGGAGGCTACTGTATTGCCCATCAGAAAACTTTTGTATTCGCTCTTTAAAGAAACTAGATTCCTTTCAATTCATCCATTGCTTCATCTACAGTCTTTAGTGTAGAAGGTGCAGCGCCGAGGCCACTACCTGTAGCATTCATGTGTGGGATGGATTCTCGCTCTGGTCGCATGCTTCCTGCTGGTTCGTTGATCTTCAAGTTAACGCGAGCGTTATTCTTCATACCGATAATGCGGAGCAAAGTGCGGATAGCTTTCGCGGTGTTCCCCATTCTACCGATGATCTTGCCCATGTCGGCAGGATTTACAGTAAGGGTAATAAGTACGCCCATTTCGTCCACAGTCCTTTCTATTTTTACATCATTCGGATTATCTACGAGAGCCTTCACTACATACTCTAGAAATATCTTATCTGCTTCTTCCATATTAATTTAAAATTATCTTCTTGTAAATTTGCAGTGTTACGACAGCTACTGCTATGCATCAATTATACCGAATTACTTTTTAGCTTTCAACTCTTTTCTCTTTACTGTAGGCTTCTTCTTCGGCAAGACATTTATTTTCTTACCTGCTATGACCTTGTCGTGCACTAAGAAATTGTGCATCGTATCAGAAGGCTTCGCGCCTTTACTCATCCAGTACTTTATCCTGTCCACATTTAAATTTTTCTCTCCTGCCTTTGGGTTATAAGTACCCAAAATTTCTAAAAACTTTCCGCTCTTGGTGCTGTTTTTAGAATCAGTCAAAACTGCCCGAAAAGATGGGTCGTTCTTCCTGCCTATTCTCTGTAATCTTATTTTTAACATGGTCTTAGCTTAACACAAATTATTTAAAAGGCAAACGAGAAATCTCTAGTTATCTTTTTTAATTTACTCTATACCTCTCACTCTCGCCGGTCCCTCCTCTCCTTACAGAATATCTTTCACTTGTATCATGTCTTTCGCGAGCGAAATATCTGTCGTCTGCATAGTATCTATCGTCGGCGTTATAGTAATTGTTTACTCCATACATATCTCCTCCGATATTGTATTGTGTGGTGCCCACGGACACATTCTGGTTTGTTAGAAAATATTCATTCACTCCGATGGTATTATATCCACTATAATATGTATTCCCTCCGTAATAACCACCATTGGTATTAAATTCCACTCCAGTGACATTTAGCCTGCCGGTATTTACCAAGATAGGTTGATTCGCTGGGAAATAATTATTAGTACCCATAGAGTCCCCTACATAGTAAGGATCGTTGGTGCCGTATCCGAAAGAGTATCCGTAATAATACGGGTAGCAAGTGTAGCAAGCTGCTGCAGACTTGGCGTATCCAAATAAAAGGAAAAATATACTTATTAAAATAAACCCTAAGGCTTTCTTTGACATTGCTCCAAACTACCATACTTTAGCATTTTGTCAATGTTGGTATAGAAAAATGAAAATGAAAAGGCGTCGTGCGATTGCGACGACGCCTTGGGACGAAAACATCCCCTTCGATGTGATGCCTACTTCACCTTGTGTTCCGTGTATGCTACGACGGTGTTGGTGTAGCCGCCGATCGGTCGCGGCGGAGGCGGTGGATACGTGTTGTAGTATCCGTATCCTGTCCCCGGCATGAGGCAGAGCCCACATGCCGGCTTGTTCGCCTCCGCCTTGGCCGCTGCTTCGGCGGTGGCTTTTGCGCGGTCGGCTTCGAGACGTCTTGCCTCGAGACAGAATTCCGCTGCCGCCGTCGGAGTCAGTGTTGCGTCAATGGCCGCCTTGAGGCAGGTGGTCACGTCAGCGAAGAGAACCGTCTGCGGAGCGGCCTGCTCCGCGAGCTTCACGCCGGTGGTGGCGCAGGCGGTGGCCAACACGGCCACCAGGATGACGATGAGCTTCTTCATTTGTCAATTCTCCTTTTGAGCAGGTGCTTAAATGGCCACCTCGCTCTTCTGTGGTATAGTATAGCACATTTTGGGGTGCTTGTCAACCACTATTTTGCCCCATATTTGCTATATTAAATACAATGAAACAACACACTAATAAGCTAAGGGGCACTATCTCCATCTCGGCCAAAGGCACAGGATATGTGGCTCTTGGAGACAGTAAAAATAAGGGGCAAGACCCAGAAATTGACTTCAAGCACTTGAACACCGCTATGCATGGCGACACGGTGGAGATACTCCTCCATCCGAAGGGAAAAGGTAGGCAGACAGCTGAAGTGACGAAAATAATTTCTCGCGCCAAGATGCGTTTCGCTGGGATTCTAGAATTAGAGAAATCTATTTTCTTTTTGAAGCCAGATGATACGAAAATGTATACGGATATTTTAATTCCAAAAGAATTTCTAAATGGAGCAAAGGTTGGGCAGAAGGTTTTCGCAGAAATCACATCTTGGAAAGAAAGAGAGAAAGCTCCTTTAGGAAAAGTGGTTAAAGTTTTAGGCTACCCTGGAGACAATGACACCGAAATGCACGCCATAGCTATGGAAAAAGGTTTTGATTCCGAACTTCCAAATAAAGTAGAAGAAGAAGCGAGAAAAATTAAACACGAAGGCATAAGAGAGAGCGATTATGCTGGGCGTAAAGATTTCCGTAAAGTTTTAACCTTTACTATTGACCCTTCAGATGCAAAGGATTTCGATGATGCAATATCTTTTAAAGAAATAGGAAAAGAAGAATACGAGGTAGGCATCCACATAGCTGACGTTTCGCATTATGTGAAAGTCAGCAGTGCCTTAGACGTGGAAGCTCGCGAACGAGGCACTTCAGTATATCTAGTAGACAGAACCATCCCCATGCTTCCAGAAATTCTTTCGAATGACTTATGCAGTCTAGTGCCCAACAAAGACCGGCTGACCATGAGCGCTGTGTTCGTAATAGATAAAAATGCCAAAGTTAAAAGCGCTTGGTTCGGTCGGACAGTGATTCATTCTCAAAAAAGGTTTACTTATGAAGAAGCGGAGCTTTCTATAAAAAAACCAGGCACTCCCCTACACCATGAGCTTGCTATCTTAAACAATTTAGCTAAAAAATTAACTAAAGAAAGATTTGCCAAAGGCGCAATATCTCTAGATCAAGAAGAAGTAAAGTTCGTCTTAGACAAAAACGGCACCCCAATAAAAGTTATCAAAAAAGAACGTGGCGACTCCAACAAACTTATTGAAGAATTTATGTTGTTAGCCAATAAAAAAGTAGCTGAGATTTTATCTCCGACCCGCCCGAACGGCCGAGGCCACTCGGTCGGGCAGGAAAAAGGGAAAGAAGAGAGTGTTTCAATTTATCGTGTTCATGACCTGCCCAGTAAAGAAAAGATGACTGACTTAGCATTCTTCTTGCGTAGTTTGGGGCACAAGGTAACTCTTCGGGATGGAGTCATTCCTACATTTGAAATAAATAAACTTCTAGAGAATTTAGCGGGAAAAGCGGAAGAAGATACAGTCAACCGCGCGGTGATAAGGTCTATGGCTAAAGCCATCTATTCTACAAAAAATATCGGGCATTATGGACTCGCTTTCGAACATTACACTCACTTCACTTCCCCTATCAGGCGCTACCCCGACATAATCATCCACAGGCTCCTCGCAAATCACCTCGTGGGGAAAAAAGTAGCTCAAGCAAAGTTATTTGAATATGAAAAAATGTCTGAAGTCGCCTCAGAGCAAGAGAAACGCGCATCCGACGCCGAGCGTGCATCTATCAAATACAAACAAGTAGAATATATGTCTAAGCGTATGGGTGAAAAATTTAGTGGAGTAATTAGTGGAATGACAGAATGGGGTATGTATGTAGAAGAAGTAGAGACGAAGTGTGAAGGCCTAGTAAGAATGCGAGATATGAATGATGATTTCTATGTCTTCAATGAAAAGAAACTAGAACTAGTCGGGCAAAAGAAAAAAAAAAGATACAGACTAGGTGATAAAGTAAAAATAAAAGTAAAAGGTGTAGACTTAGAGAGAAAAACTATTGATTACGTTTTAATATGAGTCCCGTTAGAAGTTCAACTATCGAGACTAATAAAATAAATTATAAATTATTAAAACTTCTAACGGGATGAGTCCTATTCAAAAAAGAAAAAAAATAAATGTAATACTGTGGACCACATTTTCAATATTAATTGGAGTATTTTTTACATCGTCAGTATTTTCTGCCCTTAATATTAACGACTTCCGGCAATCATCAAACAATCTCGCTTCAGTAGTTCAGCTTATTCCTAAAGACCGCGAAGAGATAAAATCTCAATATTTTTATGTCAATAAAGACACGAACGGCGGACCGAAGGTCTCCGCGAAAGCATATCTTGTCGGAGATTTGAATACTGGTGAAGTCATTCTCTCAAAAAATCAAGAAGTGGCCTTCCCTATCGCTTCGGTCTCCAAGCTGATGACAGCTCTAGTAGCCACAGAAATAACCAACGCAGATGACACAGTACAAGTCAGCAAAAAAGCTCTAGCTACCTCTGGCTCCAATGGAGAATTAAAACTTGGGGAAAAAATAAAAACTACCGACCTGCTCTACCCGCTCCTTTTAGAATCTAGCAACGACGCGGCTGAAGCCATCGCCGAACATTTCGGTAGAGATTCCTTTATTTCAAAAATGAATGAGGTGGCAGAGATTCTAAAAATGCCAAACACTTCATTTGCCGATCCGAGCGGACTTTCTATAAACAATAAATCTACTGTCTCTGATATTTTTAAATTAACCGGATACTTAACGAAAGAAAAACCAGACCTAGTGGGCATTACCACAAAAAGAAGCTACACAAACAAAAAGCACAGCTGGTCCAACATCAGCCAATTTTTAGGCCAAGACGGATACACAGGAGGTAAAAGTGGCTACACCGACCCTGCCAAGCAAACAGTAGTATCTCTTTTCAATCTTCCTCTTAGTGAAACTGGCACTCGCCCTATAGCCATCACCCTACTTCAGAGTACTGATAGGAAGAAAGATGTGGAATCAATTGTAAAATATTTAAAAAAATATATTTATTATGGAGGGAAAGCTGACGCTAACACCGACTGGGTTAAAGAAAAAGTTGGTCTACCAGAAATAAAAGATCCATCTTTCGTAATGCTAGCTTTCGGTGGAGACATAATGCTCGACCGTGGCGTGAGGTCTTCGGTGGTAAAAAATTTCAACAATGATTACTCAGCTATCTTTGAAAAAGTAGATATATTTAAAAAGTCAGACATCGCTTTCGCCAATTTAGAGGGCACCGCGTCAGATCAAGGAGTTGACCAGAAAAATTTATATTCATTTAGAATGGACCCCGGCGTAATCCCCGCGCTCAAAGGGGCCGGAGTGGGTGTTTTATCTCTTGCGAATAATCACGTGGGAGACTGGGGGCGCACTGCATACGTTGACACTCTAGGGCGCTTGAAAGAAAATGAAATACATTATACTGGCGGAGGCTATAACCGCGCTGAGGCTGAGACTCCAGTCATCATAGAAAAATATGGGATGAAAATAGGTTACCTTGGGTTTTCTGACGTCGGCCCTTCGTGGATGGAAGCCGGAGAAGAAAAAGCAGGTGTACTCCTCGCTAGCAACCCTCGTTTTAATGAGATAGTTCAAAATGCTGCAAAGCAAGTAGATTATCTCGTCGTTTCTTTCCATTTCGGCGATGAATATAAACCAAGGCACAATGCTCGTCAGGAATATCTCGCCCATAAAGCCGTGGATGCGGGGGCAAAAATAGTTATCGGACATCATCCGCACGTAGTTGAAGATACAGAAGTATACAGCAGGAAAGATTGCACTCAAAGTTCGTGCGCGAGTTTCATTGCCTACTCTCTCGGGAACTTTGTGTTTGACCAATCATGGAGTAAAGCTACGATGCAAGGTATGCTTCTAGAAATAAAGTTAAACCGCGACGGCTCTATATCAGTAAAGAAAAATCAAACCCAACTTAACTCTGTTTTCCAACTAAATAAAATAATCCCTGCCAAAGAGGAAAAATTAAAACTTCCTTAATCTATCATATATAATATACTAAGAAATCTACGCCATGGCGTAGATCAGTCCCTAGGGACTTCCCTAGTGATTGGTATATACCAATTAGAAAAGCCCCGCAAGAGTTCTTTTCCTTGCAGGGCTCGATACAACGAACCCTTTTAAGGTTCGTGTTTTACTAACACGATTTTAAAGAACCCACCAGCCCCACCCCGCCGACTTCGCTGTCGTCGACGGGGTTGTGCTAACCAGGATTACCGAACGCTCTTCCGCAGACGCTCCGCAACTTCCATGCTGATCTGGAGATGCTTGCTCGTGCTAGTCATCTCCGAGAAGAACTGGAACGCGAGAGTCGGGCCGAGAAGGCTCTCGGCTTCAGCGGACATGAGAACTCCTTCCTCGTTCGCCCGGTTCTTGGCTTCGGCGATAACACACTCACGCGTGTTATCGCCGAAGAACTCGGGGTGGTCTTGGCAAAACTGCTCGAGATGCTCAATTACGAACACGGTAACCTCCTCCTTGTGCATTTTTGATTGACAGCCCCAGGCCGCTCACGCCCGGCACATGAAAGACCAGCATTCGGGGCACCACCCGTCCCCCTCCTTCTGGTGTGCCCGACGTACCGGCTTGCTCGGCCGAAGCAGATTCGACTTGGTGGTCCCGCTGGGGCCCTTGGGAAGGCCAGCGCGTCGCGCTGCCTTCCAACGTTCGTGGTACCGGCGGGCTCTGGCCCGCTTGATCTTTGCTCGATAATTCATATCGAGTCCTCCTTCAAGTATTTTCTAACATTAAATATTACTATTGTCCAGATATAGGATTCTTGCGAATCCCTAGGGACTTCCCTAGGGATATCCCCAGGGATTGGTATATACTTACATGTATGAGTCCCGTTAGAAATAGGAAATCTTTAGATTTCCGTCAAGCTAACAGGATTTATTTATTAGCTTAATTTCTAACGGGATGAGAAAAATAAAAGATGCAAAAATTAGAAATCTACAGCAGTCGGGCGGGTCATATTATTTGACTCTGCCGATCGAAGTCGTGCGAGCACTCGGCTGGAAAGAACGGCAGAAGCTCGTGGTCACTAAAATCCAAGGTGGCGTGCAGGTTAAAGATTGGAAGAAATAAAATGAGAAAGCCCGCGGGGTAGCGTATAGTACGCGGACTCCTCACACGGGCTCACTGCTACTACTGATCGAAAATGCCAGAGAAAACAGCGTTGTAGGCGGGCTGGATACTTCGCCTTTTAAACTCGAGCGCCGCGACCACATCCATGTGGTCGCGGAGTCCCAGTTCCAGGCATCGCTCCCGCCAGGCGACGGCAATCTCATCGTGGTTGTTGTTGATGGTGGTCCTAAGTATCAGATTGGCCACCAGTTCGACCTGGGGAATGCACATCTCGCTTATCGTCTCGAGGATCGTCTCCTCAAAGGGGCGACTTCGCATCGTTTCTCCTTCCTGCTACCCAAGGTAAAGATTAACACTCTATTTCTATTTAGCAATCTGGGTGGCTTCTTCGAACTTCACAGAGAGAAGTTTGGAAGCACCGTCGCCACCTATGGTGACGCCGTAGAGCACTCCAGCTCGAGACATCGTCTCTCTGTTGTGAGTAACCACGATGAGTTGAGATTGCTTAGAGAGTTTTTCTAGCATATCTCCATATTTTCGAGAATTGGCTTCATCGAGTGCGGCATCTGTCTCATCAAGAACTAGAAATGGCGGCGGATTGACTTGAGACATAGCGAAGAGAAGCGCGATGGATGTAAGGGATCTTTCTCCTCCCGAAAACGCATGTAAATCTTTGACTTTTTTGTGAGGCAAGGACACATTTATCTCTATCCCCTGTTCGAAAACTATTTCTTCGTCGTCTTCAAATTCAAACTCCTCGTCTTCAAATTTTCCCGACGCATCAGGTCGGGATCCCGACCCCGCAGGGCGTCGGGACTTTTTATTTTCTACGACAATTGAAAGCGCTCCGTGCCCCCCGCCGAACATCAGTGAGAAAAATTCTTGAAATTCCACATTTATTTTCTTGACCCCTTCTTTAAATTCTAAATCTATCTTTTCTTTCAGATCTACAATAAGTTTTTCTAAAGATTCTATGCTCTTCTCTAAGTCTTCAAGCTCCTTGGCTAAGAATTGATCTCGCTCAGAAACTTGTTCAAATTCTTTCATCAATTCCGCCCCATTGCCCATGCCTGCATCTTCAAGCTTTATCTTTATACGTTCTATTTTCTTTTTTAATTCTTCTTGAGTCTCGTGTTCTACTTTTTCTTCAACTGTATAATTCTTATATGAAAAAATGTCCGAGCCAATTAATGCCCCACCCTCTTTTATCTCGTTTTCGAAGGCTTCTTTTCTGTTCTTTAGGTTCGCCTCTTTGATAACTACGAGCTCAAGCGCCGAAGAAAGCTCTTGGTGTCTTACTTTAAAGGCGAATTTCTCACGCTCTAAGTCACGCAAGGCTTCCATCTCTGTATTTATTGCTTGTTTGAGATTTTCAATAATTTGAATCCCCTCTTTTTCTTCTCCTTCAATTTTTCTAATCTCGGCCACAGTATTAGCCTGTGAAATTTTCAATTCTTCCAGCTCTTTCTCTTCGTTATGCTTTTTCTCTATTTGTTCTGCTCCTTCTTTTATCTCACTACCACAGAGTGGGCATTTTCCGGCGACTTTTACTTTATTCTCTCTTGATTCTAATATTCCTTCAATTCTCCCTAGCTTGCGCTCGAGCTCTCCCTTCGCTCCACGGATTCCGTTGACCCTCTGCTCCACTATTCGCAATTCCTCAATCTTTTTATTTTCTTGCTTATTAGTATCTTCGGTGGCAGAAATTTTTATATTTATACCTCGCAGTTCTTCCGACAATTTGTTCCTCTCTCGTGATAGGTTTTCCTTTTCATTTTCTATATAAATGCTTTCTTTGCTTAAGTATTCTCGGTATAGATTAGCCAGACTTGTTTGCATTTCCTTAGCCTTTTCAAATTTCTCTACTTGTTTTTCTAGGAATTTCAAGTGGGGTGCATTCTCCCTTCGGAGCATAGTCACCTCTTTCATATTTTCTGTGGTCTTTTCTAGTTTTCTTTCGGATTCTTTTATTTTGTATTGATAAATCTTAAGCCCGAGTGCGTCTTCTACCATTTCTTTTTTATCGCGAGCCGAAGCGTTTAAAATTCTGTCTGCTTCTCCTTGAGATATGATGTGGTGCCCCGAAGAGCCGATGTTTACTGAAGCGAGTAAGTTGTGTATGTCTTTCAGCCTGACTTCGGATCCGTTTAAAATATATTTATTGACCCCATCGGAATAAACTTCACGAGAAATCGAAATTACATCATAATTTAAATTTATATCATCTCCGTTATCGTTTGATAATTTAAAAATTTTATCAGTATTATTAAAATAAATAGTCACAGCTGCCTTAGAACCTCTAGATAGATTCTTCGAACCCTTAAAAACAAGGTCAGAGCCCCCCTTACCGCGCATAGACTTCATTGATTGCTCCCCCAAGACGAAACGGATAGCTTCTACAACGTTGGACTTCCCGGAGCCATTCGGCCCCACGATAGACACGATAGGACTCTCAAACTCTAAAACAGTTTTTTGTGCAAAAGATTTAAAACCATTTAGTTGAAGTGTTTTTAAGCGCATCCTTATTTCTTTCTTATTTTAATCTTGCCAATTTTTTACTTTTAAAGCGGCTTCGGCTGCTTTCTGTTCGGCTTCTTGCTTACTTTTACCTTTACCTTCGGCGATTAAATCTGTACCGAAATAAATACCAACAGTAAAATGTTTGTCGTGGTCTGGGCCAGACTGCGTGAGAACTTTATAAGCAGGCGTCATAGATACGAATTCTTGCGCTTTCTCTTGCACTAAGGACTTCGCATCACGCCAGAGTTTTTTACTGACTATGTCCGAAGTCTTTGGGAGTAAAGTCTGTGTCACAAATTTATCCACGACATCATACCCTTGGTCTAAATACATGGCACCAACAACAGCTTCATAAGTATTGGCTAGGATATATTGTCTTGCTTTACCATTGTCTTTAGCTTCACCTTTAGATAAAAGCAGGTAGTCATTCATACCAATGTCGCTAGCAATTTCAGAAATAATAATTGCATTCACCAGCGCGGAACGCACTGCCGTCAATTCCCCTTCGGTGTATTGTGGATATTTTTTATATAGAAAATCTGTAACGATAAGCTCAAGCACAGCGTCCCCCAGAAATTCTAAGCGTTCATTGTGAGACAGAGACACTCCTGGATTTTCATTTATATATGAACGATGGGTAAAAGACTGCTGAAGCAATGCTTTATCTTTAAAAACCACTTTTATTTTTTTCTCAAAATCTGAAAATTTTATCATTATTGTCCCGCTTTGGCGGTGGTTAATATTTCAATTGCTTTACTAATCAATGGGATAATATCATTATAAATTCGAAGTTCGGGTATAGCTGAAAGCTCAAACCAACGAGCTCCGTCTAGGCCTCCAGACTTTTCTAATTCTAATTCCTTACATTCACTTTTAGCTAAAAAATATACCACCTTTTTTAAACTTTTTCCTTTTTCGGGGTGAGAAGCAACGTACTCATTCTCTCCCAACTTTTCTTGTATCTCAATATCAAGCCCTATCTCTTCTTTTATTTCCCTAATAGTAGCCTCTTTTTCGTTTTCTCCGTCTTCAATTGTTCCTTTGGAAATTGTCCAGTATCCAAACACGTCGTGCACTAGGGCAAACATTATTTTCCCATCATGGTCAGCGTATACCAGAGCCCCTCCCTTTTTATCTATAGGCAACTTTGTTATATCGACAGGTTCGTCTGTTTTTTTCTTTTTACTGATTTGCTCTTTACCCGGCTCCCCTATCTCTTTATACACAGCACCGAGGACGCCGTTTACAAATTTGCCAGAGTTCTCTCCGCCAAAAGTTTTCGCCAACTCTATCGCTTCATTTATAGCCACTTTCGGAGGCACTTCTTTTCTATCACCAAAAAGAAGCTCGGTAAGCCCAATTCTTAAAATATTTCTATCAATGACAGAAATTTTATCTATTGGCCAGTCCGGGGCTGCTTTTCCAATAATCTCATCTATGACTGTTTGTTTTTTTAACACCTTATCTATGAGAGAAAATACGAAAACATCATCCTCAAAACCAGGAGCGAATTCTTTTAAATTTCTTTTTAAAGTTTCTTGTACTTCTTCGCTATTTAGGTTTTTAGTTTTCTTATCTTGAGATGAGAAGTCCCACTCAAAAAGCGTCTGGAGCACTATTGATCTGGAAAGGTGCCTATTTGCCATTGTGTTAAAAAACAAAAATTACTTATTTGGATTCAGCTTTCTTGGCTTTGGCTTTCTTTTGCTTCTTTTCTGTCTTCTTAATCAAATCTAAAACCTTTTTCCCTCGATAAAAGCCACAAGCAGAGCAGACGGTGTGTCGTCGCTTTAAAGCTTTGCAGTTTTCGCACTTCGTAAAACTAGTGCTCTTTAGTGCATGATGCGAGCGCCTGTTTTTCGTATGCGATTTTGTATGTCTCATTCGTACTACCATAGTGTTTTTATACTAGCATATTATGGGTGAATTGCAAATCCTAAATATATCGTATTTCATTTAAAATGGGGGTCACGTGAAAAGAAGTGGGGTTGTCGCGATGTTCTGCGACAACCCCGCTTGGTCCGTTTTACTGCTGTGCCGCAAGGTGGACAAATTGGTACCAACCAACGCCACCGAGAACGAGCCCAGACAGAATGAGGACGATGATCTTCCACCGCGGAGCTTTTTTGGACTCCGGAGGCGGATTGAAGACACCGTACGTCTGAGTCATGATCGGTCTCCTTTCTACAGACTCGTTTTCACGCTACACCTAAAAAATTTTTTGTCAAGCAAAATGGGTTTAAAAAAACCCACAATTGTGATATAGTCATAATATTATGGAAAACCCTGATAAATTGCACAATTTAAGGCATTCATTGGCTCACCTACTCGCCGCAGCAGTTATGGAACTCTACCCAGATACCAAGCGCACCATTGGCCCAGCGATAGATAATGGTTTTTATTTCGACTTTGAATTCTCTAGCCCCCTTTCGGATGCGGACTTACCAAAGATAGAGAAGGTAATGCATAAAATTTTACCTACTTGGAAGAAATTCGAAAAACATGAACTCTCTGGTAACGAAGCAAAAAAAGAATACCCAGGCAACCCCTACAAGGCAGAACTAATAGATGAATTTACTAAAGAAGGACAAAAGGTAACTTTTTATAAATCTGGGAGTTACTGGGATTTATGTAAGGGCGGACATGTGGAGAATATGGATGAAGTACTACCTGACTCTTTCAAGCTCGACCGCATAGCCGGAGCATACTGGCGTGGAGATGAAAAAAATAAAATGCTCACCCGTATTTACGGATTAGCTTTCAAAAATAAAGAAGAACTAGATGCTTATCTAGCACAAAGAGAGGAAGCAGAAAAAAGGGACCATAAGAAACTTGGCCGCGAGCTAGGGCTTTTTATGTTCCATGAAACTTCTCCAGGAATGCCGTATTGGTTACCTAAAGGTTTAATCTTATATAAAGAGTTAGAAAACTATTGGCGCAAAAGGCACAATGAACTTGGTTATTTAGAAATTGCAAGCCCATTAGTAAATAAATCTGATCTCTGGAAAACATCTGGACACTGGGACCACTATAAAGATGACATGTTCATTGCAGACATGGGAGAAAATGAAGTTTATGGTATCAAGCCAATGAATTGTCCGAACGCCATGGTAGTGTTCAAATCCATGCAAGTGAGTTATAAAGACCTGCCCCTCCGCTTGTCAGATACTGATAGACTTCATAGATATGAAAGATCAGGAACATTGAATGGCCTCCTCCGCTGTCGCTCTTTCCAGCAAGACGATTCTCACAATTATGTCAGCGAAGACATGATAGAAGATGAATACCGATCTATTATGGAAATTTGTAAAGAATTCTATGGAATATTTAATTTGGAATATCGTTTCAGGTTAGGAACCCGCCCAGAAAGCTTTTTGGGTGAAATAGAAACTTGGAATAAGGCCGAACAAGCCCTCCGAAATGTTTTAGAAAAATCAGATAAGGAATATTCTGTCGCTGAAGGAGATGGCGCATTTTATGGACCTAAAATAGACATCATAATGAAAGATGCAATTGGTCGTGATTGGCAAATGGGTACTATTCAATTAGATTTTCAGCAACCACAGCGTTTTGAACTAGAATATATGGATAAAGATGGCACAAGAAAAAGACCTGTAGCAATACACAGGGTAATTTATGGATCTCTGGAGAGATTCATCGGAATTCTCGTAGAACACACCGCCGGCGCCTTCCCTCTCTGGCTCGCACCAGTGCAGGTGAAAGTCATCCCTGTTCGCGAAAATCATAACGCTGAAGCTAGAAAGGTTTTTGAGTTATTGAAAGAAAATAATATTCGCGCTGAACTAGATGATAATGATGGAAACTTGGGGGGCAAAGTCCGCGATGCTAAAAATAACAAGCTCCCTTACTGGATAGTTATCGGCGATAAAGAAATTGAAGCAAACAAAATTACTTTGGAATGCCGAGACGCCGGCCAGCTAGGCCAAATTTCAAAAGAAGAACTTATCTCAAAACTTTTAGAAGAAATTAAGAATAAAAAATAAACAAAAAATCCCCGTTTGGGGATTTTTTGTTTAACTATATGTCTATTTCAGCGAGTTTGGCGTTTGACTGGATAAAAGATTTTCGAGGTGGGACTTCGGAGCCCATAAGAATATCGAATATTTTATTGGCTTCTTCAGCGTCAGAAATATCTACACGCTTGAGCACGCGATGTGCAGGGTCCATCGTCGTCTCCCAGAGTTCTTCCGGGTTCATTTCTCCGAGACCCTTGAAGCGTTGGATGTGAATTTTGGTAGATTTTTTGGCTGTTTCTTCTTTTTCTTCTTCTTCTGTTTCCTCTTCACCCTCACCTTCTACTACTTCTACATCTTGTATCTCGCTCACATCTGCGCCTTTACCGACAATTTTTAATTTTTCATCATCGGTATAAGCATAAGAAATTTCTTTTCCTTTTTTAATTTTATAAAGTGGTGGCTGAGCGATGTATATGTACCCAGCATCTATGACTTGCCTAAAATATCTGTAAAAGAGTGTTAGAAGAAGCGTCCGAATGTGTGAACCGTCCACATCGGCATCTGTGGCAATAATTATTTTATGGTAACGCATCTTATCTAAGTCAAAAGTGTCTCCAATGGATGTACCCATAGCTATGACGAGCGACTTCACTTCTTTCGAAGCGAGCATCTTATCTATGCGCGCGCGCTCCACGTTTAAGATCTTTCCGCGAAGTGGAAGTATCGCCTGGGTGCGTCTGTCTCGCCCTTGCTTTGCGGAACCTCCTGCGGAGTCTCCCTCTACGAGGAATAGTTCGGACTCTGCTGCATTTTTACTCTGGCAATCAGCAAGCTTACCAGGAAGAGTCATGCCTTCTAGTGCGCCTTTACGTAATACGGAATCCTTCGCTGCTTTAGCGGCTTTGCGTGCCTTTAGAGCTAGAATTGACTTGTTTATGATGGATTTAGCCTCATCTGGATTCTCTTCTAAAAAGTTTGCAAATGCTTCCCCGAAGACAGTGGCCACGGCACCCTGAGCTTCCATGCTTCCTAGTTTGCCTTTAGTCTGACCTTCAAATTGTATCTCACGAAGCTTCACAGAGATAACAGCCGTCAAACCTTCTAAGACGTCTTCCCCGGTGAATCCTCCTTCGGACTCTTTCATCATTTCGTTTTTCTTGCAGTAAGTATTGAGCGTCCTCGTGAGCGCTGTTTTAAATCCAGTCACATGGGTGCCTCCTTCTTGAGTAAAAATATTATTGGCAAAAGGAAAAATTCTATCGGTGATATCATCCACGTATTGGAGAGCGACTTCTACGCCGACTCCGTCCAATTCTTTTTCAACATAAAAAATATTCTCCTGAATTGGTTTAACAAATTTATTGTAATACTTTACAAGAGAAATGAGTCCTCCTTCAAAGTAAAAAGTTACCGATGGAAGCTCTAAGCCAAGATCTCGGAAATAAAATACATCAGATTCATCTAGGCCTTTCGAATTATCCCATTCTCGTGCGTCAATAATTAAAATTTTAAGCCCCTTCACTAAGTATGCTTGCTGACGAATGTGGTTAACGATAGTTTCCCAGCTAAACTTTATATCTCCGAAAATTTCTTGATCTGGTTCAAAAGAAATAATAGACCCATGGAGTTTAGATGCACCGATTTTTTTAACGGCAGACTTTTTCTTACCTTGAGAATACTCCTGCATGTACTTCCCTCCGTCTCGGTGGACTTCAGCCTTGCAGTAAATTGAAAGTGCGTTAACGACAGATGCACCAACACCGTGTAAACCTCCGGAAACTTTATATCCTTCTCCCCCGAATTTTCCTCCAGCGTGAAGGGTGGTCATCACAGTTTCAAGTGCAGAGACTTTCGTCTTCTTGTGCATGTCTACGGGAATACCTCGGCCGTTGTCAGCTACTCGAATACGATTTTTAGGAAGAAGTACAATTTCAATATCATTACAAAATCCTCCCATGGCTTCGTCGCGGGAATTGTCAAAAATCTCCCATACGAGGTGGTGCAAGCCTTCGGGCCCTGTTGTACCGATATACATACCTGGACGTCTCCTGACGGGCTCTAGGCCCTCTAGGACTGAAATGTCAGAGGCATCATAATGATGGCCTTTTGCGCCATCTTTTTTGTCCTTTTCGTCTTTTGCCATATAGCTATATTATACCAAAAACCTATATATTTTGCTAGTGATTTTTAGCGAATTTTGTGTTGTAAAATTGGGTAAAAAAGAAGAGGAGGCGGCCGCAGATGCGACAGCCTCCTGGTCCCCTAGCTTTCCTCCGACTGTTCATCGGAGGGAGAATCGTCGGGGAGACAATTCTCGGTCTTCGCTCCCTCCCCGTCGGGAAGGAGAGAAGCGACGGACACCGTGGCCCCAGGGAGTCGAGACCATTTATTTTGGTCGTCTCGACTCTGAGCCTCTCGCCAGTGTCTCCGGTCACTCAGCATTGTATCACCCCCTTTCATCCAAATAAAAGTGTACCATTATACAAAACAAATATAAATAGGATAGAAATTACCTCACTTCCCAACCATTAGCTTTGATTTTTTCAGAGATTTTGTTCATCACTTCATTTATTTCTGTGTCCGTGAGAGTTCTGTCATAAGACTGAAAAACAATTCTAAACGCATAGGAAACTTTACCATCTTTTTTAAATTCATCAAAAAGCTCCGGCCCTCGAACTACCATGTCACCAGCATTCTCCTTTATTACTTTAAGAACTTGATTACTTTCGACTGTATCCGACACCCACACTGCAACATCGCGCGCAATAAATGGAAACAATGACCACATTTTAAAAACTGGTGAAGCAGATGGAGAAAAATTTTGCTCGTGTCGGAGCCCGCTTGCGGGTAAAGCGACAGAATTTTTCTCCATCTGTGAAGTATATTCATCTAATGTTATTTCTTTTATCTCTTTTTTATCTCCGTAAGCAATATGCATTTCTTCCCCACTCTTTTTAAATATTGTCCCAATTTCAAAAACTTTTATCTTTTCTAACCCCAAAAGCGGAGCATTGGTCTGATTTAATTTAATACTTTCTTTTAGTCCATCTGTTAAATTCGTGCGTAAGAAATTTTTATCAGAAGCTGAAGCCATAACCTCCACTTCTCCCTTATTGGCAAAGCTTGTGGTCATGCTTTCGCTATAACCCTCTTCTTTAAGTTTATTCCTAGCCCAAACTATTTTCGTATACAGCTCATTTTGCTTAGGTTTGAAATCCACATGTGATACCACTCCTTTTAGTTTATCGTAGCCTATTACTCGCCCTATTTCTTCAGCCATATCTTCTTCGATATTTAAATCCAAGCGCATGTGGGGCACCTCTATTTCAAATTCTCCCCCTTTTTCTGTATATGAAAAATTGTATCTTTTTAAAATATCCTTAATCTCTTCCACGGAAACTTCTAGCCCTAAAACTTTTGAAATTTTCTCTGTTCTGAATTTCAATTTTTGTTGTTCTTGCTTTTTTGGATACACATCCACCACATCTTCAAAAATAGCCTCAGGGCACATTTCTAAAATAAGCGCCGAAAGTTCTCGCATGGCGTACGACACAAGCTCTGGTGACAAGTCATTTTCAAAACGCTTTCTAGCATCTGTAAATATATTTAATGATTGTGCAGTTTTGCGCACAGCTGTCGGATCAAAATTCGCTACCTCAAGAATAATGTTTTTAGTATTATTATCTACCTCTGCTATCTTCCCTCCCTTAATCCCCGCAACTGCGAGAGCCCTCTCTGCATCAGCGATGACCATATCTGCCGATTTGAATTTACATTCCTTATTATCTAAGGTAGTTAATTCTTCTCCCTCCTTGGCTTGTCTAATCACTAGCTTTTCTTGTACTTTATCTAAATCAAAAATGTGCGTCGGCTGTCCGCAATCAAACATCACTAGATTCGCCGCATCCACCATATTATTTATACTTCTCTGCCCGATAGATTCTAGATGTTTTACTACCCACTCTGGACTTGGGCCCACTTTTACATTACGAATTATTCTTCCAGAATATCTTCGGCATTTCTCGCTCTCTATTTCAATTTTTAAATCACTTGGTTTAGATTCAGGGATTTTGTATTTCGGCGTCGGATCAACAAATGCAATATTTAAAAGCGAAGAAAGTTCTCGTGCCAGGCCTTGATGTGAAAGTAGGTCATGTGCACGATTTGGAAGAATTTTAATATCAAAAACAGTATCCCCATCCGGTAATTTTTCTAAATTCTCAACTTCGGCTAAGTGGTAGGTAAAAATATCCGCCAATTTTTCTGGTTCTGGAGCATCTGGAATATACCATTTCAGCCAGTTGTAAGAATATTTCATAAATTAAATTTGGTTCAAGCGTAAATCTCCTTGATAAAAAAGCCGGACATCTGGCACCCCCCACTTTATCATCGCTATGCGGTCGAGCCCCCCACCGAAGAGCAGGCATTGATATTTCTTAGGATCCAAGCCGATGTTTTTTAATACATTTGGATGCGCCATACCAGCGCCCATCATTTCAAGCCATTTACCGTTAAATTTAGCAAAGACTTCTATTGACGGCTCGGTAAATGGGAAGAAGCTCGGTCGAAATTCTACCTCTACCTCATCCCCTAACATTTTTTTATAGAAATGCGTGAGCACGCCTTTTAAATTCGCCAAGGATATGTTTTCTCCAATCATGCCGCCGTCAATCTGATAAAATTGCATCTCGTGAGAAAAGTCGGTAGCTTCGTTACGAAAAACTTTCCCCACGGAAATAAATGCAGCAGGCATCCTGCCGTCTTTGCCAGCTTGTTCCATTGCTCTAGCAATGACCGCCGTAGTGTGAGTACGTAAAACTTTTTCCTTTTCATTCTTTATTACAAATGTATCTTGCATATCTCTAGCGGGGTGGTCTTTCGGAACATTCAACACGTCAAAGTTATACCACTCACTTTCTAGCTCTGGTCCAGTAACAATTTCAAAACCCAGCTCCGAAAAAGTCTGATATGCCTCATCAGCTAGAAGTGTCAGTGGATGAATTGTTCCTGTTTTGTTGTCGGACATTTAGTGTGATACTTTATGTATTGTTCCATTACTTGATATTCTGAATTGATGATCTACTCCATCCTTGCGAGCAGTAAAAAACCCTCCTTCCGGAGAATGACGCGCAGCATGAAAAACCTGTTCTCGTTGCGTTTCATTCATGTTTTTTAGAGCCTCATATGCATGGGTATGCCCATTATCTTTAACATGATGCTCCCCCATTTTTAAACTTACCTCTTCGTCATTTGACATATATTTATATTAATTAAACTTATAATAAATAATTATACCAAATCAGCTTCTACGGGGCTAATTTTACGCCCGTGGCGAGACAGAACACATCCGCCAACGCAAAATGCTTTTCCATTATTCTTATTTAAGCAATTTTTGCAATTTATGAAGTGCCTATGGCACACAGGATTGTCGCAATTCACATAATTCTCACTGGTGTCCCCGCAAGCATCGCATTTCCCTATTATCGTATGCTTAGTATCATCTGTATAAAATCCCATAGTCACTCGCCCGTCAAAGACATACAATTTGCCCTTGAAGTCTTCATTCGGATATTTTTCCATATAGCTCACAATCCCTCCATCGAGCTGGTACACGTCAGCAAAACCTTGAGTAATCAAAAACCCTGAAGCTTTTTCGCAACGCACTCCCCCAGTACAGACAGCAAGCACTGTTTTATTTTTCAAATGTGAAATTTGCTCTACCACTTTCGGCAAATCACGAAAGTTTTCAATAGGTGGTAAAATTGAATTTTCAAAATGCCCGACTTTGTGCTCGTAGGCATTTCGCATATCTACGATATAAAATTCTTTTTTATTTTTTATCCACTCATGCAGTTCTTCCGGTTTTAAATGTATTCCTGTAACTTCATTTGGGTTTATATCACACACGCCTAGATGCAGAGACACGATTTCTTTCCGGACTTTGATGGAAAGTTTCGGGAAAGCATCCCCCGTGCCAGCACTTAGTTTAAAATGAATATTTAAAAACCTATTGTCTTTTTCTAGTTCTTTAATATATTTCTGAATATTTTCTTTCGTGCCTTCGAAGGTCGCATTGATGCCCTCTGTGGCCACAATGCACCTACCTTTTAATTCCAGTTTTTGACATACACCCATCTGCCACGTCTTTACAGCTTCTGGGTCTATAATGTGCACATATTTATAGAAAAGAATTATTTCATATTCCTCATTTGCCATAGTGTTATCTTATAGGAAAAAGACAAAATTACAAGATTTTAGTATACTTTACTTATGAATGCCCAACCTAGAAAAATCTACATAATTTTACTTATCGTAACTGTCATTTTAACCCTTGTGGGCTTTTATTTGGGCTGGCTCGACAACGGCCCCAAATTTTTCTAAATTAAATTATTTTCTCGTCGTGTATTTTCCTTGTACTACCCATTTATATGTAGTTACTTCTTTTGGGCCCATAGGACCTCTGGCATGAAGCTTAGATGTAGATATTCCTATTTCCCCACCTAATCCAAACACCGCGCCATCTGAAAAACGAGTAGAGGCATTAACATAAACAACACTTGCATCAATCTCATCTAAAAACCTTTGGCAATTTTTTTGATTTTCTGAAAGAATTGCTTCGGAATGCTTAGAGGAATATTTTTCTATATGTTCTTTCGCTTCATTAAAGCTGGACACAATTTTTATAGACATTTTTTGACTTAAAAATTCTCGTCCAAAATCACCAGTGTGAGCTTTTTTTAAAAGGCTAGCTGGGTAAATATTTTTTAACAATGAGAAACTCTCGACATCGGCAAAAATCTCTACTTTCTTTTGAATTAAAAGTCGAGCAACCATTGGCAAAAAGACTCCAGCAACCTTTGTGTGAACTAACAGTGTATCTAAAGAATTGCATACACTTGGCCGTTGAGTTTTAGCGTTAAAAATAACTTTAGCAGATAAATCAAGTTTCGCGGATTCATCCACAAAGGTATGACAAACCCCAGCACCTGTTTCAATAACAGGAATAGTTGCATTTTCTCGAATAAAATTTATTAGATTTGAACTCCCACGAGGAATAATAACGTCAACTAAATTATTCGCTGAAATAACATCTAATACTGCGTTTGGGATTTTAGGATCAATAAATTGCACCGCCTCAGGATTAACACCAGCGGATACTAGCGCCTTTTTAATAATTTTATAGAGAACTAGGCAGCTCTCTCTGGCCTCCTTCCCTCCTTTTAGAACTACAGCGTTCCCAGATTTAATACAAATAGCAGCCACGTCAGTGGTGACATTTGGTCGTGATTCATAAATAACGCCTATCACTCCAATGGGTACTCTCTTGCGGCAAATTTTAAGCCCGTTGCGTTTCCTGCAATCAAAAACATCCCCTAGAGGATCTTCTAGTTTTACGATATTTTCTATATCCCCCATCATCGCTTCTATCCTTTCCTGATTTAAAAGCAATCTGTCTCGCATTGGATCATTTAAGCTTAGATTTTTTAAATCTTTAGTATTTGCTTGAATTATTAATTTTTTACTTTTACGCAACCCTATCACTATTTTTTTTAAAATTGAAATCCTTTTAGCATGGGGCAGAAGTCCGAAATTATTTGAAGCCTTCTTTGCACTTTTCAATTGTTTTAATATTTTATTGTTCATTGTTTAATTCTTTTGCTCTATGATATGCCGCAGCAACCGCCTGAAATACAATTTCTTCTATTCTATTCTTTTTGAAAATCTCCAGTGCAGCTTCTGTCGTCCCCTTTTTAGATGCAATTTTATTTATAAGTTCAGAGTAAGCTCCTTCTTTCCCTAGTAAGGCTGAAGCCGAAAATGTCTTTTGAACCAATAGTTTACTTTGATTTTTATTAAGACCAAGTTTAGTACAAGCTTCTTGCATACAATTTGCCAATAGGAAAAAATATGCTGGCCCGCTTCCAGAGATTGCTGTTATTTTATTTATAGTATCTTCGTTTTTAACTTCAAAGTTTACCGAAATTTTATCAATTAACTTTTTAGCATTTTTTACTTCTTCCTTAGATAATCCAGATGCCCGCCAAACTGCTATCCCTTCATTAACAGAAAGCCCTAAATTAGGCATCATCCTTATTATTTTCTTGTGTCCAGACAACGTAGCAAGATTTTTTATTGATACCCCTGCCATAATAGAAATTAATATACTTTTTTTGTTAAAAAATATCTTATATTTCTCAATAGCTACTTTGGCATCTTGCGGTTTGATTGCGAGAATAATAAAATCAGACTGCTTAATATTTTTCTCTGTCAGCTTGGAATTAGAATTTATTTTATCTATGCCGATAACCCTAAATGTTCGATGTTTTGCTAATGCCTTACCTATAGCTTTCCCCATTGTACCAAAACCTATAATTGTTATTTGTGTTTTCATATTATTTATTTTTATGTCTAGCAATAAACCTTGTCCCAGAAAAATTTTCACTGGTGGCCTCGTTAATTATACCTTTTTTTCTCCCATTCCCGATTAAGGTTTCTATCCCCCTTTTTGTAGCATACTCAGCTGCATTAACCTTAGCCAGCATTCCGCCGACTCCCAGCTGAGACTTATTAAGACACAGAGCTTTTATTTTAGAGTTAATAATATCAACCTGTTTTATTAATTTAGCCTTTTTGTCATGATCAGGATTTTTAGTAAAAAGCCCCTGTTGGTTAGTTAAAATAATTAACTTATCAGCACGCACCCCGACTGCAACCATAGCTCCCAATGCATCATTATCATTTACTCTTAAATCAACTCTTTTCATAACGTCGTTCTCGTTGATTATAGGCAAAATTTTATGCTTTAACATTTCTTCAATATTTAAAAGGAAATTTTTAAAGTGAAGATGATTGGTAAAGTCGTCGCTGAGTATCAAGATTTGCCCAACTGTAATTTTATGTTTTTTCGCTTCTTTTATGTAGCTCTGTATAAGTAATGGCTGACCCACAGCAGCAGCAACTTTTTTCTCTAACTTGCTCTTGAATTTCAGCTCTGGTAAACCAGCAGCTATCGCCCCAGAACTCACGATTATAATTTCGTGACCCAGTTTAAAAAGCTTCGAAATGTCATTGATAATATTTCCTACTTGCCTCGTATCAAGCCCAGTCCTACTTGAAATAACTTGTGTCCCTATTTTAATTACTAGACGCATATGTTTTATTGATTAAATTATTAATAAAAAAGAACCACCTTTTGAGTGGCCCGTGTCTGCGTTTATTTTTTAAGAGAATTTAAGCGCAAAAACCAACCACCCAATTTGTGGATGGAGGTACCGGAGAACTGTTTACTTGTCGCTTAATAACCATATTTAGATATTATCATTTTAAAAATTATTTGTAAATCTCTGCCATTTTGCAATATTCGCACTCGGTATTCTTGCCGTACGAATTATAATTGCATGGTCTGTTTATCCATTCACCCTCTTTTATAAATTTATCATAATCTTCAATGTCTTTCACTAGAAGCTCCATTTGTTCTTTTGTTATTTCTGTACTGTAGAAGATATCTTTAGGATTTTTAGCCTCTACGAATTCCAGTCGCGACTCTTTCACTTCCGCTTGCCATTTTGGACTTTTGTTTAAAAGATAAGAATACATTGAAAGCTGACGCAGGTGATTACTCATCCTCCCTTCGTCGTCTAATTTTTCTATTTCACTTTTTTTACGAACACCACCTGTTTTAAAATCAGTCACCCGCACTTCATTGTTCTCTAATTTTTCAATCAAATCTATTCTGCCATAAATGGAAAGATGCGGGAATCTATCGTCGCGTAGAGATACACTCTGTTCGCTCAAACGATCAGGAGCTAGCTCCGACAAGCGTATTTCTGCCCAGGCCTTTACAACCTTGGATACATTTTTATCCTCTGGAAGGATTATTTTGTTAGATTTTATAATTTGGTCAATCCCGGCATGCACTAAACTACCAAAAACCAAATTCTCATTCTCGGGCTCTGGAATCTGGAGTAAATTTCTGAAATACCATTTCCGGGAACATTCGAAGAAGTTATTAAGAGAAGAAGCAGATATGTAACGCTCAGCATATTTATCTTTAACCATTTTATTAAGCTCAGAAAAATCCTTCTCTTCTTTTTCTTCTCCCCTCATAATTTTTGCATTTTCTTTTTTAAAAACTTCAGTTGGAAGATCGGCAATAATTTTTGTAAGTTCTTGCTCTCGTCCTTTATGCGAGGAGAATGCATAAGAAAGAGTACAGAAACGCTTGGCCCGAGTGATAGCCACGAAAAGCTTGCGCTTGACGGCATCAATGTCTCGCTCTTCTATTTTTTCTAAAATATTCTCCGGTAGAGAAAAATTGAACCTCCGTCCTCCAGTAAGCGAGCGCTCGTCCATGTGGGCAATCCACACAAAATCAAATTCCAGCCCTTTAGCTCTATGCATCGTGAGTACTCGCACGCCATCCTTCTCTCCAGTAATAAGGGAAATAGGGTCTCCATATTCTTCCACCTTCTCCAAGTAAGCCACGAACTCATCAAAGGAGGCCTCGGGTCGTTTTTCTAAAAGAGATAAAAACGTAGTGACAATATCTTCAATGGGTACAAGCTTTTTCTTTTTAATTTTTTCATCCAAGATTTCCTGACCAATAATTTTAAGAAGTGCGGATAACTCATTTCCTTGTGCATCTTTGCGCCATTTAGCAAGTTTCCCAAGCCATATCTCTGTGGCCCCACCACCCCAGAGAGTTTTCGGAGCTTTTAATAAACTATCTAAAGAAAGCTCACGCATATTTAACTGTACTAAGAATTTATGAGCTTCGAGGGGTGGTATGCCAGATAATTCGTCTAGAAAAGAAAGTGCAAGCGACGGGGCATCCTCGCGAGAAATGATTTTAAGTATTCTCAGCAATGCATGTGCTTCTTTTTGGTCAAAAAGATTAAGTGATTCTTGAAGAGTTAGAGGCAACCCAATTTCGTGCAGGATTTCGAGGGCCGTACGAGCTTGTGCATTTTTGGGCACAAGTAAGGCACAATCATTGGGATCAAGCCCTTCTGCAATTTTATTTTTTATCACCTCCCCCGCCATAAATATTTCTTCACGCGGAGTCTGAGCTTCTATGAGTTTAATAGGGTGCGTTTCTATACTTTGACTAATAAGCTTTTCTTTAGATAAAACACTAGGCAGAAGAGCGTGAGCGGCATCAAGGATAACTTGCGTGGAGCGATAATTTTCTAAGAGAGGTACGAGCCTAGCTTCGGGAAAGGTTTTCTGGAACCCTACGAAATGATCAATTGAAGCCCCGGCAAATCCGTAAATAAGCTGGCGATCATCCCCCACCACAAATATATTTGGTGCTTCCACTTCCCCCCAAGTGCGCGCGAGAAATTCATTTTGCACCCGAGAGGAATCTTGGTGTTCATCTACTAAAACATAAAGATATTGTTCCTGAATGTGGGCCTTGGCGTCATCGGAAGTCTCCACAATGCGAACCAAGCTCTCTAGAATATCATCGTAGTCAATCATATTCTTTTCTGTCTTTCGAGACTCATAGACTTTCAAAAATCGCGCGACTTCTATACTTTTCTCTAAGCCTTCAATTTCTTTTATCACTTCCTGCCTGAGCTCCCCCTTGCGAGCTCCTCTGGTAGACATGCTATCTTCACTCTCATTTAAGGTTTTTATTTCCACTTCTACGGCCAGAGTAAAATCTTCCACCGTAATTCTTTCTCGTTTTAAAAGAGAGGCTATTGATTTTAAATCTTCAAAGTATCGAGCTCTATCTCCTCGTGGTGAAAGAAATTTCCAATCTTCACTCGCTAAAATCTCGTCAAAAAATACAGCATTTTCGGATTCATCTAGAAGTGTCGGCGGGTTCGGCAAACCTAAAACTTTAAAAAACTTCTTTATAATTTCTAAACCGAAGCTATGAAAAGTAAAAATATTAACCTTGTTCCCCTCCTCACCTATATAACGCACCAAGCGCTCACGCATGGCTCCTACTGCAGAATTCGTAAAGGTCAAACAAAGAATGCTGTCCCCTTTGGTATCAGTTTGCTTTAAAATCTGCGCGATGCGGAGAGCGAGTACTTGAGTCTTGCCTGTCCCAGGGCCTGCTACAACCATGACTGGGCCATCTATAATGTCCACAGCCTCCCTTTGGGCTTTGTTTAGCTTTTTATACTCATGCTCATATTTGTCTTCAAACTTTATACTGGTAGACATTGGGTACATTATACACCTGAAATTTTAAATCTTTTTAGGAAAGATAAACGACAATGCGATAGAAGCCACGAGTGCAAACATTATTACTCCGAAGGACACAAAGGAAGATATGTGAAGGCCAAATATCCCCGAAAGCATTTTAGCTCCGATAAATATCAAAATAACAGCTAGCCCTTTCTGGAGGTGGTGGAAGCGGTGCAAAATATTCTCAAGTAAAAAGAAAAGTGCTCGCAGGCCCATTATGGCAAAGATGTTGGAAGTAAAAACTACGAAAAGGTTCTGAGAGATAGCAAAGACTGCTGGGATAGAATCCACAGCAAAAATAATATCCGTCGCTTCTACCATAATAACTACCATGAAAAGCGAAGTGAAGAAAAATTTTCCATTTTCTCTAAAAAAGAATTTACCTCCGTGGTGAGTATCAGTAAAAGGAAAGATTTTATGGGCAAATTTTATAACTTTATTATTTTTAAAATCAATGTGCTCTTCTTTTTTATCTGCCAATAATTTTATACCAGTGTATAAAAGAATGGCTCCAAAGACATACAGCACCCAGTAAAATTGGTGAATAATGTATGCTCCAGCGCCGATGAATATACCGCGGAAAACTATGGCTCCAAGTATCCCCCAGAATAATGCCTTGTGGTGATATTTTTCTTCCAACTTAAAATAGCTAAATATGAGCATAATAACGAAAAGATTATCCACAGAAAGCATCTTTTCCGTAACGTATGCGCTAAAAAACTCAACAGCCGTCTGTTTATCTATAAAGAAAAAAATTAAAGCTCCGAAAACAAGCGAAATACCAATCCAAAATATAGATTGATAAAGTGCGGGCTTAAATTCAATCTTGTGGCTCTTTCTGTTGAAAAACCCAAGGTCCGCTACCAGAAATCCTACCACCACAACTCCGAATAAAATTGTTAAAATTGTTTGTGCTCCCATTACGACATCTTACCAAATTTTCCAATTTTTGTCCTTTTTATTGAATATGCTAAAGCTGGAACATTCATTTTTTCTCCTAGGGAATTGGCTATCCCCCGCACATAAGTGCCACTACTACATTTGATTTTAAAATTCCCAATAAATACTACAGAGTAACTGATCTTTAAATTTTTCTTCCATATTTTCAAAATTTCACTTTGCCTAAAATCCCCTTTGACTTTTTCAATATTTTTTTCAATATTTACAAAAAGATTTTTGTTATTTATTTTTCGTAATTTAATAAATTTCAATTTCCTAACATTCACCTCTCTGGTTGGAATTTCTACTTCTTTTTCTTCACGGCCATATTCCCAGAGCTGTTTCCCAGCGACTGTCTTTGAAGAATACAAGGGATACTTTTGAACAAATTTTCCTGTAAAATGTTTCAAATTATTTTTTATAATTTTCTCTAATTCCAACATTCCAATATTCTTGAGAATGTGAGAATGTTGTACTTTGCCTAAAATATCATAAGTATCTGTAGAGAAACCAAAAAGAACCTCAAATTCATACTCTTTGTCTAATTTTAAATATTTTTCTTTGTTTTTTACTTCATCTCCTACCAGGACTAAAAGGAGCCCGCTAGCCATAGGATCCAGGCGTCCTGCATAAGTCATTTTTATGTCTTTATATTTTTTATTATGAGCACGAAAACGCCCCAAACATTCTAAGGGCGTTTCTCCTTCTTTTTTATTTAAAATAAGAATTTTCTTCACACCCTATTCTACTTCTTTATCGGTAAATATTACAAGTCTACTTGAATGGGTTTTTTCTATTTCATTCCAGTATCCAGAGCAAGTAATTAAATTTAGGTGAGCTAGGCCATCAGAAGAATTAAAGACAGACGAGGCATCTGCGTTCGAGTCATAACTGCGACTTTCTCGAACAATAAAAGTAATAACTTTTCCAACATCATCTTCTACATATATTTTATCTCCTTTTTTTAATTTGTATAAATTATCAAACACCGCGGGTTGATTGTTTTTATATCCAGAATGACCAGCAATAACTGCGCTCCCAAATTCACCTGGTTTTGAGCCGAGCATATACCACGCTACTTCAGCTGGACCTTTCGGTACCCCCATTACTCCTTCTTTGGTAAGTCCCACTTTTTCTACCCCTGCATCAACATTAATTAATGGAATTTTAAGTCGCATTGGAAGTTGAGATAGCCCTTCGTCATTCCAAAGCCCTACTCCTCTATCATAATTTTGAAGTAAAAAAAATGTTAAGAAAAATATTATTCCAACAATACTAAATATGAGCCAAGACCATTTGAGTGAAAATTTGAATAAAATCATATCTTATTTCAGGAGCATATCCGGTGTTAGGAAAACCGGGAACATTTTCTGTAGAGGCTCCTAAGACTTGTCCAGGCGAATTGCCACCAGTACTAGCTCCCAAGACGCTCCCGCCACCGCTACTTCTGCTACCGCTACTACTTCCGCCCCCACCCCCTCCTGATGTTCCATCAATTATTCCGCCAATAGTTCCACTCACAAACCCTCCAACTGTTCCATCTATTGTTCCATTTACTCCACCTCCACCGACATTTCCACCTATTGTTCCATTTACTCCACCTCCACCGACATTTCCACCTATTGTTCCATTTACTGGAGAAGGTATTCCACCGCCTATTGTCCCATTAACGCCAGAAGAACATGTTGGAACTGTAATAGTATTAGTATCTGTTGTTACAGTGCCAGCAAAAGCTAACAACCTTCCAAATATAGTAGAATTTGCTCCTACTGTAATTCCCGCATCGTCTATAATATTTCCAAAAAATGTAGTGTTTGCGGCAAGCGTAGTCGCCCCAGTGGGAATCCAAAATATGTTACAAGCAGATGCTCCGTCATTTAATGCAACGATAGCTCCCACAGTAGAAGTAAGTGCACCACCTGTTCTAAAAACATAAGTTCCGTTCCCATTTAAACTTAAAGGTCCTCCTATATCCATTGCTCCAGTACTACAATACACACCCGGAGTATATACACCTATCGGTCCATGTGTAGTATCTGTAGATAAATTTATAGCTCCTCCAGGAAAATTAAAAGTGCAACCTTCCGAAGTTAAAGAAGAAAGAGCTGTAGCCTGATCTGTCCCAGCCACTGCATACGGAGCTAGCCAGCCATAATTTAGATGCGTCCCTAAAGGGGCAACGGCTGGTGGTGTAGTAAATCCAACGTCCCCATTGATTACGGTTCCAGCACTAGTGTTGGTGTATGTACTGCTTAATACAGCGTATGTCTTTGCCATCCCCAGGCTGGGTGAGTTAGTGACTGCCCCGACAGACGAAACAACTAAAAATGAAAAGACTATTACTATTATTGAAGGTAAAAATTTGTGTATATAATTCATATATTTTTAAAAACGAAATTACTGATAAGCCCTTACTGTTTAAGTCGTTCCATCCGTCAAAATATTACAAGACATAAGCTTATTTCTAGCTTTTTAGGGAAAATAGTGTAAATTAAGAATATTGGAGGGTTCGCATAGCGGTCTAGTGCGCACGCTTGGAAAGCGTGTGTGGAGCAATCCACCAGGAGTTCGAATCTCCTACCCTCCGCCCCTATACTAGGAAATTTAAAAATTCTTTCTCACTCAGTATTTTTACTCCTAATTTTTGAGCTGTAACAAGTTTTGAACCAGGTTCTTCCCCTGCTACTACATAATTGGTATTTCTAGAAACGGATCCGGAAACTTTACCACCTAGTGCCAAGATTTTTTCTTTCGCTACTTCGCGAGACATAGTAGAAAGTGTGCCCGTGAGAACAAAAAGCATGCCTGAAAATTTCCCCGCTTTCTTTTTTTCTGCTTTTTCTACTACTACTCCATTTTTTTCTAATTTTTTAATAAAGTTCAAATTACTTTTATCATTGAAAAAGTTGGTGACACTTTTCAAAACTGCCGGACCAATATTTTCTATACTATCAATTTCTTCTCCGTGATTTTGTGCTGAAATTGTTAATTTTTCTAATGTGCCAAAATGGACAGCTAGATCTCGTGCTGTTTCCTCCCCCACATGCAATATCCCGAGAGCCCATAAAAATTTAGATAATGGAATTTTCTTCTTGTGGTTTATCTCGTTGATTATATTTTGTGCTGACTTGTCGCCGAACCCCGACAGGAAAGTCTGCGACTTCCTACGGGGCAGGCCTTTCAAAGTAGTAAAATCATCTTTAGTCAGTGAGAATAAGTCTGCAGCATCAGTGATAAGTCCCTCGTCTTTAAAACGTCTTAAAATTTTCGGCCCCAACTCATATATTTCAAAAACAGAAACAAAATGTTCTAAATATCGTTCATTTTTTGCCGGACACTTAGGATTACTGCAGTAGTAAGCCACTGATTGCGTAGCGGGTTTGGAAAATTTCTGAGTCGTGTCGGAGCCCTTTAGGGTTAAGCGCGAAGAAATTTTCTGAACCGGTGAAGTGCAAACAGGGCAAATTGTCGGCATTTTTACTTTCTTCTCTTTTCCGGTACGCATCCGAGTTAAAACTTCCACCACTTTCGGAATCACATCCCCTGCTTTTTCTATAACCACAGTGTCTCCAATACGTAAATCTAAGCGTTCTATCTGATCCATGTTATGCAAGGTCGCCTTGCCCACCATAGAGCCCGCTACAAGCGTGGGCTCAAATATGGCGAGCGGAGTAAGCACGCCAGTGCGCCCAACATTTATTTTCACATCTTTCACCACTGTAGTAGCCCTCTCGGCTGGATACTTAAAGGCAGACATATACCTAGGGGCCTTACCTACTACCCCTAGCACTTCTTGTAATCTTAAATCATCTACTGAGATAACGACTCCATCTGTGCCATACGCAAATCCCGCCCTAATTTTTTCAAATTTTTTAATAAAAGAAGTGACTTCTCCTAAATTTTTACATACTGCGTCATGACTATCTACGGGGAAACCTAAGCTTTTTAGATACTTATGCTTGTCAGAATGCGTAATTAATTTTTCGTCTTCAGAAATTTCAGCTATATCATAGGAAAAGAAGTCTAAGCTTCTTTCGGCTGCGAGCTTGGGGTCGAGCTGACGCAAGCTCCCAGCAGCTGCATTTCTGGTGTTAGCAAATAAGACTTTACCTTCTTTTTCGTTTATTTTATTTAATTTTTCTAAAGTCTTTTTAGACATTACTGCTTCCCCACGAACTTCAACATATTTCGGGTAAGGACTTTTAAGTTCAAGCGGTATAGAATGAATTGTTTTTAAATTTTGAGTTATGTCTTCTCCGACAAATCCATCCCCCCTCGTAGCACCTTTTATAAATTTTCCATTTTCATAAATAAGCGACACGGCCAAACCATCAAATTTTACCTCACAAAAATAATTGAACTTTGTGTCTCCGACCAGTAATTTTTTAATTCTTTTTTCCCAATCCTTAAGTTCTTCTTCACTGAAAGCATCGTTCAAAGAAAGCATCCTGTTTTTATGCTTTACTTTTACAAATTTATCCAATGGCTTTCCGGCCACTCTGTTTTCTTTAGAATTAGCATCTTCAAATTCTGGAAATTCTTTCAGTAGACTCTTGAGCTCCCGGGTCAAAGAATCATAGACGTCATCCGTCACGTTTGGGGCATTCTTGATATGATACTCTCCCCGTAACCGCGCAATCTCCGCCCGCAATTTTTTTATTCGGTTTTTAACTCTCTCTTTTTCCATAGCAGAAATAAATTCTAATTAAGGAGTAGGGTAACGAATAATTACAACACCAGACCCACCGTCAGAGCCATTGTCTGTCTCTGGAATAATACTTCGAGACCCTCCACCCCCCCCTCCTGTATTAGGGCTACCAGCGGTTTGGTTTACTGTTCCTCCTTGGTCACCCCCATGTCCACCTCCACCCAATCCACCACTTCCACCAACATTCTCACTCCCGCCGCCGCCGCCGCCGCCATAATACAACGATAAACCAGAAATAGAATATGGCAACCCGGCCCCACCGTTTCCGCCATTAGTACCGCCAGTTCCCCCTAATGCACTCGCACCCCCACCACCACCTCCACTTGACGTTGAAGAACTACCAGACCCCCCATTCTTACCTTGCCCAGATGTCCCTGTTCCACCCAACCGAGCATCGGGAGAAATCCCTGAGCCTCCTCCGCCAGATCCTCCAGCTCCAGAGGTTCCTCCTGGACCGTACGTTCTTCCCCCTCCACCTCCTTTAGCTGTAAGTGTTCCAAAAATAGAATCCCCTCCGGGCTGTCCTCCTTTATCCGATTCAATAACCTGTTCAATGCCACCTGCTCCGCCTCCACCGACAGTCACGGGAATACTTAGACCTGGAGTAACGCTATAAGAACCGTTGTAAATTACTCCTCCTGCTCCCCCTCCTCCTCCATGTCTTTTCCCGCCACCGCCACCGCCCCCCACCACAAGAACTTCAACAGAAGATACAGTACTTGGAGCAGTAAATGTTCCGCTATTCTTAAATGTGTGGATAGTATATCCTCCCGAATTTGTTATATCCCCACCACTACCTATTCCTGTAGCTGAATAGTCCCACCTAAATCTAATTCGTGCTCCTCCGGTATGCTCAAACCAACTCAATTGGACATTTCTATAACCAGCAGTAGGAAAAGTCACCGAAGCACTGTCCCCGGTTATACCATGAAGAGTCCAATTGTTAATAACGTCAACGCCTTCTACGTTTAAACGAACTCCATCATCAGAAGTAGTTCTAAAGGTATAGGTCCCCGCCTTAAAATTTATCCGCCCTCGCCATATAGCAGTAACTTCATTATTTTGACTGGTTGGAGAAATAGCATTATCTAGAGGTGAAGCTCCCCAATCATGGTCAAAACCTGCCCAAGTTCCTACTGGACTTGATGACGACCCAACACTAGTTGCTAGTGGGTCAGGATACTGACTATATAATATTGGAGTTGTCCCGTCTGTAATTGGTTCAGCAATTGGAGGATCGCCGGCAGTAGGAGTAAAAGCAAAATAACAAACATTAAATTTATCATTAGGGAAGGTAGTATCACAAACTGGAACAGTGGATGGAGGAGCGCTTGGAGAATCTCCGGTATTGTATGTCACTTCGAGAACACGCTCGTTAACATTTTCAGGATTAACTAACTCACAATTTATAGAACCTGGATCACTGTTGTTATAACCCTTAGAAGTTATTGTTGTTCTTACCGTAGCGGAAACAGCAGCACTATCTTTAGTAACATTTACTTTGACACAATTTTTTATATTATTACCTACCCCAGAAATATAAAAATCGTAGGAACCAACAGTAGCCGATCTTGAAAATACAGGAATAATATTAGATGAAGCACAAGTAAGGGGTTTTGCTGGTCCGCCGATGGGGAAAGCATTATTTTTATCGTATAAAAGTGCACACTCAATACCGGTATCTGCCGAAAGAAGAGCTTCATTGGTATCTTTAGCTGAAGTACTAAATTTTATTTCTTTTTGCGCAATGTTGGCCACACCTAAAGCTATGGTTAAAAGAATCGCCGCAATGGTTACCGCAAAGAGAATCACGAACCCTCTATTTTGTTGTGTATTTTTTATTATCATATCTGTATCCAATTAAATAAATTCTCTGACAAGGTTACGCTTTGAGGACCGGAAGGTTGAGTCCAAGAAACAACACAGGTAACCTTGAGTTCGTCCGGGTTAGTAGTGGTTTCCACTGATAAGATGCGAGTAAAATAAGTATCTGGGCTATTTAATACAGGAGGTAACGCAGGTGGAGCAACGCTAGTTTTAAAGTTAGCCCACCCAGTGTCAGCATCTGCTGCCGTGAGTGCGGCAGTATCGCGCATATTTCTCACATACTCTATTCCTTCTTGTGCTAAATACCCGGCAATCATTTTATTTTTAGCATAAGTAGTACTAGAAATTCCAGAAGATAAAATAGACATAAGCCCGAGAATAGAGACTGTAAAAATTGAAATAGCCACAAGTGTTTCCACTAGAGTAAATCCGCCTTTATTTTTTTTTGAAAAAATTTTTAACATTTTAAATATCTATTCCTCTTTGAGAAACTGAAGTTTGTAAAGAAAACGGCGTAGAGGTGTCTTTATAGTCTATGTGACCCTCGAGTCTGATAGTGACGAAAGGTTGATTAAAATCAGGAGTTGGTGCTGTTGTAGACTGCGCCCCAGATACCGTAAAAATATCGACTGAATCTATGACAACCTCATCTGGAAGTAGCTGAACTGCTGGGTCTCCAGCAACTGATTTAAAAATATTATCCCCAAAAGCTCCACTCTCTAAATAGTATATAAACTGCAACCCCGACGAAGATTTAAAAGAAATGCCAGTTCCCGTAATACAACTATGGGAATCTATAAGTGCAAGGTCCCCGTCGTCGATACAGTGATAATCATACCCAGTTCTTAAATTTTTCGATATATCTTCCATTGCAAAACTTAAACTGTCGATAATAGATCTCATGTCTTGAGATTTATTGTGGAGTACATTAGCATTCAAAAGTGCATTCATTCCTACTGTAACTATGATCACAAAAAGAGAAACCGCTATCATGGTTTCAATTATTGTATAGCCCTCGCTTTGTTTTTTGTTCAGTTTTGGAAAAATTTTCTTCATAATTAATCTATCTGTATTCTCCCTGATGGATATATTCTTATGGATGCTTTGACTCGCTGGTTGGCCGAGGAAAGGGTTATTTTCACATAATCAAAACCAGACAATATACCCAATGAATCACTAAAAACTGCACTCGCATCTGGTCTTGTGAAGGTAATGGTAAGTGCGTCTGTATTTGCAATTGGAGTATAGGCATTTCCTAATACCTTTTCTATTTTTTCTATGTATTCTCCTTTGGTTATTGAAATATAATCTAAACATTCTCCATTACAATTTGGCCCATCGCCCGTAAATAGTTTATCGCTATCAATATCAGTAAAATATATAAAGTTTTTATCGTTAGCTCCAGCAATATCTAAAGTGGCATTAGATGTTATGTGAATTCCATAAGATGGTTTCCAGTTGGGATCGGTAGATTGTTGGGCAAAAGATAAAGGTAGTGCTCCGCCTAAGGAAGCTTTTTGTGCCTCTACAATTTTTATAGCTATGTCACTCGCTAAATTTTTAATATCAACTCTAGCTTGGAAATCTCCGTAATTAAATATCGCCACCGAAGACAACACCGAAAAAATAGACAGAACAACTATTAGCTCTACATAAGTCATTCCCCTATTTGTCTTTATTTTTTTATTTAATTTCTTCATCTATTCTCTAAAAAATTGGGAAAATACTTAGCTCAAAAAGAAAGGCTAATAATGCTCCGAGAACTAAATATGGGGCAAATGGAATTTCGCTTTTCATTCCGTGTTTTCTGGAAAAAATAATTAACATAATCCCGACGACAGCTCCGACCCAAAAAGCAACCACTATCCCCGACAGAGCAGCAGAGAGCCCTAGCAACCACCCGAGCCCTATGGCAAGCTTGGCATCTCCAAGCCCCATCCACCTCCCCCCAGATACCAACCAAAACAAAGCAAACGGTACGGCTATGTATAGCCCCGAAAGGAATTCTAGAAGTGAAGGTGTGTGGAGGAAGAAAATATAATTAGAAAATAAAAATAGTCCGACAAAAGCTAGAATACCGAAAATGAGAGACAGGGTATCTGGAATTATTTTATGTTTCAAGTCATAGACTGAAATAACTATAAGCAAAGCAAACATCACTGCATAATACGCATAGGTAAAACTAAAGATAACTGTATTGCTGAAAAAGAAAACATCCTGAAACTTTAAAAAAAGAGCTCCAAAGATAATTCCAGTCGTAAGCTCTACTAGTGGATACTGAATTGATATTTTAGTTTTACAGTTTTTACATCTACCTCTAAGAAATACAAAACTCAAAATAGGAATAAGCTCATACCAAGAAAGTTGATGCCTACAAACCATACAACCACTCCTCCCTCCGAAAGATTTCTCTGTATTTAGTCTAAATATAACCACATTTAGAAAGCTCCCAATAATGAGCCCAAAAAGGAAAAAGATAATTGTAAGGATTGAAATCATATTTAACTTTTAACTAATCACAACGATATCCATCGCTAGCCGTAGCATTAGGAAATGCAGTTGTAAAATCAGATAGAATCGTCGGCGAAGCCCCAACAAAAACTTTTTTCGTACCCTTATTGTCATTGCAAAATGCTCCAGTCGAAAGCGAAGCTGCAAAAAACCACTTCCCCCCACTATTTACATCAACCCCATCCCAACCATAATAAATATATGTACCTCCTGGTAATTCATTAGCTAAAAGATATAAGCTACTTAAAGAAGTTGTTGTTGCGTTAAATAATTGCGCAGGTGCTGTACCATTGGCTGCTGCTCCAGCTATGCCAGTGTTTACTGGACCAACAACAGTACCAGTACTTGTCTCACCATTATATAAAAATCCCTGAGCAGTCATCTGTCCGACTTGTGCCATTATCTTTGCATCACTACTCTTATTTTTAGCACCACCTAAATAAGCCATAATTAAGGTGGCTAAAATACCAATAATGGCCACCACAACCAAAAGCTCAATCAAGGTAAAACCTTTTTTAATATTTAATTTATTCATAACTTTTACTATTAATTTTATAATGCCTTTTAATTAATTAATTGTACCAAATACACAGACAAAAACCACCTTTACGGGTGGTTTTTGTCTGTGTAAAACAATGAGTTCCTAGAAATGTTTAGTTACAAGCTACGTCTCCACTGGAAGCTCCAGCTGTAACTGTTGCGGTTGCTCCAACAACTCCAGCAAATCCAGTACTGTCTGTACAGAAGAAAGAAGCCGTACCTCCCTCAGAGCTTGGCAATTGTACAGATGCGCCCCATGCAGTAGGCCCAACCCCAGCTGCTGTATTTTGTCCGCAAACAACATCATTAGCTGTACTTGCATTCACTGCAGTAATTAAAGTAGTCAAGGAGCCAACACCTGATGCAGTACAAAGATCTGCAAGATACGTACCAGATGAGCTAACTCCAAGTTCTGCTTGTGCCCTCATAGAAGACATACTTGCTTGAACAGAAGCGTCCTTGCCCTTACTTCGTGCTGTATTTAGGGAAGCCAAAACAACTGACGCCAAAATACCGATTATAGCAACGACCACCAAAAGTTCAATCAACGTAAAACCTTTATTCATTTTCTTCATAAGAAATTCTTTTCACCCCGTAACAGGGTAAGTTATTAATAATTAATAAATAATCTCGACTTATTTTTAATGTCTATATTATATAACATATACACAACTAAGTTATCCACAGGCATTAACTGATACTTCCAGCCATATTATATATCGGCATTAATACAGAAACGAGCAATATCCCAACGCCCAACCCTAAAACCACTATCATTACTGGCTCAATCAAGCCGACTAAGGTATCTACGGCATCATCCACTTCGCGTTTATAGAAATCAGTTAAAGTCTTTAAAATATTACCCAGAGAACCTGTTTCTTCTCCCACTTGAACCATCTGTATCAACATCCCAGGTATTTCTTCGGGATGCTTAGAAAAAGCTGCAGATAACGCTAGCCCAGACTTTACTCCGTCGGCCACATCGGCTAATAATTTCTTATAGACCAAAGACCCGACAACTTCAGCAGTGATATCTATAGCTCGAACTATCGGCACCCCAGAAGAAAGCATGGTATTTAAGTTGTCGGTAATTCTAGAAAGATATAACTTTTTGTATAGGTTCCCAATAGCTGGAGTAGAAAGACGCAACCCGTCCAAATATACTTTCCCTTTTTCAGTAGCTGCCAATCTCCACACCCAGAAGCCGAGAAGTATAATGAAAAGTAAAAGAAACAATCCGTAGTGGACGAAAATATTTGAAATCCCTATAATTATTTTCGTAAAAAATGGCACAGCTTGCCCAGAATCAAGAATTATAGAAGAAAGTTTAGGAATAACTACTGTAAACATCAAGGTCATAACAACAAAGAAGGTAATGATAACAAAAAATGGATAAATCAGTGCGTTTTTCGTTTTAGAAGTTAGAGAATATTGACGATCAAGGTAATCTGCCAAGTGAAGAAAAGTTTGATTAAGTTTTCCTGTTTCTTCGCCGACCTTGACCATATTTATATAAAAATTAGAAAAAACATCGGGATGATGTGATAATGCTTCAGAAATAGAAACTCCGGATTGCAAATCATCACCTATTTGTGTCAGCTTACGGCCAAGAAGTTTGTTCTCTGTATTCGCGGCCAGCATGGTAAAGGCCTTCAGTGCGGAGACTTGAGCGTCAAAAAGTGTTGCTATCTGCCTTGAGAGAATAACGACGTCTTTGGGTTTAATTTTCTCAAAAAAAGAAAGCTTCAGAAGTGACTTCTTTTCTCCTTCTTCTTTAATAGTAATAACCACAAGTCCTCGACGCTGAAGTCCGCTGATGGCAATATCGCGGTTCGGAGCATCTATTTCTCCTTCTTTGTTTACTCCTTCTACGTCTATGGCTTTATATTTAAATAACATCCCAGTACTAAAATTTTAATTAATAATTTTTATCGTTATATCCCGTAATCAAAATTTAGTACGGGACAAGTAGTCTTATATCATGCGCTCAAGGCCTTTAGGATTAAGTGAATACTGGTAAGCATTTTCAATAGAGATTTCTCCGGCCCGCACCAACTCCATCAATGAATGGTTCAAATCCACCATCCCCGCCTCCGATCCTGTTTCTATTACTACATCTATCTCGTGTGTTCTTTTCTCCCGAATTAAATTCGCTACTGCGTTGTTGTTTAGAAGCAATTCATAAGCCGGCACAAGCCCCCCGGCTATTCTAGGAATCAATCTCTGAGAAAAAATACCCAGTAAGGAAGAAGCGAGTTGAGCCCGAATCTGGTCCTGCTGGTCTCCAGGGAAAGAATCAATTATTCTATCAATGGTCTGAGAAGCATTGTTGGTATGTAATGTTGAAAGAACCAAGTGTCCGGTTTCAGCTGCGGTAACTGCTGTGGAAATAGTTTCAGGTGTACGCATTTCCCCTATCATTATCACATTCACGTCCTCTCTAAACACTTCTTTCAAGGCAACGTGAAAGTCTTTTGTATCTATACCTATTTCTCGTTGATTAATTATGGATTTGTTGGCTATGTAGACATGTTCTATTGGATCTTCAATGGTCACTATGTGCCTGGTTTGCTCGTCGTTTATTAAATTAATCATAGCCGAAAGTGAAGTAGATTTACCTTGCCCGACAGGTCCGACAACTAAGAAAAATCCTTGCTTTTTACGAGCTAAATCAGCCAGCATGGGTGGCAGGTGTAATTCTGACATTGTTTGAACCTTTGGAACTAGTCTAAAAACTATATTGACTAAACCTTTTTGGAAAAAAGCATTACCGCGAAGTCTGGCCTCACCTTTAAAATCATAAGAAAAGTCTGCTTCCAGGTTTTCTTTAAATTTTTCAATTTTTGTTTTATCTAAAATTTCACCCAAAATTCCAAAAACATCTTCTTGGGTTAAGACTGCATGTTTAGTCAGAAAGATTAATTCTCCAGAAACACGGATAGCTGGCACTCGCCCAGCGCCCAAATGTAGGTCTGAACCATTCTCACGAATAACATCTAAAACAAGTTCTTCAAGTTCTTTTTTGTAATCCATCCCAGTACTAAAATTTTATTAATAATATTTATCTTTATGCCCCGTAATCAAAAATTTAGTACAGGACAAGTATTTATTTATTTTGAAACGACAACTTTCTTTTCTAAAATTTTTACAACTTGATCAATAACCTCAGCTGGGGTGGAATTCGCTTTTACTATATATCCAGCAACTCCGAGCTTGTTCCCCTCATCAATGTCTTTCTGCTCACTCTTGTTAGATAAAATTATCTTAGAACAATTGGGGCACAAATTTTGTGCATTTATTTGCCCCAATGCTTCAAAACCATCCATCTCCGGCATGATGATATCCATCAGCATGACGTCAGGCGAAAGCCCCCCCTTTAGTTTTTCTAACGCGTGAACCCCCGAAGAAGCAGTATGAACTTCAAAGTTGTTCTGACTAAACTTTAACGCATACATATCTAAAAGAAAATTGTCATCATCAACTATTAAAATTTTTTTCTTTTCTCCTTCCATATATTTTAGCTAAGGCTAATAAACTCAATTATACTACAAAATAAGCCTCAATAGAACCCCCTGTGGACAACTTTACTCGTTGTCATTATTGAAGTTGTAAACCTCGGTAAATGGAATTAACCCAGCAATGGATTTAAGCATAGCGTCTTCCCGCATCATCAGCATCCCTTGCTTACGAGCCACTTCATAAATAGCCCTATTGGTAGGGTTTTTCAATATAACTTCTTGCATTTCTTTTTCTATTTTAAACATTTCAAAAACAGCTATACGCCCCCTAGTACCGGAAGGGCATTCATTTGAGGGCACAGTATCAAACATTTTGTCACTAATTTTTGGTTTAAATTGATCGGGTAAATCTTTCATCTGTTCTTCTATTTGTGTTTTAACACTCGCATCCATAGGAAGCTCTTTACGTGAAGAAGCACAAGTAAGCCGAGCCAAACGCTGAGCAATAGAAACAATTAACGTAGGAGCAATCAGATAAGGGTCTACGCCCATATCTACCAAACGAGGAATAGCCCCGACAGCACTGTTGGTGTGGAGAGTGGAAAGTACCAGGTGTCCGGTTAGTGCCGCCTGAATAGCTAGCTGTGCTGTTTCTTTGTCGCGTATTTCTCCAACCATTATGATATCCGGATCTTGGCGAAGAATAGAGCGGAGCCCAGAGGCAAAAGTGTAACCAATTTCAGGCATCATCTGTGATTGATTTATGTCAGGCATGTGATATTCTACCGGATCTTCGAGGGACACGATGTTACTTTTTTCTTTATCGAGCGCATTCATCATAGAATAAAGCGTTGTAGATTTACCAGACCCCGTCGGGCCAGTAATTAAAATTAGTCCGTATGGTCTTTTTATTGCTTCTTTTATGATATTCAAATTCGTTTCTGAAAGACCAAGTTCTTCGAGAGGTTTAACGCCCTTTTCAGAATCCAAAATACGCATAACAATCTTCTCTCCATAGTACGCCGGCATAGAAGATACTCGGAAGTCTATTTTATGCCCATCAATATTGGCACTAAAGGAACCGTCTTGGGGTTTACGTTTTTCATCCAAGCGTAATTTTGCGAGAATTTTTATACGAGCCACAATTCCCCCATAAACATTTATCGGCAAAACTATAGTCGTATGTAAAACTCCATCTACCCGAAAACGCACTTTCACTTTTTCTCCCGTATGCTCGATGTGAATATCTGAGGCGTTCCCCTCTAAAGCAGTACGTAAAATAACTGCCACAATCTTTATCACTGGGGCATCTTCTACTATTTTTACTTCTTCGCCTGGTTTGACTTCTTTTATTTCTTTACTAAGACTGTCTTCGCTCACTCCTGTGTCCCCACCCTCTTCTTTACTTAACTCTTCTAGGGCAGCTTCCACCTCACTACCGAGACCTTTGTAGCTTTGCATTATGCCGTCATAGTCACTTTTAGAAATTAAATACACCTTAAAAGGAATCCCAATTTTAGTAGAAATGAACTGAAGTGCATCCATGGCTTGAATGTTTTCTGGGTCCATGACTCCAACTTCCAGCACCCCATCTTTCAATTCAATAGGCACAAAGTGGTAGTGGGTTGCGGAATCTTCGGAAATATATTTCAAAACGTCAAAAGACATTTCTTCAACGTTTATATTTTTTACCGGAATACCTAAATACTCTCCTCTGGCTTCGAGAATTTTGTCTTCTGGGACACCAGCTTGAACCAAGGTCGCCACAACGTCTCCGTTATATTCTTCTTTTGCGCGACTTTTAATTTCACCAATTTGGCTACTATTGATTATTCCTTTTTTTGCTAATTCTTCTAGAAAACTCATAATTTAATCAACATTAGGGCGTAGTAGAAGTTTGAGCTTTTGAAGTCTTAGAAGGATCAGTCTTGGCTGGAGTTTTTGTTGTTGTGTCTGGCTCAGCAGAGAGGTCTGGAAGAGTAGTAGAAGTGCCATCTATAATGCCGTCAATGTCACTAAGGTCAAGATTGTCTTGTGGGGTAACGGGAGCAGTAGAGACAGTATCGTTCCCAAATTGAGCAAATGGATTAGGCCTCCCTTCTGTTCCGTCTTGAGTCAGAATAATACTTGAATCTTGTAGATTTAGGAATGCTGGATCAGATAAGACAGAGTCGTCAAGTTTAATGTTGCGAACATTTAGCAATAAAGCTAAGAAATCTTTGGCAACTAAGGATGTTTGACCATCTGTCTTTGTGTTGTTGTCCACTGACCCATCTATGTTGGGTAATTTACTAGAACTAGAAGAAGAAACTAAATTAGCTTCGTCTCCGGGTGGTTTTATAAAATATAAATAGCCTAAAAATATCGCGGCGAGAATTATTACAAAGATTATTATGTTTCGAATTTTTGCCATTGTATTTTTGATTTTAATTTTTTAACCAATAAGTTCTAATTTTAAAATCATATTTATAAATTTCTGTCGCATCTTTTTTAGACAACAACCCAGCAGTGGTAGCACTTGAAGAAAAATTAATGGATGCGATATCTACAATTCTTAAATTGTTTTCAAGATTCTTGGTAAAATTAATAAAGTTGTCGTAAGTTCCGGAAGTAGAAAACTGCAATTCAAAAACTCCATAGTCTTTTGGTGTTTGCTTGTTAGCTATCGCCCTCTGTCCTACCCCGTTCGCTGGAGTAGCGCTAGTATCAGTTGTATTGTACTTTACATCTTTCAAAACCATACCGTAGGGAGTAATAATTTTTTCTAGCTCTAAAATCAAACGAATATTGTCAACATTTTCTGGTAAAAGCTTTTCAAGTTTTGCTAAATCAGCTTTATCAATCGTGTTATATTTAGCCGTCAATTTATCCCTTTCGTTTTCTAGGGCTTTAGAGTTATTTAAGGCGTCGTCATAAGAACCTACTTGTGATTTCAGTGCAGAAATTTCATTGTAAATAGGATTAGTAAATAATAAAAACACAGCGACCGAAATTCCTATTAAAATAACTGGGGCAATAAATCTTGTCATAAAAGTTAATTTTGGGTGGCGATAGTGTGTTTATAATTCACAAAAGATGGTTCGACCGAAAATTCTAAATCAAAAATAACATTTCCGCTATTGTCCAGGGTTAGATTAGAAAATACGGGATCAATAAGATTTTTATTCTGAGCAAAAAGATCTGCCTGAAGCGCCACGTAACGATAGCCGATAGCTTGGCCAGACATTTTTATACTAATTTTTGAATTTTTCTCTGTGCCTAAATCATAAGAAAATTTAGTGTAGCGAACAGTTTTTAGGGTAATTTTTTGAAGTGCATCAAAAACAGGAGAGATGGAGATGTGTTTAGATAATATTTCATTAGCCGCCCGTAAACGTTTATCTAAGACTTGCAAGTCAGCTATTTTAGAAGGCTCAAAACGGCCTTGAGCTAAGTTCAATGTATTTTCCATTCCAGAAATGTTTTTTGCAACTATTCCTTTATAAAAATAAAGCCCTCCAGTAGACAGAAGCACAACAAAAAGAATCAGCAACGCAATTATAAACAAAAGACCGATTGGTTGCGAAGAAGAAACCCGTTCTGGAATTATCGGTTTTTTGGGTATAAAAGATGTTTGAAAGTTTTGTTCCATTTCCCTTATTGTATTATCTCACTTATTGTAATTTTCGCAATGCCAAACCAAGTGCAACTGCAAATTCTGGGCCCATGTTCTCAAGAACTTTACTTAAAAAGGCAGGAGAATCTACTTTAGAGAAAGGATGCCCGAGCTCTATCTCTGCTTTAAAATTATTTACTGCCACTTCTGATAACCCTTTTAGTAGTGAACCTCCACCTGTAAATATCACTTTACTAATAGTCCTATTATACTTCTTCTCGTATCCTAATAATACATTATTAGTTTCCGAAAAGATATAATCTATATGCACTTTTATTATGTCTGCTAGATTTTTGTCTGTTGGATTACCGAAAAGGCCGAATTCTTTTTTCATTTTTTCTGCTTCTGTGAAAGGGATGCTTAGAGATTTAGAAATTGAGTTCGAAATGTCTGCCCCACCCCGATCAATAGTGTGGTACCCCTTAATCATGCCAAATTCTACAATAGAAAGCTTGGTTCGTGATGCACCGAAGTCCATTAGCAAAACTGGAGAAAGTTCGTGTTCAAAATTTGCCCGTATGGAAGAAAAAACTTCAATTTCAAAAAATGAAGCGGAGAGATTGCAACCAGAAACTATTGAACGATACCGCGCTACGGCGTCATTTTGGGTAGCTACAACCAAGACGTTGATTTTATCAGAGGCAACTGAAGGCGTAGTTGAATTGATATTGTCCTTACTCATTTCTGCAAAAGAAGCTTCTCTTTTTGGTAAGATAAAATAATCAATTGAAACTTCGGTGATAGGAAGCGGGATGTATTTACGAGCTTCAGTAGGTACTATTGAATCTATTTCCGCATCGCTTATCTGCGCTGGAAGTTCAATTATAAAAATCAGGCTCGATTGTACAGGGATAGACACAGCTAAAGAACTCCCAGCCGCTCCGGATTGTTTAATTATCTCCTTTAAGGCTAAAACAACCTTCTCCACTGGAAGATTAGTGACTCGCCCCGCTTCAAGATTGTCATAGGGGCCTAGGGCAATTGACCCATATGTTTCCAAGACCGCCTTACCTCCTTTCTTTTTTATTTCAACAACCTTAATCGCAGAAGAACCGATATCTATTCCGATAGCGCTGTCTCCTCCTCCTTTACCAAAAGAACCCAAATTAGAAAATATATCTTTAAGAAGATTACTCATGTTTATTTATGCTAAAATACTTCTTAAGTATATCATATATGCGTTTTTTAAACACTATATTAGAGATAGTTTTTCCTATAAAATGCATATTATGTGGTAAAACAGGGCTGGATTTGTGCTTAGATTGCTTGCGAGAAGCCCCAGCCGCCGAACGTGAAAGTGCCAAATGGATTTTCCCCATTTATGACTATCGTCATCCAAGTATAAAGAAATCATTGTGGCTACTAAAATACAAAGGGAAGAAAAGGCTCGCGGTGGTGTTTGCTGAAATTGTTTATGAGAAAATGCTTGAAGAATTGTCGGAACTCAGTTTAATGGAAAACTTTTCGCAACCAATTTTAATCCCTATCCCCTTGTCTGCAAAGCGGTATCGAGAACGAGGATACAATCAAGCAGAATTGTTATGCCGAGAAATGATTAAGCTAAGCACTTTACGCCACGACTTAAGCATGCACTTGTTAAATAATATTTTAATCAAACCAAAAGAAACTCTTCACCAGGCCCAGATTAAAAATAGAAGTGCCAGATTAAAAAATATTATAGGGTCCTTCATAGTCAAAAATGAAAATTTAATAAAAAATAAAAATATAATTTTAATAGATGATATCTTGACCACCGGCGCCACCTTGAGTGAAGCCAAGAAAGTATTGAGACAAGCTGGGGCCAGAAAAGTCATCGCTTTCACTGTGGCGCACTAGTGCCCGCTTTTTGATATAATACAATCCAATGGAGCCAATTTTAATCTTGCTTTTAAAATATAAATATTTAATTCTTTTTCCTCTCGCGGCAGTGGAGGGGCCATTAATAGCTTTAGTGGTTGGCTTTTTGGTATATTCTGGAATTTTTGATTTTAGGATCGCTTTTATTGTCCTTTTGTTTGGCGACATTGTCCCCGATACTATTTATTATTTTATTGGTTATTTTAGTGACCAATCTAAGTTTATTCAAAAGCATTTTCTAAATTCTAATTTTTTTGCAAAGCATTCAATGATAGTTAAAAGGTTGTGGACTGAACACACTTTTAAAACAATGTTTTTCGGCAAGTTGGCCTACGGTATGGCTATCCCTTTTTTGATTAGTGCAGGTATTGTCAAAATAACCTACAGAAGATTTATTGCCTATACTCTACCTATTTCAATTTTCCAGTATGGCCTTATTATGACTATAGGATACTATATGGGAAATTCATATGAGCTCGCTTTAAAATATATAAATTATGCATATTTACTTATGGCTGTATTGGTCGTTCTACTCATCTTTGTTTACATATCAATAACTAAGTACGCAAAGAGAGAAATTATTTCCATGGAAAAAATACATGATCACAGGAAATAACAAAAAAATTTCTTGCATTATCCCAGCATATAATGAAGGGAAAAGAATCCAGGCAGTTTTAGAAATTGTGGCTAGTCATCCCCTTATTGATGAAATCATAGTAATCGATGACGGTTCTTCTGACGACACAATTGCTGTAGTGGAAAAATTTAAAAATATTAAACTTATCATTCATAATAAAAATACAGGGAAAAGTATTTCCCTGTATGATGGAATTAGAGAATCTTCTGGTGATTTTATTTTTTTGCTTGATGCTGACCTAGCGGGACTAACTATTCAAAATATTAATGATCTTATCTCCCCGATAATAAATAAAGTCGCCGATGTCAGCATAAGTTTGCGCAGAAACGCTCCGAGACTCTGGCATAGATTGGGAATGGATTATATTTCCGGAGAAAGAGTTTTGCCTCGTCATATTATCACCCCACATCTAGAAAAAATAATTTCTTTAAAGCCATTTGGTTTTGAAGTTTTTCTAAATAAATTGATTATTGCCAACAATTCCCGAATAAAAATCGTGCCTTGGTTAAATGTTGACAGCCCATATAAAATTACAAAAAACGGGTTATGGGTAGGGTTGAAGGGTGATTTTTTTATGATGGTAGATATTTTTAGGACAATTTCAATTTTTGGTCCAATATATCAAATTATAAAAATGAGAAATTTGAGAGTGAAGTAATGTTATGAATAATCCAAAAATAAGTTTAGTTATTGTTGCCCACAATGAAGAAAAATACATAGGGAAATGTATTGAATTCGCTATCAAGCATTCCAGAGGTAGGTTGCATGAAATATTGGTTGTTAATAATGCAAGTACGGACACTACAAAAGAAATAGCTCAAAAATATGAAATGGTACGAGTCGTCGATGAATCGCAGAAAGGACAAGTGCGCGCTAGGCAACGAAGTTTTTATGAAATAAAAGGAGACCTTATTGCCTATATTGATGCTGATACGCAAATGCCAGAAAAGTGGCTAGATGTTGCGCTCGATGAATTCAGCCAGGATAAAAATTTAGTATGCCTGAGTGGCCCCTATGTATATTATGATTTTTCAAAATTGCAAAAATTTATATCGAAAATATATTGGCATGCCTTAGCCTACCCCATCTATCTCGCTGTGGGATATATGGCGGTCGGTGGAAATTTTATAATTAAAAAAGAGGTTTTAGATAAAATGAACGGCTTTGATACGTCGATTGAATTCTATGGAGAAGATACTAATATCGCCCGCCGAGCAAGCAAATTTGGTAAGGTAAAGTTTAAATTAGATTTTATTATGCATTCTTCTGCCAGAAGACTGCTACACCAAGGTACACTAAAAATAGCTTTTATATATATGTTAAATTTTCTCTCCCAAGTATTTATGAAAAAATCTGCCACAAAAGCATACAAGGATGTAAGGTAAAATATTATTAATTTGCTATAATCAATATATGCAATCTTACAAAATTCATTTTACCGACAAGAATTTTCTGCTGTCTTTTTTTAGTGCTTTAGGTTTGCTGACAATAAGCCTCGTCGTCCAGTATTATGCAAGCTTTTATGTTACTCGTTCTGTTAGTGAACCCGTAACGGATATTATCCTCTCAAATACTCGCGTCTGGGATGTAGGAGATATTTTTGTTTATGGAGCCTTACTGCTTACGGGCATAGGAGTAGTAGCTGGCTTAAGACGACCATATTCTATGCCTTTTGTTATGAAAAGTATTGCTCTCTTTACCCTCATAAGATCGTTTTTTGTTAGTTTGACTCACATCAGCCCATTCCCTACTCGCGCACTCATAGACTCAACATTTTTTAATCATTCTTGGTTTAGTGGTATTTTTACCGGCAATGACCTATTCTTTTCTGGCCACACTGGGGTGCCATTTCTACTTGCATTAATTTTTTGGGAATATAAAACTTTAAGATATATTTTTTTAAGTTTTTCAATAGTTTTTGCCTTTGTTGTTCTTTTGGGACATTTGCATTATTCTATAGATGTAGCTTCGGCTTATTTTATCACCTATAGTATTTTCCATTTGTGCCAAGTTTTATTTAAAAAAGATTGGGGGTTATTCTTAAAAAAATAAAATAATATGAGACACTGCAAAGATTGTGAACCAGCTCAAGAAATACATAGCATCGCCTACATCTCGGTGGTGTTGGGGTACCTAGACCAACCATTGTTTGATCTGATGGAACTCTTGTTTAAAAACACAGCAGAAAAAATTTCTAATAAAATTTCAATTCCATTTTTTAAAACAATGGTCTTTTTAAAACTAGGGTATTTTACTGACAAGCCTGACGAAAAAGATACTTGGCGCACAAAGTGTTTCTGGGATGAAGCTACGCGTCGTGGGATAAAAATGCGGGAATTTCATTTAGGACCAATCAGAGACGGATTTATCGCAGAGTATAAAGGCAAAACTTTACTCTTTGATGGACTACCTCGTCCGGGACTAGAAGAATCCCCTTCTCTGAAATGGATGGATAACAAAGGCATAATGAAAAGAAAATTTTTAAAAGAAGGACTGCCTGTCGCTCGCGGAGGAGTCGCCTTCAGAAAAAAAACTGCTTTGGAAATTTTTAACAGCATCACCAAACCTGTAATCACCAAGCCAAACCTCGGCTCCCGCTCCCGCCACACCTTGATCCACATTGATACTAAAGAAAAATTAATTTATGGATTTAAAAAAGCAAAGCAACTTTCTCCGCTGGTGGTAATAGAAGAAGAACTGCGTGGCTTTTTATTCCGAGGCACTCTCGTGGACGAAAAATTAGCCGCGGTTATAAAACGCGATCAACCTGAAGTCACCGGAGACGGCATTCATACCTTACAAGAACTTATGGATAAAGAAAATGCGCGCCCGGAACGCCAGGGTCCTCTTTTTCATAAAATAATAATTGACCCGGATGCTGAAACAGAATTAAAACGTGAAGGAATAAAAATGAGTGATATCCCAGAAAAAGGCCGCATAGTTACCTTCTCTCAGAAAACTAGCCGCGGATGCGGAGGTACTACGACAGACGTCACTGACATTATTCATCCTGACAATGTAGAGATGCTGGAACATGTAGGAAAATTCCTAAAAGATCCACTTGTAGGAGTAGATTTTATAATGGAAGATATAACTAAATCTTGGAAAGAAGAACAGCATAGCGGGATTATTGAATGCAACAGTCTGCCTTTTATTGACCTACATCATTACCCTCTCTTTGGTAAACCTCAAAACGTCGCCGGCAAACTCTGGGACTTAGTATTGCCTGAATCTAAAACAGATTAACTATAGTTTTTTTAAAAATTGTTTTCTAAACCGAGAAAGAAGGATCGGATTGCCTTTATCGTCTAGCGGGACATCTTCTACCGTCAAACCCTCTATGTTAATAGTGTCCGCTAATTTTCGTAATTCCGGGTCAGAATTTATTTGTTCTTCAATGGCTATTAGCTCATCTTTGTCTTTCAAAACAAGAATGCCTTTGTTTTTAAATCCCAAGCCTCTGCCTGTCCCTATATCTCCCCGCAAAGAATCACCGACAAATATTAATTTATCTTTCGGCACTCTAATACCTTTTGATTCAATTACCCCCATAAGATGCTTTATGGCTATCTCCTTCCCTCCGCCCGCCATTGTCTCATCTGTAGCAATATCAATAAAAATATCTGAAAGCCCTAAATATTTCGCTAATTTTTCTACCAATACTTTTGCATTAGCAGTAAAACCAACCATTGGAATTCCGAGCCGACCGTACATTTGTGCTAATTTAAAAATCGGTGCGATATTTGATTTTTTAAATTCCTCTGGATTTTTCTCAAATATTTCATCACAAATTTGTGCAGCAATTTCTCCGTATGCTTTTAGAATTCCAGCTGCTATTTCATGCGCCAAATTCCCTGGTTCATCAATTTCTTTCGCATGAGGAATAAACCTATCTTTAAGATAAACTTCTGGATCTTTCCATTCTGTATGCCCATCTGTGTAAATGCCCCGCATGCGATCAAATTCTCGAAAGGAATTCCCCAACTTAAATCCTCGATAATACGTTGCTTCCAACTCTTTTGGTTCTTGTTCTGGAAAAAGTTTTGCTATAGCTCTCCCGTGAATTGAAGACAAGTGTGCCAGTGTGCCGTCAATATCAAAAAAAGCAAATGCCCCTGGCTCACCTTTTGCGTCCAGACTTATTTTAATTTCCGGATATGCTCCATTTAAACTTTGAAATTCTGACGTAACAGAAATCCATTTTCTTTTCTCTGGTGAACCATTAAAATTTCCAAATTCATCCATGAAAATTATTTTTTAGCTTGGTCAAAGGAAATTTCTGATTTTGGATCAAATGCGTCTGGATCAAAAGTAAGATGCGAAATATGTTTTTTTTCTGTTACAAAGTCTCCCAAGAATTTTAAAAAGTCTTCTTTCGCTTCTCTTTCACCTTTCTCTTCCATGTGTTCTACGGGGTGTGCTTCCGGAGTAAATTCAAAATGCCCGCATATTTCTCCGTCTTTATAAACCCGTAAATGGTATTGGTCCTGGAAATCTGTTAATTTTCTCCAGCTTAAAACTTGGTCTTCGTCCACCCAAGCAATAAAATGATTCCCAAAACCCCATTTTTCGTGTAAATGCTTCTTCATTCCTTCTAGCGTCTTTCCTGGAGCAAGCCAACCAACGTGGTATTGCTGTCTGCCCTTTTTGTGCCAAATAAGGCCTATCCTTAAAAGAAATTTCCTCACTGGTAAGAAAAAACTGTATATAAAGCGCCAGATTTTTTGTTTTAGTTTATCTTCGGGTGTCATAACAACACTATATCATAATTAAGGCGGTGTATGTTGGACAAAGTTCGAAACTATTTCGAGCTAAATCCAAATGATTAAAGCTAATGTGCACGCTCGACGATTTTCTTAATTTTAATATTTCCACTACGCTCGGCTAATGTGCTAATTCAAAATGGACTCGGAAAATGGAAACAAATATTTTGGGGATTAGGATTTCCATTTTCCTCGACTGTATCTTTTGGCGAGATTCCGAATTCTGCCCGCAGGAGGGGTTTGGGGAGGAATGCGG
>Ga0172379_10000634_pt1 | contig 85156 bp, 79 predicted proteins | sample GrowelOW334metaG_FD_119756 | JGI IMG/M metagenome (GOLD analysis project Ga0172379, IMG submission 119756) | Groundwater microbial communities from an aquifer near a municipal landfill in Southern Ontario, Canada - Groundwater well OW334 metaG | ecosystem: Environmental > Aquatic > Deep... | reverse complement strand
GCTTGTTGAGCTTTTACATCGTCACAGAGGAACAAATATTTTCAGACAAAAAGTTCTCGTTTCAACGTATTTAAGTCAACAAAAAAAGAAGAAATTATCAACTACTTTTGCTACTTAACTCTATTTTCCTTTAATTTCTTTCTAGACAAAAAAAGACGAGCGGTATACACCACTCGTCTTTTTTTATCACACGTCCTATTGATTATGGACGATACGCATTAACAAAATATGAGACTTTGCTTTTTGCCGTCAATTCAGAAACAAGTGCACTCGATGCCTTTTCAAATTTCTGTCGTTTCATTTGTTCTTTAAGGTAAGCAAGAGTTTCCGCTTCCTTTCCTTTTGGAAGAGCTTCTCCGACACTTTTAACATACGCATTCACTTCTGGATCGGTAACTTGAATCTTGTCAGCAAGAAGTTTTTCAAGTGATTTTGTAATGACCGTTTGTTCTTTGAGATCTCCCATGGTCATTCCATATTTTGTAAGTTCTTGTTCAAGAGTACTTCCCTGTCCTTTTATTTGATCCTCGACTTTTTTAACCTCAGCATTTACTTCCTCATCTGTTACTTTTATTCCTTTACTGCTTATTTCATCTTCAATAAGTCTCTTGGAAATAAGATTTGCTAAAGCTACTTTACCATTTGTCTTTTCAAGCTCGGAAATAACTGCAAATCGACTTATTGGGTGACCATTAACGGTTGCCGCTATCGGTTTGAAAAAATAAAATGCCAAACCAACGATCACCAAAACAACAGCAATAATAATCGCAAACTTAACCGTAAAAAACTTTTTACATGTACCTTTACACATACCGCAGCATTTTTTATCTTCTGCCTTTGGTGTTTCAACTGAAACCGTTGCTTGTGTTGCTTGTGATTTTTCTTCCATAATTTTTAAATTATATAAACTTATAATACAAATATGACTACCAGTGCCGTTACAACTTAATTTCCACCATATGTGGCAAGTTTTTTATACAAAAATAAATATATTGTAAGTTGTAACGGTACCAGTATATCACACTTTTTTATGTATACCAGTTAAAAATATTCAACAAAAAAAGCGCTCCACGGAGCGCTTTTTTTGTTGAATATTTAAATTATTTCGAACTTTGGATCACTGGTGTCGTATCTCCTTCGTTCTCACAAGCACCGATCGTAACAATACCGTTTGATGCTTTTCTCAAAACATATCCGGTCGTACTTGCAGTCCATGTTTTTACACCGTTCGGACTTACCGGAATAGAACCCATATAACCGCCGAGAACGAGACTGCTCGTTGATGTGACACCATTCAAATTGACACAAGCCCCGGTAGAAGCTACGGTAAAAGCCGTACAATTTGTATCACAACCGGACGTTCCATCTCCGATCATATAAAAAGCGGTCGTTGATGCGAGATTGTTTACCGGTGTTAAAAAAGCTCCGCCATTATCAACTTGTTGAACCTTTATTGCAGACAAAATACTTTCAACATCGGCAGATCTTCGTGAATCTCGAGCATCCTGGAAACGTTTGAGCGGATTCAAAGCGACAAAGACAACTCCGGCCAGAACGGCGATGATGGCGATGACGATCAAAAGCTCGATAAGTGTGAAACCTTCTTGTTTTTTCTTCATGATAAAAAATTAAATAACGATAAAATCCCAACTAATAAAAATCAATATAACTTGCCTTTCATTATAACAAATACAAAAAAAAAGGCACGCAACAAAGTGGAAAACCCCTAATACAAAAAAACGCTCCCTTAGAGCGTTTTTTTGTATTATATTTTAACAATTAAAACTACCTTGAAAAAACAAGTTCAGCAGGACCCTCAACTTCGCATGCTCGGATCGTAATGGCACCTGTTGACGATTTATACAAAGTATACCCGGTCGTACTTGCATTCCAAGAACCGGTACCGTTCGGACTTATCGGAATGGATCCAAGATAACCTCCAAGAACAAGACTTGTTGTTGCTACTGAACCATTTAAGTTCAAACATCCCCCCGTTGTTGTCGCAATTGTCGCACAATCAGCATTTTTGAGACCACACGCGACGGTCGATCCATCTCCAATCATATATGTGGTTCCCGCTGCCAAAGATTCAATAGGATTCATCAGATATCCGCCATTATCCGCTTGATGAACCTTTATTGCCGTCAAAATACTCTGGATATCTGCAGCTCTTCGTGAATCGCGACTATCCTTAAAACGTTTGAGTGGATTCAAAGCGACAAAGACAACTCCGGCCAGAACGGCGATGATGGCGATGACGATCAAAAGCTCGATAAGTGTGAAACCCTTTTCCTTTTTCATAATAAGATACTACTTTGATTAATAAATTTTTGTTATATAAACTTCCTTTAATTATGCCACAATGCCAAAAAAGATACAGCGCACTACTGTGGAATAACAATAGTGAGAGGATCGCTTGAAAGAACAGTGGTTTTTGTACTCAACATATACACGTTCGGATTCGTTGTTGTTGCCAACTTGGTTTTTTCGATTGTATCGATCTTATACGGTATCGTATCTTTTATTTTAACCAAAACAAGATCGATCTTGCCCGTGACCAATCCACGAATACTGTCATCGTCGTATGCAAGCCACGAAAAAGTATACGTTGTTTTTGTATTTTCTTTTATTGACACGACCCTTGCCGGCTCACTAAAGAGAATCTCCGGTTTGGCAACGCCACCGTTTATTTTTTCAAAAGAAAGATTTTTCGCTTCTTTCAAAGTTTTATCCGTTGTTATGCTGTCTTCAATAATACGTCCTTTTACTCTATCTTGAGCATAGTTATCAGCCTGTACCGCAACAGGAATGGCGATCTCAACGATTTGCATTTCAACCATATTGTTCTTTTTCTGTTCAAATACTTTTTGTGCTTTGATCGTCTGGTTTTGCTTTTGAGTATAAAAATATGAACCACCAACAACAGTCAATCCGATAGCGAGAATACTTCCAAGTACCAGAAGTTGACGATGGGCTTTTGCAGATTCATCTTCCTCTTCAGCTTCTTCTTCACTGGAGTCTTTTCCCGTGAATGTTTCTTTTGTCGTTTCACCTTGAGATGTTTCGAGTATTTCTTTTTCAACCCCGGAACTTTCAACTCGTATCTTTTTTTCATTCTTTAAGAAGTCGTCTGAGGAAATAACGAGTTGATCCTCTTTTTTCTTTAAGCCGATCCTTGCGAGCCCGACAGCCTCGACGAACAGAAAATCTGTCGTTCCCCTTTTGAAAGGACCTTCCGGTTCCACAATATCAAGATATGTATATTTTTGGATATGTTCGGCAACTCCGGGAACCTCACTCGTTCCACCAACAACAACAAGACTTTTTATGGTAAGCTCCTTCTTTCGCGCACAAAAACTTGCAGCTTCTTTTATCGCTGATGTGATCTTATCAAAACAAGTTTTTTTCATTATCTCCACCATCTTTGGATCAAGTTTGTCCAAAGGGGTGCTGTTTTTTTTCTTTTCAGCTTCTTCAATGGAGATCTTTTCAGTATCGGAGATTATCTTTGTTAATGTGTCTCCACCGACATTCACCGAGAATGAAAACTGTAATCCGTTCACATCAAAAAAACTACAATTGGTTATGATAGAACCGATATCGACGACGCAAACCGGAAAAACTTCTTTTTTAAGATATAAACCCTCGAACAACGCCAATGTTTCCGAACTGGCAAAGACTTTTTGAAAACCCAATTCTTTAAAGAAAGAGAACCAATCGGATATGATCGAACTCTCACTTGAAATGGTCGTGATCTGAGCTTTTGTGTCGTTTATTTTTTTTGCCGAAGACACAAAAACAGGAACAAAAGAATCAAGCGGGACGATACTTCTTATTTCTTTGTCGATGATATCGTCGTACTCACCTTTTGCATGCAATTCCGTACTGAACGTGTGCGTATATAATTGACTTTCCGGCAGACCGAAAAACACCGTATTACTGCGGTTTTTTATGCCGTTATTTGCAAAAAGATCATTAACGACTTTTAAAAGAGTTGGGCGATCTTTTATAATGCCTCGCTCGATAAGCCCCGCAGGAAGTACGATCCTTCCTTTATTAAGAACAGCGAGATTGTTTCCAGATCCAGATGTTTCCACGAATTCAATGGAACGGTCTGAAATATCGATCCCCAAAAAGTTCGCGGCTTTGAACAATGTGCTTATGTTCGCTTTTTGGACGACATGGTTGAACGCGTCAGAATGAAACAATCGCTGGATCTTTTCACTCTGAAAAATTTTTTTAACCTTTTCATTTTGAAATATCTTTTGGATCTTTTCACTCTGAAAAAGCTTCTTGATCTTTTCGCCTTGGAAAAATTGTTTGATCTTTTCGTTTTTAAATAATTCCATAATTGTTCATCGAGTTAAGGTTTCTCAACCCAACTATCCACCACAATATCGGTGTCTGACAGTGTTACGTTCAGGGTAAAACTTCTCACATATAAATAACCGGTCTCAACAACGCTTGGAATTCTACCAACGATATTAATCGTTCGATTACTTCCGACTCCAGTAACTACTATTGTACACTCTCCACTGCCGAGAGCCAATACACTTCCTGGGCCGGTATAACCAGAATTCACTCTTAATTGTTGTAACGCTTCTTCAGCACACCCCTCTGCAATAGAATATGTTTCATTCCCTTTTTGCATAACATACGCACCCAAGAGATCACCGAGCCCCATGCGAGAAGCTCCAACTGCCATGATAAGCGCGGCAATAGAAACAATAATAACAGTTATGATCGCGACCGCGCCTGAGTTTTTTTCGTCCGCTAGTCGTCCTTGCGAGCGCAGCGCGGCAATCCAGGAGTGTGTGGTAAAAACCCTGGATTGCTTCACCACACCGAGTACTTCCATTTTCATCTCCCTTTGGTCGTGAAAATTAGGTCGCGCAAGCTCGCAAAGACGACGATCTTCTGAATTCTTTATTTTATTATTCGTATTAAAAAACATATATAAAATTATTTCAAAATATTGGCAACCGTCTGAAGGTGTTGCGAATAAGTGTAGGTGACACCTCCATCGGTTATAAAATACGCGATATCGAATTCCATTTTAATACTATCTCTTCTTCCCGGAGCGCTCAAATTGGTGAACATAAGATTACTTACCGTCGTTTTTCTACTGTTCACTGTCGAGGTTGCCGAACTTCCTTCTTTCATTTTTAAAGATCCATTCACCAAAGAAAAAGTAATATTCCCTGTTGGTGCCACCACCGCAAGTGTTGTGCTTGTTGCTCCGGATATGGGGTTTGAAACATCGTTGGCAAAACGATTTTTTTTATTCACCTCCTCCATTATCACGCGCGCATTATCGTGTACGGTTTCCAAAACATAGATCTTTTCTCTGTTGCCTGAAATATTGGAACTGAAAGAAGTGAGACTACTCAAAACCAAAATAATGATCGCAATATAAATGATTGTTTCAATCAATGTAAAACCTCTCTTAAAAAAGAAACCACCATTTTTTTTATTCTTTTGTAAAATTGGAATTTTCATCATCGATAATTAATTCTAACTTCTCGTAAAAGAGGTGTGTTGTCACCATCGCCCACGAGATCGATCTTGTATTGGATATATTGTTTTTCATTCAATACCGTTGGAATAAGCGAACCTCTCGACGTTGAAAAAAATGTACCCGCAGTACCATCGGGACCGATCCAGCCGGCGGACGATATTCCGCCCGAAGTAGCCGCTCCGCGCACTTGAAACTTTATTAAACAAGTGGGACACGTGGAAGTGGCAAGATCTTCATCCCATCTTATAACTTGTATCGATGATGAAGCAAAAGAAGTATCGAAAACAGACGAAGTTGCAGTACCGCTCATTTCGTATAATGCGCTTTGATCAAAGTGAATAATCGTACCACTTCTTCCAACGGCCCACGCGTTGATCGTATTGACGGTGGCAAGATCATAAAGAGTTTGTGTTGTTGGCATACTTTGTGTTGTCCAGCTTGTTCCATCCCACTTCAGCGCGTTATTTGCATCACCAAAAGCCCAGCCTTTATTTGCACTTGCAAAAGCCACTGTCTCCCAACTATCACCTCCCGTGTCAAGATTTTCACTCCAATTTGATCCGTTATAATAAAGAATTTTTCCAGAATCACCAACAGCCCAACCGGTACCATCAGAGAACATTTTTATTTCATGAATAGCTGTGGAAACCGGGCCTGTAAATTCAGTCCACGTATTGCCTGCAGCATCATATTCCGCCATATTAAAAACACTGCTTCCTCCGATGAAACCAATAGTACTTGATGCCATAGAAACAGTACTCCATACTTCGGCTCCCGTATCCATATTTTGACTCCAGTTTGCACCATTGTAATGCAGAATTTTTCCTGAAGCTCCGACAGCCCAACCGTCAGTTGCAGAAACCATGTGAATACTGTTAAGATCGTTTGAAACCGGCGAAGAAAAACTTGACCACGCGCTCCCATTGTAATGCAAAATAACTCCTGAAGCTCCGACAGCCCAACCGTCAGTTGCAGAAACCATATCGATTTTGTAAAGAATAGTACCCACAGGAGAAGAGACACTTGCCCATGTGCTTCCATTGTAATGAAGAATGACTCCGTTGTTCCCTACCGCCCAAATATCATTTACTGAAACAACATCGATACCACGCAAATGTTGTCCTGTTGGCACATTGAACACAAGAAGAATATCATCCAACTGTGGCGTTTGCTGTGTGTCGGTTGCTCTGGTAAATGATATTTGATATTGGATATATCGGGAAGAGTTTGATCCTATAGCACTTCCTGTCGGATCGGTAAGTCCGCCACTCCAACCGCTCCATGTCCCATTTGGTGTGGCAGTGTTTCCACTTCGAGTGGCAATAGTAATATCACTGCCGGCGGGCAATGTTTCAGTCCATGAAACACTATCCCAAACATTACTTCCAACCCCACCGTCAATAACGCTTGAAGTAAATGTTCCTGAAGGACTATAAGATGTTGTGGTATATTCAAAAATTTCCCCGCCAAGTCCGGTAACAAAACCGCTCGTCGCACTCGTCATTGCTATACCTCGCCAATTTTCACCACCGCCGGTATCAGCCTGAATTGACCAAGATGAACCGTCGTAATGCAAAACAATACCATTTGATCCAGTCGCCCAAATATCACTCGCTGAAAGAATATGAAGAGCATAAAGATTCTCGCCCGTCGGAGAAGCGATATTTTCATTCCAACTGGTTCCGTTATAATAAGCTATTTTACCCCCATCACCCACCGCCCATATACTCGTTGCGGAATTTGCGGCAATAGCGCGCCAATTCTCATTACCGGTATCGGTAACCATCGACCAACTTCCCGTATAACGCCAAAATCTTCCGTTTGCACCACACGCCCAAACATTGGTTGTGGTGAGAGCAACAACTCCATACATATTTGCGCTCGACGGAACCGTGGTTTCGGTCCATGTCGTTCCTCCACCATATTGAGCGACCGTACCACTGTTTCCAACAGTCCAGCCCGCGGTCGTACTTAATATATCTATTGCATTCCATGTTTCACTTCCAGTATCCTTATTCTCACTCCAACTCGAACCGTTATTTTTCCAAATTTTACCGCTTCCGCCGGCAGAAAAAATGTTCGTTGTATTAAGTAATGAAATGGCATTCACTGCATTGCTTCCCGGATCATATTCTTGTGTCCAATTCGTCCCATTATAAACCAAGATCTTATTACTTCCTCCAACAGTCCAACCTTTTGTACTTGAAGCCATAACGATACCGTACATATTTTGACCCGAAGCACCGCTGTCAGCGTGCGCCGACCATTGAGGACTTTGGGTTAAAATAATACTTGTATCAACACCTGTTCCTGTTGTTGTGGCAGAAACATATGTTCCCCCACCAAATTCAGTAACACTATCACTAGTATGCTCCACCAATGTCCCCCCGGCATTTATCCAACTTCCATCGGGTGCCGGCGCAAGCTTTAATTCTCCCGTACTGGAATGATCAACATTCGTTCCCAAACTATATTTTGTTGCATCAGACCAATTTGTTTGTCCTGTTCCTCCTGACCAGTCAGTCTGCAACCAATCCTTTGAATTCCAATTGGTAACATATAAAACTTTTTCTACTGAATTATTCACTCCCTCTCGAATCGTCCACGATACGTTCACGGTAACTTTTTTACTTTGAACATCAGTGTATACTTCAGGTCCCGAGCACGTTGTTGTTGCGGTGTTCGTCGCTATTTCGCGACAAACATCCGAGAGCGTTATAGCTCGCGTAAATTGTTTTCCGAGCGAATCTAAGATTATTTCAGGTCCTCCACTTTGAACCGACCATATATTCCCCGTTGAGGCTGCAATAATGTTCGTGCCAACAACAGTATTCCACGCATTGTCACGAACGGATTTTACCGCTTCAACTCCTTCTTGTGCCAACGCCTCAGCACGCGTCATATCGGCGCTTTCAACAAGCCCGTTCATACCTGAGAGTGACAAACTCGCTATCGCAGCGGAAATAAGCGAAAAGATCGCAATGGCAATAACGATCTCAATGAGACTCATTCCTTCGACACGGCTCAGGATAGGCCCTTCGACAAGCTCAGGACGAGTTCCTTTTTTAAAAATGTGTTTCTGCAATATTTTCATTATTATTCTTCAATGAATCCATCAACGCTTACTGTCATTGATTTACTGCCTTGTGTAATGTGCGTTATAGTAATCGTTCCCGCCGTTGTAGTACCCGAACCTTTTGTAAAATGAATATCCTCTCCGGAAGGTGCTAAAACAGATACGGCATTTCCAAACGTCACCGTTTCATCGTAGGTTGAAATTCGTCCATTATAATCGGGACCCTGATACACGACATATTGATTTGCCGTCGGTTTGTTGAGACGTACTCCGAATGAATCGCCGTGAAATCCCGAAATACTTTTTTGTCGTGCCATGCGTAAATTTTGAACAAGACTTGAAGATACGTCCCCTATTTGAGCTGATGCTTGCAAACCACCATACACCGGAGCGACCATTCCCGCCAAAATTGCGGTGACCCCGATAACAATCAGAAGCTCAACAAGCGTAAACCCGCCTCGTCTTACGACAATTCGGGCGAGCCCACCCCGACTGAGGTCGGTTCGGGCGAGCCCTTTTTTAAATGCAGAAAAAAAACTTTTTTTTATTTTCATACCAAACACACTATTACATTATTTTCCTCCGACATTTCCGGTTATGTTGTAGATCGGCGTGATGATCGAGATCGCCATGAATCCAACGAACGAACCGATGAAGATAAGGAGGAGCGGTTCAACGGCTGTCGCGATCGTTTTTGTTCCATTATCAACCTCCTCTTCATAAAAACTGGCGAGATAGAAGAGAACGTCTTCAAAACCTCCGGACTGTTCTCCCACATTCATCATTCTTGACACAAGTGTCGGAAAAACATCTTTGTGCGCTTTCAAACTGTCAGAAAGTTTCATTCCCGAACCAACGCGCGCCGCTACATCATCCAAAGCTTTTCTATAGTAGTAGTTTCCAATGGAATCTTTGGTAACGATCAGAGCTTCATCAATCGTGAGACCCGACTTAAGAAGTGTTCCGAGCGTTCTGCAAAAACGCGCAATGTTCGTACTGCGAACAAGTGGATATATGATCGGAATATGTAAAAGGAACCAGTGAGTGACCGGTCGTGAAAACTCCCGCCGCACAAACCAAATGAACAACGCTATAAAAATAAGCAAACCGATAACGATTACGATACCATGATCTTGCATAACCTTTGAAAAAGCAATAAGCAATTGGGTACTCCAAGGAAGTTTTACTCCAAGCCCTTCGAACAAAGGTACGACTTTCGGTAATACAACAAATGAAATAGCAAGACCAAGAAAGAACGCCGCCACCAGAACGACCGCAGGATACAACATAGCCCCCATGATCTTTGAGTTCAATTCCTTTTCCTTTCGCATCTGCTCCGCCATATATTCCAAATTCTCTTGGAGTGTTCCTGACGATTCTCCCGCATACACCGTATTGATATACAAAGACGGAAAAATCTTCGGGTACAACGCCATAGCAGTGCTCAATGCTCCTCCCGACTCAATAGCGTGTCTGATATTTATGATCGCTTTCTTGAATTTTCCGGTAAGAGATTCTTCAATAATACTCAAAGACTCCGATATGGTAATACCGGACTTGATCATCATAGCAAGATTCTTTGAAAACAACGCTTTTTGTGTAAGATTAACACCACCGAACTCGAAATTCAAATTGATATTAAAAGCGGCAGCACCTTTCTTTTTTTTAGTTGAAGTAGTCATAGTTTTTTATCCGCTATTTACGACACGCAACACCTCTTTCAAAGTTGTTGTTCCATTAAAAACTTTTTCAATACCATCTTGAAGCATTGTGATCATCCCCTCTTCGATCGCAGTCTTCATGATCTCATCACTTGATTCATGAAGCAATATCTGTTCTTTGATCCGACGACTCATTGTAAGTATTTCAAAGATACCGACACGATTCACGAATCCCGTGTTCTCACACATCTTACATCCATGTCCTTTGTACAAACGTATGTTCGTTAATTGTTCATTCGTTCTTTTTACGATCTCGTCATACACTTTCGGCAACGATTTAACGAATTCTTTTTCTTCTTCCTCCAAAATATATGACGTTCGACAATTCTCACATATTTTTCGAACAAGACGCTGACCGATAACGATATTTACCGTAGAGGCAACCAAGAACGGTTCGATTCCCATATCCAAAAGACGTGGCAAAGTAGTTGCAGCATCATTGGCATGCAACGTTGAAAGCACTAAGTGTCCAGTCATGGCTGAGTTAACTGCGATGTCGGCTGTTTCATGATCTCGAATTTCTCCGACCATGATGATGTTCGGGTCTTGACGAACGATTGCGCGAAGACCGTTGGCAAAGGTCAAATCGGTCTTCACATTCACTTGAATTTGCGTCACTCCCTCGATCGAATATTCGACCGGATCTTCAATGGTCGCAATATTCACATCTCGTCTATTCAAAATTTTCAATACCGAATACAAGGTGGTTGTCTTACCTGAACCTGTCGGACCGGTAACCAAGATCATTCCGATAGTACTTTTTGCCGCCGCTCGAACTTTATCAGCATCTTTTTCCGAAAAACCGACATCATCAAGTGTGAGGCTTCTGTTTTGAGAAGAAAGAACGCGCATGACCACATTTTCGCCGTGCGTTGTCGGGACGATCGAAACACGAATATCCAACCTTTTTTCTTTCGGCTTACTATCCAAAACTCCTTCTTCTATCATGGCAAACGAGATCTTTCCGTCTTGTGCCATACGATGTTCATCAGTTCTCATTTTTCCCAAGATCTTAATTCGCGAAACGACTGTGTCGTCAACATCCTTCGGTATTTCAATAATGTCGTTCAAGATGCCGTCGATACGAAAACGAATGACCGCTTTTGTCTCTTTGGGATCGATATGAATATCAGACACTCCGTTGGTATATGAACTTCTCATAATGATATTCACCAAGTCCACAACAGCTTCTTGTTGTTCGAGTTTTGAAAGCCCCCCTTTTATTTTTTCCAAAACATCTTTGATCGCTTCTTCGGCACTCGCTTCATAACGCAATATTGCTTTCTTGAAATCACTCGTCGTTAAAAAGAATGTCTTCACTTCAAGACCGGTGCGCTTTTCCAAAAAATGAACGATCTCAACGTCACCCGGATCGATCATACCCACACTCAACACTGTTGGTGTTTTTGAAAAAGCGATAACCCCGCGAGAACGAGCCACAACTTCCGGCACAATATTCAAAACATCATCGGTAATTTTTTGTTTCGCAAGATTGATGTAATTCAAGCGCTGAGTGTTCGCGATCAATTGTCCCACATGCATATCAGTCACCAAACCGGAGTCTACCAAATATTCATCAAGAGAAACGTTCAACCTTTTTGCTTCAGCTTCCGCCTCAGTGAATTGCTGCAAAGAAACAAGGTTTGAGCCAACCAGCAAAAGCTTTAATTGTTCTGAACCAATTAACATACATATTTATTTTACCACAAAAAAATAATACCAACGACAGGATTTTTATATAAAAGTGTTAACAACGCAAGCTACTAAGCCATCAGGCCGCTAACGCTTTTAAGCTATTAGTAAAAAAACAAAAAAACACATTTTCTTTTTGAAAAATGTGTTTTTTATTTTATAACTTTTTCGTGACTTTACGGACTTTCGACTTTACGGACTTTACAGACTCGGCTTTACATCACCGAACGTACCGTAACCAGTCCGTTTCCCAGATCGATTCCGACACTTCGACCGATCGTTCCTCCCGTATCTTCGCTCTCCAATGGTATTTGCATATCGATCAACTTGTTCTTTGCAGATTCAACGTTCTGCATCCCAACCGTAAAATTGTTCACCGTCAGAAGGTGAAACATTCTTGCTCCGCCAATGAATTTAACATGCAATCGAGAAGCCGAGCCCCCCATTTCTTCAATACCCGTAACCAAACGCTCCATTGCTTCATCGACGTATTTCGCATCTCCTGTGGAAATTCCATCTTTTTCTTGAAAAACTTTCGAAATGGCGACTCCGGCAACATGCCGTCCGGGAAGCATAGCATGCGCCAAACCACCGACTTTTCTAATATCGTCATACATCGTAATAACCAAACACGAACCAACTCCGTTGGTTTGCAAAACAAGGTCGCCACCTCCAATAGCCATTTCACCCATGTTTACGGTAACTTCCCTTTTCATACGATATACTTTTTATGATTTACAGCATTTTTTTCTGTGTTGCTTCAAGGATCTTTTCCGAAGCTTTCGGATCGAACATAAAGAAAAGCTTTCCTTTTGCGACAGATTCAATATCAAGATCGATGTTGAACACCAAAATATATTCTTCCTTACTATTTACATCCACCATGATCGAGCCCATAACCGCTCCCAACATGTCAGTCGCAACTTCAGGAACCGATTGCAAGATGTTCATGTCGAGGAACTTTGAAAGAGCCGACAATGATGCACCCGAGAGAATATTTCCTGATTCCTTCAAAGCGGAACGGTCGAAATCGTCCAAGAAATCAAAATATTTTCGGTGATTATCCGTCAGAACGCGAGCTGCAACAATAGCGTCTTTTGCAGGCAGAACGATCACGATCACACCGGAAACATCGCCCACGATCTTTAAAAGCACCACAGAAACAACATCCTCGGCATTACCCAAAAGTGGCCACACTTTTTCCGCTTGGTCCACAAAAACATTCGGAGAAGCGAAGCCGATCTTCTTTCCCAACATTTTCGAAAGAGCGGTACATGCGTTTCCCGCACCAATATTCACCACCTCTTTCAACTCATCTCTTTGGAAATCTGTTATCATAATTTTATGTATTAATTAATTACTATTTTTAATAAGCTTATAATTTTCAATGATACTCAGCGTATCCAAAATTAAAATTGTTTGTCCGTCACCCAGAAGTGTTGAACCTGAAAAACCTTTGATATTTCTCAACACAGAAGATAACGGTTTAACGATTATTTCTTGTTTTCCGATCAATGAATCAACAACAATACCAACGATCGAAATTCCTCTTTTTACCAAGACGACCGTTTCTGTTTTTGAACTTGAAGATATTGATTCAATGTTCGTGTTGGACAAATTCTGCAATCTCACCAAAGGAACGTCCAAACCGTCAATGATCGCAACTTCCTGATCAGCCATTCTCTTGATCCCCTCTTTTTGTACATAGACCGAACGACTGATACTCGTGAAAGGCACAGCCACTTTAACTCCACCGATACTTACCAAAAGAGCTTCAATGATAGCCAGCGTAAACGGCAACTCTAAAATAAATCGTGCGCCACCTCCTTTGATCGGAGACTCAACCATAATTCTTCCACCGATGGTATCGACAAAATTCTTCACAATGATCATTCCAACACCGCGACCTGAAGTTTCTGTCACCTGTGCGTTCGTTGAAACACCTTTGAACAACAAATTCATCACTTCGTGTTTTGGCGTTTCACCGTGTTCCCAAACAGGATTTTGAAGCATTCTTTCCGCCGCCTCTGCCGTTATAACACCTCTGTTCGCACTTTTTTCAATGAGTTTCCTCCAATCGATATCAAGTCCTTCTTGTTCCAAAGTGATCACCGCAAATTCTTTTTCTCTACTTGCTTTCAGTTTCAAAGCGCCTTTTTTATCGATACCGTGATCCACCGCATTACGAAGAAGATGCAAGATCGGTTCTCCAAGCTTGTCGACGATCGTTCTATCCAATTCAATATCACCCCCCTCCATTTCAAAAGTCAGATCTTTTCCTTGCGAGACAGCCAGATCGCGAACCATTCTCGGATATCGAACAAAGACCTGTTCAACAGGCACGAGGCGAACTTGCATAACTTGAAATTGAAGTTCCGAGATCAATCGGCTCAAATGATTTACCAATTCTTCAAGTTGCGGAGTGGCTTTTTTAACATCCTCAAGACGCATTTTATCAACCAAAAGTTCCTCCATCAGATCCATCAAAACATCCAATCTTTTTACCGGGATCTTGATATAGGTCATTGCTCCAACTTGGGCATCCTCCACAGCTTGTTTTTCAACGACTGCGGCAGCTGTTTGTTTTGTGTCAACAACTTCTTTCGGTGCAACAGGTTTTCCATCATCACTTCGTGCAGATTTCCCGACCCCCTCGGTGGCAACACCGGTCGCCTTTTTTAATTCAAGAGAAACAGCGGTCAGGTCTGGTTCAGGCTTGTTGTCTTTTATATCTTTAATCGCTTTATCCAAAGAATCAACAGCTGAAAAGATAACCGTTATCATCTGCGGGTTTATTTTCAACAATCCATTTCTTGCGTAATCGAAAACATCTTCCAAAATATGCGTGAGGAACGCGACTTTTTCATACTGCATCGTTGCAGAAGAACCTTTAATGGTATGTGCCGATCGCATCAACTCTTCAACGAGTTTTATATCCGATGGATTTTTCTCCAAAAGCAACGTATTGTCGTTGAGCTTTTGAATATGATCCTCAACTTCAGATACATACACATCTTTAAATTTTGATAGGTCTATTGGCATAATTCTATTATTCGCTTAATTATTTTTTCAGGTGAAAGCACTTCATCTGCCAATCCATTTTCAATGATCGCGCGCGGCATTGAGTCAACGACTGCCGTTTCCGGAGACTGGGCGATTACATATCCACCATGACTTTTAACCGCAGCCGAACCTTCCAATCCATCCTGCCCCATTCCGGTTAAAATAATCGAGATGACTTCGCCTTTAAATACTTTTGATATGGCAGACATCGCCATATCAATTGATTGCAAACCGGCATGCTGGATCTCAGGTGTTAAAAAAACCGAAAGACCCACTTCACCCGGATTAAACATCGGAGCCTTCACAAAATTCATATAAAAATTTCCGGGAGAAACATACACTTTCCCCTCAGTAACAGCATCCCTATCTTCAGCTTCTTTTACCGGTATTTGAGTTACATTATTAAGTCTTCGCGCAAAACTCTCGGTAAAGAATTTTGGCATATGCTGAACAACGATAAAAGACGCTTTTATGTCACTCGGCAAAGCCATGAGAATATTTTCAACAAGAGGCGGTCCCCCGGTGGAAGAACCAATGATCACGATCCTTTGTGCCGATGGCGCTTTTTTCGTTTCCACCTCTTTATATACACCCGCTTCTTCTTTTTGTATATCTTTAAATGAATGAACTTTTGCAGAAGCGGCGGCTCGTAATTTTGAAATAATCTCCTCTTCAACATCATTGAGATTCATCGGTAATTCCGCCAACGGTTTCATAATGTAATCAACCGCACCGGCACGCAAACACTCAAACGTTTCTTCCGCGCCCTCTCTTGCATATGCCGAGAACATCACAACAGTCGGAACAGGGCCCGCATGTTTAAGGATCGCTTTTGTCGCCTCAATACCGTTCATGAGCGGCATATTGATATCCATTGAAATAACATCTGGTTTGAGCTCCTCTGCCATCCTAATCGCTTCAATACCGTTTTTCGCAGTTCCAACAACTTCAAATTCAGGATGTTGTGTCAACAAAGACTTCAAAAGACTGCGCATGAAAAAAGAGTCATCGACGATCAGAATTTTAATTTTTTGCTCCTTTTCTTTCATTTTTTATTTTAAAAATTTAACGCTTCACGAATTTTATTATCAAGATCTTTTGACGAGAAGAACGGTTTTGTAAAGTAACCGATAGCTCCCATGTCCAAAACAGTATTTGTGACCGGTTCTTGTGAGACCGCTGAAATAATGACAACTTTTGCACCTTGTTCAATAAGATCGTTCAATGTTTCAATACCTCCCTTCACCGGCATATTCAGGTCGAGAAAAACAATATCAGGATGTACTTCTTCAAATTTCTTCAAAGCGACCTCCCCATTTTCAGCTTCAGCGAATTGTTCATATCCCTCATCGCTCAAAAAACCGATCAAGTATTGACGCATAAAAAGAGAGTCATCGGTAATTAATATTTTTACATCTTTTTTATCTTTGATCATTTTTTTTATTCACCGCTAAAAGCGATATATATAGAAAAAGGCATTTCTATATCATTGATCGAAAACGTTTCTTGTAAATAAACGGCCATTCCTTTTCCATTATGAAAAATCGTCATATCGTTCGCAACATCAAGCATTTTTCCACAATCGGCAGTGATCGGCGGCAACAATATCAAAAGTCCTTTGACCGACGATGCAAATTTCGTTAAAAATGCATTAATGACAATGTTGAAAAATTCTTCCGCAACTTTGTCACTCTCTGAGAGATTTGGATCTCCAAGAAACATTACCTCATTCACACGTTTTGCCATCGTCACAACATCTTTCTTTCGAACAATCATGATCGCAACTCCCGGCACTTGAGCTTCGATCTTCGCATAAATACATTTTGTATCATCTTCTGCACGAACGCTCTTTATCTTTTCTTTGAAGTCTACAAATGGGATGAAATTCATGTCCACATGTTGACCATTGCTTTTTTGTCCAAAAAGGAACAAAAAGGCTTTTTCAACTTCCTCCAAACATGATTTGAAGAAAGCGTCGGTACTTTCTTTCAAAACAGCAGCTCCGGCTTTTTTTGCTTCCTCAAGCGTTTCTTGGATCTTGTTTGCTGTGGTTTCTTCTTTTGCGGTTTCTGCGGATTTTGGCTCTTCTGTTTTTACTTCAACCGGTTTTGATTTTTCAGCATTGTTCATTTGCTCCTCTAAAAGCTTCTGAACATACTCGGCAACATCCCTTGGAAGATCAATAAGTTTGTTGAATAATTTATCAGCACCTGCCGCTATAAGACGTTCCTGGTCGGGACCAGAATTGAGAGACGATATGACGATAAGCGGAATATGCTTCGTTTTTTCGTTCGCTTTAAGCTCTGCAAGAACCTGAAAACCATCTTTTTTCGGAATAATAGCATCAAGTAATATAGCGTCCGGTAAAAGTTCAATTGCTTTCGACACGCCCAATTCCCCGTCCAATGCAGACTCGGTTTGAATGTTGTATTGAGATAACTCTGAACGATAAAATTCAACAAAAAATTTGTCGTCATCTATCACCAGAACCGTTGGGATGCCGTTCATAATAAAAAATAATTAATTCAAAAAAATGATAAATTAAAGATTTTTTATTTTTGCTTCAACAGCTTCTTTGTCAAAAGGTTTAACAATATAATCAACAGCTCCGTATGATTTAGCTTCTTCGATCATACTTCCTTGTCCCACAGCGGAAATGATCATCACTTTCACTTGTGTTCCGATCTCTTTCAACACTTGAAGACCATCTTTCTCCGGCATGATAACATCGAGCAAAACAAGTCCCGGCTTTTCAGCTTTGTATTTTGCCAAAGCGTCATTTCCATTTTCCGCTTCAATAAAATCGGTAAAACCGATATTTTGCAAAATGTCTTTCAGGACTTTTCGCATAAAAGCAGAATCATCCGCAATAAGTACTTTTGTTTTTTTATCCATAATATTAATGATTGATAATAATTAAGTTTATAATGCTTCTCTTGCTAACGCAACCTGTGCAAGATGTTTATTAAATAATAAATATAACTGTACTCTTGTTTGCTGTCGCAAATATTCCATCATCGTCTCGAATATCGTTGAAGCTTTTTCATTTTCCAAAGCAGATGCTTTTGAAGCCTCGTTCAAAAGATCTTTCAAATCATCTCTTTCGATAGATTTCGGTGCATTGATATGTATTTCCGTACCAACAATAGCCGAAAGAGCGTTGAGATATGAGTTTGCCAAAATGTTCAATGTTTCCTTGATCGCCGATTCATCGATCTCATCAACTGTTTTTGTCATACCGATCTCTTGATGTTTCAACATATCGGCAAGAACGATCATATCGTCTTTTGCGATTGTAAGAACAGCTAAACCCGAAATATCAGATTTTGAATAGATCGGTGTATATACCAAAAATTCATCATCACGACTCAATATTCTTTCCACCAAAGACTCGAACGTTAAAGCCTCGGCACCAGATACTGAAACGTTGATCTCCGTACCCGTAAGATTCTTCATTGACTCTGCTGTTTTTTCAGAACCAACCAAAGCTGTTTTCTGTAATATTTCTTTTGAAATTTCCATAATTAACTATTACCTGTGTAAATTTTAATAAACTAAACTAATAAATATTACTTTCCCTCAGACACAACTTCCTCGACAACCTTACCAAGTTGCAACAGTTCATTTTCCTGAAGCATCTTGAGAATATCGAGTAAGATAATAAGGCGGGAATTCTTTTGCGTTTGAACACTTTGTGTTTCGTTTTCCTTGTTCCTTGTTTCCTCTTCGTCCTCAATGACAACAACTCCTTTTAAATAATCGGCATGTATCTTTGAAGAAGAAAGGATCGGCGTTGGTTGTATTGAAGATGTTGAAACACGCAACACCTCCGTCACCACATCCACCATAACACCAAAGGTATTATCCCCCACTTCGGTAATGATGATATGTCCCGGTTTTTCGTTGTTCTCTCTTTTTAAATGGAATCTCTTTTCAAGATCAACGACCACTACTATCTTACCGCGTAAATTCAAAATCCCCAAGATAAATTCAGGAGCGCTTGGAATTGGCGTGATCGCGGGAATTCTGATGATCTCTTGAAGATCCGAGATCGGTATTGCATATTCCTCTCCGTCAAGCAAAAAGACAACCAGCTGTATCAAATCTGTTTCTTTTTTCTTGTTCGCACTTCCACTTGAAGCGGTTTCTGAAATTATTTTTCTTATGTTGTCGTCCATTTTTATCTCAAAAAATTAATTAATAATGTGTAAAAAATTACTTGCGAAGGCCTTTTTCACTATCATTTTGTGCCTTCTTCAAGTTGACCATAAATAAAAGTGCTTGCATGGCAACAGAATTAAAAGGCTCACTATACTTTTTAATATTCACATCATTCTTTTCCTTAATAGCATTGTACAACATTTTTGCTTTTTGGTGTAATAATCGGTGGATATCCTCCAATTCCTGAATTGTTGAAAAAGTGCCATATTCGTTCATTCCTTTGGAATAAAGCCATTTACCCAAATTACATTCCTGTTCAGAAACCATTTCATCATCCGTCATAGCCACTTTCCCATCCGCGAATTCTTTGAACTTGTCTATCCAATTTCTATGCATGATCAAAGCTGAATCAAAATCAAAAATAGACCTTGGAACATCAAAGACTGCAACATTCGCTTTTCCCGTATTTTTTTGAAAAGCATCTTGAGGCTTTTCAATTGAAGATCGCGCAACTCCCGTTACTTTTTCAAGCTGACTTGAAAGAGCAAGAAGCTCTTGTGTTGAAGCTGCAATCTGTTGGTTTGCCGATGACTGTTGTTGAGCTGAAGAAGACAACTGCTCTGACCCTGAGGCATTTTGTTCTGCAATATACGCAATACCGTCCATATGTTTTGCTATTCGATGTGTTGCGTCTGATTGTTCTTGAACAAGATCTTTGATCTCGGTGATCTTTGACATCACCTGATTGGTAGCAGAAAAGATGTTTTGAAGGCTGTTCAAAGTTTGACTAATCAACACAGTACTTTCATCGACCGTAACAACACCGGTTTCAACGGTGGCAACGGTCTCTTGTACTTGAATAATCACGTTCCTGATCTTTCCTTTGATATCTTTTGCGGCAAGGTTTGAGTTCTCGGCCAATTTTCGAACTTCATCGGCAACAACGGCGAACCCGCGGCCTGCTTCCCCCGCACGTGCAGCCTCGATCGCAGCGTTCAAAGCAAGTAAGTTCGTTTGACTTGCGATATTGGTGATCGTATCAACGATCTCAGCAATCTGTTCAGAACTGCTGACAATACCTCGAACCATGACCACAATATCGTTTACTTGATTTTTAATCTGCAAAAGACTTCTTTGTGACAATTCACCTGATTGACTTGCATTTTGAACGACTTGCGCGGCATTCTGACCTGTTTGTGTGGCATTCTCCACCGAAACATCGATCATCTTACTTGCGGTGTCCATTTTTGAAATATCTTTTGAAACATCCTCAATTTGTTTTGATTGCTGTGTTGAACCCGCTGCTAACTGCTGCGCCGTTGCAGAATTTTGCTGGGAAGAGGCGGAGGATTGCTGTGTTGTTGCAGCCAAAACACTCGCGGCTTCGGAAAGTTGTTTTGAGATCTTGAGAATTGGAGTACGAATAAAAGATTCTATCGAGCGCGAGGCATATATCGCAACGAGCAATATAAGTACCACAAAAACAAATGCCCACAAAACGATCGTGTTTCTCAAAGAAACGACTGAAATATTTATTTCGTCAAGATCAACTTCAGTTGCAACACACCAATTCTTTGAAACAGAAGAAACGATCTCCAAAGAATCATATGCTCCAAGAATATCGTTACCGGAAAGATCTTTAAAAATTCCAACGGGAGATTCCACAAAACAATTGTCGATAGAGCTCATTGCCTCCTTTTTCTGAACCATCTCACCTTTTGATGAGAATTTTGAATTTATGAAATTCCTGTTCTTGTCGACCAAATATACATTGGCTGTTTTACCAAGAACTTCATTATAACTATTCAATATCTTTTCAAAATGCGATAACGAATACTCGACAACAAGCACTCCGAGAAAATCAACACCCTGTTCTCCGCGAAGCGGGGCCGAAACAGAAAAAGCCGGTTTACCGGTGAGTTCAGATAAATAAAAATCCTTTACATACACTTGTTCTCTCGCATTCACAAAATAAGGATCGCTCGACATGTTCGATCCAACAAGTTTTGAATCCGTTGAAGCAACGACTCTCCCTTTTTCATCCAAGACAAATTCCAAAGAAACACCCACATCCTGTTTTATCGAGGTGGTGAGAAAATTTTTCATACCATAAACGTTTCTCTGCGGATCATTCAAAGCCGGATTACGAGAAAGAAATTCAAGCATTGTCTTTTCTCCCGAGATATATGACACGATTCCATTTGAAACAGCTTTTCTTGCAGTCAAAACCTTATCCTCTCCGCCTTGCTCCAAGGAGATCTTTGATGTGTTGTATCCGATCAAACCAATAAAAATAAACGGGACCAGAGATACAATAAGGAACCATGCAACAAACCGTCCCACCAGACCGAGGTTCTTAAAGTAAGAAAATATTTTATTCATAAAAAGCTTTGCATGTATTAAAAATACTCTTTAATGATACCACGAAAGATGCTCGTTTTTCATCTCTTTTAGAACTAAAACTGTTAATAACTGACCTTTTTTGTTTCCCCTTTTGTTTCCAACAAAAAAACCCGCAAAAAATCACGGGTTTTTTAATATTTTTTTATCTCTTATTTTTCCAGATCGATCTTTCGCGCACGGATCATCATGAACATCGGAAATTCTTTTCGCGCGATATCTTCGGCTTTTCCACGTGGACCATTCTGACTCTTTTTATGCGAGATCCATTCTTCCAAACCGTCGATCATAAAACCATATTTTGCGAGCGCTTTAACATATCCTTGCAAAGGTCGGTGGAACGAGTACGTAAATCGCTTTCTTTCGTCCCCTTTCATACCAGGGTCCATATCGATTTTTTCACGACTGTCGGACATATATGAATCAACTCGGCGAGATTGCATTTTCAATTCTTCATCCCACAACCAGCTCGTGTGTTTTGGAATTCGAAACGACGGATGATTTATCACCAACACAAACATTCCGCCTTTTTTCAAAACCCGCGCACATTCTTGAAATGTCTCGTGCATCTTTTCAATATTTTGTATCGCAAGAACAATGACCGCAACATCCGCCATTCCATCATCGACAAAAGGAAGTTTGTCTGACGGCGAAACTTCATACATGATCTTCTTACCCGATTCTTCGCGAGCGACTTTTATCATTTCCGTCGCAACATCAACCCCCAAAACAGTAGCTCCTTTTTCAAAAAATTCTCGCGAGAAAAATCCTTCGCCGCATCCGATATCAAGAATTTTTTTTCCTTTTATATCACCCAATGCTCGAAGCAAGTTCGGTAAAATAACTGCCGACTGATACGACTCCGAATTCTCAACCATTCCGTGATACTCTGATGCAACCTTCCCCCATGATGTTTGTGGTTTTTTTCCCATAATGTTTCTTTATATTATGAATAGAATATACCATATGTACCGTATAAGTATAATATTCTCTTCAAAAACAAAAAACGAGCGAACACAAACCTTTCTATTTAGTAAAATTCATATGGAGTCTTTTGACTGATCAATTCGACGAATTCAAAGTTCCCGTTTTTAACAATATTACCTGAAAGCATCGGAACAACCGTCGTGTCTCCGTTCTCATCAAAGTGCCACATTCCAAAAATACCCCTGATATACGTCTTCGAGATCTCATCCAAAATTATTTTTCGATCTTTGATCCCCGCCCTTCTGATCGCCGAAATAACGATCTTTGCCGCTTCATATGAATAGACCCCGTAGATATCAGGCTCAACACCATATTTTGCTTTATATTTATCAACAAAATCTTTGCCATCACCGGTCATCGAACTTACCGGAAGTGTGTTTGATGTTATTAAAATTCCTTCAGCGTCTTTTCCAACGGCGGTAATAAATGATTTCTCAAAAATTCCGTCTGATCCCATGATCTGAGTCGTAACACCTTGAGCCCGCAGTTCTTTAATGAACAAGATAATGGATTCCGAAGTGCTACCTCCGTAATAGATGAGATCAGCGTGGTTTTTTTTAATGTCATTTATAACAGTATTGATCGTGAGAATATCTTCTGTGATAAGGTTACGTGCAATGACAGACAGACCGAGTTCTTTTGCTTTTTTCTCAAAGATCATGGAAACATCACTGCTGTATATATCAGGATTATTGATAATATACACTTTTTTAACACCCATTTTTTTTGCCCATATCGCTCCGGCGGGTATCTTCAAAGCATCCGTTAAACATGTCCTGAAATAGGTTCTTTTCCCTGACGGGTAAAAAATACCCGGTTCTCCGGGAGCATATCCCGGCTGTGTAAGTCCCGGCCATGTGTTTGAAGGGCCAACTTGAACCAAGCCAGCAAGGTTCGTTATTGGAATACTTATCTTTGCAGCACCACTATCATACGGACCAAAATATACCATCACGTCAGGGTCGGCAACAGCTTCTTCGGCGTTTTGTTTTTCCAGATTCGCTTGCCACACACCCTTTGCGTCACTATCATCTTTTAAAATGAATTGGATATCGAACCTTCCGATCTTATATCCGATTTCCGAAAAAGCCATGTCAGCACCATAATACATTCCTTGACCAATATTCATCCCTTGCAACGGCACGCTTGAAACGATCTTGATAGTACCGCTTCTTGTTCTGTTGAACCAAAAAAAGATCCCTGCAAGAACAGCCAGAAAAATAAACACGATCACTATTTTTTTTCTTTTCATATCATTTCACCCAGATCAAAGTCCGGTGTTTTTTATTCCGCATATTCATAAAAATACCTTTCCTCAATATTATAATAATTATAACACCGCGATCCTCTTTTTCGTTCCTTTTATAAAAAACCTCTGTGGATAAAATTTTTTTGCTCCCCCAACAAACAAAAAGCGCCGAAGCGCTTTTTGTTTGTTTTAAAATTTTTTAATATTATCGTGCTTACACAACAGGTGCAGACATCTTTTTCTTCATCATAAGACCGATCGCGATAAAAATAACCACCAATACTGAAACTCCGATCATCGGAATGGTGCGATAAACAAAAAGAGCCTGATTCTTCAATTCTTGCGCCTTTGCCACATTTTGATCAATACTCTCGTCCGTATAAACATCTTTAAATGCATTGTAAGATTTTACCTTCTGCCCTGTCTTTATATCATAAAAATAATAATCGGTTGACCAATCTGATTCTGCGACCATATATCCCGAAACAGGTTCGATCCACACCGTATTGATCGTTTCCAATTTAATACCATATTTTTCAGGAACACCGGGAACAAAACCCATGAAAGCGGTCTGATCCTGCGCATATTTCTCATAATCGGTTTGATATTTGTACACTTCAAGTCCTTCCATGATCTCTTTACCAAGAAATTTCATATTTGCCGGTTTATCAAGATTTACATACCAGTACGTAAATGGTTGCCCTTCTTTTAAGAACTTCGGCGCGAAGAAATATCCTGTTCTGTCTGAAGAACCAACTCCGACAACATGCTGTCCTGTCAAAGCGTTCACTCCATACAACTGTTCCGAACCAAAAATAAGTGAACCATCGGGCTTCCTGTCTTCAAAAGTACCTTTTATCGTTAGTATATTTCCGGCAACCGCAACAACGTCGTATGTTAAAGTCGCTTTGTTTGGAATTTCTCCCAGTGTCGGATCCAGTGCGCCACCGATATTATCGATTGCTTTTTGTTCCGCTTTATAACTAAAATTATCCGGAATTCTCGTGATGTAGGGAGCACCAAAAGAAACCCAACCCCATACTGCAACAATAGATACAACCAAAAAAGTGGCTACTAAAACAAAGTATCGTTTCATATATTTATGATTAAATTATTATTATTAAAGATATCAAAAAACAATATCTTTAATAATAATTGTAGCATTTCAAAAAAAATAAGGTAAAAAGTTCTCCACACCCGTTTTAAAAACAATGTTTAGGGTGATGATATCCTTCCACACTAAAACAAAAACAGCTCTGCTAACCTTGAAAACAAATTTTACCTTATACAAAACATCATTGTGTAAAACAAGATCATACAGTCTGTTCCCCTATCCACTTCTCACAATATTCAGCCACTTCTTCCCAACCTTTTTGCGCGATCAACCAGTGTACGCGTCCTGGGAATTCTTTGAAGTCAGTTTTTGTTCCGTTGCCTGTATATTTTTTGAAATTTATTTTATTCATCGCGGCAGGAACCAAATGATCCTTCTCTCCAGCAATCATAAGAAGTGGTGCACGGTTCTTATTCTTGAAATTAATATACATTGCATCGCCCAGCGGAGAAAGTGCCGCTTGCCAAAAAATTTTGCAACATTCGGGAACCGCAAAATCATGATAAATTTTTTCTTGCTCTTCTCTGGTAAAAGATTCATTCAAAAGTCCGTACACAAAATCTTCGAACGGACACGTGAGAATTTTTTTCCAACTGAATGGTATCACGAGAGGATACAGAAGCGACCACACCGCGCTCGGAAACAAAGAAAAAACACCTTTTGGAGGAGCCGAGTCGATCGCAATCCCCATTTTCCCCAAACCTCTATCCAAAAGAGCTTGCACGATAAATCCTCCAAAACCGTGTCCAATCAATATCGGCGGTTCACTTTCCGTCCGCACGATCTTTGTATAATATTCCACAACCTCTTTCAGTCCCGTTTTCAAAAGTATCTGATCAGGAGATCTTTGTTGTTCTTCCACCGACCGCTCCTTCCCCGGCCAAGCAGGTGTGAGAACTGTATACCCGCGCTTTTCAAAATAACCTTTAAAATTGTCCCAACATTTCGGTGTCACCCAAGCCCCATGAATAAGAATAATAGTTTTTGACATGTATACATTTTACCACCCCTTCCAAATCATCACCACCAAAAATATTTGGACATCCGATGTCGAAAGATTTTTTCAGACAACAAAAAACCGCTTAATCAAAAGCGGTTTAGTAGGTTTGGTGACTATTTATGATCTCTCAGTTTTGTATTAATTCCTTTTTCGTGAAGGAAATCATTAACTCTTTTAAAGAATTCATCTTGATGTTCTTCTTCTTCTTTTTCAGAAGGTAAGAATTCCTTTGAGTGCTCCTTAGTAAAAGCCGTTATTTTAAAACTGAGCTTTTTCCCCACCTTAGGAGCAAGATTGTCAACTTCATATGGTTCAACCAAAAGCTTAACATATTGGTTTTGAACCAATGCGGTAAAAGTTTCAGTATAGTCTATGTCTTCCGGACTTTTCATTTTCTCCCAAAGAAAAGCTCCAAAGAGACAGATTGCAACAATGATAACAATCACAAATATGATCATTACCATCAGCTGAAACAGCACGATCATGATCGAAAAAAGTAATCCGATCACTAAACCGATAGATTCTGTTATCCCCCATAAAGCGGAAACAAATCCAAATATAGTTCCCATATTATAAACAATTTTAAATGTGCGAACCTCCTGCAAAGGTTCATGACACATTATTTTTCCAATAAAATAATAATCACAAACTCTTATAAAGAGAGTGCTAGTTTCAAGCTACAACAAAACAATAAATCTGTCAATACCACCCGCCCAAACAAAAATCGCCGAGCAATCGGCGATTTTAACATAAAAAGGATGTCTTCATTTCCATAATAAAAAACTTTATTACTATTCATCCTCTTTTCTTAATATAGTTCGTATATCTTTTTCATGATCCGCTCATTAGCAATCTCGGCATATTGTCCAGGCTCAGCATCCTCATATCCAACCAAGATCTCTTCTGCCGATATTAGTTTGCCAAAAATGACCGTGACCTTTTTCTTACGCGAGAAAAAATCCTTCATACTTATATCCGTATCACCCGTTAAAGTGACCGGGACAACAGGCTTGCCCGTTGCTTTGACCAAAGCGATAATACCACCTTTGGCTTCCAAAATATTACCCCCACGGCTTATACCACCCTGTGGCATTAAACCAACATTCTTACCTTCATTCAAAAATTGAATGTGCGTGGCAAGTGTTTTTTCGTAATTTCTTTCTCCCAGTGAAACAGCATGTGCACCGAAGAATTTCAAAAAGAAATCTTGATACAAATACTTGCTTCTCCATGTTCGGAGTTTTTCATACTCCTTATGTTGAAACGCAACATAATAAATGGGTAATCGTTTTGACCAAAAATGGAGTGCACTGGGAAGCTTGAAGCCGTCCAACTCACTAATGTGGTTTAAAGCAAATATCGCATTCGACGAAAGATACTGAAGATTTTCCTTACCTTTAACTTCAAGGTGTAGAAAAAATCGCAAAAGTATCTCCATCACAAAAATGACAAGTCTTTGTCCGACTTGAGCTATATTTTCCATATGTATTTACGTCAAAAAACTAATAAGTTTATATTCGACCAAGTATTATTTTACCACAAATCTCACTTTTGTCAATCCTACCGTTATGATTCAATAGCTTGAAAACATTTTTGATAAAAACGCGCCCCCTTTTCGGGAAACGCGTTTTTACGTTATAAACTTTATAACTTTATGAACTTTTTTACACTGAGCTTGCTTGCCCTGACTTGTGGTGAGTTTATCGAACCAGCTTGTCGAAGGGGTCGAAGTGCGACTTTGAACTCTTTACTTCATCAGCTCGTTCATTTTTGCTCGAGTCTTTGGTCCAACGAATCCGTATCCGGCATCACCTGCTTTTGCGAGTCCGTAATTCTCTTGGAATTTCTTCACAGCGCGCATTGTTGCGGGACCGAAGTAATCGGTTTCACTTCCAACTGATCCGGCACCCATTGAAGCGACAGCAAATCCATGGCCATTCAAAAAGACTTGGAGTTCTTTAACATCAGCATGACGATTGTTGAGATAAAGAGCTTTTGTAAATGAAAATCCCGGAGTAACAACAACTGAAGGTGTTCCACTCTTCATCGCATTGTATTGCGCGATAAGAGCGTTCAATTGTGCTTGCAATTCAACCAATGTTTTTGGTTGTGCTGGAGTTGCGGGTGTAGCTGGAACAGCAGGTGTTACTGCAGGTGTTGCAGGTACAGCTGGTGTAGCTGGAGTTGCGGGTGTAGCTGATGTTGTAGACCTGCTCTCTCGTGTTGTAAGCGTGAAAGTACTTGTTGTAACAGTAGTATATCCACCTCCAGCATAACATGCGATTGATTTAACAGTTGCTGATGATGAGATAGTAAAAGCACCTGAATATGTTGTGCCTGTTGAACAGGTTGGTGCTGCCCCGTCTATAATATAATGAATCGAAGCAGAACCTGCTGCAGAAAGTGAAATACTTTTTGTTGTCGCAATATATGTGGCAGCAACAGGACTAACAACCGGAGCAACTGTTGCAACAACAGTACCGTCTAACGTGAATGATGTTCCTGCTGTACTTGCTGTACAAGTAACTGTCGTATTTGTTGTATTAACACAAGCAACAGCAGCGTCTGCATCCATAAGTGTTGCTAAAGCTGCAACAACAATAGCAACGGTATCATCTGAAACTGCAGTATAACTATAATCCGTGCTGTTGATCGTTGCTTTAAAATTCTCACCTGCCGTAACAGTAGCTGGGGTAAAAGTCGCTACTTGTGCAATAGCTGTTCGGTTTGTTGTTGAGGATGTTTGTGTAAATCCTACTCCTGCAACCTTTGCCGTAAAGACAACGGTGTTGGTTGATGTTGCAATGGTAAAAGTTTGACTCGCGTAACCCGCGGAAGCAGTAATTGCAGCACCGAGACCTGTTGCAATATGTGTGGTAGTTGTATCTGTCGTACTGGAAGCCGTATAGTTTACGACAACAGGACCAGGAAGTGTTACGGTGAAGATATCACCCGCTTCCACCGTACCACCAATAGTAACCGTATTGATTTGTGCTTTTGCGCCATAATATGGATCGCTAACAGTAATATCGGCGTTTCCAGCTGTTCCTGTTCCTGATCTGGTGAGTGTTATAACCGCACCTGTACTTGTTGCTGTGTAAGCTCCATCAGCAACATAACTTGTTCCTGTAGCAGCAGAAGTCAAACCGGTAACGATTGCAGCTGCAACTTCTGTGGCTGTTAATACCGAGGTTCCAAGATCAATAACATTATTATCAAATGTAACGGAATGTTCGGCCGCACTCACCACAAGTCCCGCTGGTGGCGTTACTGTTGCTGTTGCGGCAACTCCAATAACCGAAGTAACAGCGACGTTTGTAATAGCAGCTGTTGTTGTAGCAAAAGCAATTTGACTTGAAGTTGCTGTTGTTGCAGTTGCTGTATAAACGATAACACCTGCACCTGTTGTGCTGGTTGCCATTGCACCAAAAACAGGATCTGTAATACCGATTATAGTACCGATTGCAGTTGCGATCTCAGCGGCCGTTCGGTCAGTATCGCCCGTATCCAACGTTCGATCGATAAAAGCCCCTCCCGTACAATCAAGATCATCGGTCGTTGAACTTGCTATTGTTCCAAAAGTTATTCCGCAAGATCCGATAACCATAGTTGTACTGGAAGCTGGAAGAGAAGCAACAGTAAGTGTTTGTTTTGCTTTCACTTCAGTAACACCACCCGTAAAATCAACGGTGGCACCGAGTGTTGACGAAGCAACGTTCGCAACGGTCGCTGTTGTTGCATCTGTTTGATTAGCAACGGCGGTAAGATTAGAAACTGTTGTCGTCGCAACAAAAGTGCTCGTCACAGCTTGCACAACACCCGCTTGAATAATAAGTATTGCCACAGCCAAAACGGTTGCGGTCAACATCGAAAAATCTTTTTTAAAGAATTTCTTCATTTTTTTAATTAATTAACTTTTAATAATTTTTACGAGGCTTTTAATAAATACGAAAAAAACAGGTGCTGTTAAAACTCTTTATAAGTTTATATAGTTACCCATTTCTTTTTTTTACCTGTTTATAATGATACACTCATTTTTGTGACAATCCAAAAAAAACTGTGCATAACTTTTTGAAAACAACAAAAAACACCGCCCTAAAAAATAGAGCGGTGTTTTATAGACAAAATCACCTTTGAGTATTCTTTTTTTTCCTATTTTTTCAAACGCAAAGCGACGCGGACGAATTCCATAAAAAGCGGGTGCGGGTCGAGCGGGCGGGCTTGAAGTTCGGGATGAAATTGCGTACCTAAAAAGAACGGGTGAACTTTTTCGGGAAGTTCGGCAATTTCCATCAACGTTCCGTCAGGTGATTTTCCTGAAAAAACAAGTCCTCCCTTTTCAATCTGTTCTATATAGTCGGGATTCACTTCGTAACGATGACGATGTCGTTCTGAAATTTGTTCTTTGTCACCATACGCTTTTCGCGCGAGCGTTCCTTTTTTAAGATGTGCGACATACGCGCCAAGTCTCATTGACCCGCCGTAATTTTCTTCTTTCATTTTCTTTTTTTGATCTGGCATAATATCAATCACAAGGTGTGGTGATTCAGGATCGATCTCGGCGGTATTGGCAATATCAAGTTTCAAAACATTTCGCGCGAATTCAATGACCAAAAGTTGCATGCCGTAACACAAACCGAAATATGGAATTTTATGCTCGCGAGCATATTTAATAACCGCGAGCTTCCCTTCAATCCCGCGCGAACCAAAACCGCCCGGAACAATAATACCGTCGTACTGTGAAAGTTTTTTGAGTTCTGTTTTACTTGCGTCACCTTCGAATTCTTCCGAAGAAAGCCATGTGAGATGTGCCTTTGCACCATTATGATACGCTGCTTGTTTGATTGCCTCGATTACGGAAATATATGCATCGGAAAGAACGAAATCCCCCGTCGCAAAATATTTTCCCACGACCGCGATATTCACTTCTTTTTTCGCGTTCTTTGTTTTGGTAACAAAATTTTTCCATTCGGTCAGATCGGACGGTTTTTTCGCTTTCATTCTCAGAACTTTCAAAAGCATGTCGGAGAGATTATCTTTTTCAAAATTAACGGGCACGTCATAGATACTTTCGATATCGGGCGCGGATATCACGTTCTCGGGTCTCATATTGCAAAAAAGTGCGATCTTTTCTTTTCGAACGGAATCGATTGGCACATTCGAACGCCCAATGATAATGTCCGGTTGAACTCCCGTCGCATTAAGCGCGCGAACCGCATGCTGAGTTGGTTTTGTTTTCATTTCCCCAAGTTTCGAAGGCACCGGCAAATATGAAACCATCACGCAGGCAACATCGTCAGGATCCCGCAAATTCATCATACGGAGCGCCTCTATAAAAAGAATATTCTCATACTCCCCGACCGTTCCCCCAACCTCGATCACCGTAATATCGGCATTCGCAAGTTCCGCCGCTTTGTGAATTCGGTCGATTACTTCAAGCGGAATATGTGGCACAACTTGCACGCATTTACCTTTATATTTCAAATTGCGTTCCTTCTCGATCACCGCCTGATACACGCGCCCCGTCGTCATGTAATTATCCGAGGGAATGGAAACATTCAAAAAACGCTCATAATTCCCCATATCTTGATCGGTCTCGAACCCGTCATTCAAAACAAAAACCTCGCCGTGCTCGGTGGGGTTCATAGTCCCTGCATCAATATTTACATAAGGGTCAATTTTTACCGCCGTAACTTTAAATCCGCGCGCTTGAAGAATAACGCCGATCGATGAAGCCGTGATTCCCTTTCCCACCCCCGACATCACCCCGCCGACGACAAAAATATATTTTCTTTTTTTACGGCTGACCGCGTTCTTTTTTGTTGGCATAATGATGTTGTGTGGTTAGTTTTTAAACAAATTCTCTGAAAGTATATCACACGATTTTTCGTCCAACAAAACATCCTATTTTTTCGTTTTTAAGCCCCAAACAAGCAAAGTTTTCCACCTCTCATCTTGTTACAAAAAACCTATTTTCAGCAAGGTTAAACCTTGCTTAAATCAATTCCCTTACCTACTAATTTTTACTTCATCATCAAAAGAAAGCCAGTCTTCAATGAAATCTGTAAAATCTTTTGTATTACTAAAATACTCCGGAAACGCCGGCTTATTAAGAATTGATTTTTCTATTCTATCTTTACCTATGTATTCGTAATAACTTGAGAAAGGATAATTTTCAAGATATTTTTCTGCCTTTTCTTTATCAAAAATACCATTCTCTTTCCACTTGGGATCAATGAGCTTCACCGGATTCAAATGAACATACGCAAACAGATATTTTAAATAATTGTCACTATCAACAAAAGTCGCTTTAAACGTTCCTTCAAACAAACCGCCACTTCGGTCGTTTTTCTCATTAAAAAACATCGTATATCCAGTAGTAAGTTTTTGTAAAAACTTACTGATCCCATTTTCTTGTTTTTCTTTTAAAAGCAAATGAAAGTGATTTGGCATAAGACAATATGCTCCAATATCAACCAACTTGTCTTTTTTGTCTTGTTTAAAAATAACATCAGCCATTTTTAGCGAGGTTAAACCTTGCTTATTAGAAAGTATATTATCCAACCTTATTGGTTTTGGTGAATTTGCTAGATAAAGAAGATATACAAAACGATTATAATAGGTCTTATTCAAAAAAACTTCTCGTTTCTCAACCCCTCGATTATAAACATGATAAAATTCACCTTCACTAAATTTAAATTTTCTTCCCATGCAAAAAATTATATCTTTTTAGCAACTTACTAGCAAGGTTAAACCTTGCTGAATTAAAACCTGGCTGAATTACGGCATCCTCCCAAAAGAAAAACCGCCAATTAAAACTGGCGGTTTTTTCAACAAATATCAATCACCATATTTGTTGTTTCCATAGATATCCTCTCTCTGATAAATGATATTACCCAAATTCCCGAAAAACTTCGCTCGGTTTCATGTATTCGTCGGTGATGTTCGCTATCAAAAATCCCTCGGGAGCGTCAAAATTATGAGATGCGTCGGTCATAACATCGATCAAATGCGGACCGCATTCTTCCTTCACTTGCACCGTCACGGGTATCATTTTTATTCCATGCTCGTGGAACGCTTGAATTCTGTGATTTCCCGATTCTAGACGGAATTTTTTATTTTTCAAACCCGCACGCATTATAAGAGGATTGAACATTCCAACCTCACAAATATTTTTCCAAAGCGATTCAACATCGACAAGCGTACCATCCAAAAGATCGGCGCGAGGCGTTACATCGCGCCCCCAATATTTCCACACCCAATCGGTCGGAACCATTTCAACTTTCCCCTGTTTCCACAGCGGATGTTCTTCCCATTTGGGTTTGATGAAAATTTCAAACATTTTGATTACGCTTTTTTTGTTAATCTTTTTGTAAAAACCATTGCACCGATTCCTAGCATCACCGCGACAACAATGATTGGAACGATTGATGAACCACCTTTGTTGGGAATTTTGCCTGTGGAAGTTTCATTATTTGCACTGGTCACATCCGTCGCCTCCCAGAATTTTTCAACATTTGTAACATCTATTTTTTCAGGTGCCGAGAATTTTGCAGAAGCGGAACTGTACGCGACTTTATTTCCGGCGGTAACATCCGCAACTTCTTTCGTTGTCACATTCGTTGCCTTCACGTTTCCTTCCAAAACCATAATACTCATCGCATCACCATCTTTTGAAACCACATACTGCGTACCTCCATGATTTATTTGTATATCATTCACGCGGACATCTCGCGATCCACATTCGATATCTCCAGAATCAAGCTGAATATTTTCCGAGTCTATCTCTTTATAGACAGAACCTTTTTTGATGATGCACGTGCTATCTTTTTCAATTTTAATTCCAAGCGCTTCCGCATTCGCTCGCACACCATTGTTCACAAAACCTTTTTGCTTTATAAATTCACCGATCGTCTGGCATGAATGTCCGAGTGTTTCTTTGCAGCTATTCACTGTTTTTACATAATCTTTCCACGCAATTTCCGGCGAGGTGTTTACATAGTAACCCTTAAGAAAAGCGGTCACACTTGCCTCAACATTCGCCCCTTCTCCTTCCTTCAAATTAATTTTATTTCCCAACATCGATTTTATAACCTGATCATCTTTGAACTGATCTTTTTCAACTTTATATTCTCCATTTTTCTGCAACATTAAATAGGCAAAGAAATGCGCGCGACCTTCATCAAAAGCTCCGGTCTGCGTTATTTTGTCATACAAATTATGATCGGGATTTGGCGGAACAACATCTGGAAACATCTTCTGAACGATCGCGTGTGTCATTTCATGATAGAGCGTTTCTCTGTCTTCAAGATATGCTTGCGGACTCATATTGATCTCATAATTCGCCCCGTACATTTTTCCTGTAATAAAAGACGGCGTTACCTCATCAAATTTTGGAGATATTCCGTCATATTTAAAATTAATATATGATACATACGCCACCGCATCTTCTTTTGAAATTCCGCTGTCTTGAAGCATTGTCATAATCGACGCTTTCATATCACGTTCGTATTCCGCAACCGTCCCGATCTTTATATCGCCAACGCTTCCCTGCTTCACATTTGTTAATCGCACCCGTAAATGTTCCGGGCCGCCGATGATGAGCGTACATGAAACTTTTACACCTTTTATAAAACGTATCGTTGGATCAAAAAAACCGGATTTGTTGGAAGTTATATTATTTTGAAGAATAAGCGCGTTCGCACACTTCATCAACACCGGCACATCTGTTATGATTTCTCCTTTCAAAGACACTGTTCTCCCCATAACTTTTTCCATCATCATTTCAACCGGCTTCGGCGGATTACTGCAACATGTCCCGATCGGGATTTTGTAATAATCACCCTTTCCTGTGGTATCTTTTCGACATTCACTCGCGAATTGATCCATCAAAGGTTTACATGCCGTGTCGCAGGTTTTGTACGCTTCGTACACTTCATCACATTCTTTTTTATCAACCAAGTAACAAGTCCCCCCAAAAGAATTCGGACTTATCTGGCACTTCGGCGTTCCACATTTCGAACAATCCCCTATCAATTTACAAACCCCTTCCACCGATGTCGCCTCACAACCGCACCCCGCCTTTTTACAAGCCTCCGTCGTCCATCCATATCCATATGCGATCGTCGGAATAAATATTAATACAATTATCGCCGCAAGAATTTTTTTGATCATAGAGATTTTTAAAAATAAATAAAAATTAAATTACCCATTCATTATCTCGTGTTGTGTTCCACGGGTCAAGAAACAAAAACCGCTTCGTGGCGGTTTTTGTTTCTTATCAGAACGGATAACGAAAATACTACTTTAAAAATCCTTCTCACCCAATTTGTTTTTCAACGCCATAATCTCCATTTCTTGGTCTATCATTTTTTGATACCATTCTTCGTTGATCACTTTCATATTTTCCACGGCAAGTATTTTTTCTTCCAACTGTTTTTCTATCTTTTTTAAGTATGAAATATCTCTGGATACTCCAAAAATCGCAATAATATTCCCTGCTTCGTCTTTTACCGGAGCAATCGTTTCCAAACACACATCTCTATTCGCGCCTTCGTGAGTATGTCGAATCTCAATGTCAGTAATATTTCCTTTTTTTGCTTCTTCAAATGCCTTTAAAAGTTTTGGGCGATCTTCTTCAACGAGCGTTTCAATCGCCTTCCATTTATCCGCAACAGCTTTCTCGGAACTTTCCAAATTATGTTCTTTCAAACCACCTTTATTTATAAACAAAAGATTTCCCTCCAGATCAAAAAGCTTGATGCAGTCGGGGGACGTGTCTACCAACACCTGATAGGTGTGCTCATCTTTTATTTTTTGTTCCAAATCTTTGTCCATATTTTTATTATTAATTAAAATAACTACGATGTTTTTTGTTCCCCTAATCATACAAAAAACGAGCAACAAAAGCTACTCGTTTTTTTCTATGATTACTTTTCTTTTGTACCAAAAAACCGAACAAACTCGCGACAGATGTTATAAAAATCATTCAATGACGAAAGATCAACCCATTCATTATCGCTGTGTTGCCCTCCTGAACTCGGTCGTGACATTATGACCGGAATACCGTACTGCGAAAAGAACCGACCATCATCGGCACCGTGGGTACGTTGCAGGCGAGGAAAGGTTCCTGTTTCCTTTTTCACGATATCCCGATATGCGGCAAGTATTTCGTTATCTTCTTCAGTAATTCTCATCTCACCTCCCGCCAAAAGTTCAGCTCGACATCCCTCTTTTTCCGCCAATGTTTTCACGCGAGAAAAAACATCTTCAAGCGACGCCGGTTCTACAAAACGAACACCCATCTCACACTCGGCAAAGACCGGGACGGTATTCACCGCCGTTCCTCCGGATATTTTTCCAAACACACACGTGCTGTGCCAATGTCCGTTCTCGTCTTTGATACTGTCACGACATTCCGGAACAGAAAATTCCGCCTCCGCCGCCTGAAACGCTTTCACCACTTTCAAAATAGCATTCTCTCCAAGCCACGGACGAGAACCGTGAACGCTTACTCCTTCGCCGGTAATTCGTATATGTGCAAATCCTTTGCAGTAATGATCACTTCATCGAGATCCTCCCCGCCGTCAGGTACAAAAACCGCTTTTGCTCGATACCCTATTTCATCAACCAAATATCCCACTCCGTTCGCCCCACCCTGTTCTTCATCGGTCGTTAACATCAACGCGACTTTTGGAACAACCCCACCGTTTTGTTTTTCTACAAGAATTTCTTTCATCACCTCCATCATCACTGCCACTTCCGATTTCATATCCGCAGCTCCCCTTCCAAAAAGTTTTCCATCTTCAACGCGCGGAACAAACATTTCTCTGGGTGCATCGACAACGTCAAGATGTCCCGAAAGAATCACATCAAAATCTCGCGTGCCGTTTTTTCCTTTTTTTATTTCCTCTGTTGCAATAACAATCGACGGCTTTCCGCGATGTTCATATTTCGTGATACGCGCGTCGGTGTCATTAAAATATCCTTTCACGAATCGTATCGCATCGAAAATAGCTTCGTGGTTTTCCGCTATTGATGGTATGCGTATAAGATCGCGTGTTGTTTTGAGATATCGTTGTTCCATAATTGAAAATTGTTGTGAGGTGATTATTTTTTTAATAAAATTAAAAACCCCGCGTCGCTTACATGCGATGCGGGGTTTGAATTAATGAAAGATTTTTTCCTTAACTTTTTGCCGGCATGCACGTAGAGCTCTTGCAGAAGACTGTAGTCATAATAAAGCAGACGAACATTGAGTTTGTTCGCTGTGTATTTTGTTGCTTCTGAATTCGCATTACCGCTGTCATATTTTGTATTATCCCAAAATGAGAAATTAAGTCAAATTTTACAATTTAACGGAGGCCATAGCGGAGGCCAGACCTCCGCTAAATTTATTCTTTTGCTTGTTTATACAACCACAAAAATTCTTCCCATTGTTTTCGTTTATAGTCGTCCGCACTTTTTTCATCCCACTTGTCCGACAAAGATATCCCCGCGCCGGAACTTGATTCCCGCGGTATCTCCATATCACACGCAGACGTAATAAGGTCATAAAGTTCAGGGATTTCAACCAACTCTTTTTTAAGAAAACGACACCCACAGATCTTATACCCCACTTCCTCTTCACGAAGTATTCCCTTTTCTTTTTCTTCGATACAAATACGGCAGTACTCCAAAAAAACCTCCCGTTTATTTTCCAGAGTAGCGTTTTTCAATTTTTACAAAGCTTGATTAATAAGGTTCATTATTTACTTTTGTTAAACAAAAATTATTTTTTTACACCTTTTAACTTTTTTTGTTCTTGGAATGCTTTGAAATTTTTCTTGGTGATTACTTTTTTACCGGTTTTTGATTCTATGTCTTTGCGCGCATTGCCGGCGATACTTCCACCTTCGTGCGCCACTTTTTTGTTTTCTTTCAAATTTTTCGGTTCGCGTTTTTCTGAAATTTCCACCGTCGCCGTTTCAGCGAGCATATTCAAAACCAATTCCATATTCGTCATATTATCGCGCAGATTTTCTTTCTTCAGATCTTTGTGTTTCTTATACTCCTTTGTTGTCATATCAGTCCATGCTTTAGTCATTTCATCCGTCAAAATAGCAAACTCCAAACCTTCTTTGACCCCGCGTTTTTCCCATTCGTCAGTAAGAGCTTTGCGAAGTTCAATACTTTTCAAACGTAAATTTATCCATTCCCGCGTATACCCTTTTTGAAAATATGTTTTAAGTGCGCGATTGATTGCAATCTCCGGATCAGCCGTTTCTTCCAATCGTTCATATCCAACTTTAGCAAGCCACAACTTAAACGGTTCAGCGTTTGGTGACGGAATCGATTGAATGAGACGAAGCATTGTTTCCGTGTCGGCAACGTCGGTAGCATAAAATTTTCCATCAGCAGACGACATTTTCAGTTGTCCGATTTTTTCGGACAACTCACTTCCTTCGCCGTGTAACTTGGTTTTTAAATCGTTCCAATATTTTCTAGGTCTATCGGTTTTTGTTAAAACTTCGATAATATCCGTTACAGAAAAATACCACAATTCATTCTCTTCATCCCAATGACGACGAATGTGATTCCCTTCAAAAATAGCAAGATCTTTCGGTTGTTTTTTCATACAAAAAAGTAGTTAAAAAATTAAGAATATATCCTCCCATTCATAATACAAAAAACGAGCCCCAAAAGCTACTTTACACGGAGGACTACCCTCCGCTAACGACTCTCCATTCATGCAACTCGTTAAAACTTTTTCAAAACATCTTTCTTGAAATGTTTCAAATACGCGACCAAGATGAAACTTATAATGACCATTAAAAACCATGAGGTTATCTTTTGAGTAGATACCACCGTCCACGAATGAATTTGATCGGGATATTTCCAAGCACCCAAATAAGTGGAAATGTTTTCAGCGATCCATATAAAGAAAGCGATAAGAATAAACGACGTGTTTAAAGACATTGAACGACGAATTTTTTCCACGGTAAAATAAACTTTCGTTTTCCAAAACAATATAAAAACCGCCACGATCAAAAACAAACGACAGTCGTAGATATAATGATTGGTGAAAAAATTGAAATAGATTATTACGCAAAGAAAAACACTCAACATATAATGTTTATAATTTGTCAGTTCCATTTTAAATATCTTCCATGCTTGGCTGATATAACTGCCGATTGCGGCGTACATAAATCCGCTATATAAAGGCACGGTAGCAATCTTCAAAAATCCATCTTCAGGATAACTCCACGAACCAACACCGGGGCTTGTTTTATAAAGTTCCAGAATCAATCCGATAATATGAAATAAGAAAATAACTTTCACCTCGTCTTTTGTTTCAAGTTTGGTGAAATAAAGTACGGCTTGTATACCGACCGCCGCCATAAAAAGAAAATCATACCGAGCCAACCCAAAAAGCGGAATGTGATTCGAAAGAAAAAGAAGTACAAAAAACGACCCTGCGAATATCGCTGCCTGAGCTTGTTTCATTCCAAAAACAAGAAATTCCCTTAGTATGGATTTTGCCGAATTTTTCATAAAAGACTTAATTCCAGTTTTTATGTTGAGGTCTTGTTTTCATATACTATTACTCCATTATACAAAAACAAACTGTAAACACCATCTTATTAAAAACCCTCCAACACTTCAAAATTAATAAGAGATATGATAGTATACAAAGCACGCGGTAATACTGCGCTTTATATATTGCGGGATCGTCTAATGGTAGGACAACGGTTTCTGGTACCGTTTATCTTGGTTCGAGTCCAGGTCCCGCAGCAAATTAAAAAATAAAAGTGAGTAGCTTTTATTTTTGTAAATTTGCTCGTGGGAATTGGACTCGAAAGCCGCAGCAGGGGCCCCTCCGGGGATGCGAGGCAGGGTCGTGAGCCGTAGAAAATTAAGGAGAGAAGCGACTGTAATTTTCACGGACTCCTGACCGAGTCCAGGTCCCGCAGCAAATTAAAAATCGAAGCAATATGTTTCGATTTTTTTACCTTAAAACTGATTTGACAAAAGTCTACTTTAGTTGTACTTTATAAGTCGGTTTTGAGTCAAAACCCAACTTATAAGAACAGTATTCTTATGGGCCGGGTCGAGGTTCATAACGTACTTTAAAAATTTAATAAATAAAAATATGTCACTAGAACCAGACTGGTTATGTGGTGGATGTCCTCATGGAGAAAAAGAAAAAGATTCTTTAGTCCATCTCAACTCTCTCGAAAAAGAAAAAATGCTACTATCCTGTAAAGAAAAACTTAATAACATAAGATATTCTGTTAAAACAGGAAGTCGGTGGTATGGAAAAGTGTTTATTTTTGCATATCCAGAATGTCGCAGTTTTCTGGATGAAATACAGAAAATTGAAAAAGAAATTTTTGAGTTCAGAAAATTATCCATTGAAAATGGATTTTCTTTTGAAGAACTTAATACTTCCGAAGAAGAAGTAAACGGTTTCTCAAAAAGGTGGTGCAAAAAAGTCTTAAAAAGAAAATTTTTAAGACTTAGATATGCAAGTCGTGATTGGCTTTCATGGTCTGGTGAAGGATATAATTATGAAGAATGCAGATTCAATCTCGACGAACTTAATATACTGGAAGGTTGGAAATATTTGGGATATTCCGAAACTCCGCCGAAAAAAGGTTTTTTCGAAAAAATATTTGGATAATGTTTTTAAAAAAGATCTAAAAAAATAAAACTCGTAACACGATTAAGTGTTACGAGTTTTTTATTTCCGACTTTTTTACAACGTCGTATACAAAATACTAACCTGCCTGCCGGTAGGCAGGTACTATATACCAATACTCGTTTATATATTCTTCAAATATTTATGCACGGCGAGCAAGCTTGAAAGACAGCCTAAAAGAATTCCGGCGCCGAGAAGAATGAAGAAAATCTGGAAAAAATGTCCGATGTAATATGAGTAGAGATCGATACCGCCGTAGAGATCTTGGGTATGGTTTTTAATATAGAGTGTTATTGGGAAGAATGAAATGGTGGTGATGATCGTCGCAACAACTCCGTACATAATACCTTCAACGATGAACGGACCCTGAATGGTAGCGTTCCCTGCCCCGACCAACTTCATCACGCTGATTTCGTTCTTTGAAATGTAGATAACTAAACGAATCGTGTTAAAAATAATTAAGAAAGAAATAGAAAGCAGAACGATCGCGAGAATACTTCCAGCTCGACGCACGCCATTGATAAGATTGTTCATTCTTTGAATAACCAATCGATTATCTGAAACTTTATCGATAAAACCATCTTTGAATTCCGCACCAACCAAAGATCCCGACGAGAGCCCATTTGCAATACCTTCATATTTATCCAATGACGTTGCTTGAATATTGAGTCGCGCACTAAGTGGATTTGTGCCAAGTAATTCCAAAGCTTGAATAGTCAACTCATCATCCTTGTGTCTCACGTTGAATTCTTCGAGAGCTTGTTCTTTTGACACATACTCAGTTTTGGCAATCTCTTGAGATCTGTCGAGCTTTGCTTTCAGAGCAAGAATATCCACTTCTTTGGCATCGACACTGAAGTACACATTGATATCAAGTTTGTCCTCCAATGATCTCAAAGTTCCGTTGAGGAAAAAATTTGCCAACATTGTAGAACAGATCATAAAAAGCGCAATCGTGGTGACGAGCACTGCAGAAAAAGAAACGGTACCATTTCGCAAAAAACCGATTGTTCCCCATTTAAAGACTCTTTGTATACTTTCAAAAAAATTCATATATGTTTTTTATTTATGTTGCCAAAAATTACATCATTGTCGTTTTACCTTTTGGATCATCACCAATGATCGTTCCTTGTTTCATGGTGATCACACGACGTTCAAGACTGTCGATCACACCTTTATTATGAGTGGTGAGCAAAACCGTTGTTCCCATATCATTGATCCTTTTCAAAACCTGCACAATTTCATAGGTGTTCACCGGATCCAGATTTCCTGTCGGTTCATCAGCAATGAGAAGATCGGGTTGATTGATGATAGCACGTGCGATCGCAACGCGCTGTCTTTCTCCTCCAGAAAGTTCGTGCGGGAAATGCCACGCTTTCGTACTGAGATCAACAAGATCCAAAACATGCGGAACATCATTCTCGATTTCAGAATCGGGTCGTCCAATCACTTCCATTGCGAACGCGATGTTTTCATAGGTTGTTCGATCGGGCAATAAACGAAAGTCCTGAAATACCGTACCGATCCTTCTTCGATACATAGTGATCTCTCGACTCCTCAAATTATGAATATCCACCGATTCAAAAAAAACATTACCGGACGTTGGACGATCCTCGATCAAAAGCATTTTAAGAAGGGTCGTTTTTCCCGCGCCTGAATGTCCGACAATAGAAACGAACTCCCCCGGCTGAATGGACAAGGTCACTTCATTGAGACCGAATGAATCATCAGAATATTTTTTTGTTACTTTATCGAAAAATATCATAGTTTAAAATTTAATATATTACTTAATTATTGTTATTATAACATCTTTCATCAACTGAAGAGTCCGTCTTTGCGAGGAGCTCGCGACGTGGCAATCCAGGGGTATGTGCTACAAACTCTAGATTGCTTCGTTCCTCGCAAAGACGACATACGTTAATCAAAAACTTTTATTTGTTATCTAAATCTTTTTCCGCTTCGAGGAACATTTCAATGTCCCCATCTTCCAAAACCGATTTTACATCGCTCGTTTCAACATCCGTTCGGTGGTCTTTCACCATTTTGTATGGATGCAAAACGTACGATCGAATTTGATTCCCCCACGCGACTTCCTGCGTTTTTGTAAAACTCATCGCGTCTTTGTTTTGTTTGATTGCTTCCTCGCGAAGTTTATACAATTTTCCCTCCAGAATTTTGATCGCCCTCTCTTTATTTTGTGCCTGACTGCGCTCCGAGTCAACGTGCACAGCGATGTTTGTTGGAATATGTACCACACGCACCGCAGTTTCGCGTTTGTTCACATTCTGCCCGCCCGGGCCTGATGACTTTGAATATTCAAATCGCAAATCTGTTTCAGGAATATCGAATTCTTTATCTTGGTTTTCAAGCTTAGGTAAAACTTCCACGAGCGCAAATGAGGTGTGTCGCAAACTCTTCGCATTGAACGGAGAAACGCGCACCAGACGATGTACACCCGATTCATGCTTCAAAGTTCCATACACGCGCTTCCCTTCGATTTCAACCGTCAAATTTCGATACCCACCGTGTTCATTCTCATTCTTATGAAGGATGTTCAATTTCCAACCTTTTGAATCAACGTACGCGCTATACATTTGAAACAACATATACGCAAAATCCTCCGCATCATCACCACCCGCACCCGCAAGAAAAGTTACGACAGCATTATTTTTGTCATATTTCCCGCCCCCTTCCTGCGCTTCTTTAAGGTTTTGCAGTTCTTTTATGAGTTCCTGCGCGATTTGTTTGTCATTCCAAAAATCCGGCTGAGCCATCGCCGCCTCAATTTCCCGTATTCGCTCTTTTGTCTCTTCCATGACGATTATTATATCAGAAAAACCGCATGTGGAAAAACAGGTTACCCGCTTCTTTTGAATTGACTTATACACACAACAAAAAAGAAACGCCTCACGACGTTTCTTTTTTTGTTGATCTTTAAAAAAATTAGAAGGAATAATTTTTGAGTATTACAGCGGGAGCGGAAGGACCGCCCAAACCACCAAGACCACCATAGATTGGGGAAGGTTGGATATAATTACCAGCACCACCACCTCCTCCACCACCAGCCGAAACTCCACCGCCGGAACCTCCTTCAGGATACAATCCTACCACAGAAACCGGTCCACCAGTACCACCAAGACCACCGGCACCCCCGTAAGCACCCGCACCACCTCCGCCAGCTCCGCCATAAACAATAGCAGAACGATAAGCGGTACTCAAATAATTTCCACCTTTCCCGCCTGTACCACCAGCTGTTGATATTGATCCTGAAGAAGAAATTAAAGTATTATATAAAACAAGAACCATACCACCTGCACCTCCACCGCCGCCTCCACCTGCAGAAAGATAACCTTCCGTATCACCCAAAGGATTACTCCCATCTTCTCCGTTCAAACCTTTTGCCCAAATAGTACCGGTAAAATTAAGTGCTCCACCACTTTCAATAAGCAACGCACCTCCACCTCTTCCACCCGCACCACCGGCACCACCCCAGACACCCACAGTTTCAGGTGCTTTACTGCCACTACTGCCCCCACCACCACCAGAACCAGCGACAAGCACAATATTTCTTCTTGAAAGAGCTGTTTGATTAAGTGTATAAATATATTTATTTAAATAAACACTACCACCGCTACCACCTAACGGGGGTACCGGCAAAACAGGATATGGCGCGATTACGCCTTCACTACCTACTATTCCACTATGACTGTTGTCATCGGCAATTCCGAATGATGATAATCCAGATGTACCCAAATTACCTTTTCTGTCAGCTCCAGTTGTATCTTTTGGTCCTCCAACCCCGCCCGCAGCACCCATTCCGGAAACATCAATACATGGTGCGGAAGTACATGTAATAGTCACACCTCCTTTCGATCTCAAAACAATATATGTTCCGTTCGGAGAAGGATTCGTAAAAGTAAGTCGACCGGTTCCTGTGATACTGATACTTTCATAATTTTTTTCAAAATATTCAACACCATCCAAATCAATCGGTGAAGATGGGCTCGTAACGGTAATCGGACCATCCGTTCCTGTTCCCCCAAAAGTTCCACTTCCGCCCCCACCAAGAGCACTCGCTGTCAAACAATTTGTACCATTCTCATCACAATATTGTGCCGCACCAACCTTTCCATTCACGTCAAATAACAATCCATTACTCGCATCTTGAATACCAATAGTCGTCGTTCCATGCAACCATGTCTTTCCTCCCGCAACAATAAGTCCCCAATCAAATTGAGCGGTGGTACTTGAATTCAAGAAAAGGCTTCCATCTTTGAACTGTTGGTTATATCCCGTATTAAGTGGTGCCATCACATTTCCGTTTGGCGGATATGATGTTGGCGCTGTCCACGCAGCATAAGAAATTCCGATTCCGTAACTGAGGAGAAGTGCGAAGAGTCCGGTGCCGAGAGCTTTGGCGATGTCTTGTTTGGTGAGATGCATAAAATAATAAACTTAGTTTAATAATTAATATATATTTTTACGTATACTTAATTATCACATGAAAGTGCCCCCCCCCGCAACCTTTTTTTAGAGGAAGTTATGCACATCTCCCCCCAAATCCAAAAATGAAAGAGGCCCGGCCTCTTTCATTTTTCCTTCACCCCTATAAAACACAACGACCGCAAGATTAATAGGGATAAAGAAAAATCAAAAAGACCCCCTTACGATAAATATTGCAGTCGCAACTTTTATCGTACGAGGATTTTTTAACAACCGAGATACAACAAAATAGTGTCTACATAGGACCGCCCTGTGTAGAACCGTAATCTTAATAATATCTCTCTGTATAGCAATATTTGTTATACAGAGGCCGGACCTATGGGTAACTGTTCATGGGATATCCGTGAGAATTTGGGTAGCGTTATTTATGGGTGATGACGACTATTGACTTTTGTTAGAATTCGTGCTACTGTCATGGGCAGTTGTTCATTAATACTAATCCTAATATCGTCTAAAATCTTCCCTATAAAAATATGGAAAGCGATATGTGTATAGTTCTTTAAAAACTTAAAAACAACATGTTCGTTTAAACGACGAACGCACAGACAATAGTCTGTGCGTGTCGATCGCATAGGCTATGAAACTTTTAATAATAACCATATTCACGTATGTTAATTAAGAACAGCCATAGCCCAGAAGTAAATATTAGCATTCTTGCAAGATTATTGCTAGAAACTTTTGAAGGTAATACAAACAAAGTTTTTTACAAAATGAAATTTCTTTCACAGTGTAAAAAAGAATATTGTTTCAAATACCATTTATCAAAAGTGTTGATATTCCCCGGAACTCCAAACGACATGAGTATAGAAGTTTATAATGAACTCTATGCTTTTTTTAAAGACTGTAGAGATTTTCCAGCTTATGTCGACCTTCTTATCAGAGAAAGTTTATACGACGAAGCTGAAATTTATTGCACACGCACAAAGGAAGACGAGGAAGATCTTCTTTTATACGAGGCAAAAAAATAGGAAATTTTTAACATAACAACAAAGGACCGATATTTTATCGGTCCTTTTTATTACTTGAGATGAGGGAGGCCGAGCCTCCTTCATAATTCCTCACCCCTATTAATCTTGCGGTCGTTGTGTTTTATAGGGGTGGAGAAAAATTAAAAAGACCCCCTTACGATAAATATTGCAGTCGCATATTTTATTGTAGGGGGAATAATAGTTTCCTAAAAAACTTAGCATTTTCTCGCGTACACGAAAAAGTGTTAAGTTTTTCTACTCGCAAAAATGGTAACTTTCTGCTTTAAACTCTACTTTTTACTTTTTACTCCGTTGTTGGGCACGTCGTTCCGTCAGTATTTATCGTAACCGGATATTCGGTAACTTCGATTTTGTCACTGGAAATTTCAAACATCACGGCGAGTCCTTTTTTTACTCGGGGTTCGAAATATTGATCGAAAATAAAATTTCCAAGCGAATAATATACTGGAACATTTCCAACATATTCATGAGAAAGGACGATGTGAGGATGAGAACCAACGATAATATCTGCTCCATTTTCAACAAATTTTTCCGCAACGACACGCAATCTTGAAACATCTTCATTGTATTCATCGCCCCAGTGTGCATACACGATGATCATTCGCCCTTTTTCTTTTTCAGCAACAATAGTCTCCGCAACTTTTTCGATCGCCTGCCCACCGAATTCATTGTAAGAAACAAAAGAAATATTGTTGTCGGTTTGATAGACTGGTTCATCTCCGCCAATACCGCCAAAATAATGCACGCCGACGTCGTTCAAATAACCCCACGTTTCAGAAATGGCGGCACTGCCAAAATTACCAATATGATTGTTTCCCAGATTAACAATCTGTACATTATGTTTTAACAGTGTCTGTGCTGTGCTCGTCGGGAACGTAAACATAAAATTATTCAAACTTCCAACGATCGATTCCAAACTCGCTGACCTTTTATCAGTAATGGAACCCTCTAAATTCCCCACCACCATATCCGCGCTTTTAAAAAGTTCATCAATGCACGAAAAAATAAAATCCTGTCCTTTTTCATTGCCGACTTTTCGAATATAGCGGTCGAACATCATATCACCCACAAACAATATTTTTTGTGATCTTTTTTCAATAGCAGAACTTGTCGCGGACGATGATGTTGCAACAGGAAGATTTTCCACTTTTACCGCAGTGTTTTTAACAACAACCGGTTCACCTGTTGTGACAACAGAAGCTGGAGTCTTCACTATTTCCGAAGGTATTGCAGAAACAGAAGCAAAATTAGAAACTTCCGATTTTTTTTGAGTCCCGACAATAAAGAAAAAAACTCCCGTTATAGCAGCAAAAAATAAAAATATCTTCAGTCCGATCGATTTGCGCGAGTATTCCATATAAATAAACGATACTTCTATTGTAACAAAATTTTATAAAAATACCTTATAGAATCGGGGTCAAGTTTCTAATTAAAATTAAATTCGCACGAAAAAGCTCATTTAATTTTAATAAGAACTTCCTCCCCGACCTCGTCTGTCGCAAAACGACATGACTGCGGTTTTCGATTCTGCCGTGAGTGAAGCAGTTCACTCGCTGAGGTGGCCCACAAAAAAATCGGCTATTCGCCGATTTTTTCATGAGCCACCTCGCAGAATCGAACTGCGGACCTTTACGTTACGAATGTAATGCTCTACCAACTGAGCTAAGGTGGCGACGGAGTCCATAAAGTGAAAAGTCTATAAGGTCTATAAAGTCCGGACGTTACCGTGACTTTTGACTTTATGAACTTTACGGACTTTCGACTTCGCTGGAGCCAACGCGCGGGATCGAACCGCGGACCTCGTCATTACCAATGGCGTGCTCTGCCAACTGAGCTACGTTGGCACATCTCTAAATGTGCTCCGTAAAATATACCCTATAATGCGATATTTTTCAATGACCCAATAACATATCCAAACACCAAACAAAAACCTCGGCAATAACCGAGGTTTTTGTTTTTCTTAATTATTAATTTTTAGATCTTATTGACCGTTTGAAAGTTCATTTAATTTCGCACGGGTCTTTGGGCCGACGAAGCCATATCCTGCATCGCCTTGTTTTGCAAGATTATACAACTCTTGGAATTTCTGAATGGCTTTCATTGTTGCTTGTCCAAAATATTCCGTTTCGTGTCCGAGAGAACCGTCACCCGTTTCCGCGATACGCGTTGCGAGATTCGAGTTCAAAAGAACTTGAAGTTGTTTGACCGAAGCTCCTTTCATACCTTTTTGAAGAGACGCATTAAATACCGGTGAAACAACTTTTGCTCTCTCTGAAGGCTGTGCGTTTTGTGTTGCCGGTACAACTTTTCCACTGAACACTTCTAAGATCTTTGCTCGCGTCTTTGGACCAAGAGCACCATATCCTGTTGTTGCGGGAGTTCCTGAAGTTACCAAACTATATTTTGCTTGGAATCTTTGAACAGCTCTTTCTGTCGCAGGACCAAAGTACCCGGTTACATCTCCTTCCGGATAAAGAGCGCTATCTTTTGCAAAGAGTGTTTGTAAACGAGTCACTTCAACGTCTTTCATTCCCTTCTTCAAAGCTTTCATAAATGTTGCTTCGATCTTTGCAACAAAAGCGGTTTGTGCAGCAGGAGTTGTTGCGGATGATGGTGGTACTTGTGTTGTAACTATCGGAGTTGTCTGAGCTGTTGTCGTTGCAACGGCAACAGGAGTTGTTGTTGCAACAATAACAACTGGTGGAGGTGTATACGATGAACCACCGCCACCACTTGGGACATTGTTTGTTATTGCTGTTGCCGCGTCTGATGAAGCTCCTTCACCAAATGAATTCGTTGCGGTGATCTTATAATAGTATCTCGTTGAAGCGGCCAAACCGGTATTACTGTAACTAACTGTAGGTGCAGACACAGAAGAAACTTCAACATACGTTCCGTCTACGGTAGCACTTCTATGAACATCGTATGACGTTGCGCCTGAAACTGCCGTCCAAGCAAGATTGATCTGACTTGCCGAAGCGGCTGTTGCCGTTACTCCTGTTGGAGCGGCAGGAACACCTTCTGTACTTGGTACATACGCGAGTACGAAGTCCGTAAAGTGACTCACCAAACCTGTTACTGTGTTATTGACTGTATCAACCGTGAATCCTCCTTCAACTGGTACATAATCACCTCGTTCAGGAGAGTAATACATCAACTGAAGATTTGCTTCACTGGTTCCTGCAGGAAGTTTGCTTACCAAGTCGGTGTAATTGAGTTGGATCTCGGCATTACCATTCAATGTTTTAATTGAAGAATCACCCGATGCTTCAAAACTGAATGTTGTGTTGTCCAACGCTTGATACGAAGCACTGTCCGGAGCGTTGAATCCTTTTTCCATATTAACCGTCACGTTTCCAGAACCTGTTTCGAGGACACCTGAACCAACGGTCAATTTCATTCCCGATGTTCCTTCATCATTGAGAGAACCTCCGGTACTTGCCGAAAGTACTCCTGTTGCTGATTTTGGAATACGTGTCGCATCAGCGGTCAGTGTAATGTTCTTTCCTGTTTGATTTCCTGTCGTTACTGTTACTGCTGTACCAAGAGTTGATTCAGCGTGTAATGGACCAACAGCTTTCACTGTCCATACTCCGGCATTCACCGGTAAAGAATATGTTCCGTCGGCATTTGTCGGAGATGAAACAACCGTACCTGAAGCGTTTGTTGCCCACACGAAACCTTCGCTCATTGCAACTGAAGAACTATTATAGATCGTACCCGAGATGGCGTAACTTGAAACCGTAAGTGGTGTTTGATCTTGGCTTGGCGCAAAGTCATAGTTTGCAGTCGTCGTGCTGAATGTTACATTCGCTGGCGCTGCTGCCATGTACCCGCTCAAGCTTGAAGCAATTTGATAACTTCCGGCTTTTACTTTGATCTCATACGCACCATTAACGTCAGTCAAATCATTAGCTGTCATATTAGTTGAAGTACTGAAAATATTGACCGCCGCACCGGAAAGCGCATTTCCAGCGGCATCTTTTATAACACCGGAAATTGTTACGAATTCACTTCCTGAAAGATCAATCGTAACATCATCAGCACCACCGGTACTTACTATTGATCCTGAATATTTACCATATCCAAAGACATCCACAAAGTAACTATTCGTTGAACCAGTATCAACATTCATCGCAACCGATGAAGCAAGCCCGTTTACTTGTTTTCGAATAACTTTATTTTTATTGGTTGAATCTTTCAACTCGATCATCGCGTTCATGGTTGCTGAACCACCCGTGAAATTAAAGGTTACCGTATCAGCAGTGAGTGTAATATCTTTTGTCACATTTGATGCAACGACTGCTTGTGTCGTACTGATCTCTCCGTAATCCGGATGCCATGTTCCGATACGATATGTTTTATTAGTCAAAACCTTAACTGAATATGTTCCATTGCTTGCCGTTGAAGCAGGACGTTTGAAACCGTTTACAACGGGGGCATTCGTTCCAGCATTCCATTCTTCAATGAACAATGGAACGTTCGCAAGTGCTGAACCCGCTGTCACCGTACCGCTCAAGGTAACACACGTTCCCGTTGTCGGTGTGATATTTTGACTGCTTTGACTTGCACCCGAAACAACGACGGTCTTTGAGAATGTTCCGCAAGCGTCATTTTTCTCAGGTGGCATTTGTACATTTATTGTCCACGAACCATTGTCCACAAACAGCGTATAACTACCATCGCTTCCGCTTTGTCCGAACACACTATTTCCCGTGGCATTCGTTGCAAAGAGTGGAGCTCCCGAAATGCTATTGCTATCCGCATCCAAAACTTTTCCTGAAATAGTATATGAGGCTTTCTTCATAACTATGATGAATGGATTTCCTCCATCGATGAGTTTTCCATCAACATAATTCGTTCCCGAACCTCTCACATCCACCATCTTGAATGCCGGTGGCATTCCTTGTTTGGAAACTCCAATTTCATATGTACCATTATCCGCTACCGACAAACTGAAAGCACCTGCGGCATTCGTCTGAGTAAAGAGAGGAGCACCAAAACCTTGTCGATTTACGAACACTTCCATGTTTGAAAGAGCGTTTCCTGAACCGTCTTTAACGGTACCTGAAATTACTTTATCTGCATTCGCAAAAGTAATCGTAAGCGTATCAGTCGTATCATTAAATGAAACTCCCGGCGGTGTGAACATGCCCACTGAAACAGCTGGCGTTCCACCAAGTCCTGAGACAACGAGGTCAGTCGGCGGTGGAGTCATAACTCCCAAACTTTGCGGAATACCCGATGAAGATCCTTTTGACGTAGCGGGACCAACTCCAATGTTCCAATGTCCATTTGCTGGCAAATTCAACGTGTAACCACCAACATCAGGTGTCGTCACATTCGTCAAAGTCTTAACCGTGAACTTTCCCGGACCGCCGGCAAAGATATCGATATCTTTACCTCCGAATCCGCCTGTTTTTACCAGCTTAACCGTGACGGGAACAGAAGCTCCACTAGCTGCAGTAAAGGTAATAGTCTTTGAAAGTGATTGTCCTCCGTTCACACAGATCGGTTCAGGTGACATTTGTCCGAAGTAATCAGCACCGCCCAAGGAAACCATCGGTTCTGTTCCAACGAAGTAACAACCGTCGCGCAAACTTGTATAAGCAACGCTTGTTGTTGCTGTTCCATTAACAGCCGAGATTAAACCGTCTGTCATCGTAAGAACTTTTTCCATCGGACCTGATGGACCGCCTCCGTGGAGATATATCGTACCGTCCGCACCGGAAACAGGAGAAGCTCCTGCTTGTACGCTCACGGTAATCGTATTTGAACCACCGGCATCAATGAAGTACGGCATCGAAGTTTTACTTGCCGTTACTGTTGCACCACTGATAGATTGCAACGTTACTGTATATCCGCCCGTTGAAGGACCTTTTGGAATTGAAGGGTTAATGATTTTTGTAAGATCAATCACATACGAATCACTCGTTGTTGCCGTACCTGTAATGGCATAGGTAATAGTGATTGTTCGTTCAGTCGTATTAATCGCAAAAGCCGTACTTGAAGCAATCGTATTACTTCCTTCACTGGCATCTTTCAAGAATGGTGACTGTGTATCAAGAACAGCATTCGTGATATTCGTTCCTGATGGGAAAGTAATCGCGACCTTATCCCCATTGGCCAAAGCGACACCCGGTTTGAATCGTACTTGGAAAACGTTCACATCTTTTCCCGCCATTGAGTTGAATGGGAATGCTTGATCGGCATTACCGAAAGCAAATTGCTCAGCAGTGAAATTACCGAATCCTTGAGGAGTAAATGTTCCACCTCCCACAGCACCTCCCCCCATCATTCCTGATGTTGGTGGAGAGAACATTCCCATATCGCCAAACGATCCGAATGTTTGTGCACTACTTTCTGCTGTACCGATGAAAATATTGGCACTTGATGTTGTCTCAACCGCATTTTCAGAAAGATCTTTAATAGACGAACTTGCCGTTACTTGATAGGCATCACCTGAAGCAAGCCCTGCTATTCCCTCTACGGTCACCGAGTAATCAACGGAATTATAGTTCATCGGTTTACCAACAACTGAAATATTCACAGAACCGGAAACTTTTGTGATCGTCCAGTTTGCAGGGTTGACGGCGCTGTTTGCCCAATTTGTATCAGCTTGTGTATCGCGATTCATTGGTTCGGTGAACACCATACGACACTTGTAATCATCGCACCGAGCTTCACGCAAACTTGGTTTTACCGAGTCTCCGGAACCGGTCGTATACGAATATGTTGTCGTTGCAACACCATTGCCGGCCAAATCTGTTACGCTTGGACTAAAAGTAATGGTATATGCGGTATTTGGTGCCAAAGCGGAAATTGGAGCGACGAATACGGAATTTTTACCCGGATCATACGAAACGCCAACTGTTGCCGCTGTCGCGCCTCGATATACCGTAATGTTTGTTGTATTAACCGTATTGAAGTCTAATTGTTCACTCGCACCAAATTCAAATACTTGGTTTACCGGAACAGCCGTAGCTCCACTTGCAAGAGATGGATACAATGTTGGTGCCGTACTATCTGTGGCGCTTGAAACCATGAAGAAAGAACTGAAAGCTTTTTCAGCAGCACCAGCAGGACCACGCATCGTGATACCTTGTGCGCTTGCCACCGCTCCATACACTTCAACTTCATATTCACTACCATTGGTCAAAGAAGATTGCGGTGTAATTTTTACAAAACGCGATTCGGTACTATCTAATGTAACACTACTTAATGTGACATAAGAACTGGTTGTTTTATTTCTTAATTTTACATTTGAAGTCGTAATCGTATTCGACTGCATCGCTTGGTTGAATTCAACAGTGATCTTTGTATTTCCAGCAACACCCATTCCCGGAGCGGGATTTACTGACCGTACGAATGGCGGCATGAATTGTCCCGTCGTACCGTAACTTCCACCAATAGCACCCATGTCGAACATTCCGCCAACCGTTGTGAAACTCACTCGATGTCCACCACCCGGTCGATTTCCCATAACAGATTGACCACCCTGACTCTTAACTTTCTCAGTAACAATCAAAGCATAGCCTGTGCTTGTTGCAAGACTTGCCGTTGGAGTAAACAAGATCGTATTCGTGTCCATTGAGAACAAAGACGAGCATCCAGGCGAAGAAGAATTTTCACAGTAGGTAACAGTACCGGTTACAACCGCACCGGTAATGTTGTTCATCAAATATACATTGTCAGTAATAGCATCCGAACTTCCATCATTCACTGTCGTTGAATCCAGCGGTTGATTGAAACCGACACGAAGTCTTTCTGTTGGTGGAACGTTCTGCATTCCATCCGGTGGACCTGAAAAGATCACGTTCGGTGCGCCACCGGCACCTCCACCGGGACCGCCAGAACCACCACCCATACCACACTCACCCATATTGATATTTAATACAATTCCGGTTTTGTCAGCCGTTCCAATTGTTTCAGAACGCTTCATCTGGCAATATCCTGCTTTGTATGCGGTAAGATCAACCATACTGTTATCGGGTAATCCTGTCAGAGTATATTCACCCGAGCCATTTGTTTGAACTGCGACCGTTCCCACACCACCGGCAAAAACATATGCACCAGAAACAGGTGCTCCATTGGAAAGAACCGTACCTGAGATCGAACGCGGTAAAGAACCCGCAACATTCACCACAAACGGGTTATTCACACACGTTGCTTCCGTCGAAGAATCCGGCGGTAATGCACAGAAATATCTCTGATTACCCGCTCGGTCTCTTGCTTTAATATAGTATTCGAAAGTACTTTTTCCCGTAACAAAAGACGTTGGTACTAAAAATTTAAACAAATTAGCGGTTACTGCCAGACTGCTTGCTGTCGTAGAAGCAGCACTCACATCCGCCCCATATACCAAACTGAAATATGCCCCATCAGTCCCTGCTGCAAAATCTTCCTTTGTGCTCTGGTCATCATTAACAAAAGCATAAATAGTAGAGGTAGCTGTTGTTAAAGTCGTGTTGACCGACATATGATCAATGAACGGAGCCATTGTATCGGCAACAACATCATAGGCACTCGCATAAGAAACCGCTGTTGAAGAAACGACAAAAGGAGCTGCTGCATTCACATAAATCCACGCTTTATAACTCGTAGATGTCGCAAAAGCCGTATTACAACTATCCGCTTTCATATACATTGGTGGAGTTTGACTCGTAAAGCTCAGATACATTCCCGCATTAAAACCACCAACCGGTTGAGTCGGATTTCCTCCACACGCTGTCATTATATTCGTCGTGTTAAGATTTGTTCCATTCGGCAAAATATACATTTGCGCGAATTGCATTCCTGATGGAGTTGTTGTTCCCGGATTCCACGTCATGGTAAAATCGCGACCATCCAAACCAAACCCTGTCGTATCAGTATCAGCCAAAACCAGATTGGTGATTGTCGGTGTTCCTACGGGATTCAAAATAAGGGATTCCGTACTCGTTGCCGAGAATTTTGTCACCGCAAGAGTGGCATTCGGCGGTGTAGACGTTGAAGCCAATGTTCCCGCTTCAAGAGTCCAAATCATATTCGCGACACTACTCGTTGCCCCGTTGGCATTATTGATACCGTCAAAAGTAATTGAAAAAGGAGTACCTGTCGCAACGGCCGCATTTACAAAACCGTAGTAGAAAGGCTGCCCCGTTGCAAACACCGTACTGCTTGCACCACCGACAGGAGACGGGCCGAGCTGTTTAAAAAGGGCGATATTACCCGTTTGAGATGTTGTCGCCGAATTCGTGATCGTAAACGGAGTCGCTTCCGTACTCGTCGGTGCGATAAACCGAATAATGTCACCCTGAACCAACGCCGCTGTCGTCGTGGCAGTGAATTTCCACTCCGTGTGCGTTGCTCCAATAACATTATCAACTAAATTTTCTTTCGGAGAAATCGTAAACGATCCATCCCCACTCGTTCCCGCGTCTACATGACCCGCGAACAAGAACATACTGAAACCCAATCCCAATGATGCCAGAAACAATATTGTGGCAAAGAGAGATACAATTTTATTTTTCATAATAATACACGATTAACCTAATAATTAATTTTTAATAATTTTTTAATGACTACAAACAAAATTGCGTCAAAATTTACGTTGCTTAATTATATAAAAAACCACTATCCCCTTTTTCAAAAAACAGTGCATAACTTACCTATCAAAAAACAAAACAAACTTCGCTCCACAAAATATTTTACGTACTTCTTTTTTTGTCACCAAAATACTAAAAGACATTCGAACTTTTTGCACGGTAAAAAAATACCAAGATCAAAATTAAAAAATAATAAAAACTTTTCTTTGATCAAAAAATAAAAGACATTGCATGCTTTTAAAAAGAGAAAAAACATTTTAAGAAGACAAATAACAATATCTTATTATTTTCACAAATTTGTCCTTTATGTCCTTATAAATCAAGTCTTTTTTTAACTTTCCACATGTCCTATAAAACGATATGTCCTATTCAAATACAAGGGTAGTTTTAAAACAACGGTTATTTTACGATAAGATTTAAAAAACAATCTTAACTTACGAGAACGAGAAAAAATATGATACAAAAATACGGTGTGTCAAGGGTTTTTTAAGACATGCTTCGAGAAAAAATGACCCTAAAAAATATGCATCATGTGACGATGAATAGGACTTATCCAACAAATATAAAATTTTGTGGTGATGCACGGGACTTGGTCGCGAATCACTAAATATTTTTCTTCGCTTGCGAGCTCGAAAACTATTAAGTGTTCTCGACCGCGGCTCGCAGCCCCTTCCCTCCGCTGCGGCTGCGGGCGGGGACCCGCTGCTGCGCCTTTCAAGTCCCGTCTACTGCTGCCAAAATACAACAAAGCCCAAGCTATTCGCTTGGGCTTTGGTATTTGGCGCAGTAGACGGGACTTGAACCCGCAACCTCTCGCGTGACAGGCGAGTGCTCTAACCAGTTGAGCTACCACTGCATTTGGTACTTCTAACACTGTACCAGATTCTATTTATTTTTCAACTACCGCCACTTGTGTCGAGGGTGGGAATCGAACCCACGACCTTAGCTTTATGAGTGCTACGCTCTAACCGTCTGAGCTACCCCGACATCGTTACACTAGGATAACATGTTAAAACTATGTTTTCAAGGTGGAACAAGTTATTGAATTAAATACAAACAAAGTGTGCTTGAAGAGGATGGAGTCTCCCTCGACTAAATTTTTCTCTGGAAAAATTTGTCTGGGCACCGGCTCGCGGTCTCCCTCCCAGCGGGTCGGTCGACAACGCTCCGCCGTTCGACTCCATCCCGTAAGCCAAGCAGTTGGCTTACTCTCCGCAACAATAAAGAAAAGCCCCTTCTGAGGGGCTTTTCTTTATTGTTGCGGAGGATGGAGTCGAACCAACTTCTGGAGGTTATGAGCCTCCCGAGATACCGTTTCTCTACTCCGCTATATTCACTTTTTCAATACGAGCTTTGTAGTTCATTGTCCTCGCGAGAGAGGCTCATTATGAGTCTGTCTTTTTTTGCGAGATACCGTTTCTCTACTCCGCTATATTTATTTGTTTTTATTGGTCTACCATAATTTTGTAAACAAAAACGCTCAATCAGCGTTGTGAACATTATACAAATTCTCACTAAAAAAGCAACCCTAAAACAGTGGGTAACCACCAAAAAGTCTTAAAAATACTTAAATTCGGTCAAAACCTTTTCGTACAAACCGATCACCCGTCGCGCTTCACGTTGAGAAAGATCATAGCTCATTCCGCCGTGTGCCAGTATATTTCGAACTTTATGAGCATCCCACGCAGACTGCAATGTTTTGAAATTGTTCGGATTAAGCGATTTCAAACGTTCCCCCAAAGTCTCCCCCCGCCCTTTTACCTGCCGTGTTGCATCTTCCAACATTCCATCGGCTTCCATAATTGCGATACGCCAATCGTTCGGTGAATCAGATTCAACCAAATTCTCCACAACCTGCCAACCGGCGTGATGTTGTTTTGTTTCCTCTTGTTTTGTTTCATTCGAAGCATATTTATAATATTCAATATCGTTGATCTCACGAGTAAGAATAAAAATATATACAAGCCCCGCAGTTAAAACAACCGTAAGTCCTGTCGCAATAGTATTAATAAGAGGCAAATACTGACCAAAATTATGGACAAAATATGTCTGCACCAAAACAGGATTCTCCTCATTTATCGCAAGCCAATAAATAAAAGATATTACAAAAAGAAAGATCAAGAATATCAAAAACTTCCAAGGTGAAGTAAATTCTTTCTTATACATTTTCGTCACATCACCAATAACGTCAAATGCCGGCGTTGGTTTCGGTGCTGGTTTTCCTTTTGGATCTCCCATATGATTATAAGTTTACTGTTTTTCAACCTCTTTGCCTATAGCAAAAAGTGTTTTCTCGTGAAAATGAGATGCGAAGAATTGAATGCCGAGCGGAATGTCTTTTCCTTCTTTTTTCACTGTGCCCGATGGAACCGAGATTCCCGGGATACCCGCCAAGTTCGCAGGAACGGTAAAAATATCAGCGAGATACATTTGCAATGGATCGGCTGTTTTTTCTCCAATCTTAAAAGCTGGAATTGGTGAAGTCGGTGTTGCAATCAAATCAACTTCCTCGAACGCTTTTTTGAAATCGTTTGAAATAACATTTCTCACTGCGACCGCTTTGTTGTAGTACGCGTCATAATATCCCGAAGAGAGGACATATGCTCCGAGAATAATTCGTCGACGAACTTCTTTTCCGAATCCCTCCCCTCTCGTTTTTGAATAGTCTTCCATCAAATCTTTTCCTTCTTTCAAAAGTCCGAATCGAACGCCATCGAACCGCGCGAGATTCGTTGAAGCTTCCGCAGGCATGAGGACATAATAGACCGCAAGCGAATATTTCAAGTTCGGCAATTTAATTTCTTTGATCGTGTGACCTTGTGATTTCAAGAATTCAATCGTGCTTTTGAAGTTTGCCAAGACATCGGGATCAACTCCTTCCATATATACGAAATCAACTGGAACACCGATCGTATAACTTTTCTTTTCTTTCGGCTGGCCTTTCGCCATCATGTCATCAGGGATCGAAGTGCTATCCATCGGATCGTATCCTTTGATCCCGTTGTACACGATCTCTGCATCCGCAACAGTCTTCGTGATCGGACCGATAATATCGAGCGACGAAGCCATTGCCATCAAACCCGAACGTGAGACCGTTCCATACGTCGGTTTCAAACCAACAACTCCACAGAATGAACCCGGTTGTCGAATCGAACCGCCAGTATCAGAACCAAGTGCCGCCATCGCACCATCCATCGCAACCGCGGCCGCAGAACCGCCCGAAGAACCACCCGGAACGCGAGAAAGGTCGCGCGGATTTCGCGTAATGCCGTAACAACTCGTTTCAGTCGAACCGCCCATCGCGAATTCGTCCATATTCGTTCGTCCCAAAAATACCACCCCGTCCTTTTTCATTTTCTCGATAACAGTCGCGTCATACGTCCCTCTGTATCCAGCAAGAATTTTCGAACACGAAGTCACGAGTCTCCCTTTCATCAACATATTATCCTTGATCGCAACAGGAATTCCCGTCATCATTTTCGCTTCCCCTTTCGCGATCATTTCGTCCGCGACTTTCGCCTGTGCCACCGCGTCATCATAAATTTCAACATACGCATTCGTGTCTTTGTTCTTCAATTTCGCTTCTTCGAGAAAAGCCGTCGCGAGTTCCACCGCTGAAAAATCTTTTTTCATCAAACCCTCGTGGGCCTTTTCTATCGTCAGTGTGTGTACATCAATTTTCATATATTTAAGAAAGTATTTTTTTAACCTTGATATAATTACCTTCTTTCTTCGGTGCGCTCTCAACAATTTTTTTCGTGTGCGATCCTTCCGCGTACGCATTTCCGTCCTCCCGCATAACGTTCTTCACCATCCCAATACGCCCTTCCTCAGAAATTTCCCCCGTCGCCACCTGCTGAATTTCAGAAATATAATTCAAAATAGACCCAAGATCCTTCATTATCCCCTCCTTTTCGGCGTCCGACATTTCCACCCGTGAAAGTTCCGCCAATTTATCAATATCTTTTCTCTCAATCATAATCCTTAATATTATTTCGTAATACTGCCCATAATAACACTTTCCCCCGGTATTCGCAAAAAATATCACCCGTTTAATTTCCCTCAAAAAAGGAACGGCTTACCCGTTCCTTTTGAGGTGAACTGCTATTATTCTAATCCAATTTTATACTTTAAGAAGTAACTATTACATCATTCCGGGTGTAACATTCATACCAAAAAACATTATTAAAAAAGACAGCACAAAAATAAAAATACTTACAAATAATCTTAGTTTCAATTGTTTCTTTAATATATCAATATTTTCAAGTTGAGATAATTCCTTTTTCCCCTTAATTAAAAGTATACTTGATATTAGACTGGTAAAAAATGCACCCAAAAATGCACCTGTAACAACAGGGCTTATAATATCATTATTAATAGCTGTACCTGCCTCCATAAAATCTTCAAGCAACATTATTATTAATCCAACGATTACAACCACCACACTTGTAGCACTCAGGAAAAACATCTGTTTTGCCGCTCGCACAGATTCAGGATAACCTTTGTTTTCTTCCAAATGTTTTTTAAAAAGTTTTGCAAGAAATTTCGTCCCAAAAATTCCAAAAACAAAAATGAGAAGAAAACCACCGAGCTGTGACTGAAGGTCAGTAAACAAAACTTTCCATTCTGCTGAATGTTTCAAGATTCCGCCAATCACTTCAAACAAAAGCACGCAGAAAAAGAAAACTCCTCCCACAAGCAGCAAATAAAAAAGCGTTTTGAATGCATACAAACAAAATTTAAAAATGAACTGCACCAATTTATTAAGGAATGTAAAAAACATAATTCTTTGATTTTAATATTGATAAATTTCAGTTAACATCAATACTCCTATATTGTAACGCACAATCACCCCCCCCCCCGCAATCTTTTGGTTATACACACCAACGTTTTTCAAAAACTCCCATCACCCCTGTAAAACTGAACGACCTCAAGATTAATAGGGGGTTTAATAATTCAACAACCCATTTCAAAAAACACCGATAATTCCTGCGACCGCAAAAGTTATCGGTGTTTAAACCACCGTACGATAAATCTTGCGACCGCAACTTTTATCGTACTTCGATTAATGACAAAAAAGAATGTTTTTAGACTAACAATGTCGTGCTAGTACTAATCCAACTCAAAATGTTTTCGCAAAGCTTGATCGTTCTCAATATGTTTTGCAACAATATATAAAACTTCCTTCCCTATTTCGTACTCGGCTTTTAAAAGCGCAATCACGTCCTCGCAATCGTATGGGAAGACCCAGACGCTGTTTTGCAATTTTACGAAACCGAAATTCTGCAATTCTCGCCGCATATTATTTCGCGTTTCTTTTTTCTGTTCTTTGATATCAAACGCCACCACCCGCCAACATTTGTCCCAGCGTTTTTTCTCCAAGAATTTTTCTTTTATCTTATACCGAAAAAGTTCGTTCTTTCCCTTTTGCGTCAACCGAACAAACATCCCCCGTTCATTCTTTTCAAATTCCACATACCCCTGTTTTTTCAATCGCTGAATGACCGAAGTCGCATAATACGGCGTCCAATGCCGTTTCTTCTTCCCCGTAAACATCGTCAACGCCTGAATCGCATTCGGCGCCATAACCGCCATCGCCACCAGCCCCGTCACCATCAAGGTAGAAAGTACTATCCGCCGCATATCCTCCCGCCCAACGTTCTCCCCCAGTATTTTAACCATCCAAATATTTTATCACACAAAAACACAAATCACCATAAATATTGCGGTCGCAATATTTATGGTGATTTAAAAGTAAATTATGTATCAAGAAAAATAGCCCAAAAAATAACAACAAATAACGCAAAAAGGGTTTTAATTTACAAACTTCCCTGCACCTATAAATATTGCGGTCGCAAAGTTTATGGGTATTTAAGAAAAATAACAGACAAATGTTATCAACTACTTTGGAATAAAAAAACCTTTCGTTGACAACGTTTTTAAAAAGCGTAGTTTGTAGATAAAAGTTGGTCGAAAATAACATGCTTATTTCGAGCTTATAAGTTCTTAAAAAATAATAAATATATGGTTAAAATTCATATACTCTACAGAGGGTTTTCTGGTGAAGACAGGGAGGCGGAAAAAATCTTACATGAAGCTGGAATAATTTTTTCAGTGATTTTAAATAATCACCGTTACAAACTTCCTACCTTTCGTTCTGAAGAAGGTGTACCTCCTCACGAAGGGCTCGAAAAAATTCAGGAGTGGATCAAAGAAAACCCATAAAAACAACCTCGCAATAAAGCGGGGTTTTGTTTTACTTTAACAATTTTAAAAATGCTTTTTCGTCGAGGATTGCGACGCCGAGCTTTTGGGCGTCATTAAATTTTGAACCGGGGGTTTCTCCGACGACTACATAAGAAGTGTTTTTGGAAACGGACGAATTCACTTCCCCGCCTAAGGCCTTTATTGCTTTTTTGGCTTCGTCTCGGGACATTGTTTCTAGGGTTCCGGTTAGAACGAAACTTTTTCCAGACAACTTTGTGTCTTTCTTTTTTTCAACTTGTGTAATCTCGACATGTTTTAAAAGTCGGCGGACGAGATCTTTGTTTTCTTTTTCTCGGAACCAATCGAATAATGAAGTGGCGACGATACCGCCGACTCCGGAAATATTTTCTAATTCTTCCAAAGTGGCTTTTTCTACGTTTTCTATCGTGCCGAATTTCTCGGCGATATCTTCGGCGGTTTCTTCACCGATGTTTGGAATGGAAAGCGCGGTCAAAAATCTTGGTAACGTAATTTTTCTGCTTTTCTCGACGGACGCGAGCAGATTATCGGCGGACTTTTCGGCAAACCGTGGAAGAGTCAAAAGGTCGCCTTTCTTCAATGAGAAAATATCGTCAAAATTTGTGATAAGTTCGTGCTCCAAAAGCAGGTCGATATTTTTCGGACCCATATGTTCCATGTCGAAACAATGTTTGGAAACGAAATGATAGAATTTTCTTTTTTGTTGTGAAAATGAATTTTTATTTACGCAACGCCATGCCGCCATTCCGGGAACTCTTTCGATACTTCCGTCACCTCCGCAGGCGGACACATTTTTTGGAAAGTGAAAAACTTTTTCTTTTCCGTCGCGCATTTCTTTCACCACACTCACAATGTCGGGAATAACATCGCCGGCTTTTTGCAAGATCACGGTGTCGCCAATGCGAATATCCAGTCGCTCAATTTCGTCTTCATTATGAAGTGTCGCGCGCGAAACTGTACTGCCGGCGACCGAAACGGGCTTCAGGTGAGCCACCGGAGTGAGCACACCGGTGCGTCCAATTTGCAAAACAATATCTTCGACAATCGTCGTCACTTGCTCTGCAGGGAATTTGAATGCGATACCGAAACGTGGCGCTTTTCCCGTATAGCCGAGCTCGTCCTGATATTTCCTTTCATTTACTTTGATCACCACGCCATCGATCCAGTAATCTTCTTTCTTGCTTTGTTTCTGCCATTTTTTCCAGAACGCTACAATTTCAGAAACATTTCGACATTTTTCATAATGCGGGTTTGTCTTGAAACCAAGTCGTTTCATTTCTTCCAATTCTCCAATTTGGGTCGGTGGAAAATTCTTTGAGTATTTCGCAATGTCGTAATTGAAGACCGCGAGCTTTCGAGAAGCCACCACACGCGAATCAAGCTGACGAATTGTTCCCGCCGCAACATTTCGCGGATTTGCAAAAAGTGGTTTACCCGCTTTTTCTTGTTCTTTATTTATGCGAACCAATTCTTTTTTCGAAAGCCACACTTCCCCTTCCACGATAATATCCACTTCCTCGGAAAGTTTAAGTGGAACAGATTCGATCGTTCGAACATTCATCGTCACATTCTCACCAACTTTTCCATTTCCCCGAGTCGCTGCCGTTTTCAGTGATCCGTTTTTGTACGTCAAAACAACTTTGAGTCCGTCAATTTTCAACTCACAAATATATTCAGGCGAGACATCTCCGAACTTGTCTTTCAAAAATCTTTTAACCCGTTCATCAAAATCAATAATATCCTCCTCTGAAAAAGCATCGTTAAAAGACCATTGTGGAACTTCATGTTCAATCTTTTCAAATTCCGGCAACGGCTCCCCTGCCACTCTTTGCGACGGTGAATCTTTCGTAATGAATTGCGGATACTTCGTTTCCAAAACCACCAAATCATGTTTTAGTGAATCCAGAGCCTCATCGGAAATTTCTTGCTTATCCAAAACGTGATACAAATAGCGATGATACTCAATCACCTCGCGAAGTTTCTTAATACGTTTTTCTATTTCTTTCAGGTCGTCCATGACAGTAATCATACCAAAAAACAACCCCGGAATCTACTCAATTTGGGGGGGTTATTTTAATAAAAAACAAAGTAATACCATCTCTAATTAAATACTTCTTAATAAAGGTTCTTCGGCCTGAAGGCATGAGGTATTACGTTGGAACTCGCTAAAGGCTCGTGCTGTTCCGGCTTGAAAGCCGGGGTATTGAACCTATATTATTTCTCTACGAGAACGGTCAACTTATTGGATCTTTTGTTTCACCACAAAGAGTACTTCTTGTAAGGTGCAGCGTGGCAATTCAGAAGTTCGTACCACATACTCCTGGATTGCCACGTCGTTCCGCTCTGGCTCCACTCCTCGCAAAGACGACGTTTCTGCGGTTCTTTAAAATGAAGTGGTTAATTGGAGATAGTACAAAATTATCGCGAATACTGCACATTCACACCGCGCGTCGATCGACGTATATCACTGCTGGTGCACGAACTGAATCCTTCAGAGATTATCTGTGTTTGAACATTCTCACCGTCGATAGTTTTGACCACCTGAACAAGCGCGCAAGGTTTCGATGAGTTAACAACACCTGTAGTATATAAAAGAAATTTTGTCGTCACGACTGAAACATTTTGGACAGCCATTGTCGAACCGCCCGCCCATGATGAAACATCCGCTGGACCGAAATTATCTACAAAAACCTGTTGTGCGGTTTGATTCTGACAAAAACCTTTTGAAGACCATGTTCCAGCCGGTATCGGTGCATTTCCACCATTGAAATTACCGGTGGTTGTTGCTCCGTACGGAAAAAAAGAATCGGTGTATCCGCCAACTTTAAAATGAGTGCTCGTTGCAACCTTATCGATAGTATCCCAATACATTGCACACTCAATACCTGAATCTGCTGCAAAAAAAGCAACTCGTCCGCCTTTATTAAGAGAACTCAAAATAACTTCTTTCAAAATAACATTCAATATTCCAACACCGACAGTAAGAACAATACTGGCAACCACCACGGTGATCAAAAGAACAACCCCGCGTTTTTTGTCGGCTCCGTATTTTTGAAAAAGATCTTTTCTAAACGAATTTTTCATATTGTTTATCGAGTTACGATCCTCCAATCAACCACATTCTCCCCGACGGTCAAAGTTTTTCCCGTTTCTCCGAGCCTTCCCCATGAGACCGTTGCTGAAATATACCATTCTGATGGAAGTTTTGTGTTCGGAGGATCATTCGTTTGATCATAAATAGCACCACCCGTTGTATATGGAGTTATAGTAACTTCTCGAACAAAATCTGTCGACGTTCCCGCCGTCAATCCATAACGACTGAATCCCGTGCTTCCCGTATCTGTCCATATTAAATTGGGGCAAACACCAGAGACGTCGCATGGATAGATCTTACCAACCGTTCCGCCGATCCCGTCAGTGACCGTATCGACCGCACATTTTGGCGGAGTTGCCGTGGAAAGACACGTTGGAAGATCCGCGTCTCCCGTTACAGGATTCACCATACCCGCATTCATATTGGTAGTGATTCTATATCTGATAAATTCGATTGCGTCTTGTGCCAAGTATGAAGCAGTGAGTTCATCTCGAGAACGAACTCCAAGTTTTGCACCTTGATCCGCGATCTTCATCGGACCAACAACAGCAATAAGAAGAATCGCCACCGCGACAAGTGTTTCGATAAGAGTGAACCCTTCGACAAGCTCCCCTCGACAAAACTCGGGGCAAGCAGGGCGAGCCCGTTTAACCTTGCTCAAAGGAGACTTGTTTTTTTTCAATGTAAAATATTTTTTAGTGAATTCTTTCATATATTAATACTTAGGCGTTCTCTGCACCGCAGTTGTTTGTACATCGAAAGAAGATGATGTGTCACCGGCACCGATAGCTGTACCTCGTATGTTTACAATAACACGCGGCTGATCTTTACTGCCAACCCCCTCCCCCGCGAACACGCGAAAACGAAGTTCCTCTATCGTAACGACCGAGCCTGTTGTGAGTTTTCCCGCAACAGTGTCAACGTCTTTCATGATCTCATGACTCACTGTATCCAACCAATACGTGATCTTCTTGTTATTATCATTACTTACAAAAACGATCGATGACGTTCCACTGACGTTGCAACTTCGAGCGTCGGTAATCGGTGCAACCATTGCATCACAATGAAAATTCGTACCCTGTATAATATTTTTTGAAATATCCTCGAGAGCGAGATTGACGTTATCCGACACCACATGAAGTGTTTGAGTTTTACGATACACATTCACAATACTGAGGAGCGCGCCCATAGCCGCGGAAAGTACAAAAATAAATATCCCGACAGAAACCATCAATTCCACGATCGTGAACCCGCCCCGTCTTGTGACAGTTCGAGCAAATCCTCGAGGCATTTCCTTTTTGGAAAGCAAAGAATTGTGTTTAAATAATGTAAACCCGTTTTTTTTCATTTTGTTTTATATAAACATATATATTACTGAACATATATTTGACCCATATTCGTTACAAACACGGTCGTTGTTGCATTTTTAGGAGATGCAATAGTTATCTGTGCTTGAGAATAATTGGTCAATGTACAATCTCCAATTCCAAGACATATCTTTGCATCAACATTCGGACGCAAATATGAAATAAAGAGTTTTGTTTCGTTCAGAGGATTCATACAACCGCTACCATTATCGGCACATATTTTACTTATTGTATAACCGCTCTCTAACACAATCTGATCATTTGTTAAAATAGTATCACCAGCATCGAAAATACGGTCCTTATCCATATCAATAAAAGAATTCGATTTGTTCATATAAGAAGCATCGATCGTGTCTAGATATACCCCATACGGTACACCGCCCGCTGTCTCGCGCGAAGAAAACGCTTTTGTTTGCGCGAGCTTAATTGCAAGTGCAACGTTCATCGCTTGATTCTTCAGCTTCACCGAATTGTCAAAACCGCGATAGTTAACAATTGATATTGCAGACAGGATCGAAAAAATAACGATTACCACAGTAACCTCAATAAGCGTAAAACCCCCTTTATACTCTGAATGTCTTTTTTTCAAAAACGTCATTCTATCTTAATTTTTACATACCCACCAAGAAAAACTGTTGGATGATACCGTGGATGGCTGAGCCAAAGAATGTCACCGCCAAAAGGCCGAGTATCAAGAATGGTCCGAACGGAATTTCACTTTTCAAAGTTACCGACATATATCTGCCATTCCACCATCTCTGCCACCAATGTTGAGATAACTGCTGTATTTTTGCTTTTGCCACCAAAATAAGACCAACGATAGCGCCTGTCCAAAAAGCGATCAGCATTGCAATATAGGTATTTTCAATTCCCAAGAACCACCCCATACCGATAGCAAGTTTCGCATCCCCAAAACCCATCCATTTTCCCTTTGAAAAATACCACAGAGCTGCGAATGGCGTAAAGTATAATGGCCCCGCAAGAAAATACTTTAAAAACATCTCACTGTTTCCGGAAATAATAAATAAATAAACAGTATAGATCAAAGCAAAACCCGCAAAAAGAAAAGCAAAAAGGTCCGGAATTATTTTATGGCGGAAATCATAAACCGAGATCACCATTAAAAGTGACATCGAGATCAAAAGATAAATAAAATGAACAATATTCTCAGCAACGATATATGAACCGAGAAAAAGAAGTCCCGTTATGAATTCTACGAGCGGATATTGCCACGAGATATGACTTTTACATTTCCAACATTTTCCCCGCTGCACCACAAAACTGAAAAGCGGAAAAAGTTCGTACCACTGAAGTGTCTTCCCGCATGAGAAACACATCGATCGCCCGCCGAGCGTCATGCCGGTATTATATCGATAGATCACCACATTGAGAAAACTTCCCACTATTAATCCGAATAAAAAAACATTAAAGCCCATAAGTGTATAATACATATGCATACATTTTAACACACGAGCGCAAAACCGCACGCGAAAGTAATACACATTACGATACTAAAAAAGTATTTAAATTACGGGCACACTATAATACCAGCAATACTGGAAGTAGCTGTTTTATTGACCCCGTTAATGGTTTGTGTGACATTGCCATTGGTTTGTTTTGATGTTCCTAAATAATCCACACACCAAAAGTTGTTCATACTTTTAAGTTTCTGTGAACACGCCCATGTTTTTGCTGGCATATTGATTGGTATTGTATCATCGCTTGATATACAACTCATTGGTGTTCCTCCTGAAGCCTTCTCCGCAGCTACCCGTGCACTCTTGATCTGTTTGTCGTTAAAAAAAATTCCCGTACCTGAATTAGTATAGATCGTCTCAATACCATAATTCTTGTTCTTATCATAAAGTAATTCCATTCGAGATTGGATAAGAGCAAGATTTGTTTTAATTTCAACATCAGCAGACCGCGCCTTTGCTCGCGAAGTATTAGTAAGAATAAATGCCATAATAACTCCTACGATAACCAAAGTAACTAAAAGTTCAATCATCGTAAATCCCCTATTTTTTTTCATACCCCTATTGTATCGCGCCTCGCCCAACAAGTACATATTATGTATTCACAAAAAATCCCGCAGAAGCGGGATTTTTTGTTGTACTTATACTTAGACTAGAACAAAAAATATATTATGGGCAAACAGTTGTTGTTGGAACAGTTGTTACCTCTTTTGATGATCCAACACTGTCAATACACCAGAATTTTGCACCATCCGATTTGTATTTAACTGCGATAGCATACGCAGCCGGTGTAACAAAACATGTTTCATATGCTGTTGCTTGTGCACTTGTTGTTGTTGCATGTTTAAGCGCAGCTTGAACATTTGAATCTCCCAAAATAGAACCTGATGTTGAAGCACATGTTGTTAAACTAGCTCCTGTTGCAGCATATTTATTTTGCAATGTGTCATACAACACCTCGGCACTTGATCGAATACCGGCCAAGTCAGCTTTGATGGCTGCGTCGGCTCCTTTATTTCGGGCGGTGTTAAGACTTGCCAAAACTACTGATGACAAGATACCGATGATCGCGATAACGACCAAAAGTTCAATAAGTGTAAAACCTTTTTCTTTTTTCATTTTATATTTTTTAACTTTTAATAATTGCTAATAATAATTTGATCTAATAAGTTTTGCTGTGATTTTCGTAAAAATAGCAGCACATACCTGGTTACTATTATACTCCAATCTCCTTTAAAACAACAAGTGCTCTGTGGATAACGAAAATCAATCACTTCTTTCGTGTTTTTTTTCATATGATTACATCGAACCCGCAATATTGTAAACAGGCATCAATACAGCAGCGAGAACAAAACCAACTCCAAGACCGAGTGCAACGATCATGGCCGGCTCGATAAGACTGATAACACCCTCGATCGTATTTTCAACTTCACGACGGTAAAAATTCGAGAGTGCTTTTAAGATCGAGGTGAGCTCCCCCGTTTCTTCACCCACGTGGAGCATCAAGATCATAATGCGCGGAATTTCTTCATGACCTTCGAACGCTTGCGACATGGAACTTCCCGATTTGATCGCCTCAACAGAACCCAACAATATTTTTGCATATGTTTTATTATCGACAACATCGGCAGTTGATTCGACAGCTTTTACCACCGGGATACCACTTGAAAGCATGGTAAAGAGATTATCCGAAATTCGAGACAAATACAATTTTTTATATAATTCTCCAAAAACAGGGACTTTCAATTTATAGTCTCCCAAGTGAGTCACTCCCGTACGTTCCATATACCATATTCCAACTCCCGCAAAGAAAAGTGCAAAGAAAAGTGCAAAACCGTAATGAACGAGAAAATTACTTACACCAATGACTATTTGTGTATAAAAAGGAGGTTCTTTCCCCGATTCCAAAATAATAGAACTTAATTTTGGAACGACCATGGTCAAAAGAAGGATCATAACACCAATAAAAACAACAACGACGAAAACCGGATATATCAATGCACTTCGTGCTTTACTGCTTAATTCGAACGATCTGTCCAAATAATCAGCGAGATACAAAAAGACGTCGCTCAACTTTCCAGCCTCTTCACCAGATCGAACCATACTGACATAAAAATTCGAAAAAACACTTGGATGTTTGCTTAAAGCATCTGAAATGGTCATACCCCCTTGAATATCCGTCGCGACGACGGTAAGTTTTTTTGCAAGGAGCTTATTCTCAACTTCTGCCGCCAACATACTGAATGCCTGCAATGCTGAAACCTGTGCATCAAAAAGAGTTGCGATCTGACGAGAAAAGATCACTTTTTCGCGCTCGGTCACATGGTCAAAAAAAGACATGTCCTTCTCGAAAAAAGAAGTTTTTTCAGCATCTGCAATTCCCACAACGATCAAACCGCGACGTTGGAGTGCGACAATGGCAGCATCTTGCGATACTGATTCTATAGTACCTCTCTTTTCAGAACCGAGGTTGTTTACGGCGGTATAATTAAATAACATATTTCAACAAAAAATTATAAAAGACGCTCCAACCCTCTTGGATCGGTCGATTGCATATACGCATCTTCAGGTGTTATCTCCCCTTTCTTCACCAAGTTCGCGAGAGATTTATTCATACTGATCATTCCCTGTGAAGCGCTCGTTTCAATCACCACATCAATTTCGTGCGTTCGTCCATCACGAATAAGACTTGAAACGGCATTGTTGTTCACGAGTAATTCATATGCCGGCACGCGTCCTCCCTGAATGCGCGGAACGAGACGTTGCGAGAAAATTCCCAAAAGACTGCTTGCCAACTGCAAACGGATTTGAGTTTGTTGAACTGCGGGAAAAGCATCGATGATACGATCAATCGTTTGTGCGGCATCGTTCGTGTGCAGTGTTGAAAAAACCAAATGTCCGGTTTCAGCGGCGGTCACGGCGGCGGCCATTGTTTGCGGCCCGCGCATTTCTCCGATCATGGCGACATCGATATCTTGTCGGAAAAGTGAGAGCAACGCCGTTTGAAAACTGTCGGTATCGATACGCACCTCACGCTGATCGATGATCGATTTTTCTTCTGTAAAGATATATTCAATTGGATCCTCAATGGTGATGATGTGTTCGGTTCGTTCATGGTTGATAAGTTCAATCATCGCTGCGAGTGTTGTTGACTTTCCTTGTCCGACAGGACCCACCACAAGAAAGAAACCTTGCTTCTTGCGAGCAAATGTTTCGAGGATCTTCGGGAGACCGAGTTCATCGATCGACTTTATCTGACTTGAAATGGCACGCAGTGCAATACCAACATTTCCTTTTTGAAAATAAGCATTACCTCTGAAACGAACGCGATTTTTGTATTCAAAAGAAAAGTCCATTTCTTTTGTTGCAAGGAATTCTTCAAAATGTTCCGCCGTCAACAAAAGTTGTGCGAAACCCAACGCGTCTTCACGCGTCAAAACCTGTTTTTTAATGAGAGGAACAAGCGTACTTGAAATACGGATCGTTGGATATCGTCCAGCGGAAATATGAAGGTCCGATGCCCCCTCTTCGATGACGATCTGTATCAATTCTTCAAGTTCTTTTGTATAATCCTTCATTTTTTATTTTTTTAAACTTCAGTTTCTTTTCTTTTTGCTTCAATAACACCAAGAACATGCGTTACCACTTCCGAGGGTGTAACACTTGCTTTCACCACATATCCATCCGCTCCGAGATTCTTTGCTCGCTCGATATCAGAGTCCTGACCCAAATTCGAAAGAACAATATATAAAGATTGTCCTCCAAGCATTTCTTTCTTTGCCGTTTCCAACAATTCAAATCCATCTATTGCAGGCATAACAAGATCCAAAAGAATAACTTTCGGTTTCAATCCCTCTCTCAGTTTGGCAAGAGCATCAAGACTACCAAGAGAACTGACCACTTCGAATCCCTTCTCTTTGAATTTCATTGAATACATATCAAGCAAAAGCTTGTCGTCGTCAATAATTAAAATTTTATTCTTTTCGTTTTCCATAATACTTTTTATAAATGTGTTTTTATAACCTTATGTGCTTGTTTTTCTATTATATACCCAACTGTGCCCAATGTGTGAAAAAAATTGTGAATAACAGCCACAAAACCTATACTTACTTCTTTTTACACGCTATTTATTTCATCAAACGGGATCGTTCCATCAAGAGCTTTAAGTATGGCATCTTCTCTCATTGATAACATTCCCTTTGAACGTGCAACTTTCCATATTTCAGGTTCAACAGGGTTCTTTAATATGACGCGTTCAATATCTTTATCAACGTCAAGGATCTCAAGAACCGCAGCACGACCGCGAACTCCTTCGGGACACGTTGGACTTGGTTTTGGACGATAGATAGTATCGCCGAGTTTGAGTTGTTTTCGATATTCTTCCGGAAGATCAACGAACTGTTTCTTGATCATCTCGTTCCAACTCTCACTGACCGGTACAGGATCTTTTCCGTCTTCGCAAAGCATTCTAACCAAACGCTGTGCAACAGAAAGAATGAGGGTTGGTGCAATAAGATACGGGTCGATTCCCATATCAACAAGACGAGGAATCGCACCAACGGCACTGTTTGTATGAAGTGTTGCGAGAACCAAATGTCCGGTAAGGGCGGCTTGGATGGCAAGTTCAGCGGTTTCTTTATCGCGGATCTCTCCGACCATGATCACATCCGGATCTTGACGTAAAATAGAGCGAAGACCTGTAGCAAACGTATATCCGATCTCAGGACGAACTTGAGATTGATTCAAACCCGGAATGTTATATTCGATAGGATTTTCAAGACTCACAATATTCTGAGTTTCGCGATCCAAAGCATTAACCATTGAGTACAATGTCGTTGATTTACCTGAACCTGTCGGACCAGTGATAAGAATCATTCCATATGGAGCATCAAGAGCTTTTTTAATAAGTCCAAGATTTTTAGTGCTCATTCCCAATTCCTCAAGAGAGCGTACTCCCTTCTGAGAATCCAAAATACGCATAACCACCTTTTCTCCAAAATGCGTCGGGAACGTAGAAACACGGTAGTCGACTTTGCGTCCTTCTATATGAGCAGTAAAACGTCCATCTTGCGGTTTTCTTTTTTCATCCAATTTTAAATTGGATAAAATTTTAATACGAGAAATAACAGCGTTATGTACTTCTTTCGGAAGAAAAATACTGGTAAACAACTCACCGTCAACGCGGAAGCGAACGCGAACTTTATCTCCCAAGTGTTCAATGTGAATATCTGAAGCATTTCCCTCAACGGCATGACGCAACATAACTGAAACGATCTTTGCCACAGGAGCATCATCGGTGATCTGACCTGTTCCGCCCTTCTTTTCTTCGCCATCTTCCCCTCCGGAAATGATCTTAATCTCCTCCTCTTTGTTTTCAGGATTAACTCCTTCAAATTGAGACAGTGCTTCGGTTACCTCACCGGAAAGTCCTCGATATAAAGCGAATCCCGCATCAAAATCTTTTTGTGAGACCAGAAAAACTTTGAACGGCATTTTCAAACGCGAAGAAATAAATTGCAATGCATCGCGTGCTTCGATGTTTTCAGGATCAACCATTCCAACCTCCAAAACCCCATTCATCACAGAAAGCGGGATGATCTTATAATAAGAAGATGATTCCTCAGGAATATATTTCAAGACTTCGTATGATATTTTTGTATCACCGATAATGCGGATCGGAGCACCGCTCTGCTGTGATTTCGCTTCAAGGATCATATCCTCGGTGACTCCCTTGTCTTTTAAAAGTTCCTCAACGCTTTTATTTTCTTTTTCAGACGCATCCAAAATAACCTGAACATCTTGTTCTTTCAAATGGCCTTGTTGAACTAACTTTAAAAGAAATGTCATAGTTATGAAAATACTGAACTTTGAACTAAAAATGTCCTACTTTTTCGGGATCACCGTATCATCCAACTTACCAAAAGGATTGTTGACTCCAAAATCAAGGAATGTTGGTTCTTTCACCCCGAACGATTTGAGTTTCTGAAAACCATTCGTCGAAGAACTGGTAAAAAGATCAACATTCAAAGAAATACTCTGGATATCATTCAGTCTTTGATTGAACTCATTGTACAAAACATCCGTGGTGGTCGTTGCAACAACCAAACTTTTTTCATCCTGAGCAAAACCGAGCCATGAAGGAAGTTTTGTCGCGTCTCCTCTAAAACCAAGGAAGAAAACAACTGCCGCAATAAAAACCAAGATCACCAAAAAAACGATAAAGTTCTTTATTGCATTTAAGATCATCATTAACATACTATTTCCTTTATGATCATTTTAATAAATATGCCAGTAAAGACACCTGATACGTATTGATATCTTTGTCACCTACAGAAAAAGCAAGCGATGTCACATCCACCAGTTGTTCATTACTCTCGATATCTTTGATGAATTTCAAAAAATTCTCGTGTGTTGCCTCAACATTGAAACTGAGTTGGAACGTTGAATAATTACTCAAAGAACTTACGACATTCGGATCGATCGCCTCTGAAGGTCTTGGAGCTGTTTGAGTCCCCGGAACAACCTCTGATTGTGTTATTTGAGAAAGTGTCGTTTGAGAATAACTCACCCCACGCATTTTCTTACCCAAAAGATTCGTTGTCGCGATTGTATCAATACTGTTCAAAAAAGCGCTCGGGTCAAAATCTTTCTCGAGAGGAACGATCCGCTTTGCTTTCGTTCTATCATTAACATCGATCGAATTCTTTTGCTTTTCAAGGTCTGCAAGTCTTTTATCTATTTGTATCTTCACATCGTTGTTGATACTTTGAGCTTCCTGTATTTGTTTTTGTACCATATTAATCTCAAGACTCGTTGGTTTGATATACACAAAAAACAACGCTGCCGCGAATCCGATTATTATGAATGGTGTGAAAAATCTGATCATTTTAATGTGTTGATTATTTTATGGAAAAAATATTATTGAGAGATAGGTTTTGTTAGATCGACCAGAGGAGCTTTCGTTTCAACCGCCTCCAAGATATCTTGATGCGCATATGAAACAAGTTCCGGATCGAACGTTGCTGAGAAACTGAATTGGACATTGTTCTTTGCTTCAGACAACACGATGTTGCTTATTTGATAACTCTTTATAAAACGAGTATTCTCGCTGGACTTTTCTTTCAACGCTTTTGAAAAAGCCGAAAGAACGGTATATGTAGCAGCTTCACCGGTCATAGAAATTTGGGGACCGCCCGCAGCATTCGAGTATGAAAAATTATTGAAACTGACGATCTTTTTCAATGGTTGCTTCCCGGTGATATTGCTTGGGGTTATGTCCCCGATATATTGAAGAAGGTTACTTACGGCAACATGTCTCTTTAAAAGAATCTTTGCAATATCTATTTCTTTTGAAAAATCTTTGATCTCAGTTGTTCTTTTGTTGAAATTCTCACCAAAATTTTGTGCCGAATATTCCACGAGCTTTTGTTTTTCAAGAACAAGTTCTCTTTTTGCGCTTTCCAATTTAATGAAATTAACGATCGCAAAAGTCATTGCAAGAAGAGCGATGGTCAAAGCAACGAAGAACGAATAGCTAAAAAGAGGACGACGACGAGAGAACTCGTTCTTTGCGAGAGGTTTTTTTGGAATGAATGATATGTTATTTTCCATGTTTGTTTGTTTTTTGTTGTATCAACGAGTTCTTCCCATCCCCTTATAATATCTTGATCGCAAGCCCCAACGCAACCGCAAATTCAGGTCCGGCACGCTTTAATGTTTCTTGAAGAAATGCAGGTGTATCAATTCGCGCGAACGGGTCCCCCACCTCAACCGGAACACTGAAACTCTTTTTCGCATAATCAACCAAACCGCCGAGCATCACGCCTCCACCGGTAAGTACGATCTTGGTGATCGGCCGAGCGTGTTTCTTTCTGTAATTCGCAATGACCTTATTAACTTCTGAAATAATATGTTCAAGAGGAATTTTAATAGCCTCAATGGTTTGTACATCGGTGCTCAACAATCCTTGTTCTCTTTTTATGTTCTCGGCTTCATCAACATCGATCTGCATCACTTTTGAAATGGCGATCGTAACATCTTGAGAACCCATATTAATTATATGCTGCATTCGCAAAATTCCAAAGTCCGAAACAGCCAATTTGGTCGTTCCCGCACCCATATCCATAATAAGGACTGCCTCGCTGTCGTTGCTCGTCGAAGATCTGATAGCACTAAAAATGTCGATCTCAAAATCTCTATTCACCAATTTCAAATCTGACGTGAGATCTTTATATTTATCCATTGTGTCATTATGAATTGCAGCGAGAAGCACTTCGACTTTTTCAAGTTTCGGTTCAGCATCTTTCTCATCAACTTTTCCACCGACAGACGTGTCTTCTTGAGGAGGGAGAATATACCAATCAAGAGAAACCTCTGACACGGGAATAGGTATGTATTTTCTCGCTTCCATCGGGATCATCGCATTGAGCTGCTTGCGATCGACCTTGGGCAATTCGATTAAAGAAAGCATGGTCGCGCCCATCGGAATAGAAAATGCAGCGCTCGCTCCTTCAATATTCGCTTCTCGAAAAATATCAGCCAATGCTTCTTTTATTTTTTGTTTGGAAAGTACTGCCGCTTGACCCACCCCCACTCCCGCATACGGACCCAAAGCAAGCTCTCCATAATTCTCGAGAACGACCTTGTTTTCATGACGGCCGAGCTGGATGATCTTTATGGCAGACGTACCGATATCCACACCAATAACACTCCCCTTTTCACCGGAGATCATTTGTCCAAGCTTAGCGATATTAAATTTTCCTCCAAAGACTTTTGATAGATCAACCATGTAAAAAATTCCAAATAACAGGCTTAAACTCTAGTTCAGCGTTCTGAACAAAATTAGAGTCCGTCTCTCTCGTGCTATCTCATAGCTGTGAGACGTATGCCTGATATTAGCTCCTCGGCTCGGAAAAATAAAAGTTTTGCTACTCGCTTCACTTTTCTTTTTCTCTCGCTCTACGTCGCTAATGACAGACACTAAAATTATATCACAAATAATGATCCCTACCATTAAAAAAACAAGACTTATCCACATCAGCACGGTTTTTTTTATAAGAGTACAATAATACGAATGACGTTCAACATAAAAAACTTTTTCTTTGATCTCATCTTCCCCGTTTCTTGTATTTCTTGCGGAAAGAATTCCGAACCACTTTGCTTGAAATGCCTCAATAAAATTTCTCCGTGTATCGATGATGTTTCAAAACAAACGATCTCTCTTTTTTCGTATCACGACCCCGTTATGAGAAAAGTATTATGGGCGTTGAAATATAGAAATAAAAAAATACTGGCAAAACCACTTGGTCGAGCGCTTTATGACAGACTTCTTGAGGAACTTGAAGAACAAAAAACTTTCAAAGGTTTCAGCGAGCCGATCCTTATTCCAATACCTATGTCCAAAAAACGTTTGAAAGAACGCGGTTATAATCAATCCGAGCTTCTGTGTAAAGAATTGTTTCTTTTAGGCAGTGACACCTTTACTCTTGACACCGACGTTCTTCATAAACAAAAAGAAACTCCTCGACAAGCAACCATTAAAGATCGAAAAAAACGTTTAAAGAATCTGCACAATTCTTTCTCTGTCGTACATTCTGAGAAAATAATGAACAAGAACATCCTTCTCGTTGACGATATTACCACAACCGGCGCAACCTTATATGAAGCCATAAAAGTTCTCAAAAAAGCCGGCGCCCACAAGGTTATTGCCATTACGATAGCCCATTAAGAAATGCACAGTAGAAAAATTCAGCAAGATGTGTTAGAGTAGCGTCACGGTTGATAAACGGCCGGACGGAGAGGTGTGAGGAATGGGCGACCAAGAAAATAAGGAGCTTTGCGACTATATTTTCTGAAGTACTCTTGTGGTGATGGGACCCATTCCGCAAGACTCATTGAGAGCTTTTGTGAGAGAAGCGAAACAAAAGATCCAATGAGTGGACAGCTCCTGTAAGGAGGGAGCGGTCGAAAGCACCACACTACCTTACTCAAGCGACGAAGAATAAAATAATATGGAGAGGTGGCTGAGCGGTCGAAAGCACCACACTGCTAACGTGGCAGGGGGTAATTCCCCTCGCGGGTTCAAATCCCGCCCTCTCCGCATTTCAAAAAAGAGCCCTTTCTAGGGCCTTTTTTGTTATGCGGAGAGGGCGGGATTTGAAAGCCGGAACGCCCGGAGCGAAGCGTAGGCCGACCTTTGGTCGGAAGTGAGGCGGGGTCGCGCAAAATTTTTGTCGCAACAAAAATTTATGTGTGACCAAATCCCGCCCGGTCCCACCACAAAAATTCATATAAACAACCACCGTCGTTATACCCGTCATCCCGCCATGTTCGTTCGTTCATTTAGTTATCCCCACCACCCTCTATATATCACCTGTTGTAATGGTATTATTAATCTGTTCGTTCATAAAAAACGGACTATACTAATATGGGAATAATCAATTTTCTAAAAAATAAGAAAAACGCTTCTGAACCGAATATTGAAGATATCGAAAGATATAAAGCAACTTTTGATTCCATGAATGACGCCGTTATGACGCTGGAACCGCCAGATTGGAAATTCACGAAAGGAAATTTTGCAACACTTCGTATGTTCAATTGTTTGACTGACGGACAATTCGAATCACTTCCGCCTTGGGAACTCTCACCGGAGAAACAACCTGATGGACAACTTTCGAGCGACAAAGCAAAAGAGATGATAGAAAAAGCAATGCAAGAAGGTTCAAATTTCTTTGAATGGACACACAAAAAATACAACGGACCGGAATTCCCCGCAACAGTGCTGTTAACAAAAATTAAATTCGGTGACAGAGAATTCCTTCAAGCTATCGTACGCGATATCAGCAAAGAAAAAGCTGTGGAAACACAACTACGACAGAAAGCACAGGAAACTGATTCTCTGAAGGATCAGATAAAAGAACTTGAGGAAAAGTTGGCCAAAATGGAAAAATAACATTAAAATTGATTCACGTGTGAACATTATTAGTTTTTAATAAATTATTAATTAACAATAAAAAATATGGGGTTATTTAATTTAGGAGCAAAAACAGAACTCAACGAACGAGAACAAGAAGATATCAAGCGCTACAAAGCGTTGTTTGATTCAACAAACGATGCAATCATGACCTTGGAACCACCTGAGTGGAAATTCACCAAGGGAAACATGGCAACACTTCGCATGTTCAATTGTGTTTCAGATGAACAATTTGAATCACTTCCACCTTGGGAACTCTCACCAGAGAAACAACCTGATGGACAACTTTCAGGAGACAAGGCAAAAGCAGCAATTATGAAAGCAATGCAAGAAGGTTCAAACTTCTTTGATTGGACACACAAGCGCTATAACGGACCTGAATTCGCTGCAACAGTGCTGTTAACAAAGATCAAATTGGGAAACAAGGAATTCTTGCAAGCTATCGTCCGCGATGTAAGTAAAGAAAAAGAGATCGAGGCTCAGTTGAAAGCAAAATCAACAGAAACAGCCGATCTTCGAGAGAAGATCCGTCAACTCGAGGAAAGATTGAAATAGTTTTTCAAAAACAAAAACACCCGCTTAAAAACGGGTGTTTTTGTTTACCTGCAACTTGCGATACAATAGAGAAATGCAACCTATAACCCTTCAATCGAAAATAGCCGAGTGTTTCAAATTGCAAACTTCGCAAAAAGCGATACTTCATCGACTTGGACTTGTTACGATCGAGGATCTCATTTTTTATTTCCCCAACCGCTACAGCGTCATCTCGAAAATAAAAAAAATCAGCGACCTTTCTGTCGGGGACACCGTAACTATTTACGGAAAAATTTCAAAATTAAAAACCGGAAAAGGTTTTCGTTCAAAAGTTCCCATGTCGACCGGTGTCATTGAAGATGAATCGGGAAAATTGAAAGTTGTATGGTTCCATCAAGCTTTTGTTGCAAAGATGTTTCAAGAAGACAGTTTGGTAAATTTGCAAGGAAAGATCGCGGAGAACAAAAGTGGACTCTATCTTGCAAATCCCGAAATTGAAAGAACAAAAGATATGCCGATCGATGTCGGTGACACACTCTTCTCGGAAAAAGATACTACGTATGGAATTCCCGTGTATCCCGAAACGCGCGGTTTGAGTTCGCGTTGGTTCCATCATCATATCCAAAAAATTCTTGCGAGCGGCGTGCTCGATGAGTTGCAAGATTCCATTCCTGAAGAAATTTTACAGAAGTATCATCTCCCCTCTCTCAAGTCCGCACTCGTCTGGATGCATGGACCGAAAAAAGAAAATGACGCGCTTGTGGCACGAAAGCGTTTTGCATTCGAAGAAATTTTCTTCATCCAACTCAAGAGGCAGAAAGCGCGAAAAGAATACGAAAAAAAACGCGCGTATAATATCGATGTAAAAAAAGAACACGTGAATGATTTTGTCGCGCGTTTTCCTTTTACCATGACGCAAAGTCAAAAGAATTCCATCAACACCATAATCGACGACCTTGAAAAAAACAAGCCAATGCTTCGTCTTTTGGAGGGAGATGTTGGTTCGGGAAAAACAGCCGTTGCCGCGGTGACATCATTCGCGGTCATTTCTTCGCATCCGAAAGACGCGCAATTCGAAACCCTGCAAGTCGCCTATATGGCACCAACCGAAATTCTCGCCAAGCAACTTTTCGATTCGTTTATAAAATATTTTTCACACTTACCAATACAAATCGGGCTTATCACTTCATCAGGTTGTAAGAAATTTCCATCAAAAGTAAATACTTCGGAAGCGACCGACATTTCGCGCGCGCAACTTCTCAAATGGGTGCACGGCGGTGAAATTCAAATTCTTGTCGGAACGCATTCGCTTATTTCAAAAACCGTGAAGTTCAAAAATCTCGCCTACGTCGTCATCGATGAACAACATCGTTTCGGAACCGACCAGCGCGCGCAGCTCGTGCAAAAGATCGGACACTCTCCGCATTTTCTTTCGATGACCGCGACACCAATCCCGCGTACGCTCGCCCTCACCATTTACGGAGATCTCGACCTTACCCTTCTCGATGAAATGCCTCATGGAAGAAAACAGGTGATCACCGAAATTGTTCTGCCGACCGATCGTGAAAAAATTTACGAACAAGTCCGCGAGGAATTAAAAAAGGGGCGACAAGCATATATCATCTGTCCGCGCATAAACGAACCCGATCCTGAAAAAGAAAAAGCACTCAATGTTCGTTCCGTCAAAGAAGAAGCAATTCGTTTGAAAAAAAGCGTATTCCCCGAATATGAAATAGATATTCTCCACAGCAAACTTCCACCAAAGTCCATCACTCCAAGTAAAAAAAGCAAAGAGTCGGTCATGCGCGATTTTGCCGATAAAAAAATAGATATTCTCGTGGCGACATCGGTGATCGAAGTCGGAATCAATGTTCCCAATGCGACTGTTATCGTCATTGAGGGCGGCGAACGTTTTGGCCTTTCACAACTTCATCAATTGCGCGGACGCGTCCTCCGCAGTAACAACCAAGCGTATTGTTATGTTTTTGCTGATACCAAAACACAAAAAACACTCGACCGTTTGCAAGCTCTCAAGACCGCAAAGAACGGTTTTGAACTCTCCGAGCTCGACCTCAACCTCCGCGGTGCCGGTGAACTCGCCGGAAGAAAACAATGGGGCGTGTCAGACATTGGAATGGAAGCAATCAAAAATATAAAAATGGTCGAGGCCGCACGAACCGAAGCGTTACATATTATAGAAACCGATGTCGATTTTACATCCTACCCTCTCATCATCAAACGTCTCGGAAAAACCGATGGACAGGTTCATTTTGAATAAAAACCCAATTTGTTTGAACGCATAACATACGCTACAATTACAGGTGTATTGTTATCGCATATTTCATGAAAATTAAAAAAATCTTCAATTACAAAAACACCGCTCTTTTGTTAGTCATCATATTCTTCGCGTTGCATGACATTTCTTCACCCGCAGATTCAAGATACACACCTGTTTTCTTCAATACGGCACATCAAAACCTGGCGTCCGTCTTTTTCGCCGAATCGATCACTGCAAAACAACTTCAACAAAAATATCAAACAAAAAGCCTGACATCCCAAAAGATCCGTATACTCATCGTTCCCGGGCACGAACCTGATTTTGGTGGTGCGGAATATAGAAATATTAAAGAAAGAAATATCAATGTCGTTCTTGCAACATACCTTGAAGATTTTTTAAAGACCGATACTCATTATGAAACGATCATGGCGAGAGATGAACAGAAATGGAATCCCGTTTTGGAAAAGTATTTTACCGAAAATGCAACAGCAACACTTTCTTTTCTTGAAACAAAGAAAAATGAAATGTCCCAACTTATACAAGCCGGTTTGGTAACAGAGATCATTGATGGAGCTCCGCACAAAGAAGCTCCAACCGATGTTGCGCGACGCCTCTACGGAATAAACAAATGGGCGAACGAGAGCAATATCGACATCGTTCTTCATCTTCACCTTAATGATTATCCGCGAGAAGACGTTACGATCCCCGGCGACTATTCAGGTTTTGCGATCTATGTGCCGGAATCTCAATATTCAAACAGCACCACAACACGAGCAATCGCGCAAAATATCTTTCAGCGGCTATCGAAATTCAACGCGATAAGTAATTTTGAAAAAGAGAATAACGGGATCATAGAAGATCAAGAACTCATTGCAATGGGAAGATATAACACATCCGACGCTCCAAGTATGCTCATCGAATATGGATATATATACGAATCGCAATTCACAAAACCCGCCGTTCAAAACATTGTGCTCAAAAATACCGCCTTCCAAATATTCCTCGGCATTCGCGATTTCTTTAAAAAAAATACTTCCGCCACAATTAGCCAAAATAATACGATGCTTCCTCATCGATGGAAAAAAGATATGACAAAAAACAATAAAAATACGAGCGATGCACTCTCTCTGCAAACAGCATTTACACTCGAAGGAATCTATCCGCCCGATCAAAAAACAAAGAATGAATGCCCGATATCCGGTGTTTTCGGTCATTGCACCACAGAGTCTTTGCAACTCTTCCAATCAAAATATCAGATCACCGGCGAAGACAATATTGTCGGAACCACCACCAGAAAACTCCTCAACGAAAAATACGCTCAGTAACCAAACAAAAAAACAGCGGTCGGCATTTTTTGCTGGCCGCTGTTTTTTAACTTTTTGAATTAGTTCTTAAAAAAGGCGAAGTATGCTGCGGCTGCAAAAAAGCAGGCGGAAATTCCCAACAAAAGCATGTTGGCGTGTTTTTTCTCTTTTATAAAAGGAAGTTTCATTGCCATACGAACCATAAAAGATTCTTTTGGTTGAAGATCATTTCTTTTTACTACTGAATCACCACCATAATTAACATCTGACATATATATTTTATAAATTACTTTTAATGTGTGCTTATGCCACGTATTATATCACAAAAACTTCTTATTTTTTTACAGCGTTATGAACAACTGTTTTTTTCTTCACAACTTTTTTCACCACCTCCGGCTTTTCATTCAAGAGTTCCACGAGCGCTTCCGCCGTGTAGTTCTTGAGTTTTCTTTCCAATTCAAAACTGTATTGAGAAACATCGAATTCGATCAATCCTTTCATACTGCTGTTCTCAACGGATTCGATATGAACCTTCACACCATCTCGACTTGAAAGAACATCTCTGAATTTGTCCGAAACGCGCTCAGTGAGTTTTTGCACAATGTTTTTATATTCGGAGTAACGATCGACTGAGAAAGAAAAATCAGCAAATACTTTTTTAATATTACTTTTGCTGTAATTCACAACCTGACCCGATGTAATGATATTGTTCGGAACAAAAACAACATCTTTCGTATCAGTAACAAGTTGAATGTGCGAAAAAGTAAGTCCTGTGATCTTTCCTTTATTCTCCCCAACTTTGATATATTCACCGAGTTTAAATCTTCCAGTGAACATAATATTGAGTGCGCTGATGAAATTCACCACATAATCGCGAAAAGCAAGTCCAACGATGGCTAAAATAATAGCGGTTGAAGCAAGGAATTTTGTAATATCAACAGCAAAAGCCAAAACAATAAGAAAGAATATCGAGAGATGAACGAGTCTAGCAAGCTTACTGATGCCGATAGTAAAATTATCAATATGATCTGAGGACATCTGATTCTTCTTTCTGTACACGTAATTTATCACGACAGCGGTAAGCGTCATTGAAAGATCCAGAACGGAATAGAGGACAACAAAATAAAAAATCGTCCACAATGTTTCAGTAAAAAGATCTCTGTTGAAAAGTGCAACAAGAAGAACTCCAAATATCACCAAAAATCTCACAAATCGTTTCATCGCATTTTGAGGAGTATGATTATTATGTTGCATAAATTTTTCTTTTTCCATAATTATTTTTAATTTCAAAATAGTTTCAATACATATAGTATATAATACTTGCTCATACAAAAAAAGCGGAAAACTAATTTTTCCGCTTTTTTGTTTAGAAAATGTTAAACACTGTGCGCCCACTAGGACTTGAACCTTACAGATTCTGTACACCTTTTGGACTTTTTGTTTCGCTACCCGCTCACAAAAATCCTCAAAAGGTTTTACGGAATGGGTCCCATCCCATTCCTCACATGGGACCCCGGAGATATACTTCGTGTAATTACTGCACTCGGACAAATTAAAAATAACAGATATTAAGTGCTCTAACAGAACTAAAAATGTACAATAAACGACCTCGGCCTGAAGGCACGAGGTATTCACGTCTCTTCGTTTAACCTTTAAGAAATAAAATTCCAGAGCCGTCGTCCTTGCGAGGAGTGGAGTGGGACGGGACCCATTCCGCAAGACTCGTTGAGAGATTTTGTGAGCTGTACGAAACAAAATATCCAACGAGTGGACAGCTCCAGTGTGGAGTGGAGTGGAGTCGCAACGGAACGACGCGGCAATCCAGGAGTATGTGGTATAAACTCCTGGATTGCCGCGCTGCGCTCGCAAAGACGACGATCTCCTATTTATCAAAAGGTGGTTAATTTGAGGTTGTATTATTACAAACGACGAACGGACGACCCCGGCCTGAAGGCACGGAGAATTCTTTTTGATTAAAATTCACTTCTCTTATATTTATTTGTAGTAAATTTACAAATACCTGATATTACTGACTTTTCCACATTAACTTAACACCACTCCGTGATATAATAAGGGCATGAAAACCCTAACTTTAAAACGCGACCGCGCCCTTCTCGAAAAACGTCGTTTGAAAGCCGGACGATAT